>Ga0209515_10003858_pt1 | contig 20818 bp, 16 predicted proteins | sample Subgroupgradi54m_FD_187454 | JGI IMG/M metagenome (GOLD analysis project Ga0209515, IMG submission 187454) | Subsurface groundwater microbial communities from S. Glens Falls, New York, USA - GMW60B uncontaminated upgradient, 5.4 m (SPAdes)... ...
ATACCTCGCGTCGAATTTGAGAGTTATTGAACAGGCTTTAAGATTCTTGATTTTCAATACTTATCTTGCTAACATATGCGTGCCACATGGAAGATAAAAATCATAACATATTAGTCACTGGAGGATCCGGATTTATTGGATCAAATTTTATCAGGTGGCTGTATCACAAATATCCCCTGTATCGGATTTTTAATCTGGATGCATTAACGTATGCCGGAAATCCGGAAAATTTGCTTGATATTGAGCATCAGGAAATAGGGAAGCGTCCGGAAGACAAACGGTATCATTTTATTAACGGGGATGTCTGTGACGGAAAACTGCTTGATGCGATTTTTCATGCGCATAATTTTTGGCTTGTGGTGCACTTTGCGGCCGAAACCCATGTGGATCGGTCGCTTATAAGTGCGGCAAATTTTATCCGTACCAATATAGAAGGCACGCGTTCGCTGATGGAATCCGTGCATCAATACAAAACACCGCGGTTTGTACACATATCTACGGACGAAGTGTATGGATCCATTGACACGGGATTGGCAAACGAAGATGCGCCCTTGCGTCCTTCTAATCCTTATTCAACTTCAAAGGCAGGAGCCGATCTTTTGGTGCAATCGTATGCAAAAACATACAACGTGCCTGCGGTTATTATGCGCGGCTCCAATAACTATGGTCCGTATCAATATCCGGAGAAATTAATCCCCATGGCGGTGTCGAATTTGATGGAAAATAAAAAAATTCCATTGCACGGAACAGGGAAACACGTCCGAAGCTGGCTGCATGTAAAAGATTTTTGTTCTGCTATTGATGTCGCGGCCCATAAGGGTGCTCAACGCGGTATTTATAACGTATCCGGCGAGCAGATGGATAATCTTGAGATTTTGGAGATCATTGCATGGCATTTAGGAAAAAATATCGCCGATTTTAAAGAACATGTGGGTGATCGTCCCGGGGCGGATATGCGTTATGCACCGGATTCTACGCGGCTACAGAAAGAACTTGGCTGGTCGCGGGCTTATTCGGTCAATTCGAGTCTAACCGATGTCGTGGATTGGTATGCCCAAAATCAGGAATGGTGGAAAAAAATAAAAAACACAGCCGAATTTCAGGATTATTATGACAAGCAGGCAAAAGCGCAGTGGTATTAAATAGGGTTTACGCATTCAGTTTCTTTGCTATAGGGCGCACACTATTGAATTGTTACTTTCCTTCGTCATCCTGAGCGTAGCGAAGGATCTCTGTTCATTGAGCCACGATTGAGATCCTTCGCTACGCTCAGGATGACATGCGGGGAATCTTAGTCTCAATTCAATAGTGTACGCTCTATAAATTATATTGTTCCCTATTAATTCATTCACCGCTGTCATTTCCGCATACGCTCTGGAATGACAGCCTTGAGCAGTTTTGTAATTCAAAGTAATACATTTATGACAGAAGGAGTAAAAACACAAACAAAGTGCCGGATATGCCAAAGCGAAAAACTTATTGAGTTCTTGGATTTGGGCATGCAGCCGCTTGCTAATTCTTTTTTAAAAAATATTGCAGAGGCTGATAACGAACTGAAGTATCCGTTACGCGTGATGTATTGTACCGAGTGCAGTTTATGCCAACTTGGAGAAGTGGTAGATCCGGAAATTCTTTTTCGTGATTATGTATATTTTTCATCCGGTATGCCGAGCTCACCGCACTACATGGCGTATGCAGACGAAGCAGTGAACCGATTTGTAAAATCTTCGGATAATCTTGCAGTGGAAATTGGAAGCAATGACGGTCATTTGCTTGCAGAAATTCAAAAGCGGGGGGTAAAAATACTTGGGGTAGATCCGGCGCGCAATATCGCAGTTCGCGCGTCTGCCCGGGGAATTGAAACCATACCGGAGTTTTTCACCCAAACACTGGCGCGTGAGATTCAAAATCAGCGTGGAAATGCGGCGGTTATCATCGGAAACAATGTAGTGGCGCATATTGACGATCATCATGATCTGATCCGCGGCGTTGAGGTGTTGCTTGCCGATGACGGGGTGTTTATCCTCGAAGCGCCATATCTTATTGACATGTTTGAGAATCTCACATTCGACACGGTATATCACGAGCATCTCTCATATCTTGCGGTTCGTCCTCTGCAAAAACTTTTTGATCAGTTTGGCATGGAGATTTTTGATGTAAAGATTTTTCCGGTGCAGGGTAATTCATTGCGCGTGTATGCGTGCAAAAAGGGCGCCTATCCGGTTGAGTCATCGGTGGATAAATTCACGCAAAAAGAAATTTTTCTTGGCATGGATACGATTGCCGCGTATAAAAGTCTTGCGGAAAAAATCCATGTATTAAAGACTGACGTATACAATCTTGTAACGTCTTTCACGCAAGACGGCAAGCAGATTGCCTGTTACGGCGCACCGGCAAAAGGCAATACGCTTTTAAATTATTTCGGTTTGGGGAATGATATTCTTTTGTTCGCGACCGAAGAGCTTCCCAGTAAAATCGGTTTTTTGACGCCGGGAACGCATATTCCCGTGGTGGATATTGCGGATGCTCGCAAGAATCCTCCGGATTATTATCTGCTGCTTGCGTGGAATTACGAAAACATAATTCTCACAAAAGAAGAGGAATTTAGAAACAGGGGAGGCAAATTTATTATGCCGGTAGGGCATAGGCGTGTGGTTTAAGGATTACGAGTTTGATTTCTCCTCTAGTATAGGGGAGGTTAGGAGGGGAAGAAGAAACTTGTTATCTGCACTCGCTCGGGAATGCAAAAGAAGACTTTTGCATTCCGCTCGCTCGCTTGATAATAAAAAGTATGAAGAAATATTTTTCTCTCCATTTGGGTGCGGTCATCGTGTCAGTCATCGTGGGGCTCATTTATATGAGTCACCATTTTTTTATTCCCCTTATGATCAATGCGGATCAAGGAACATATTATCCGATTACGGAACGTTTATATCTTGATGAGGCAACATTTTACGGACCGCGCGCGAACGCCGCTTATTTTGGTCAATGGGTGATCGGCGATATTAACACGGCAGAACATCGCGGCGGTCCTGCCGCCATGTCGCTTTTAAATCCCTTGGTAATGGGGAATCTTGGCAAAGCCCTCGGGTCGTTAAAAAACGGAATCATTGTTTCAGATATTATTTTTCCCATTGTGATTTTTTTGCTTGTCTATGCGATCGCTCTTGAATTCACCGGACGACGCCTGCCTTCGCTTGTATTTGCCTCGGTCTTTATATTTGCGCCGAAATTTGGCATGTATATCCCGCCCCTTTCTTCCGTGCATATACATGAGCTTATTGCCATGGCCCTGCCGTTTCTTTCTCCGGATCAGCCGCTTTATTTTTCACAATTCGAAGAACCGAAACTCACATTTCCGTTTTTTGCGCTTGCATTTCTTCTTTGTTTTCGTGCGTTTAAAAATCCGTCTCGTAAAAAAAATATTCTTGCCGGCATTAGTTTCGGATTACTTTTTTATACCTACTTTTACGACTGGACATCATTTCTTATAAGTATGGTTTTCCTCGTTTCTATTCTTTTTATGAATTTTGGCGACAGAAAGCGGGTATGTTCGGTAGCGTCCGTCATCGGCGTGGGCGCACTTGTTTCCTCGTATTACTGGATTAATTTTTTGCGTATTTTAATGGTAAGTCATGCAAAAGAGATTACCGATCGCGCAGGAAAAGAAATTTCCCATTCATTGCGTATCGCAACCGTATGGAAAAGCTATGTGCGTAATCTCGCGCTGATCGGACTTCTTATTTCATGTGCGAAAAAAAGAAAAAGAATTCTTCCTGATTTCGCAATTTTTTTGACGGCATTTCTTTTAAATTATTTTGTTACGGTTAATGTGCAGATTATCACCGGTTTTAATCTTCAGCCGGATCACTGGTATCGTACGCAATTTTTTATTGTCGCTCTCGCGGTATTCTTATTAGCGCTTTGGTTTTATGATTTTTATTTACGGCGTTATGTCGGGCGTATGGCACGTATATCCGCGGTGGCGGGTATTATCTATATCCTTGCAGGGAATGCGTATGCACAGGTGTTACATAGCAAGATGAAGGGGCTGCTTTACACTCTCCCCGCTGAACGGATTGAAAGTTATGCGTGGCTTAATGCGCATACAGAAAATTATTCCGTAGTTGGCGCCTTGAGTTTTAGTACGGATGCCGAATTACAGTTGCATACGCACAATAAAATTTTTGTTCCCAACGGATTGAATACGCTTAGCCAAGATGACGAGATTTGGAGCAGATTTTTTTATATCAATAATCTTTTCGGCATTACGCAAAAGCAGTTCAATGATTCCTTACATAACGGCGGTGTAGCTTATTATCTTTTTTCAGAGGCATTCGGCGATCATGGATTTGATAGCACATTTAGCGGCACGTATAAACGCGTATTTCCGGAAGCCATGATGGTCGAAAAAACAAAAGAATATACAGAGTATCGTATGCACCCTCCGGTCAAAAACCTCTATCGCCTTGATTACATATATACGGATGCAAGAGACAGCGGATTGCCGGTTGATATGCGCGCATTTGCGAAGCGTTTGAAAAAAATATATGAAAACGGCAGCGTGCGCATATATCAATTTATGAATTGATGTGTTCCTTGACCATTTGAACATCAATGATTATTCTGAATGATATGAATATCATACGCCACAGACCACCCGAATTTGTTGATATTCGCGGTGCAATACATAAAATTTTGGATAATATCGATATTAAAAGCGTATTGCTTATAACCTCGAAAGCAGGATCTATACGGGCAAATCATTATCATAAAAAGGATTCCCATTATTCGTATCTCCTGTCGGGGAAAGCGGAATATACGGAAAAACCGGTAGAGGGAGGGGAAATACAGATGGAAGTTCTTGGGCCCGGCGATATGGTATTTACTTCGCCCATGATGATACACGCGATTAAATTTCTTGAAGACTCGGAATTTTTTGCTTTTGCAACGCAAACAAGAAGCCATGAAGAATATGAAGCGGATACGGTGCGCGTTACTCTCGTAAGTGAAGATCACTCTCATGCATAAATACCTCTCCGCCTTTATTTAACGAAATGGCACTACGATTCGGCATTATTGGAACTGGATATTTTGGCAGGCATTACATTCGGCTCCTTCAAGAAATTGAAGGAGTGCTTCTTGTTGGCGTAGCGGCGCGCACCAATGAGGAAATTGGAGGTTTGTCTGGTTCTTTTAAAAAATATGCGAGCGCGAATGATCTTTTGCGCGATCCGGACATTGATTGCGTGGTGATAGCCACCCCTCCGTCAACGCATGCCAATTTTGCAATTTTTGCTCTTGAGAACAATAAACACGTGCTTCTCGAAAAGCCGATGGCTGTCTCTTTGGATGAAGCTTGGGCAATTGCTGATATTGCAAGAAAAAGCAATCAGATATGCATGATTGGTCATCAATATTGCTACAACGATCATATTCGTTATCTTAAAAAAGAATTGGAGAAGAAGACCATCGGAGAGATAAAGTTTTTGGTTGTCGAACATTTTTATCCCGGCCCCATTCGTCTTGATACAGGATGTTTTTGGGAAACAGCCACTCACGAGCTTGCGATGATTGATTATCTTTTCTCATCCCCGAGGGCAATTGATATTACTGGCCGGATGGTGGATATGAGCGGAAGCGGAAAAGATGATTTTGCAACCGCCGTTATTGCATTTGATAATGGGCTTACCGCATCTATCACCACGTCCTGGTTTATGCCGGAAAAAACTCGACGCATAGTTGTCGCAGGTGATAACGGACAGGCGGTGTTTGACGAGAAAAAGATACCGCCGCTTATGTTTTATACACAGCCGTATCCGGTATGTGAGTCGCCGGAATTTCATACGTCACATTTTTTTAAGATTTCAGATAATAAAAAAATAACGCCTGATGTGAATCCACGGGAGCCGCTTCGTAACCAAGTGGAACATTTCATTGAGTGCATAAAAGAGCATAGAGTTCCCGTTACCGATGTTGAACATGGGATGCGAGTTACGAAATTACTTCATGATATCACTGCGCAGATGCGCAGATAGTTATGGATCTCACGATTATTATTCCTGCGTATAACGAAGAAAAGCGTTTGTCGCCGACACTTGAACGAGTGCTCAATTTTGTAACAGCACATTATCAAGGAACCTATGAGATAGTGGTAGTTGATGACGGAAGTAAAGACGGTACGGGTAAATCCGTAGAAATATTTATCGCAAAATATCCGAATGTGCGCCTTATACGCCAGCAACAAAACCAAGGAAGAGGAGTTGCGGTTCGTGCGGGAGTACGTACGGCAGAAAGCGGACTGATTCTTGAGATGGATGCGGATGGCAGTGTGCATGAGGAGGCAATTGTCCGTTTTGTCGAATATATGAATCAGCACGCCGATATTGACATGCTTATCGGCAGCCGCAATATCAAAGGCGCTCGGATTGTTGTTCCCCAGCCTTTTATCAGAAGGCTTCTCGGTTATATATTTTTTACGATTGCAATGGTTCTTTTCGGATGGTGGGATTTTAGAGATAGGGTTAATGGTTTCAAAATGTTTCGGAAGCGCGCAGCAGACGATATTTTTGCATATCAATATGAAACCGGTTTTCTTGCTGAAGCTGAAATTGTCTGTATCGCCGAACACCGCGGCTGGAACTATGCATTGCTTCCGGTTGAATGGACCGATTCCCGCGATTCACGTATCCATCCGTTGCGGGAGTCATGGCGATCATTTTGGGGCATGTTTAAGATCGTTATGCGTAAATGGCAGGGTATGTACGGAAGAAAAACCTTATAACGGCTGGTCTTGTTTAATAAGTAACTATGGATGAAGAGAGTAAAAAAACATTATCGTTCCTGTTCTCCAAGGAGGACGTGAATGTGGTATTGGCTCAAATACCGACAGAAGGAAAGAAGATGTTAGAGCCTTTGAAACATGTTGCCGACAGCAACTATCTTCCTTTTAATATCATTGAACTCACTGAACATACGAATAAAGTTGAAGTGCATAAATATATGAGTGACATGTGGTTCTGTCTTGAAGGCGAGGTAAGATTTTTTTGCGGCGGTATTATGAAAGAACCGTATACACGGGTGCGGGCGGATGGTACGCTTGATGAGACTGAAATACGCGCCAAAGAATTGAAAGACGCAAAAGAAATTATGGTCAAACAAGGCGATTGGTTATGGATTCCCGCAGGGGAGCCGCACCAGCACATTACGCGCGGTACGGCACGGTTGATGATTATAAAAGTTCCGCAAAATTAATAATACGACTTACGCGTTTGGTTCCTCCCCTAGCATAGGGGAGGCAAGGAGCGAGGTACTCTTTGCAACTACCTCCCCTAACCCCTCCTATTCTAGGAGGGGAATAAGAAGTTTGTTATCTGCACTCGCTCGGGAATACAAACGAAGACGTTTGTATTCCGCTTACTCGTTTGATAATAAGAAGTACTAGACGCGTAAGTCCTAAATAAATTAAATTTTAAAAATTAAAAAATATATATGGCTCAAGATTTAAACAATATACAACCTCCGCACGTGAGCATAGAGATTTTCACGCCACAAGACATAGGACCTCGCGCATGGGGGAGAGAAATTCTCGTGGCGCATTCCAAAGGCAAGTATACGGGTAAGATCTTGATGTATAACGCGGGGGCAAAAGGAGGACTCCAGCGCCATAGAGTAAAAGATGAGACAAGCTATTTGTTTTCCGGAGAAATGATGCTGCGTTATGATAAGGGCGATGGAAAAATAACCGAGACAAAAGTAACCGCAGGTCAGAGTATTTATATCCCGGCGGGAGCGGTGCATCAGGAAGAAGCAATCACCGACTGCATTATTTTTGAAACATCCAATCCGGTGTTTGATGATCGTGTGCGCATGGAGGAGGAGTATGGTTTAAAGATTGAAGGAGGCCTTCCTACGACGATGAATCCGAGAATTGAATAATAAAGATGCGTAATGAAAATTGACAGCTGTGCGATAAGTTGATATAAACATATCAGTATATTTATATAAAATGGGCATATAATACAGAGAACTATTTGGGAAGGGATCGGAAAATGCTTCAACGAAATTGGCTGGGCATGTCGATTATCGGGATGCTCGCTATAATACCATCATGGCTGGGCGTAGGTTTTTTTGAGAAAAATTTTCAGGTGCGTCCGGAAGTATTTATGATTTGGTATTTTTTCGGGGTTATCGGCGGGAGCGTTTGTTTTCTTGTAAGCAAGGAAATTTCAATTCTGCCGTCTATCAGTGTGTGGCTTGCGATTGTGATTATCGGCATAACATTTGGTTCTGTAGCAAATATGCTGCTCTTTGCCGCCACTCCGATCGCGCCAAATCCCGGTCTTCCGGCGGCAATTGCAAGTTTTGCCTCTGTAGTGATACTTTTTCTTTCCGTCGGACTCTATTCGCTGTTGCCAAGTTATTTTAATCACGTCCAATTCGACATGTATCATTTTTTCGGTATGATCCTTGCGGGTGCGGGTATGTTGTTGATGGCAATGCCTCGGTGATTTCGAATGATAGGATTACCCAAATATTGTCATTGCGAGGAGGTTTCAGACGAAGTAATCTATCATTCTGAGATTGTCTGCCAGAGGCGGATCCGCCTTCGGCGGAAGATTGCTTCGTCGCTGTTGCTCCTCGCAATGACAATAGCAATGCATACCCGAGAGGGTACAGTGTGAGGGATTACAAAAACCGCTTGGCATTAGCCAAAGCGGTTTTTTAAAAATCTTTTTTACTCAATATATATACTAGCGCACGGGCGGCACAGGTATTTTTTCTATTTGTGCTTGCGGCTTGTAGAAGCTCGGATCAATAGTGCGGGTAAAACAGGTGCGGCCATTGCCATGCGTCCATACTTCAGGCTCGCGGAATCCTCCTGCGGGAACGGCATACGAGTAAGGATTTTTAAGCAAAGGAGTTTGAGCTGAACTATCGGTTTGAAATTCCGCGCATAGCTCAAAGGAGAGGTTGCCAGTCGCGCGATATTCATAGGGCAGGTGGGTATCGGGATCATGGGGGAATAAAAATCCGCTTATGGGGTTTTCTAATTCTTGGGAGGTTTGAGGAAGCACTGCTTTGCGCGTCCAGTAATCAATGACTTGTCCCTGGATTATCTGAAGATCATTTGCACGCTGTTCATCGAACCTGCGCGCGCGTTGCGTGGCGGGAGTTCCCGCTATGACGAATCCGATGATAATGCTGACAAGGATAACTCCAGACATAACCCATGCGATTTGTTTACGTACGCGGGAGACATTGTTTGAGGATTGCCGTAAATCCCAGAAATAGTATCCGAACACTCCCGAGGCGACTGCAAGTACAACGACTATTTTTAAAAAGAAAGGAACAGTAAGCTCGCCATTAAGGAAGTTAAAAAGAAGAGTAATAAGATCGCCAAGAATGGTAACAGCGGCAATAAACAACGTAAGGTAGACAAGCCATTTATGCACGTTAAGATCGCGCTTGGCAGGATTGTTGGTAAAATCGCGTTCCATGAGCCATGAGGTGAAGATATAGGCGGGGAACGCGATGGCAATGATCGAGGTAGACCAGAAAATAGAATTAAGAGTGCCGGCAAGATTGTAATTCAGAGGATCAGGAAATACGATACTGATATATTGCATAAGAAGCGTGATATAGCTCACCACGCTCATATAGAACGTCACGATATTAAATAGATGAAGAAAAATATCCTTTGGAGTACTTTTTATTGATGGAGTATTCATAGATACATGATAACGTTAAATTATGAAACTCTACAAGGTTAGGATATTCACCGTAATCCTCAATTTCAAGAAGAAGATTTTTTTATGTTAGGGACTTACGCATCTGGCTCCTTCCCTCCTAGAGTATCCGTGCGGATGCACGGAGCAGCTAGTATAGATGGGGCATCGACCACATTGACTCTAAATAATTTTTAGGGTATAAGTATATTACGTTATCCGGTTCTTTTTATCAACAAATAGATTTTTTGGTTCAGCGCTTCGTGTTGCTCATTCTGCTTTGGGCAGGATTAAGGCTAGACGCCAATGCGCACCATTCGTCCCACGAGGATTAAGGAGAAGATTTATCATGCGTTTGTTAGTTGAAATGCTTATTGTGGCATTGCTCGCCGCATTTCTTGCTTTTGCGGGTTGTGCGGGACACGTAAGTCAGCAGGAGAACCTGACGGAGATTGTGTATCCGGATTTTGATGAAGTATGGGATATTATTACGCGTAATCACCTATACGAAGTAGACAATACGCCCGCGTATAAACTGAAGTGCAGCAAACAAATCTTGACCGGAGCGCTCTCGGAGTGTCTGCATGATCCTTATGCGAGGTATTTTTCCAAGCAGGAGATGCAGGAAATGGAAGTTAATGTGAACGGTTCTCTGATTGGTGTCGGCATACAGTTTTTGAAGATGAACGATCAGACGATGATCCTTGGTGTATACAAAGGAGGCCCCGCTGATCTTTCCGGAAGATTTCAGCGAGGTGATGTCATTGTTGAGATTAATGGAACGGATATACAAGGCGGGAAGCTTTCACAAGTGGCTGATCTTATCGGGAACGAGGAATGGGTACCAATCCGAATTGTTACTTCACGGGAAGGTATTCGTCAGGAGCCGATACTTCTGGTTACAAAAAAGGTCGATATACAGTCAGTGGGAGCAGTTGATCTTGATTCCGAGACAATTTATATTCGCATCTCTGAATTTACCGAAAGCACGCCAAGGCAATTTCTAGAAGCTATTGCAGAGCGTATTGCCACCGAGCTTCCTGATCGTGTAACTGCTTTTTCCCAAGCGAGCCATGACGTGATTGTGGACGTCCGGAAAAATCCGGGAGGCGTTCTGACAGCTGCGGGTCTTATGAGCTTTCTTTTTGCTCATGATGCTTCGGATATATTTGTAACCATTCAGACGCGTTTTAATGAGGTTCCTATGAGAATGAGTTATTATCAAGAGTCGGGTATTCCTTTGATACCGGGACTTTTAGGCGGACTGAGAGTGGTCGTCTTGATTGACAAAGAAACCGGATCAGCGGCGGAAATTTTCGCGTTATTTTTACGGGAAGCCGTGGGTGCAACGCTCATCGGAAAGCAGACATTCGGAAAGGGAAGCATACAGATGCTTTATTCGTCAAAAAGTGGAGATGGGTTTGCTATGACAACCGCGCACTATCTTGTGGGCAACGACAAGGTGCCGGTTGATAAGATTGGCGTAACGCCGGATATAGAGGTCAATATGTCAGGTGCACCGGTGGCGTTCGGAGATGATTTGCCCAATGATTTTCCCGAACATATTGATGTCAGTGCCGACCCCCAGCTCAAGAAAGCATTTGAAATTCTCAAATTTGAACGTAAGGTAACGTATGCAGTGAGGCGTAAGTAGAATAGGTTTATGCAAAAGAGAAGACGCATGTCTTCTCTTTTTTAAATAGATAAATCTGATACGAAACCTCATGTATTGAAATTTTTGTTTTTTTGTTCTATACTCCTCTCATTATGAAAAAAAATGCGGTTTTGACCGATACTATATATGTAAAGGGCGCGCGGGTGCATAATCTTAAAAATGTTACACTTGAAATCCCTAAGAATAAATTGGTGGTTATTACGGGGCTTTCCGGTTCAGGTAAATCTTCATTGGCATTTGATACGATTTATGCGGAGGCGGAACGCAGATTCGTTGAATCGCTGTCTTCGTATGCGCGCCAATTTTTAGGTATTAAAGAAAAGCCGGACGTAGACGCGATTGACGGTTTATCGCCGGCGATTTCCATTGACCAGAAATCCATTTCAAAAAACCCTCGTTCAACCGTGGGCACAATCACGGAGATTTATGACTACTTACGTATTCTATTCAGCCGTATCGGAGTGCCGCATTGTCCTACATGTAAAAAGCCGATTGGGCGGCAAACAGTTGATGAAATGATATCAGTGCTGATGAAGCTTACCAAAACGAAAGAAATTTTTATATTAGGTCCTGTTATTCGCGATAAAAAAGGAGAGCACAGAGAGATACTTGAAGAACTTAAAGGCGCGGGATTTTTACGCGTGCGCATTGATGCGGCGATAATGACAATAGATGAAGGTCGAAAACTTATCCTCGATAAGCATAAAAAACATTCCATCGATGTAGTGGTTGATAGGTTTGCCTTGAGTGATGATATTGATCGCAGCCGTATTCGTGATTCTATCGAAACGGCGTTAAAAATAGGCAAAGGAGTGATGACGCTCGTGCAGGCAGACAGTGTTTTTATTTTTTCTGAAAAATTCGCATGTCCCGATGACGGGGCGAATATCTCCGATATTGAACCGCGCACGTTTTCATTTAATAGTCCGTATGGGGCATGTCCCATGTGTACGGGTCTTGGTTCCACATTGGAAGTTGATTCTGAGCTAGTGATTCCCAATAAGCGTTTAAGCATTGCAGAAGGGGCAATCCGGCCGTGGGCATCGGCATCACACCGGCTGGGGCGGCAGAGTTGGTATTGGTGGATTTTGGATGACGTGGCGGGTCGTTATAAATTTTCTCTTAATACGCCCGTTGAAAAACTTAACCAAGCGATTATTAATGTCTTGCTTAACGGAGAGCAACCAGAGTCTCTTGAAGCGAAAAATGATCGCAAAGAAGGAGTTTTTGAAGGGATTATTCCGAATTTGAAACGACGGTGGAAAGAAACGGACTCCGATTTTACGAGAGCGGAGGTTGAAAAATATATGGTAATCCGCACGTGTCCCGCATGCAGCGGACGGCGTTTGAAGCCTGAAGCATTGGGGGTGCTTATTAACGGCATATCAATTGCGGATATCGCCGAGATAAATGTTACTCGTTCGATTGATTTTTTTGCAGACCTTGTTTCAAGCCGTGGTAATCTCTCTACACCGCATATGCGCATCGCAACACCGCTTGCGAAAGAAATCATGAAGCGGCTTACATTTTTAAGCGATGTAGGACTTGAATACTTAACCATTGCCCGAGAGTCCACTTCTCTTTCTGGAGGCGAAGCCCAGCGCATTCAGTTAGCGACCCAGATCGGATCCCAGCTGACAGGGATTATTTATATTCTTGACGAGCCTTCCATCGGGTTGCATCCGCGTGATAACAGTCGCTTGATTACGACCCTGAAACATTTGCGTGATTTGGGAAATACAGTGATCGTAGTAGAGCACGATGCCGAAACAATGCGCGAGGCGGATTGGATTATTGATTTGGGACCGGGCGCGGGTATTCATGGCGGAAAAATTATTTTTCAAGGAACGCCCAAACAACTTCTTGCGTCTCCGACATCTACGGGTCTTTATCTTTCAGGAAAAAAACAAATTAAGATACATGCACGAACATTAGCAGGCAGAAATAAGCAGAAATATATTACTATCAAAGGCGCGGCGGAGCATAACCTTAAATCAATTGATGTGGCAATTCCGTTAAATGCGTTTATATGCGTGACCGGTGTTTCCGGATCGGGAAAATCCTCCCTCATTAATGATATTCTTGCTAAAGCCCTGCTTGCGCAATTTTATGGAGCGCACATGATCCCGGGAGCTCATACAGAGATTATCGGCACCGAACATATTAATAAAGCTATCGTGGTGGATCAATCGCCGATCGGACGCACGCCGCGTTCAAATCCTGCAACCTACACGGGCGTATTCGGGATCATCAGGTCGCTTTTTGCCGCCACTGCCGATGCGCGAGCAAAAGGATATTTGCCTGGGCGATTTAGTTTTAATGTAAAGGGCGGGCGGTGCGAAGCATGTGAAGGACAGGGGGTGAAAAAAATCGAAATGTATTTCTTGCCGGACGTATATATAGAGTGTGAAGAGTGCCGCGGCAAACGATACAATCGGGAAGCGCTTGAGATCGAATATAACGGAAGAAATATTTCACAAATTCTCGACATGTCCATTGAAGAAAGTTTGCGTTTTTTTAATGCGATTCCTGCGGTGACTTCCAAACTGGAAACTCTTAAAAGTGTTGGACTTGATTATCTCAAACTTGGTCAGCCCGCGCCCACGCTCTCCGGAGGAGAGGCACAGCGTGTTAAACTCGCTACCGAACTTAGCCGTCGCGATACGGGGCAAACATTGTATATTCTTGACGAACCGACTACCGGGTTGCACTTCGATGATATTCAAAAATTAATGAACGTGTTGAGCGCGCTTGTGGAAAAAGGCAATACGGTGATCGTGATCGAGCATAATATTGATGTCATTCGCAACGCCGATTGGATTATTGATCTCGGTCCCGAAGGAGGGGAGAAGGGAGGTGATATTGTTGCCGTTGGCACACCGGCTCAAATTGCTCAAAACAAGAAATCATATACAGGGAAGTGGCTGAAGGGATAATAAAATTTGTATATTTATATTTTTTTATTCCCCTCCTATTCTAGGAGGGGTTAGGGGAGGATAGGTGAGTAGAATATATAAATATATATAAGTATATGTTTTACCTCGCACCTCGCCTCCCGCTGATATCGCAAGAGCGGAGAATAACCGCCTATACTAGGGGAGGAATAAAAATAGTATAATCATTTTGTCCATGTTTTTTTACAAATAGTGTAAAAAATAAAAAGGAAAAATAAGTGGCTGATCAATACCTTACGATTCCAAATATCTTGAGTCTCTTACGCATTCTCTTGCTCATTCCAATTCTTTTTTGTTTTTATTCACAGCACATATTGTGTACTCTTGGGCTTTTTCTAGCGAGCGCTGTCACTGATATACTCGATGGAATAATCGCGCGGCGGTGGCGCATGGAATCACGACTTGGTCGCATTTTTGATCCGCTCGCCGACAAAGTAACATTCGTAACACTCATTGTATTGTTTGGCTGGCATGTGCTCTGGAGGAGATGGCTTTTTGCCCTTGTCGCGGCGGAATGCATTCTTTTGCTGATGGGGGCGTATACCTACTTAAATTCTCATGCAGAGCGTTGGTTTAAATTGGGTGCAAATAGCCTTGGCAAAGCAAAGGCATGTTGCGAAACAGTACTTGTGATTTCCCTTATTACGTGGCATTTTTTTGCTTTTCCTAATCTTTTTTATCTTCAGGTTATGTTATCTACAAGTATTACTTTTGCGTACGCAAGCATTGTGACGCATATTCGTCTGACCCCTCTCACATAAGAGGGGTTTTTTCTAAAAGAAAAATTTTAACCCATCACGGTGTCATTGCGAGGAACAGCAGTGACGAGGCAATCTTACATCTAAAGAATGGACTAGATTGCTTCGTCGGAAACCTCCTCGCAATGACAGAGCGTGTCCCTTAGGGGATAGAGCGTATCCCTGTGGGGACAACAGCAGTGCATACCCGAGAGGATATATACAGCCCGCGGACTTTGTTTTTTTATGGGTGTGAGGGGTTACAAGAGATCCTCTTGACAGTAAAACATAAGCGAGTACAATTAGCAGTCATAGGTCGAGAGTGCTAATAATAAGTTTATAGGGTATAACGGGTAGATTGTAGAAAAAGATTTTTCGTCTACAAGCTACAAGCTAATTCCTACAAGCTAATTCAGTGTATATGAATTTAAAACCATTGGGTGATCGGGTTATTATCGAACCCATTGAAAAAGAAAAAGGCGGAAAGACAAAGACCGGACTCTACCTGCCGGAATCGGTCGAAAACGAGGGACCGGAGCAAGGCAAGGTCATTGCCGTAGGGCCGGGCAAACGTTCCGATGACGGCGCTATGATCCCTGTGCTTGTCAAGAAAGGAGATGCCGTTGTATTTCATAAATCATACGGTTCCAAAGAAATAAAGGTCGGTGATAAAGAATATCTCATTGTACGCGAAGAAGATATTCTTGCTATTGTAAGCTAATTTTTATCTGTATTATGGCAAAACAAATTTTATTTGAAGAAAAAGCGCGCCATGCTATTAAGCGAGGCATTGATCAGGTTGCGAATGCCGTAAAAATTACGCTCGGGCCAAAAGGCCGCAACGTGATTTTGGCAAAGTCATATGGCGCTCCGCAAATCACCAATGACGGAGTGACGATTGCTAAAGAAATCGAGCTGGAAGATAAATTTGAAAATATGGGCGCGGAGCTTGCAAAAGAAGTGGCATCTAAAACCAATGATATTGCAGGCGACGGAACAACCACGTCGGTGGTGCTTGTGCAGGCGCTCATCAATGAAGGATTAAAATATGTGACAGCGGGTGTAAATGTGATTAGTTTACGCGAAGCTTTGGAAACTGGACGCGATGAAGTAGTAGCAAAATTGCGTAAAATGGCAAAACCGGTGTCTGCGGAAAAACCTGAAGAAATTGTAAACGTGGCAACTATTTCGGCGGAATCCGAGGAGCTTGGTAAAATCATTGCAGAAGCAATTCAGAAAGTAGGCAATGATGGTGCGGTAACGGTTGAGGAATCACAGGGCACGGGCATTGAAAAAGAAATCGTCGGCGGGATGCAGTTTGATCGTGGGTATGTTTCGCCCTATATGGTGACTAATGCCGAACGTATGGAAGCCGTGATGGATGATCCGTATATTCTTATCACTGACAAGAAAATTTCTTCGGCGCAAGACATGCTGCCGTTGCTTGAAAAAATCCTTCGCACGGGTAAGAAAGAACTTGTGGTGATTGCCGAAGACATTGAAGGCGATGCATTGCCGCTTCTCGTGGTGAATCGTTTGCGCGGCGCATTTAATACGTTAGCTATCAAGGCGCCGGGATTTGGCGATCGCAGAAAAGAAATGCTCCAAGATATTGCGACGCTCACCGGAGCAAAAGTTATTTCCGAAGAAGTGGGTTTAACGCTTGATAAGATAGAAATCGAGATGCTTGGACGAGCACGCCGTGTCATTTCGGATAAAGATAATTCCACCATTGTCGGTGGCAAGGGAAAAAAAGAAGAAATGGAAAATCGCATCAAGCAGATTCGCGCGCATATAGATCGCGCGACTTCCGACTATGACAAAGAGAAACTGCAAGAGCGCTTAGCTAAGCTCGCGGGAGGTGTTGCGGTGATTCGCGTGGGAGCAGCCACTGAAACGGAAATGAAATATATTAAACTAAAAATCGAAGATGCGGTTGCCGCAACCAAAGCAGCTCTTGCCGAAGGCATTGTGCCGGGAGGCGGCATGGCGCTTTTTAAAGTAGCGACCTTGATGCGCGATGAATGGGAAAATCGAAGTACGAGCGATAAACGAAAAATAAGCGCAGAAGAGCAAGCGGCCTATACGATTCTTTTGAATGCTCTTGAAGAACCGCTTGCGCAAATTGCGCTTAATTCAGGCAAGCGTGTCGGAGAGATTACCTCCAAGCTGAAAGAAAAAATAATTGAAGATAATAAGTCAAATATCGGCTATGATGCCGGCAATGATAAAATCGTAAATGATATGTTGAAAGAGGGGATCGTAGATCCGCTTAAAGTAACCAGGTCAGCACTTGAAAATGCTGTATCGGTTGCCGCTATGTTTCTTACAACGGAAGTGGCAATTGCTGAACTTCCCAAAAAAGAAGAAAAGCCTCCGCAGATGCCGCACGAAGATTATTAATCAACATAATGATTTCAAAAGCCCCCGCCATTCCGCGGGGGCTTTTGTATTTTTTATGAAGAGTAGGACTTATACCATCTCCAATTAACCTATCCATTTCTGTCATTCCCGCGAAAGCGGGAATCTAGGTTCTCCCATGTCTTTGATGGGTTTGGATTCCCGCTTTCGCGGGAATGACAGAGGGGGATGGGGTTAATGGGGGGATGCTACTTATAATAAAATCTAATTATTTATTATTAAACCTTACTAAAATAATTATTACTTTAGTAAGGTTTAATAATGTTTCTAAGAGCAGTGATTTGGCTTTATTCTTTTTAAGAAAATAGGAATCTAGATAGATTTGATTGCTCTAGATTTTTACTTTTATGGGAATGACCGCTAGTTATCTATTCAAAATTATGAGCAAAAAGTTATCCACATAGAAAGTATTTATAAGAGCGTATATAATAAAGAAATAAGATTTTCTTGTGCACTGAAAAAATAACAGTTGAGGAATTAAAAAAAGATCACAAAATAAATAGAAAATAAACTTAAATAAGTTCGTCTTCTTTGCTTGAAGATAAAAATTTTAACTAATCAATGAAGAGTTTTTTTTTACATACCGCACTCCTCTCTCTACTTATTGTTTTTTTTACAGCCGATGTTCATGCATCATCGGCTATTTTTGATTTTACCGCCAATGAAAGTTTGCCGACCATAAATTCCTCTCTCGCATCTTTCCAACAATTGATAGAGCGTATCCCTGTGGGGACCGAGCATCTCGCCCCAGCGCAATTTTTTCATCTTTCAAAGCCTTCGGTCAGACCCGTTGTGACGGAGATACCTGGACAGCTTAGTATCACGGATGTGAGCCGTAAAGTTTTTTCTGCTCTTACAATACCGAAATCTCCTGCCGCAAGACATGTTGTGCAAGCAAAGAAAAAAATTGATCCTTCTTTTTTTCTTGCCAAAGAAAAAGAATTCACTGCTTCCGTCTCTTCTGTTCAGCACTATGCAGACGGACTCATACGGTCTGCTACATTTAATTCTCCAAAACCTTTGGCTATACCTGTAATGAGAGAGACGTCTGCATCAGTGAGTATTAGGGATATTGAGGATATGAACCGCAAGCTTTTGTCCGCTTTCATTCAATCATCACACTCTTCGAGACAAGATATTGTCAAAGAGAAGAAAAAAATAGATCCCTCTTTTTCTGCTGCCAAAGAAAAAGAATTTGTTGCCTCTGTATCCTCTCTCCAGCATTATGCAGACGGACTCATACGGTCTGTTCCTATAGGGATACATTCTATTGCAGTTACCGCGCATACGATTTCTCCAGAAACTCATCCTAAAGAAATCGCAAGCGCTTTAGACGAGTCTGCTAACTCCCCCGCAAGCCTCTTAGACTCACTCCGCTCCTTTTTCTCCTGTGACAATTATCCAACCTCATCAGCGAATATCTTCGATACCATGCGCTGGCTGCTCAACTGCCCCAAGCCATCTCTTGTATCGACCCCATCTCCCGCACCCTCTCCGACACTGACTCCTTTGTTGGTGGAAAAAAATATGATTCCTTACGCAACTCCTCAACCAAAAAGAAACCTCCAACCCCAAATCATCAAAGAGATCACGCACGAGATCACCCATGAAGTGCACGTCATTTCCTCTTCCACCCAAATCACCACTATATCCGACTCACGCCTCGCCGAACTTGAACAGAAATTTATATCTTATGATAAGAAACTAAGCGATCAAGCAACTGCCATAGCTCTCACTAATCGCATCAATCAGATAACAAACGTCACCTATAGCGCAGCCACATTCTCCGGCACTCAAAACTCATTCAATCTTACGGATGCAGATATCCCCGATACCATCACCGCATCAAACTATCTCCCGCTTGCCGGAGGAACGATGAGCGGATCATTATCATTTTCGAGCCGCTCCACTACCACTATTCCCAATCTTCTGACCAATGCATTCTCGATTGCCACTTCATCTTCCTCGGAAGTTCCCCTGTTTACGTTTGATACGCTCAACTCAAGGATAGGCATTGGTACTACGTCTCCGGGAGCAAGATTATCGGTGCAGGGAGACATATTGGGAACAGGCATTCTGAACATTACGGGCAACGGAACTTCTACATTTCAAAACGGCATCAATCTCTCTTCCGGCTGTATTGCCATCAACGGAGGCTGTGTTGCCGGAGGATCAGCGGGTGCGGTCAACTCCGGCACTGCAAACAGGCTTGCATATTATTCTTCTGCGACAACCATCAATGCATCGAGTTTTCTTATGGTTGATGCATCAAATGGTCTGTTGGGCATCGGCACCACCTCCCCCGGAAGTCTCTTGAGCGTCCAATCAGGCAATGCCCAAATCACCGGCACCACCACATCCTCTGCACTCATCGCCACCTCCACCCTCTTCGTAGGTGCAACGGGCAATCTCTTCAGTGTGTTGCAAAGCGGCAACGTCGGCATCGGGACGACGAATCCAGGAGAAAGATTAACTGTAAAAAGTAGTGGAAATAGCGTTTATGTAATCAAAGCACTTAACTCCTCGGGCAATGAGATTTCTGCGACTTATCAAGATGGCTCAGGCAATGGTCAATTTTATGTCGCCAATAGTTCCGGGACGGAGAAAATTTTGCTTAATGGCTCTACTGGAGATAGTTATTTCAATAACGGCGGCAACGTCGGCATCGGGACGACGGGGCCAACGACAAAGCTTGGTGTGTCTGGCGAAGTACAAGTATTAGGTACTGGTTCTCCGACTACCGGTGCTGGTCTTGAATTGAGAGGAGGAACATCGCCTTACATACAAGCTTACAACAGAGATACCTCAGCTTATCTTGCTATGAATCTTTATGCTTCAACATTCCAATTCAATCCCGGTGTATCTGGGTCAATGTTTATAAGTACGACCGGCAACGTCGGCATCGGGACGACGAGTCCGGCTTCATTATTATCCGTACATGGCAATAGTCTTATCTCTGGCACTTCAACCGTTGGTTCTCTCATCGCAACGTCAACTCTTTTCGTAGGCGGTACCACAGGAACAAGCATGGTGGTATTAAATAGCGGCAACGTCGGCATCGGGACGACGGCGCCAGATGCTACTTTGTCTATAATGAATGCGGTTGGTGATAATACATTAAAAATCAGCTTCAATGCTATGCCCGCATCCACTGCAAACTTTTTCAATAATTTCAATAATTATTTGGGAGTGTTGATTAAGAAGCAGAGCACTGGAACAGGTGATTATCTTGATATCCAAAACAGTGCAGGGACAAGTCAGTTTATAGTAAAGACAAGCGGCAACGTCGGCATCGGGACGACG
>Ga0209515_10003861_pt1 | contig 20807 bp, 17 predicted proteins | sample Subgroupgradi54m_FD_187454 | JGI IMG/M metagenome (GOLD analysis project Ga0209515, IMG submission 187454) | Subsurface groundwater microbial communities from S. Glens Falls, New York, USA - GMW60B uncontaminated upgradient, 5.4 m (SPAdes)... ...
TTTTAAAAGTTATTTCGTCAAGACCGCCATTGGTTGGCGGTTAAGTAATGTGTCGCCGGAATTCGACGGGCGGGTTCCGTCCAGGTATTCGCCTGCCGCTCAGCAGATTTTTGCGAAGCAAAAATCTGAATTCGCGGCCGCGCGAATGCCTGTCCACCCGCTACCACCACTTCAACCTATGTCCTCCGGCCTCGGTGCATGTTGTGTTAGCGGAGCGTGCCTCAGTGGGCCGCCTCCGTTACTCCATTTTTCCAAGGGACAAGGTTCAAGGTGCAAGGAAAATCAGAGTTAAGTAATGTGTCACCGGAATTCCTGGTACCGAGGTGATGTCAAGAACCGGTACCATTTTTCTTAATCGTCCCAACCGTCTACCATGTTGTGAATATAAGTTTCGACCCTTTCGGGATGCAAATTAACCTGCTTGCCAAACACATTCGTCCCTTTGCTGAGATTTTCGCAGTCTCTGTATCCCAAACCTACGGAAGTCCCGTAAATATCGTGAGTTCCAAGGTTATCGACGTGGAGACGTCTGAGGTTAGTCGGATGGAACCCGAACCCCACAAAGTGAATTTCTTCCGCTTTTCTCAGATGCGCTTTGGCGACTTCAAAAACATCCTCGGCCGCCTTGTCTCCAATGAAATGAAGCTTGCTGCCGCACTGCAGCACCAACTCGGCGTTGTCGCTCGGGCCATACTCTCTACTTGGCGACCCATCGAGGTTTCTCTGCCATGGCAGCCGCCCAAGTTGCCCATGCACATGAATAATAGGAATACTCATAGCACATTCCTCGTACGTCTTCTCTGCCGCTCCCTTGAAAGTGGCTCTGGCCATCGTCATTAAGGCCTGCTCAAGGGAGCGGTCATAATTGAACGTAACGAACACGGCGTTTAGATCTTGTAAGCCCTCAATGGTTTTTGGTTTTAATTTACGCCATAGCGTGCCGTACCAATCTTTCCCTTGGCCATATGCGGTCCCAAAAGCCGTGGGATTCTCCAGACGGCAGAGTGTTCTAGAGATCAGAAACTGTCCCAAGTACCTGTAATTTTTGTCTTGCACGTTCCTCCCAAGCCACTCATCAATTGAGATCCCCGAGTCAAGAAGATCCTGCGCAAACCCGTTTAGGTTACCAGCAACATCTGGATGGAACAGACGGGCAACGTCATTATAGGCTTCTCCCCTACGAATGCTGTCACAGATGGCGTCTCTGAGCCCAAGGCTTGCAGGAAGCCCGTATGGCGTGCTAGCTCCCGCACCAAGAATGAAGACAGTTCGTTTCTTAAGCATGCAAAGAATCGGTTCTATTTTCTACAATAGAGCGGGTGGCAGGGCATTCGCGATGACGCGAATTCAGATTTCCTTGAGCCTTACACCTTGAACCTAAGCAACAACCCCTCGCAGCTTATGGCCGCAAGGGGTTGTATGCGCCAGCGTTAGATCTGGTGACACATTACTTATCTCGTTGAATTTGTCGGGTTTTCTTGCACAATTCTTTGTCATGTTTATTTTCGCAGGATTCGCACATAAGTTTATTGCATGATTCGCACCAAGGGCTCTGCCCTGACCCATAACGAATTACTTCACCGCAAATTTGGCATTTCATAACTTTCGTCGTAGAGATATTCATTGGCATCCCCCTTATTAACCTACCAACAACACACAACCCCGCGCCCTTGAGCAGGACGCGGGGTTGTGGTATCGGCAACTTGCGCCGTTACGTTTTGTATCTCTTACTCCGAACTCTGAACTCCGAACACCGAACTAATCGGTGATAATTGCCAGGATTTCGTCTTCAGTGAGGAACACATACTCCTTGTCGTCCACCTTGATCTCGGAGCCGGCGTACTTGCCGAAGATGATCCGCTCGCCCGCCTTCACGGCCAGCGGCACGACCTTACCGTTCTTCAGCGTCTTGCCGGAGCCCACCGCGATGACCTTGCCCTCCTGCGGCTTCTCCTGCGCGGAGTCCGGCATGTAGAGACCGGTTTTCGTCTTCTCGACCGAGCCGATGCGCTGGACGATGACTTTATCCCCGATCGGCTTAAGCTTCAGTGTGCTTTTCGTTGCCGTTGCTGTGGCCATTGTTCCCCCTTCGCAACTTGTTAGTGTTGAGTGTCGAGTGATGAGTGGCGAGTTTTATTTTTCACTTCGTCACTCATCACTGGTCACTCGCCACTTTCTCAATACATCTCTCCGCCGTGACCGCCACCGGGCATGCCGGCTGGGGCTGACTTTTCTTTCTCGGGGATCTCGGTGACCACGGCTTCCGTCGTGATCAAGAGGCTGGCGATGCTGGCCGCATTCTGCAGGGCGGTGCGGACCACCTTCGTCGGGTCAATGATGCCCGCGTCCAGCATGTCGGCAAACTCCAGCTTCTCGGCGTTGAAGCCGACGTTGGTCTTCTCTTCCTTGATGCGCTGGACGATCACCGAGCCCTCCTGGCCGGCGTTCTGCGCAATCTGCCGGGCCGGCTCCTCGAGCGCCCGCCGGACGATGTCCACGCCGATCTGCTCATCGCCGTGAAGCTTCAGCTTCTCCAACACGGACAGCGAGCGCAGCAGCGCGACGCCGCCGCCGGGGACGATGCCCTCTTCGCGGGCGGCCTTCGTTGCGTGCAGCGCGTCCTCGACGCGGGCCTTCCGCTCCTTCATCTCGGTTTCGGTGGCCGCCCCGACGTTGATCTGCGCCACGCCGCCAGAGAGCTTCGCCAACCGCTCCTGCAGCTTCTCGCGGTCGTAGTCGGAGTCGGTGTCCTCGATCTGCTTCTTGATTTGGCCGATGCGCCCGTTGATGGCCGAGGTCTTGCCTGCGCCCTCGATGATCGTGGTGTTCTCTTTGTCCACCTTCACCCGCTTGGCGCGTCCGAGGTCCTCCAGCTGGATGTTCTCGAGCTTGACCCCGAGATCCTCGGTGATCGCGCGGCCGCCTGTCAGGGTGGCGATGTCCTCGAGCATAGCCTTGCGGCGGTCGCCGTAGCCCGGCGCCTTCACCGCGCTGCACTGCAACGTCCCGCGCAGCTTATTGACCACCAGGGTCGCCAGCGCTTCGCCCTCGACGTCCTCGGCAATGAGGACGATCGGGCGCCCGGCTTTGGCGATTTTCTCCAACAGGGGGAGGAGGTCTTTCATGGAGGAGATTTTCTTTTCGTAGATGAGGATGTAGGGGTCTTCGAGGGAGACGGCCATGCGTTCGGCGTCGGTCACGAAGTAGGGGGAGAGGTAGCCCTGGTCGAACTGCATCCCCTCAACGAGGTCCAGGGTGGTCTGGAAGGATTTGCCTTCCTCAACCGTGATGACGCCGTCCTTGCCGACTTTCTCCATCGCATCGGCGATGAGCTCGCCGACGGTCTGGTCGTAGTTGGCGGCGATCGTCGCCACCTGCGCGATTTCCTTCTTCTCCTTGACGGGCTTCGAGAGCTTCTTGAGGTACTCGACCACTTCCTCGACGGCCTTCTCGATGCCGCGCTTGAGCCCCATGGGGTTGGCGCCGGCGGTGACGTTCTTGAGCCCCTCGCGGAAGATCGCCTCGGTCAGGACGGTTGCGGTCGTGGTGCCATCGCCCGCGATGTCCGAGGTCTTCTCCGCGACTTCCCGGACGAGCTGAGCCCCCATGTTCTCGTAGGGGTCCTCCAACTCCACTTCCTTGGCGACCGTCACGCCGTCCTTGGTGATGGTCGGTGAGCCAAATTTTTTCTCCAGGACGACGTTGCGTCCACGGGGCCCGAGCGTCACCTTGACGGCCGCGGCCAGCTTGGAGACACCCGCCAGCATCCGTCTCCGCGCGTCTTCGTTAAACAGCAGCTGTTTCGCCATGCGTCATTCCTCCTGTTGTTTCGTGACCGTGGTCAAATCCGTGTGCGGAATTCCGACCGGGGGATTACGACTGGACAACCGCCAACACGTCCTCTTCCTTGAGGATGAGGTACTCTTCACCGTTGACCTTGACTTCCGTCCCCGAGTATTTGCCGTAGAGGACCTTGTCGCCGGTCTTCACTTCGAGGGACTTCACGGTTCCATCGTCCAAGAGCTTGCCGCTTCCGACCGCGACCACCTTGGCCTCTTGCGGCTTTTCCTTGGCGCTGTCCGGCACGATCAGGCCGCTTTTGGTCTTAGTTTCCGCTTCTAACGTCCTCACAACAATCCTGTCGCCCAGTGGTCTTAACGCCATTCCCCTACCTCCTGCTAGCAGTCTGTTATCCTGAGTGCTACGTACAAGCGGATTATACCACTTGTCCAGGTGAATTCAAGGGTTAAAAACAGGTGTATTTATCACTTTTCAGCATGTTCTATTCTTGATTCTATTATTTAGTGTATCGTACTCATTATTTTGAATTAAATACTGCTTTTAGCTTAGCTGCTTCTCGCAGGCTTCTTGGCAGGGGGTTTTCGGGAGGTTCCGGCTGTCGCAAGGGCCTGGAGGCCGGTCATTTTCGCCAATAGCGAAAATGACAGAGCATTGGAGATTAGAAATGAGAGATTTGAGTCAGGAAAATCTCCAATGCGGTCTAATCTCAAATTTCTAATCTCAGGGTCCACTTGCCTTACGTTTGAGATGGGCCAGGGCCTGAAGACCTTCCAGCACCAGATTGGGCCTTAGATGGGCAAGAGAGCGGGCGTATTTGGCCATGAGGGGGCTTGCCCCGCCTGTGGCCACCACGGTGGCCTTGGGGGCGTAGCGAGCCTTGAGCTGGGCAATCAGCCCGTCGCACAGGGCCGCACAGCCGTAGAGGAGCCCTGAGCGGATGCTATTGGCGGTGTCGCGGCCCAGCAGCTCCGGGGGCTCCTTGAGCTCGACTTTGGGCAGCAGGGCCGTGCGGGTGGCCAGGGCTTCCAGCGAGATTTCCAGGCCCGGCGCGATGACGCCGCCGAGGTACTCCCCCTTCTTGGTGACCACGTCAATCGTGATGGCAGTGCCGAAATCGGCCACGATGCACGCCCGCTTGAACTGCCGCCAGGCTCCGTAGGCGCCAACAAGGCGGTCCTGCCCCACCTGCTCCGGGTAGTGGTAGCGGTTCTTGAGCGGCACCATGAGGTCCTGCCCCACCACGCGAATCGGCATGGCGCCAAGGGACCTGAGCGATTGGATCAACACCCCCGACATGCGCGGGACGACGCTGCACAAGATGATTTCCTTGGCTTTGGTCAGCTGGAACCGGCGGGTTTTCGCGAGCGCCTTGAGCTGCAGCGTGATCTCGTCCGGCGTGCGGCTGGGCTTAGTCGCAATCGCGAACTGGCTCTTGAGCGTCGCGCCCTCAAAGACGCCAAACGATGTGGTGGTATTCCCGATATCAATCGCGAGAATCATATGCGGACTCAAGACTCAAGGTTCAAGGTGTAAGGCTCCCCGACCTGCCCATCGGATTGATTGCTCGACAGCTGATGGCTGTCACTTGAGCAACGTCACTTCTCCCACCTCCACGGGGCGGACGACGCCGGAATCTAGGCGCACGAGCAAGCGGCCGGACTCATCAAGGTCAACCGCCTGGCCCTGGAACGATTCCTGGGCCGTGGTGATGTGGACCAGCTGGCCAAACAGTCCGTTCCACCGGGCCACCTGCGCGCGGATGGCGCCAAATCCCTCCGCCTGCCACTGCCGGTAGGTCTGCTCAAGGCAGCGGAACAGCATACCAGCCAGCGCGGCGCGGTCCAACCCCGGATTCTTCCAGAAGGCCAGCGCCGTCGCTTCCTTCGGCAAGTCTTCCCTGCTCGTCGTGACGTTGATCCCGATTCCTACCACCGCATAGATTGAGGTACAAGGCACAAGGTTCAAGGTGCTAGGGGCATGGCCTTGAACCTTGTGCCTTGAACCTTGTCCCCCTGACGTGCTGGCTTCGACCAACACGCCGGCCAGCTTCTGGCCATTGTACAGCACATCGTTGGGCCAGCGGATCGAGGCCCAGAGCCCGGCCACCTCCCGGATGGTCTCCACGACGGCCAGCCCTCCGACGAGCGCGAGCTGCGGGATCTCGCGGAGCTCGCGCGTGGGGCGGAGGATGAGCGAGCAGTAGAGGCCGCCCGGAGGCGAAACCCACACGCGTCCGGCCCGTCCGCGCCCGCCGGTTTGCGTTTCGGCCCACACGCATGTGCCTTCGGCGGCTCCCTGCTCGGCCAGCTCGCGGGCCACGTCCATCGTCGAGGCCACGGCCTGGAAGGCGTAACAGGGCGTGCCGAGCCCCAGCCCGGCGCAGGCACGCGTCAGGCGCTGTTCGAGCTCAGGAATTCGTTGAGACGCTTCGGTGGTGGAATCAGCCATGAGATGCGCTACGAACCGCCCGGACGTAAGACCCAAGGATGACCAGCGACAACACAAGGATGACAGTAAGCAGCGGCACGCTCATGACGCCCACCGCGGCTCCCAATGACGGCTGGTCGGAAGGAAGCTGGGAGATGGGTTCCCAGTGACGGAGCCGAAACAGAACATCTCCCACGTAGAGGACAGTGATGGGGACGCGAAAGATCATGAGCATTCTCAAGAGCGCCTTTGGGGGTGGGCGTTTCAACAACACTTCCCTTCGCCAAAGTTCTAAGACGGCTAAGGTGACGAAGACGACAATGCTCAGGACGAGCAACGGCAGCGCCAGGCGATTGACCATGACCGTCATGCGCATGGCGTCGAGCGCGAGCATGGCGCCATACACGACCGCGGCAAAGAGATGGTGGCGCCGAAGCCACAGGCAGACCGCCCAGATTCCAACCCACTCAATCAGCTCGCTCATGCGCGATGCGTTTTGCGGGCGTTGGCCCGGCGCCCGTAGGATGTTTGGTTGAGTGTCTTGTGTTTTCGTTGCGTCTTCAGCTCAGCTTGCGTTTGCTCGGGGAGTTGGCGTTTCAACGTATCGAGCTGATCGCGTAGGACCGCGGCGCGCTCGAACTGCAGATTGCGGGCACACAACAGCATCTCCTCCTCCAACTCCGACATCACGCGCATCGCGTCGTGGTCTTCCAGCGACTGGCCGGTTTGCGCCACCGCCAGCTGCTCAGCCTCCCGGACGGCTTCAATGCCCTCGCGGATGGCCTTCTGGATGGTCTGCGGCGTGACGCCGTGACGCTGGTTGTAGTCCAGCTGCTTCTGCTGGCGCCGAGTCGTCTCCGCAAGCAAGGTGCGGATGGCGCCGGTCGCGCGGTCGGCGTAGAGGATGACTTCGCCGTTGACGTTGCGGGCCGCGCGCCCCGCCACCTGGATGAGCGCGGTGGCCGAGCGCAGAAATCCCTCCTGGTCGGCGTCCAGCACCGCGACCAGCGACACTTCAGGCAGGTCGAGTCCTTCCCGCAGGAGGTTGATGCCGACGAGGCAGTCGAACTCGCCCAGGCGCAAATCCCGCAAGATCTCCACGCGCTCAATCGCGTCAATCTCGGAGTGGAGGTACTTGACGCGCAGGCCGGCGTCGGTGAGGTAGCGGCTGAGGTCCTCGGCCATGCGCTTGGTGAGCGTCGTGGCCAGGACCCGTTCGTGGCGCTCGGCGCGGCGCCGCACCTGCTCGATGAGGTCGTCAATCTGTCCCGCCGTGGGCTTGACCGTCACCGCCGGGTCCACCAGCCCCGTCGGGCGGATGACCTGCTCCACCGCCTGCCCGCCGCACTGCTTGCGCTCGTACGGGCCCGGCGTGGCCGAGGCGAAGATGACCTGGTGCATCAGCGATTCGAATTCCTTGAACGTCTGCGGGCGGTTGTCCAGCGCCGAGGGCAGGCGGAAGCCGTATTCGACCAGGGTCTCTTTGCGGGCGCGGTCGCCCTCGTGCATCCCGCCCACCTGCGGCACGGTGACGTGCGATTCGTCGATCACCATGAGGTAGTCCTTCGGGAAATAATCAATCAGGCACGATGGGCGAGAGCCCGGTGCGCGGCCCGACAGCGGCCGGGAGTAATTCTCGACGCCGTGGCAGAAGCCCAGCTCCTTGAGCATCTCGAGGTCATACTTCGTGCGGGATTCCAGGCGCTGAGCCTCCAGCAGCTTGCCGGCGGCCTGGAAGCTGCGCACACACTCTAGCATTTCCTGTCGGATGCCCTCCAGGGCCTGCTCAATCCGGTCTTTGGTCGTCACAAAGTGCTTGGCGGGGTAGACCGCGATACGCTCACGTTCCGAGATGGTGTCGCCGGTCAGTGGCTGGATTTCGCGCAGGCGCCGGATACGGCCCTCCGCCAGTTCCACGCGGTAGGCCGTCTGCCGGTAGGCCGGAAAGATGTCCACCACGTCGCCGCGGGCGCGGAAGGTGCCGCGGTGGAAGTCCACATCGTTGCGGGAGTACTGGATGCCGATGAGCCAGGAGAGGATTTCATCCCGCCGCGCCTCCTTGCCCTGCTCCAGCCACACCATGAGGTCGCGGTACTCCTCCGGGTCGCCGAGGCTGTAGATGCAGGAGACGCTGGCGACGATGATGACGTCGCGGCGGCTCATCAGCGAACTGGTGGCCGACAGGCGCAGGCGGTCCAGCTCATCGTTGATGGAGGAGTCCTTCTCGATATAGGTGTCGGTTTGGGGGACGTAGGCCTCTGGCTGGTAGTAGTCGTAGTAGCTCACGAAATACTCGACGGCGTTGTGCGGAAAGAGCGCTTTAAATTCGCTGTAGAGCTGGGCGGCGAGGGTTTTGTTGTGCGAGATGACCAGCGTGGGCCGGTTGACGCGCGCGATGACCTGGGCGACGGTGTAGGTCTTCCCGGAACCCGTGACTCCGAGCAGGGTCTGGAATTTCTTGCCGTCCAGCACGCCCTTGCTCAGCGCCTCAATGGCTTCCGGCTGATCGCCTTTGGGTGTGAGGTCTGTGATGAGTTGAAATTGATCCATCTTTAGAGTAGTGGCGAGTGGAGAGTGGAGAGTGACGAGTGGAAAAACGACATGGAGGAATTCATGAGTTTTTCTGCCTCAGGTTTTTACTCATCACTGGTCACTCATCGCTCGTCACTCGTCACTTCTAAGGACACATCCAACGCGGGGGCGGAATGCGTCAGCCGGCCGATGGAAATCCGTTCGACCCCGGTCTTGGCGATGGCGCGGATGTTGGCCAGCGTGACGCCGCCTGAGACTTCCAGGAGTGGGACGAGGGACGAGTGACGGGGAACGAGCTTCCTGATGGTCACCGCTTTGCGGATGTCACCCAGCGCCCAATTGTCTAAGAGGATAACATCCGGCTTGGCGTGGAGCGCGGCCATGAATTCGCGCAGATTTGTCACTTCAATTTCAACGGTCTTTCCTTTTGCGCGTCGTTTTGCTTGCCGGACTGCTGCCGGGATGTTTTTGCTGACTGCTGACTGCTGATTGCTGATTGCTTTTAAGTGGTTCGTCTTAATCAGCACCGCATCATCCAGTCCCCGGCGGTGGTTCTGCCCTCCTCCCGCCCGCACCGCGTCCTTTTCCAGCATGCGCAGGCCGGGAATGGTTTTGCGGGTGTCCAGGACAGCGATGCGAGCCGACCCTGCGCGTCTGACATATGCGCGGGTGAGTGTAGCGACGCCGGAGAGATGCCCGAGGAAGTTCAGCGCCGTGCGCTCGGCGGTCAAAATGCTGCGCGCCGGACCGTGGAGTGTCAAGATGACCTGCCCCGCGCGGACCGCATGGCCGTCTTTGCGTTTGGCGGTGCAGCGGATGCGTCGATCCACGGTCTCAAAGACCCAGCGAGCGGCGTTCACACCGGCCACGATGCCGGCCGCCTTCGCGCGCACGTCGGCGCGAATCCGCGCGCCCGGCGGAACCACCGCGTTGGTCGTGAGGTCTCCCCTGCGCACATCCTCTTGGAGGGCTCGGCGAATCAGGGGACGGATGAGGCGCTCAGATGCTGTCATGGGCTTTGTGACGCTGCGTGCGCTCAGGCAAGGGCCGCAAGATGGTCTTTGAGGCGCGCCAGGGTCGAGCGGAACTGCGCCTGCTTGGCTTGCTCTCCGGCGATGACCTCCGCGGGGGCTTTGCTCGTGAACTGCGTGTTGGCCAGCCGCTCCGAGACCCCGCGCAGTTGCTGCTCGAGTTCAGCGGCCTGCTTGGTGAGGCGCTCGCGCACCTTGGCCATGTCCACGACAGCCCCGACTGAGACATACAGCTCCATGTGGTCGATGGGAATGGGCACCGACTGGGCTGGCCGTTTGACTTCTGCGCCCACCTCGCCGATGTCCATCTCAGCCAGCCGGCGGAAACGGGCCAGCCCCTGCTTGAGCTCCTCCGCTTCTTTGTGGGAGCGCGTCTTGACGGAGACGGTGGGTTTTTTGCCGGCTTCAATCAGGAATTCCCGCCGGATTTCCCGGACGTGTTTAGTGATAGCCTGCAGCTGCGACACTCGCTGCTCGGCCTCGCGGTCCAGGTACCGCTTATCCGCAATCGGCCAGGCCGCCCGCATGACGGAGGCGGGGCCCTCGGCCGGCTTCAGCCGCTCCCAGAGGGCCTCCGTTACAAACGGCATGAACGGATGGAGCAGCCGCAGGGACGTGGACAGGACATGGGCCAGCACGGTGAGCGAGCGGGCAACCGCTTCCGGGCGGCGGTCGGCCTCCTTACTGAGCTCCAGGTACCAGTCGCAGACGTCATGCCACAGGAACTCATAGATCGCCGTTGAGGCTTCATGGAACCGGAATCGCTCGATGTCCTTGGTCACATCCCCGATCGTGTGCTGCAGGCGGCTCAAGACCCACCGGTCGTCTTCAGAGCTTAATTCAACCGGGCTGGGCAGCGGCCGTTGGCTCGCCCGGGGGTCGATGGAATCCAGATAGCGCGCCGCGTTCCACAGCTTATTGGCGAAGTTGCGCCCCACCACGAACTTCTCCTCGGAGATGAACACGTCCGTCCCCACCGCCGTCGATGTCACGAGCGTGTAGCGCAAGGCGTCGGCGCCGAACTGCCGGATGATATCGAGCGGGTCAATGACGTTCCCCAGCGACTTGGACATCTTCTTGCCGGTGAGGTCGCGCACCGTGCCGTGGATATAGACCTGTCGGAACGGCAACTCCCCCAGGCAGAAATGCCCCGCCATGATCATGCGGGCGACCCAGAAGAAGATGATCTCCGGGGCGGTGACGAGCGTCTCCGTCGGATAGAAATACTCCAGGTCCTTGGTCTGCTGCGGCCAGCCCAGCGTGGAAAACGGCCAGAGCCATGACGAAAACCAGGTATCCAGCACGTCCTCGTCCTGCGTGAGGTTTGTTGAACCGCAGGTTGGACATTTCTTAGGTCGAGTTTTAGAGACGATAACGCCTGGTTCAGTGGAGGGTGGGCGGTGGAGGGCTTTCTTTTGACCCTTCACCCTTAACCCTTCACCCTTCACCGCTTCCTGTCTCGAGCAGTTCTCACAGTAGTAGACGGGAAGCCGGTGTCCCCACCAGATCTGCCGCGAGATACACCAGTCTTGGATGTTCTCCATCCAGTTGAGGTACACCTTCGTCCACCGCGCCGGGGTGAACACAATCGTCTTTTTCTTGACCGCCTCGATCGCGGGCTTGGCCAGCGGCTTCATTTTGACGAACCACTGCAGGCTGAGGCGCGGTTCAATGACCGTATCGCAGCGGTAGCAGTGGCCCACGTTGTGCAGGTGCTCTTCGACCTTGACGAGCAGACTCTGCCGCTCCAAATCCTCCACGACCTTGCGGCGGCACTCAAACCGGTCCAGCCCCTTGTAGGCCTCGGGCACGTCGGCCATGCGGCCGTCATCGGTCATGATGTTGAGGAACTCCAGGCTGTGCGTTTTGCCGAGCTGGAAGTCCGCGGGATCATGGGCCGGCGTGACCTTGACCGCGCCGGTGCCGAACTGCCGGTCCACGACCTCATCCGCGATGACCGGCAGTGTCCGGTTGACGAGGGGCAGGATGGCGTGGCCGCCGACCAGCGATTTGTATCGCTTGTCCTTGGGATGGACCGCGATGGCTGTGTCACCCAGCATGGTTTCCGGCCGGGTCGTGGCGACAGTGACGAAGGTTCGAGGTTCAAGGTTCAAGGTGCCAGGTTTTCCTTGAGCCTTGAGCCTTGTACCTTGTACCAGCACCACGGGGTACTTGATGTAATACAGCTTGCCGTGCGTTTCCTTCCGCGGCGCCTCTTCGTCCGACAGCGCCGTCTGGCAGCGGGGACACCAGTTGATGATGTAGGTACCGCGGTAGATCAGGCCTTTCTCATAGAGTCGGATGAAGACTTCCGTGACGGCTTCCGACAGCCCCTCGTCCATCGTGAAGCGGGTGCGGGACCAGTCGCAGGACGCCCCCAGGCGTTTGAGCTGCTGGATGATCGTGTTGCCATACTGCTCCTTCCAGGCCCACACGCGCTGCACAAACGCGTCGCGGCCGAGGTCCTGCCGGCGCTTTCCTTCCTTGGCCAGCGCCTTCTCCACGACGTTTTGGGTGGCGATGCCGGCGTGGTCGGTGCCGGGCACCCAGAGGGCGTTGAAACCCTGCATGCGCTTGAACCGGATGAGGATGTCCTGGATCGTGTTGTTCAGCGCATGGCCCATATGGAGGATGCCGGTGACATTCGGCGGAGGGATGACGATGGTGTAGGGGGTGCTCGCGCGGTCCGGTTTGGCGCCGAACAGTCCCTGGGACTCCCACTGCTGATAGAGGCGCTCCTCCACATCGGTGGGATTATATTTGGATGGGAAGTCAGGCATTAGCACTAAGCAACAAGCACTAAGCAATAAGCACTAAGCAATAAGCACTAAGCTAGCCGTTTGACTTTCTTCTTAGTGCTTACTGCTGACTGCTTAGTGCTGTTTTGGTCTTTCAGCAGCTTGTACTCGATGGAGTCCACCAGGGCATGCCAGCTGGCTTCGATGATGTTCTCGGACACCCCGATCGTGCCCCAGGCATCATGTTCGTCCTGGGACTGGATGAGCACGCGGACCTTCGCCCCGGTGCCCGCCTTCTCATCGAGGACGCGGACCTTGAAGTCCGTCAGCCGCATGTGCGCCAGCGACGGATAGAACGGCACCAGCGCCTTGCGGATGGCGTTGTCGAGGGCGTTCACCGGGCCGTCGCCTTCCGCCGCGGTATGTTCCTGCCGCCCATCGACGGTGAGCTTGATCGTCGCCTCGGAGACCATCTTGCCGTCCTTTTTCTCCACCACGACGCGAAACCCTCCGAGCGTGAAGAAGGGCTTGAGCCGGTTGAGGGTGCGCTGGAGCAGCAGCTCGAACGAGCCCTCCGCGGCCTCGAAGTGGTACCCCTGATGCTCCAGTTGCTGGAGCCGCGCCAGGAGGCGCTTCGCCGTCGGCGTGTTCTTCGAGAGGTTCAGCGCCAGGTCCTGGGCTTTGAGGACCAGCGAGGACCGCCCGGACAACTCCGACACCAGAATCTTGCGCTGGTTGCCGAGGCGCGCCGGGTCGATGTGCTCGTAGGTCGCCGGGTCCTTCATGACCGCGTTGACGTGCACCCCGCCCTTGTGGGCAAACGCCGTCGCGCCCACGAACGGCTGGTTCGGCCTCGGGATCACGTTGCTGAGCTCGGCCACAAAACGGGACACCTCGGTCAGCTCTTTGAGCTTTCCAGGCGGCAGGCAGTCCCTGCCCATCTTGAGCGTCAGGATGGCGATGAGGCTCACGAGGTCCGCGTTGCCGCAGCGCTCGCCGTAGCCGTTGATGGTGCCCTGGACCTGTCGGCAGCCGGCGCTGACCGCAGCGATGGCGTTGGCCACCCCCAGGTCGCTGTCGTTGTGCGTATGGATGCCCATCGGGACGCGCAGCTGAGCGCTGGCGGAGGTGACGGCTTCGGTGATCTCCGTGGGCAGCCTCCCGCCATTGGTGTCGCAGAAGACGACTGTTTCTGCGCCCGCCGCTTGCGCGGCCTGGATGGTCTTGAGGGCGTACGCGCGGTTGGTGAAGAAGCCGTCGAAGAAGTGCTCCGCGTCGTAGATGACCCGGCGTCCATGGCGGGTGAGAAAGCGCACCGAATCCTCGATGATTTTGAGGTTCTCATCCAGCGAAATTTTGAGGACCCCCTGGACGTGCAGGTCCCAGCTTTTGCCGAAGATCGTCACGGTGCGGGTATCGGCCCGGAGGAGCGCCTTGAGGTTGGGATCGCGGGCGGACGTCAGACCCGCCCGGCGCGTGCTGCCGAACGCCACGAGCTGGGCGGACTGGAGGCGCTGGCCGCGAGCCAGGCGGAAGAACTGGGAGTCCTTCACGTTGGAGCCGGGCCAGCCGCCCTCGATGTAGTGGAGCCCCAGCTCGTCCAGCTTCGCTGCGATGCGGAGTTTATCCTGCACCGAATACGAGATGCCTTCGGTCTGGGCTCCATCGCGGAGCGTGGTATCGTATAATTCTACTGTCTGTCCCATTGTTTGATTGCGGATTTCGGATTGCGAATTTCGGATTGAAAGGCGTGCTCAATCCGCAATCACCAATCCGCAATCCGCAATTCCTGTTGGTCTTACTTGCGCTTGCCGAGGCTGAACGCCTTGTGGATGGCGCGCATGGCCCTCTCGGCGTGAGCTTTTCGGATGACGCACGACAGCTTGATCTCGGAGGTCGAAATCATCTCGATGTTGATGCGCTCGCGAGCCATGGACTCGAACATTTTGGCGGCGACGCCGGAATGGCTGCGCATCCCGATCCCCACGATGGAGATCTTCGCGATCCCCTCGTCCGTGGTGACCGCGCCGGCGCCGATGCGCTGCGCCACGCTGCGCGTGATGCGCAGCGTCGTTGGCAGATCGCTCTTGACGACGGTGAAGGACACGTCGGTGGACCCTTCGCGGCTGACGTTCTGCACAATCATGTCCACGTTCACATCGGATTCGGCCAGCTCGCGGAACAGGTGCGCGGCCATACCCGGCTTGTCGGGGACATCGCGGACCGTGACCTTCGCCTCGTCCTTCCGGACCGTGACGCCGCTGACGACGACGTCCTCCATCGCCTTGGCTTCTTTGGTGATCATGGTTCCCTCCTTCGATGAGAAACTCGAGCGGACATGGATCGGCACGTTGAACCGCTTGGCGACGAAGATCGAGCGCGCCTGCATCACCTGAGCGCCGAGCGACGCCATTTCCAGCATCTCGTCATAGCTGATGGCCTTCAGCTTTCGCGCGGTCGGAACGATACGCGGGTCGGCGGTGTACACGCCCTCCACGTCGGTGAAGATTTCACACAGTTTCGCGTTCAGCGCCTTGGCCAGCGCCACGGCGGTCAGGTCGGACCCGCCGCGTCCCAGCGTCGTGATGTCCTGGTTGAGGTTGACGCCCTGGAACCCGGCGACAATAACGATGCGGCCCTTGGCCAGCTCCTCTTGGATGCGCCTGGCGTTGATGTCGATAAGCTTGGCCTTGGTGTGGATGCCATCGGTCAGGATGCCGACCTGGGCGCCCGTGAAGGAGATCGCCGATTCGCCGAGCTCTTCGATCGCCATCGCCAGCAGGGCCACCGACACCTGTTCCCCCGTCGCCATGAGCATGTCGAGCTCACGCTCCGGCGGATTCAGGCTGATCTGCCGCGCCAGCTCCAGCAGCTCGTCGGTGGTGTCGCCAAGGGCGGACACCACGACCACCACGTCATTGCCCTGCCGTTTGGCGGCCACGACCCGCTGCGCCACCCGCTTGATCCGCTCGGGGTTGGCGACAGAACTCCCGCCGTATTTCTGAACGAGTGTGGGATGTGCCATTCCGTTACCGCGCAGCCAGGGGCGCAGAGACCGCGCGCCCTCTGGCGTTGGAGACGTTCATTATACAGGGGAACACCCCCGGTGCAAAGGGCGCAGGGTCGTGTGGGTGGGCGTTACTGCAGGCCGACGGCCTTGCTGATGGCCGTCAGATTCGGCGGCAGCGTACCCGGCGTCCGGATGCTGGCGATGGCCCGCTCGGGATCCTTGAGGCCGTGCCCGGTGAGGATGCAGACGGCCAGCACGGGGTCGCGGTGCTTGCGGCCCAGCTTGCGCAGGTGCGTGCGGAAGTATCGGCGCTTGGCGAGCGCCAGCAGCCCCGCGACGGAGGCGGCTGAAGCCGGCTCGACAAACAGGCCGTCCTCTTGGGCGAGTCGCCGGTAGGCCTCGAGGATTTGGTGATCGCGCACGGCTTCGATCCGGCCGTGAGATTCGTCGCGCGCCGTGATGGCGCCCTGCCAGCTGGCGGGATTTCCGATGCGAATGGCCGTGGCCACCGTCTTGGGCTGCTTCACGATGTGGCCCTTCACGAGCGGGGCGGCGCCATGGGCTTGGAAACCGAGCATCACCGGCAGCGTCGCCGTGCGCCCAGCCTTGAGGTATTCTCGGTACCCTTTCCAGTGCGCGGTGATGTTACCCGCATTGCCGACCGGCATGAGCTGGAAATCCGGCGCGCGGCCCAGCACGTCGCAGATCTCAAACGCGCAAGTCTTCTGGCCCTCGATCCGGAAGGGGTTGATGGAGTTGACGATGGTGATCGGATAGTGCTGGGCCATGGCCTTCACGAGCTCCAGGCAGGTGTCGAAATTCGCATCCACGGAGGCCACCCGCGCGCCGTGGATCAGCGCCTGGGAGAGCTTGCCGAGCGCGACGTTGCCTTTTGGGATCAGCACGATGGAGCGCAGTCCTGCCTTGGCCGCGTACGCGCTGGCCGAGGCCGAGGTGTTGCCGGTGGACGCGCACAGGACCGCCCCCGAGCCGGTCTCCAGCGCTTTGGAGATGGCCACAGTCATCCCGCGGTCCTTGAAGGACCCCGTGGGATTGGCCCCGTCGTATTTCAAGTACACGCGATAGGGCTCACCCAACTGCCGGCTGAGCGACTTGCTGTAGAGCAGCGGCGTGTTACCTTCGAGGAGCGTGACCACCGGCGTCCGCGAGGACACCGGCAGGAAGGCGCGATAGGATTCGATGACGCCGCGCCAGGCGGCCGGACGAGAAGAAGTGACGAGTGATGAGTGATGAGTGACGAGTGCATTATGTAAGTCTCGCTTGGCTGGTGCGTTCGGCATTTATGGTACAACACGCGACACTCGACACTCGACACTCGACACTATTGCTGGCATCGATCACTTGCCGCGGGGGGCCTCGGTGCGGATCGCGACGGTGGGCGACTTCACCACCGGCATGCGGTCGATGGCTGCCAGCGCCTTCCGCAAGTTGGCTTCCTTGGCCTCATGGGTCATCATCACCACCGGAACGATGCGGGCGGTGTTTCGCTCCTTCTGGCTGACGCTGGCGATGGAAATGCGGTGGCGTCCGAGGATGTTGGCGATATGCCCCAGCACCCCGGGCTTGTCGATGACTCGGAACCGCATGTAGTAACGGCTTTCGATGTCGTCCATGCGCTTGAGCGGCAACCCGCCTCGGTGCGGACAGTACGCCGGCACGCGCTTAGCGATCCCGAGTGCGCTGTTACGCGCCACATCGGCGATATCCGCCAGGACGGCGCTGGCCGCCGGGTTCTGGCCGGCCCCCCGACCGTAGAACAACTCGGCCCCGATAAGGTCGCCGTGCACATAGATGGCATTGTACACGCCGTTGACGTTGGCCAGCAGATGGGACTTGGCCAGGAGCGTCGGGTGGACCCGCACTTCCAGTTGATGGTCGGCCTGCTTGGCAATCGCCAGCGGCTTGATGCAGTACCCCAGTTCGTCGGCGTACTGCATGTCCGCCAGGGACACGTGGCTGATGCCTTCGGTATGGATCTTCGCGAGGGGCACGCGCGTGCCGAATCCCAGCCAGGCCAGAATCGCCAGCTTGTGAGCCGCATCGTGCCCCTCGATGTCGAGCGACGGGTTACGTTCGGCATACCCGTGGCGCTTGGCCTCCGAGAGGGCTTCGTGGAAGCTCACCTGCTTGGCCCGCATCTGCGTGAGGACGTAGTTCGAGGTCCCGTTGACGATGCCGAGGATCGTGTTCAGGTTGTTGGCGATCAGCCCCTCGCGGACGGCTTTGATGATCGGGATGCCGCCCCCGACCGAGGCTTCGAAGTACAGGTCCACGCCGTAGCGGTCCGCGGCCGCAAACAGCTCATACCCGTGTTCGGCCAGCAGGGCTTTGTTCGCGGTCACGACGTGCTTGCCGCGCTTCATGGCCTCAAGGATGAGCGACTTCGCTGGCTGGAGGCCTCCGATGAGCTCCACCACCACATGGATCGCCGGGTCCCTGAGGATGTTCTTCGGGTCTGTGGTGAGGAGGCCTGGCGGCACGCGGAGAGTATTCCGTCTGGGGTTCCGGTCGCAGATGCGCTTCAAGACGATGCGGGTGCCCACGCGCTCTTCGAGGACATGCCGCTTCTCCAGCAACACACGGGCCACGCCGCTGCCGACTGTGCCGAGGCCGATCAGGCCGACATTCACTCGCGGTATTTGTTGGAGTTGTGGCATGATGGCACGGATGGTTCGCGGCTGAGCGCGGGGGCATCCCTGGCGGTCAGTCGCTCGTTGAAAGATGGTCGGGGCGGGCAGATTTGAACTGCCGACCTCCTGAACCCCATTCAGGCGCGCCACCAAGCTGCGCCACGCCCCGGTGTGAAGAACTCGCGAGCAACCTCATGCCCGCCATCTCAAGGAGACTTCGTCGGTTCGCTGTTGGCGTTCGACCACGCGGAGGCGGTGCAGGAGGACCACTCGCACCGATACAGCCTAGCAGCCGCGGGCCAGGCTGTCAACCGGCGACGAGAAATCCGGGGCTACCGGCTGGACGTCAGCCGCTCCATCTTCTTGGCCCGCGACATCAGCGCCTGCAGGGCCCGCAGGGGCGGCTTGCGCCGGAAGAGCATCGCATGCACTTCCTCGATGATCGGAAGTTCCACCCCCACCCGGCGCGCCAACGACACGGCCGTGCGGGTGGTCTCCACGCCCTCGATGACCATCGGGGTGCTCGCCAGCACCGCGGAGAGCCGCCGGCCCTTGCCCAGCTGCTCGCCCAGCCAGCGGTTCCGGCCGCCGAGACAGGTGGTGACGAGGTCGCCCAACCCGCTGAGCCCCCAGAACGTGCCCTCGTGCGCGCCGAGCGCCGCGCCCAACCGGGCCATCTCCACCACCCCGCGGGTGATCAAGGCCGCCTTGGCGTTGGCGCCGAACCCCAGGCCGTCGCCGATGCCGGCGGCGATGGCGATGGGGTTCTTCAGCGCTCCGCCGAGCTCCACGCCGATGACGTCCGTCGAGGTATACAGACGCAGCCGCTCGTTCATGAACACGTGCTGGATATGGGACGCGAACGCGGCCTGTCGTGAGGCGACGACGGAGCTGGCCGGATGGCCGGTGGCGATTTCCCTCGCGATGTTCGGTCCGGACAGCGCTGCCACACGGACTGCTCCCAGCTCCTCGTGGACCACTTGGGTCATCCGCTTAAGGCTGGCGCGCTCCAACCCTTTGGCGACGCTGACGAACCCGGTGCGCGTGAACGGGCGGCCCTTCATGCGCCGGACGACGGCGCGGAGATACTGGGAGGGAATGGCCAACACGACGAGCTGCGCGCCGTCAACCGCCTCCGGCAGGTCGGCCGTCATCGGGAGTTCGCGAGGGATTCGCACGCCGGGCAGAAACTTCTCGTTGTGCCGGCGGCGCTGCAGCGTCTTGATGTAATCCGGAAACGCCCCCCAGAGCGTCACCCGATGTCCGAGACGGTGCAGGTGGATCGCCAGCGTGGTCCCCCACCCGCCGTCGCCAAGCACGGCAATACGGATGCACGGTTTCGGCATGGTGGCGACACTGTAACATGGGTCGTAGTCCTCGTCAATCCTCGCCCCAGAACACAACAACCGGGCCGCCGATCCGACGGCGACCCGGTTGTGTCTTGCCCCGCGTGGGCCTCACTCCCACGATGCTATTCGCACTCACAAGGTGACTCGGGAGCGTCAACGGCCATCGACAGCACATGCCGATAGCCGATACAGACAACCTCCCGGTCCATCACGACGTAGAAATATCCGAGCACTTTGTAGGTGACGCGCTCGTTTCCGAGCTCAGGGTCGAACTCTTTGGTGACGAACACCTGGCGCGGCGGGTGGGGATCAAGCCGCATCGCCCATTGAATGGAATCTCCCATGGCAGGCACGGTGATCCGCGATTCGATGTGGTAGGTGCACCGGCGCAGGACCTTCGTGACCGCTTCGCCCTGGCGCATGGTCTCGGTGACCAGGCAATCCCGGTTCAGCTGGTTCTGCGACGTGAGGCTGCGGACCACGATTTCGCGCATGGGGCTCATCGCTCACTCGCTGAAGGCGAGATCGCACTCGAAGGCCGGGTCCAGCCGGTTGAGCTCAAAGGCCAGCATGACCAGCCGGAGCTTCATCCATGGCTCGTGGGTCTTCATCCACGCCGAGTAGAGGTCGAGGAACGTGTTCAGCGTTTCCTCGAAGGTGAGCTTGCGCTCATACGCGGTCAGCTCCTTCTGGAACCGCTTGAAACGGGCCTCGGAGACCTCCCGCCTGCTCACGGACAGTTGCTTCTGATTTTGGTGTGGACGCTGGAACATCACCATCACCCCTCTCGACCCTCTTCAGCAAACAAAATTGCCGACCTACCTCGTGTCTGGTAGCTCGGCTATCCTTCATCGGTGGGCTGAGGGACCCGTTAGCTTTGCCGGTGCACCGCTTCTGGCACACCGCCCTGCACCGCCATGCAGGGGACCCCGCCTTCCGGCGGGTGTGCTTATTTAAGTTTTTATATATCTTTTTTCTTTCTACTTAAAATTAACCATACACAGGCAGTTATGTCAAGGGTGTGCCCTCGTTTATGGCCGGGTCACCGTGCGGAGCAGCAATGGCAGGCCGGTTGTTTGCTCAACCGACGTGGAGGGCGAGAATTAAATGCGCCCACAATTGAACGTGAACATGTGGCGCATTTACCCTGAGCGAAGTCGTGGTTCGACTCGCGTTCGCTCGCTCACCACGATCCTGAGCGAGGCTGAAAGCCGAGTCGAAGGATCGAAGGGTAACCCCTCGATGCGCTTCGCTTGCTCGGCCCTTCG
>Ga0209515_10003864_pt1 | contig 20799 bp, 15 predicted proteins | sample Subgroupgradi54m_FD_187454 | JGI IMG/M metagenome (GOLD analysis project Ga0209515, IMG submission 187454) | Subsurface groundwater microbial communities from S. Glens Falls, New York, USA - GMW60B uncontaminated upgradient, 5.4 m (SPAdes)... ...
TCCGGAAAGTTCTACACCGCTGCGTGAAAGCCCTTCCGGTCCGAAATATTTGGAAACGACAAGCGGCTCATCCACGGTGTCAAGCGAATCGCGGTGAAGAGGACTCGCCTTTCCGACTTTCGGCCGCAGCCGGCCGAGTTTCGCTCTGACTCCGGGAAGCCCCCAATGCGTGATATAGGCCTCTTCGAGTGAAGGTGTTTCAAAATCGGAGAAACTGATTGTCGCGTCCATCCGAGAATAAGGATCGATCGGGTGTCCGAAAACAAGTTCCAACTCCCGAGCGCTTAATCGGTCGTTTCCTTCGGTATCGAGCGAACTCTCGGAAAGTTGTCCGGTGATATCGGCCACCACACCGATTTCCGGATTGAAGGCGGAAAGGCCCGCCGTCTGCGGCATCGCGGAAGGGGCCGACGCAACGGGTCCCGGCGCAGGCGCCTTTTGCAACTGGGCATTGGACCGCTCCAATTCCTCAATCCGCTTCCCCTGTTCGTGGATCGTTTTTGATTGTGCTTCAACGGTATTGCGGAGTTCTTCAACCGCTTCCTTAAGGGCGCTAACTTCTCTCTCCACGCTGGAATCCTCCGCATAGAGAGAGGGTGCTAACAGGATGCACCATAGGACTGAACAAATGAATATACTTTTCATTTGGACCTCCAAAAAAATGATCTGGAATATGTTTAGAAACGGAAAATAGTTACGAGGAAAAACTTAGGCGGGTGAAGGGGGTGATCGGTTGGATGGAGCGTTCCGGAAAAACTCTTGCGTGAAGGGGCTGTCCCGAAAAACGAGAAGTGCTACCGGGAGCAACGACATTCCTACCCATGCAAAGAAAGGGACGCCGCTCGCCAGATGCTGACTCAGCCGGCACAAAAGACAATGGTCGTCATCGAGCGCGCGCTTCCCCTCTCCATGATGGTGAGGGAAAAAGGCGAGAATCATTCCCGCCGCGACAAAACCGACGAGAAGGATAAAAATAAATTTTGAAATCGTTTTGGGTTTCATTCTAAGAAGGTAGTCTATGATAAGCGGCTTGCGCTGTCAAGAATTATCCTGTGAGACCATACCGTTTCCCGAGCCACCGTTTGGCCGCCTCGACGGTGATCAAATAAGCGGTCACAATCCCGAGGAGTGCCCCGAAATAGAGGAGCGGGGGCGCCATAAACCCGAAGGGGCGCGCAAAGGGCGTGAAGGGAATGAGACACCCTACAAAGAGAATTAATAAAGAAGTGGCCATGAGAAAAGCGCTCGGTTTGCTTTCAACGAACGGGATTTTGTCCGTCCGGATCACATGAATCACGAGTGTTTGCGTGCACAACGATTCCAAAAACCATCCCGTATGAAAAAAGACTTGGGAGGCGTGAAATCCGAAAAAGAGGATGCCGTAGGTAATAAAATCAAAAAGAGAGCTGATCGGGCCGATCGTGATCATGAATTTCCAGATAGAGGCAACATCCCAGGGCCTTGGCTTCGTCAAATAGGCCTCGTCGACGTTATCCGTCGGGATAGCGACCTGTGACAGATCATAAAGGAAATTATTGAGAAGAATCTGAATCGGCAGCATTGGCAGAAACGGCAGAAACAGGCTTGCCCCCGTCATGCTGAACATGTTTCCAAAATTGGAACTCGCCCCCATCTTGATGTACTTCACGATATTTCCGAAAGTCCTCCGTCCCTCCGTGACCCCGTCGGCAAGGACCGTGAGGCTCTTCTGCAAAAGGATCATATCCGCCGATTCCTTGGCGATGTCGACCGCGTTATTGACGGAAATCCCGACATCGGACACCTTGAGGGAGGCGGCGTCATTGATGCCGTCACCGAGATAGCCAACAATATGCTTATTTTTCTGGAGTGCCCGCACCACCCGCTCCTTCTGCAGGGGGGACAGCCGCGCGAACACGTCCACCTGCTCCACCCGTTCTCCTAACTCTGCCTCCGTCAGCCGATCAACCAATTCACCCGTCACCAGCTCCTTGACATCAAATCCCACATCCCGGCAAATTTTTTGGGCCACCAGTTCATTATCACCGGTCAGCACCTTTAAGGCGACGCCCAGTTTCTTGAGAGCCAGGATCGCCCTTTTGGCCGTCGGTTTCGGCGGATCCAAAAAGGCCAGATACCCCTTGAGCGTCAGATCCCCTTCATCCTCCTTTGAATAAACCGCCTTCGTGCCGTCCATTTCTTTATAGGCGACGGCCAATACCCTAAACCCGTCGCGCCCCAGGGCGTCGCACTCTTCTTTCAGGTCCGAAAGAATCAAAGGCTCCATTTCAAACAACTCGCCGTCCAGCTCATAGTGGCTGCATCGTTTAACGATCTCTTCCGGCGCCCCTTTACTGATAAAGCGGTGCTTTCCTTCGGAAGCGACGACGACAGACATGATTTTTCTGGAAAAATCGAAAGGGATCTCGTCGACTTTCTTGAAGGACTTCACCACCAGTTTTTCATGTTTCAGAATCGAACGGTCCAAAAGATTCTTGAGGCCCGTCTGGTAAAAGCTGTTCAAGTAGGCGTCCTTCAGGACCTCTTCGTTTTCCTTCCGGATCACATCGCAATGCCTCTCCAGCACAATCCGGTCGAGTGTGAGCGTCCCGGTTTTGTCCGTGCAGAGAATATCCATCGCCCCCAGGTTCTGAATGGAATTGAGCCTCTTCACGATCACCTGCTTCTTGGACATCGCGATAGCGCCTTTCGAGAGGTTAATGGCGATCAGCATCGGGAGCATCTCGGGCGTCAAGCCGACCGCGACGGCGAGTGAAAAAAGAAGGGCCTCCAGAATATTTTTCTTCAGAAAGGCATTGGTCAAAAAAATAATGACGACCATCACGACCATGAGCCGGACCATCATCCAGGTAAACTGCCGGATCCCTTTATCAAAACTGCTTTCGACGCGTATCGTCGCCAGTCTTCGGGAAAGTTCCCCAAATTGGGTCGACACCCCTGTCCGGATAGCGACCCCCAGGGCGGTGCCGCTCACCACACTAGACCCCATAAAGGCGATGTTGGCTTGGTCCGACGGTGAATGAGTTTTCGGAGAAGCGGGACCGGCGATCTTCTCAATGGGAAAAGACTCCCCCGTGAGCGAAGACTGGTTGATAAACAGGTCCTTACAGGAAATAATCCGGAGGTCCGCGGGAATCATGTCTCCCGCGTAGAGATCAATGATGTCCCCCGGGACAATTTCGCGGATTTTCACTTCCCGGGATCTCCCGTTCCGGTAAACCGTGGAGGTCGCCCGGACCATTTCGCTCAGCTTCTCCGCTTCTCTGCTGGCGCGATGTTCCTGAAAGAACGAAAGAAAGATGCTTAAGAGCGCCATCCCAAACACCAGGAAGGCGCTGATTTTCTCTCCGAAGAAAAGAGAGAAAAATCCGATGATGAGAAGAACGATCACGAGGGGGTCGACCACTTTTGCGAGGATTTGAACGAGGAAGATTCTTTTTTTCTTCCGGGCCAGTTCGTTAAAGCCGTACTCATCGAGGCGGCTTTTGACCTCCTCCTCGGAAAGCCCCCGCTCTCTGGTCTGAAACTTTTCAAGGACCGCTTCAGCCGAACAGGTGCAACAGTCGAAATCGAGTTTCTGGGGTTTGTGGTTATTTTTCATTCAGATGGAGAATCCCATTCAGGAAAGGTCAAAGAGGAGAAGTTCCGCGTCTTTCTTTCCGACCACCTCAAGCCGTTTTTCGCCGGTGACGGCGGCTCCGTCACCCGCGTGAAGAAGTTCTTGGTTCAACAGGACCGACCCCCGGGCGACCTGAATCCAGCCGGAGCGGCCTTGGGGCATGGGATACACCGCCTTCTCGTCTTGTCCGAGAAGCCCCGCATACAGAGCCACATCCTGATTGAGCGCGACCGACCCGTCACGACCGTCACGGGAAGCGACCAATCGGAGTCTTCCCCGTTTTTCCTCATCCGGAAACGCCTTTTGTTCATAACCGGGAAGAATTCCTTTTCGCTCCGGGAAAATCCAGATCTGCAATAAATGAACGGACTCTTTTTGAGAATGATTGAACTCGCTGTGAGTGACCCCCGTCCCCGCGCTCATCCGCTGAACATCCCCGGGACGGATCACGGAACCGTTCCCCATACTGTCCTGGTGGGAGAGCGCCCCTTCAAGAATATAGGTGACGATTTCCATATCCCGGTGAGGATGCGTTCCGAATCCCTTGCCCGGGCTCACGAAATCCTCATTGATCACGCGGAGAGCCCGGAATCCCCTGTGGGCCGGATCATCATAATCACCGAATGAAAAGGTATGATACGTTTTGAGCCATCCGAAATCAAAATGCCCGCGTTCACCCGATTTCCGAACCGTGATCACGGCCTTTACCCTCTTGAAATTTTAAGAATTTTATATTTGAGGATACCGGCAGGGACTTTGATTTCGACCGTTTCTTTTTCCTTATGATTGAGGAGCCCCTTCCCGACAGGCGAAGAGACGGAAATTTTTCCTTCGGCAAAATCGGCTTCCATCTCCGAAACAAGTTTATATTCGATTTCCTCACCCGAAGCTAAATCTTTAAGCTTTAAGGTAGCACCAATCAAGGCCACATCCTTAGGAATATTCGTCTCGTCCAGAATCCGGGCGCGGCCCAGTTTTTCCTGGAATTGGGCGATTTTTTGTTCGTTGAACGCCTGCGCTTCCTTCGCGGCGTCGTATTCGGCGTTTTCACTTAAATCCCCGTGCGCCCGCGCCTCCCCGACCGCTTTCGAAAGCGCTCGGCGCCGGGTGGTCTGAAGAAACTCGAGTTCTTTTCTTAGTTTTTCATAACCTTCCCGGCTGAGGTAAATTTGATCCATAAGGTTTTATTATAACAAAATTCAGCGTTTTTTGTCGGTCACCCAAAATTCCATATAGTTTCCGAACAAAAGCCGCGTCTGGGCATCCAGCGCGGGAAGCGCGCTTAAAAACGTGACAACAAACGGCACCAGGCACCATTCCAGGGCATGGCCCACCCTTTTCAGGCGGGAATACCTGATCTTTTTCTTGGGGAGAAGACTGAGACTTAAAACCACCGTGGTTGCCAGGGATAAGGAGGCCAGGTGAAAGAGGATGCCTGTGATGCGCGGTGTCGTGTAATAGAGAACGGTGCTTGAAAACTCCCGACCCGCAAACAGGACCGGGAGCCAGCCGATGAAGGTCAACAGGAACGCCCAGGTGGCCCAGGCCACATGGGATTCAAACAATTTGACGGCATGTCGTATTTTTTTGGAAAGAGGAATCTTCTTTGCCTTTAAAAATCCCCTTATCACGATCGGAAAATTTTCAACGCCCCAGGCCCATCTCCGTTTCTGCTTATAGACGGAACGAATTGTTTTCCACCAGGACCCGGCGTGAACCACGTCCATCGAGATGGTGACATAAAGCGGAATCACGCGATAGTCCCCCTCGTAATGCAGATAGGCCTTCCAGAAAATCGCGGAGTCGTCCGAAATGATATCGACCGGCCAATAGCCGATATCGACGAGGGCCTTGAAACTCATGCTGTGGCTTGAAAAGGTGACCAGTTTTTCCGGATTGGTCGCCTCAATCATCTGAAAGAAGGAGGACCCGATGTCGAGGACCCTCGCAAATCCGGGGGCTTCCCAAATATTGTTGTGGTAGACCGGTATCGGCTGGAAACTGGCCCGATTCCGGTCGGGACAGCGGAGAAAATGATAGGTGAGGCAGCTGAAATAATCGGGGCTCGCCACTGTATCCGCGTCAAAGCAGGAAAGGATGACTCGTTCAAAAGGGATCTTCCGCTCCTCAAAATAGGCCGCCGCGGCTTTGGCGGCGCAGGCCGCATTGGCTCCCTTCACCCGGGCCTCTCCCGGAAGTCCGTCGGGATGCAGGATGATTAAAAAATCAAAAAAATGTTTCGCATACTTTTCCCGGATCTCAGAAAGGCCTTTTCGGATTGCCTCCCCCGCCCTTTGCTCCAAGGCAATGATGACGAGGATCTTCTGCGGCGGGAAATGACTGGAGGCGAGGCCCGCGATGCCCGGTTCGACGACCTCGGCCGACTCTTTGGCGACGGGAATGACAACCAGGTGATAAATGGCCTCGGAAGAGGGGGTTTCCGGACTTCCCTCCCGGTCGACGGCGCTCAATTTAGCCATCCAATCCGTGTCTCTTTCGAGGGAGAGCCGGATATAGGAAAAAACAAGGAAGAGGGTCACATAACAAAGGCGCAAAAACCAGTAAAGATTGAACGCGATGATGAGGGCGGCGGCCAGAATCGGTTTCGAAAACGAGAGGGCCGTCATCCCGATGAGAAGACTCCAGCTCGTCGCGCCGGGGAGGATTTCCAAGAGGCGTTCAAGGAGTCTTTCCCGTCCTGAAAGATGCTGTCGTGAATAAGTAAAATTCATCGCTGTGGCAGAATCTCCGCGGAACAGAGGGAGCCGTCGGAAGGACGCAGAAAATAAAGCTTTCCCGACTCCTCGGAATAGAAAACGGCGCTTCCTTTTTGGACCTCAAAAAGATCGTACACTTGAGGGTCCCCGTAAGGAGTGCGCTCCAATAAAATCATTTCTTCATTGTCCCGTAAAAGGACGCTGGACCCTCCGTACACCCGAAAGGCCTGTTGGATATTCTTCCCGTTTTCCCACAACCAAAAAACCTCCGGCTGCTCGGAAAAAGTGAGGAGCCCGAGCGCATGTTCTTTCCAGATGAGCAACCGATTCGGGGGGTCAAACTCAAGACCCCGGACTCCTGATGAAACCAAAGGTCTGACAGGAAGATAACTGATGAGCTCCCCTTTCTCCCCCCACAGCAAACCGTAATCCTCCGAAAAAATTTTCACGCGGAAGAATTCTTTCCTTCCGAAAAATCCCTCCAAAAGAGGGCTCTCCACAAAGGGATTTAAAAGCGCGGGGGGCGCCAGGGTAGCGAGATATTTTCCGTCGTCGTTATGCCTCTCAAGTGTATTATCTTCTTTGAGCAGATCGAGCGTTTTTCCGGAAATCCCGTAACCGCGAACTTTCTCGACGAGGCCGGGAAAGATGGCCAGAGAGACGAGGTCCAAACGGTTCAGGGTTCCATGCTGCAGTGAAAAGATTTCCCTTTTGTCATGAGGGTCCCAATCGACCCAGGTCGGCTTCTCCGGAAAAAGGCGCGTCACATCGATGAAAGGGCGTTCCCTTTCCCTCAGATCGATCCAGAGAAACTTCTCGCTATTTTGAAAGCGAACGCACACCAAGACAAAAGGACTTCCTTCCACCGTAAAATAGGTCACCGGTTTCGCCTCATAAAGGGAGGACTCCGGCAGGACCAGGGGCCACCCTTCTTCGGTCTTCCAGTTATACCCCCAAAGGTCTCCCAGCCGAGCTCCCCCTTTGAGCAGAAAAAAATGGGTTCCGGGCAGCGGAAGTATTGTTTCTAACGGCCCCGGCCACAGCCGCGTCGGCTGAAACTGTTTCGGAACAAGCAACACCTTCAAAGGAGAGGCTTTTTCCGCTTGTACCGGAATTTTTTGCATCCAGGGCCGATAATTTTTCAACACCAGCTTGATATCGTATTCGCCCGGAAGGAGGTCATTGAGGACGGTCGGCGTTCTCTCGGTATAACGACTGTTTCCGATATAGACCGAGGCGTCGCTGGGAAGGCTTGAGAGAGAAATAAGGCCTGTCTTCACAAGTCCGCTCATCCTTCCGGGTTTTAAAAGATACCCGAAGGCATAAAGAAGGGTGAGCGGGCAAAGGATGAGATAAAGAAGCACAAAAAGATAAAAGACGATTTTTCGTAGTCGAAGCATTTTTGGAAAGGTGACTATTAAGCGTTTGCGTGAACGCGAATTTTGTCGGATGGAGAGGCGGTTGCTAAAGCGGCGACTTCGCGTTTACTCTGACAGATCGCCCAAACGATGGCAAAAAACAGGGCCAGGGCCACCGCCGTAATTTTCCAGTTCGGCGTGCTGGCGTACTGAACGATGACGGGCGCAAGCAACAGACTCACGAGGTTCACCACTTTGATCATCGGATTGAGCGCCGGGCCGGCGGTGTCTTTCAGCGGATCGCCGACGGTATCCCCGACGACGGCGGCCTTGTGCCGCTCACTTCCCTTCCCTGTATTCGCGACAAGGTCGCGCGGCTCATCTTCGATCGCTTTTTTGGCATTGTCCCAGGCACCGCCGCTATTCGCCATGAAAACGGCAAGGAGCTGGCCCGACACAATGATGCCCACAAGGAACCCGCCGAGCGCTTCCACCTGTAAGATGAGACCGATGAGGATAGGCGACAACACCGCAAGGGCCGCCAACGGAATAAGTTCTTTCTGCGCCGAAGCCGTCGAGATGCTGACCGCCTGCCGGTAATCCGGAAGGACCTTCCCCTCCATGAGGCCCGGAATGCGGAATTGCCGTCTCACTTCCTCGACGATGAGCGCGGCGGCGCGGCTCACGGCACGGATGCAAAGAGAACTGAAAAGCCAGGGGAGTGCCGCCCCCAACAAAAGCCCGATAAATACTTTTGTATCGGAGACGCGGATCGCCTCCAGAGGATGAAACCCTAACTGGGCCTGCACCTTTCCGACGTCGGTGATAAAGGAGGCAAAGAGCGACACCGCGGCAATCACGGCGGAGGCGATGGCCACCCCTTTGGTGATCGCTTTCGTGGTGTTCCCCACCGCGTCGAGGTCCGCCATAATCTGGCGCGCTTTCTTTGTTTCAGGGTCCACCATCCCATGCCATGCCATTTCACCGATTCCGTTGGCGTTATCGCTGATCGGGCCGTAGGAATCCATCGCCACATTATTTCCGGTGTGGCTCAACATCCCGATTCCGATCATCGCCACCGCATAGAGCACATAGACCGGCCCATCGGCCCTATAGAGAAGAAGCGCGCAGACGAATGAGATGACAATCACGACAAGCGCCCACACGGAGGACTCGAGCCCGACCGCAAGGCCCGAGAGAATGGTCGTCGCGGGGCCTGTCCGCGTTGACTGGACAATTTCTTTGACCGGCGCATGCCGCGTCGCCGTAAAATAAGAAGTAAGCGGATTAAAGACAACCGCGAGGGCGACGCCGACCGCGGTGAGCGCGGCAAGCCGCCAGTCGTGCGCGTACCAAAGCGCAAAAAAAGACGCAAAGAGACAGGTATTGACGCTTGACACTTCGTAAGAGCGGAACATCGCTTCTTCCGCGTCATGCGCGCGTAAAAACTTGATCGGGAATTTTTCCCAGATCGGCACGGTAAATGTTCCGAGGATTGAGGAGAGCACCCCGATGGCGCGGATAATCAAAGGATACATGATCCATTTGAGGCTGTGCGCCGGATCGAGCCGCATCGCCGCAAGACCGAGAATCAGCCCCGAAACGATCGTTACTTCGTAGGACTCAAAAATATCGGCGGCCATTCCGGCGCAGTCGCCAACATTGTCTCCGACAAGGTCCGCAATGACCGCGGCGTTGCGCGGGTCATCTTCCGGAATATCTTTTTCAACCTTTCCGACGAGGTCCGCCCCGACATCCGCGGCCTTCGTATAAATCCCGCCGCCGACCCGCATGAAAAGGGCTAAAAGAGTCCCCCCGAACCCGAATCCGAGGAGCGCGTCCGGTGCCGCCTTCCCAAAGATAATAAAAATGACTGTTCCGCCCAAGAGCCCGAGCCCGTCGGTAAGCATCCCCGTAACGGTCCCCGCATAGTATGCGATCGAAAGCGCTTCATTCAGGCCGCGGCGCGAGGCGGCGGCGACGCGGACATTGGCCTGCACCGCCATCCGCATCCCGTATTGGCCGACGATGAGACTGAAACTCGCCCCGACGATAAAGGCGATCGTCCGCCCGATCGCGACAAATATCTGGGCGTTCGGTCCGAAAAGTTCTGCCGCTTCTTCGCTCGGGGGGACGATGTAGACACTGAAGAAAAGGGCAACGGCAAGAATTCCAATTAAAGGAAGAATGGTGCGAAGCTGGCGGCCCAGATACGCATCCGCTCCGACGCGGATCGCATTCCAGACCTCCTGCATCTTTGCCGTACCCTTATCCTTTTTCATCACCCCGCCGCGAAGCCACCAGGCGTATAAAAGACTGATGAGGGCAACCGCGATCACCCCCCACGGGGTGAACATTTCAAAAAGGGATAATCCGTGCATCCGGAACATCGTTCGATCACTCCTCGTTATTTTAGAGGTCTAATGAAATTATTTGAAAAGGCCAACGTTTCTTTTCAGGAAACGTTGGCCTTTGATGCAACGTGATTTTTACTTTTATCGCGCGCCGACCGCTTCCGCCACGCGCCCGACAAGGTTCGCGCCGGGCTTGAGCGTCTTTTTTCCTTCGCTCCAACCGGCCGGACAAACCTCTTCGGGGTGATTGGCGACATAGACATGGGCTTTGATCTTACGGAGAAGTTCTTCGCCGTTCCGGCCGACGTTGTAGAAACTGATCTCTGAACCGGCCAGTTTTCCCTCGGGGCTGATGAAGAAGGTGCCGCGAAGGGCGAGCCCCGTGTTTTCATCGTAGACCCCGAAAAGACGCGAGACTTTCCCGGTCGCGTCCGCCGCCATCGGGTAACGGACACCTGAGAGGAGTTTCTCCTCGCGCTTCCAGGCCATATGGACAAACTTCGTGTCGGTCGAAACCGATACGAGTTCCGCCCCGGTCTTCTTAATCTCATCGTAACGGTCCGCGACATCTTTGAGTTCCGTCGGACAGATGAATGTGTAGTCGGCCGGATAGAAAAAGAGAATCGTCCATTTTTTGTCTCTCTTGAGAGCGGCCAGGGATATCTTTCCGAAATCATTTTTCAAGGGGTCAAAAATCTCCATCTCGAAATCCGGAACAGTTTCCCCGACCTTCACCTGCACTGTTTCACTCATTTTTACCTCCTGCTTGAACGCCACTAGTATACCAAAAAATTCAAAGTTTGCAAGAGACTATCATTGACGTAGACAGCGCGAGGGGTCAACCGGTAAAAATCAGGCCTCGACAGCGCCTTCTATTTTTTTCTCTGCATCTCTTTTAACTGCCCTTTTAGCATCTGCCGGGTGGCTTCAATCTGTCCGGAGGTGCGAGCTCCATCGCCATCGGTAGACGGCCAGCCGTACCAGGCGCCGAAGATGCCGAAATCCGTTAAATTGACATTGTTATCATGATTAAAATCCGCGCGCGGCAGCCATCTCGAATCTCCCGGAGGTGGAAGCAGTTGCGACCCATAGGCCGAGCCAAACATGCCGAAATCCGTGAGGTTGACGGCATCATCGGGAAGAACATCTTCCCGTATGATCGCGGCGGTGGGAAGAAGATGATTTTCCGCCTCATAGGTATTGCCATAAGCCCCCATGTTGACTCTAGGGAAATACGGCCCATAGGTAGCCCACGGCGGCAGCGGTTCCGTCACGGCAAGAGCCGGATCGCCGGCATCAATGCAGGGAGAACCAGGTGTGGCAGGAGCCGTGGCTTGGGCAGGTTTAAGATGATAATCACCTGATGCGGAATTCACGAATAAAGGATTCTTGGAGATGTTGCCGTTTAGGCCGGTCTGGTCAGCAATATACTCATAATTACGCCCCGAGGTATTGCGCCAGACATCATTGAAGGTGAAGATGGGCAGGGCGCCTGTGACGCTCACATTAGTGTTCGCGTTGTTTGTCAGAATATTGTTCGTGACCTGCAGGGAAGGATCGACGTTATAGAGAATGAGGCCTCCTCCTGATCCACCGGTGTTTTGGTTGATGGTGTTTTGACGGATGACTCCTCGCGCCCCCGTACTCAAATAAATCCCATAATACGTATTGGCATAGATAAGATTGTTTTCAATAAGGATGGGAGGAGGACTACTGCTCGCAGAAAATGTAATTCCCTTACTGCAGCCGGTGATGACATTGTTGCGGATTGTCGGGGCGGCTGCTCCTGTTGCCAGAATTCCGGAGGCGCTCCCCGAGCAGGTCACCGTAAATCCCTCCAGACTGCCGCTAGGCAAACCTTGCTGCCCGCTATTGCTAAAGGTGATACTCCAGCTGTAAGCACCTGTTGAGGTTCCCTGGATCTTCGTTACACCCGGACCAGCCGTGCTTTGAATAGTGACGGCCTTATTGGTAATTGCTAAATCTTCCAGATAGGTTCCGGGACCGACCAAAATCGTATCCCCGTCCGAGGCCGCGTTGATGGCGGATTGGATGGAATCTCCTGGGTTCACATGTATCCCGGACGGTGTCTGCCGCTCAAAAGCCCCCATGTCGACAAATGGAGGCATGCTTACTCCACTATTTAAAACATCTGGATCGTTAAAGCGAGGGTTTCCTTCCGCATCCTCGGGCGAAGCGGCGCCTCCATCGGCGCTGTCAATGGCCGGAGAGAATTTATCCAAATGATAATCGCTTGCCGAGACAAATCGCGGTTCCTGGGAGATATTGCCGTTTTGGCCGGTCTGGTCAGGAAGTCCATCGTAATTATCGCCCGCAATATTCCGCCAAACGTCGTTATAAGAAAAGGCAGCGTTCGTGGATCCACTGACATTAATGTTATCTTGTGAGTTATTAATGATCAAATTATTGACCACAGCGGGCGAACTTCCATCACTGAGAGAAACCCCGGCATGCTCATTACGGGCAATTGTGTTATTCAAGATCAGAGGGTTCGATCCATTTTCGGCTTCTATTCCATCTCCGTTATTGTCGGTAATTAAGTTCTGCTCGATAGTTGGCGCGCTTCCATCGAGCACCCTGATTCCCGTCCATCCTAAGTTCGATATAATGTTATTGCGTATGATCGGCGAAACGCCGTACCGGACCCAAATTCCCTCGCCACCCCAGCCTTCAAAAGGAGTTGTAATGGTGAATCCCTCAAGAATGCTTCCTGTGCTTCCGCTCCTAAACTGCACCGCATCTCCTATACGTTCTGAAGGGTTTTCAACGATGGTAGTGACACTGGGGCCCTGTGCGCTTACAATTTCTACCCTTTTATCAATGGTCAGCGTCCCGCTATAGGTACCGGGCCCGACAAGAATCTTATCGCCGTCGACAGCCGCGTAGTAGGCGTCTCTAATGGTGGGGTATGCTGCCGGCACACGCAGGACAGGATTGCGATAAAAACCGGTATGACATGCGTTTTGAAATAGCATGGGAGAGCCTAATCTTCCGGCGGCGGATACACTGCTGGTTAAATTTATCGCGTACAACCGATTATCTCCCGCCCCAATGGCGATGTTATAGTGCTGGTCGCCGTCAAAATCCGCCAGCGCTGGACTCGAACCTGTGCCCAGCGGCATACTCAACGGAAAACCCGGCAGGGTTCCGCCGGTAAGTTTCATAACACTTAAACTTCCGGAAAATCCATATAGGACTTCCATCACATCATCCGAGTCCAAATCCGCGATGGCGGGTGGGTCGACATTGACCCAGCCGTCTCCTACTCTTTGTTGGGCCAAGAGGACCCCGTTTGAATCAAGCAAGTAAAGATCAGTATGACCTGGGACAAAGTCTTTATTGTAGCCTGCCAGCGCTATCTCTAAATCGCCATCACCTTCTAAATCCGCCAGGGCAAGAGTTTCAGGGAAAAGAAAATCATCATTCTGATCTCCAATGTGGAAGAGCTCTCTGGATGCGATGACACTTCCAGAGCCGTTGAGTGTATATGCCATAAGATTAGGAGGATATGATGATGTAAACGAGGAAGCATCCCTGCGCGTTGATAGTATTTCCATGGTGCCGTCACCTGTCAGATCTCCCAGGGCCACCCGTTCAAAGATATATTGCGTCTGATTGCAATCATACCCCGCGCAAATCTGGGTAAAAACGGGCGTGCCGTCGGAATGCCAGGCCAAAATATGGTTGCCGGCGGGTTGTACGATTTCTAGACTACTGCCGCTGTCAATATTTCCAACAGCGGGCGGGTAAGTTAAGGTCAAATTGCCGAGCATGGTAACAGTTTTAGGCCAATTGGCCGGCTCTGTCCCATCCGCTTTAAAGATATGGACTTTTTGGGTTTGAGAAGCCCCGTAGTTTTCTGCCACGGCAATTTCCAGGCCGCCGGATCCGACCGCTAAATCAGCCAAGACCGGAGGGCCAGGCACCTGATGAAGGTCTTTAGGCCACGCCGCGCTTAGCAATGTTCCGTCGGAATGCCAGGCGTAGAGCTTGGTTTGCGTGCCGGCAGCATTGGTGGCCAGCGCCACGATCTCCTTATTCCCATCGCCGTCTAAATCGCCCACGGCAGGGGCGGCCCGGACATAAGGCAGGGCTGTTTGAATGGGCCAAGGGGGCACAAAACTCCCATCAGCGTTTAAGACATATACTTTACCGTCATCCGCACCAAAGACAATTTCATCCGTTCCATTTCCATCCAAATCTTCGATCACAGGTGATGAGTGTATCGGGCCGCCGGTTTGTATCGCGGTGCTACCTTGCGGCGTCATCTGCCATCCTGGGGCAGGAGACACACCCCCGGGAGGATCCACCATAACACGATAGACGAGTATCTGGCTGGTATGTGTAGCACCGATATCCCAGCTCACTTCAAATGGAATTTCAAGAATACCTACTGGGCACCCCGCAGAGAATTCAATGTGCATGATATCCGCAGAGTTATTTACGGTTTCTCCAGGGGCGATGTCGCCAATATGAGAGTCGCAATCACTGCAGGTAAAATAACCAGAAACAGGCAATAACTCTGCCTGAACATTTCGCGCGTAAAAAGTCCCTTCATTTTTAAGAGTGATAGTAACGTCCTGAGAATCGCCCGGATGGGCAAAGGGGCCATACAAGCCGAATTCCACCGAGAGAAGAGATACTTCCGGAATCACGCCTGGCAGTGTCCGCAAAGCTTGGTTGACGTCCACTCTTCCCCGGCCCAAATCTCCTTCAGCTCCCGGATTCAGGCCGTCAATATTCGCTGCAGTTTCCATAAGGTGCTGCATAATCCGTAAATTTGTGTTATACTCCGGATGCCATCTGCTAAAGTATGATCTAAGCAAAGCAGCGGCTCCTGATGCGTAAGCTGTTGCTGCCGAAGTCCCGCCAAAAATAACATACCTTCCATTCGTATCAGGGAAAATGTCATATCCATACGTATTAGCGGCCCGTAGAGTCAAAACATCCTTTCCAGGAGCGCTGATATCCACCCACGGTCCGTAGTTTGATCCCCAGTATATTGGAGAAATATCCCAAGCCCGACAGTCTGTGCTGTCAACAGCCGCTACTTTTAATATCTCGGTTCGAGTCATAAGTCCCATTGGCGCAGATAACCGGTAGCCCTCGTTACCTGCCCCCGCGACGATAACGCAATCACGGGAGAAGGCGTATTCGATGGCGTCGATGAGTTCAGGGGTTAAAAGAAGTGCACCAAGACTTAGATTGATGACCTTCGCACCATTGTCTGCCGCATAGCGAATCCCTTCTGCTACAAGAGGCTGGAGAGTCAATCCGTCGCTGTTTGAAACTTTTACTGTAAGAATCTTTGCTCCCCAGTGTACCCCGGCAATGCCAATGCCGTTATTTGCAGTAGCGGCAATGATGCCAGCCACCGCGGTTCCATGACCATGAGTATCCATGACATTATTATTATTATCTAATAAATTCCATCCGTAAAAATCGTCAACATAACCATTACCGTCATCATCTACTCCCGAAACGCCCACCGCCTCTACGGGATTGACCCAAATGTGCCCCGACAGGTCTTCATGAGTACCATCTATACCTGAATCGATGACGGCCACAATGATATTGTCTCCTGCCCCTGTATAGGTTTGCCAGGCGTCTTCGGCTTCCATACTGGCGCCAATAAAACCGTTGGTAAAATAAGTTGTCGCACCAAACATTCCATAGGGATATTGCTGGCCATGATTTTCCAGGGCCCATTGGTAAGGATAATAGGGGTCATTGGGCGGCGGACTCTGTAAATAGACATCTTTAGTATTACGGTGGGCATTCACGATGTTCGGGTCGCCCTTGTATTTATCAAGGGCTTCAATGATATTAACCCCTGAACGGAAGGTAAGCTTATACCAGCGCGTCAGGTCAGGGACGGCTTTGACGTGCCCCCCGGGGTCGACATAGGTGGCACCCGGAGAAGGTCTTTTGTTGGTCTTAAAGACTTTTTCGGCTTTAATTAATCCGTAGGTATTGGCTAATGGATCAAGGCTGGAAACTCCGAGGGTCACATTGCCGTTGGGCGCGGATTGCACCCGCGGCTCTACGTCGGGCTGTACTTTAATGATGAGTTCGTTTGGGATATATTCAAAGGCTACTCTCTGCGGCGGCTCGCTGAATGCGGGTTGAGCGCCAGAAAATCCCCCCAACAGAATAAAGAAAAACAACAGTGATATTTGTTTTTTCATTCCCAGGGTCTCTTTAATCCTTTTTTAAAGCGTTCAGAATGGGGGCAAAAAAAATTGCCTCGCTATAAGTATGCCTGTAAATTTGTTAAAAAGGAAGAGCTGGAAAAAGGATTTTTTACACAAGCGGGACTTTGTTCGAGGATGGAACAAAAAGGAAAAAACCTTAATGCTTCGGCGGCCAGGCCAAAGAGGCGATGACTGAAGCCGCGAGAGTGATGGCGATCACGCCCAGGGAAGCGCCGATCGAGATCGGATAGATCTCGGAGAGAAGCATTTTGATGCCGACGAAGGCGAGGACCACCGCGAGGCCGTAATGGAGATGGTGAAAAAGCCGCATGAGACTTGCCAGAACAAAATAGAGGGCCCGCAGCCCCAAAATGGCAAAGACATTCGAGGTATAGACGATGAACGGCTTGCGCGTGACCGCCAATACCGCCGGAATCGAATCGACCGCAAACAGGATATCGGTCGTTTCGACGACGAGAAGAATAACGAGGAGAGGGGTCGCGAAAACGCGCGCGTTTTTCCGCACAAAAAATTTTGACCCTTCATACTGGTCTGTCACAGGAAAGCAGCGTTTAAAAAGACGCAGGACCGGATTTTTCTCCGGGGCGATCTCTTTATCCTTTTCAAAACCGATCTTGATGCCGGTAAAAATAAGAAAGGCGCCGAAGAGGTAGATCACCCAATGAAACCGTTCAAGAAGCGCGATCCCGGAGGCGATAAAGACCCCGCGCATCACAAGCGCCCCGAGAATCCCCCAGAAAAGGATGGTGTGCTGCAATTTCGCCGGCACCTTGAAATAGGTGAAGATGAGGAGAAAGACGAAGAGATTGTCAACGCTTAAGGATTTTTCAAGAAGGTAACCCGCCAGAAACTGCAGGGCCGCTTCATGCCCCCGGAAGAGATAGATCCCCGCATTGAATGAAAGGGCTAGAGCGATCCAGGCCAGGCTCCAGGTGAGCGCCTCTTTGAAACCGATATCGTGGGCTCTCCGGTGAAAGACCCCGAGGTCGAGGGCGAGCATGACGAAGACAAAAAAAATGAACCCGCCCCAGAGAAAGAGCTGGTGCAGCATGGCTATTCGGATTTTTCCTTTTTCTTGAAATCAAGCGCGCAGGAGTTGATGCAGAAACGTTTTCCGGCCGGATGCGGCCCGTCGTCGAAGACATGGCCTAAATGCGCGCCGCACTTCCCGCAGAGGACCTCGACTCGACGCGTCCCGAGACTTTCGTCCGTTTCGTAGCGGATATTCTTTTCATCTTCGGGCTTTGTAAAACTCGGCCAGCCGGTTCCGGAATCGAACTTCGTCTTCGAGGAGAAAAGGGGCGCGCCACAGGCGACGCAATGATACATCCCCGTCTCCTTGTTCTTCCAGTATTTCCCCGTGAAAGGCCGCTCAGTCCCCTTCCGGCGTGTCACCTGATATTGTTCAGGGGTCAGCTGTTTCTTCCATTCCTCATCCGTCTTTTCAACTTTTTCCACCGTATCCCCTCCTCCTGTCGTCGAAACCGATCCGTCCGCCGCGAATCCCTTCCCGATCCATAACAATAGAAAAGCGACTACTCCAAAAGAAACGGCCCGTTTCATTTTATTTGCCCTCCGCCCCCCACAGCTTTTTCAAGTACCCTTCCCTCCCCGACCCACTTTTGTAAAGCTGATAGGGGATGGGGCACTTCTTATAATATTTCTGATGATGTTCCTCGGCGGGATAGAACTCCGAGGCCGGCACGATCTCGGTCACAATCGGCCCGTTAAATCTTCCCGATTTCTCCCATTTTTCTTTGGAGGCGATCGCAAGGCGTTTTTGTTCTTCGTTATGATAAAAAATCGCGGTGCGGTATTGCGTCCCCATGTCGGCAAACTGCTGATTCTGCGTGGTGGGGTCAATATTTTTCCAAAACGCATCGAGCAACTGCGAATAGTTGAGCTGCGCGGGGTCGTAGGTAATCTCAACCGCCTCCGCGTGCCCTGTCGTGCCGCTACAAACCTCTTCATACGTCGGGTTCGGTTTCGTTCCGCCGGTATACCCCACCGCCGTCGAGACCACCCCTTTGAGCTTGTCGTAAGGAGGCTGCATGCACCAGAAACAGCCACCCGCAAAGGTCGCTTTTTCAAACAGTTCTGTTTTCACCCTTCCCTCTTTCGTATCGCCCTGCGCAAAAAGAGCCCCCGCCTGCACGCAGAGCATCCCCCCTAAGACAAAAATCCACAAGCGCCTCGTCACAAAATTCACGCGGTAAGGAATGCCCGGAGCATCCAGGCCATCTTTTCGTGGCTTTCCATGAGCCCGGTGAGAAAATCGGCGGTCCCGGCGTCATGGTGGGCATTGGCGCAGGATTCAAGGTCGGCGCGCAGATTCCGGATGAGGGTTTCATGCCCAGAGAGGAGATCCACGATCATCTCCCTGGCCGCGGGATTTTCCGAGGGGTTCTCTTTGAGCCGCGTGTTTCTTAAAAACTCGGAGAGGGTCCCGAAGGCAATCTCGCCGAGGGCGCGGGAACGCTCCGCCACCTCATCCACGATGCCGTTCAGGGCCTCGTACTGAGACTCGAAAAATTTATGGAGATCGTTGAACTGCATGCCGACGACATTCCAGTGGTATTTGCGTGTTTTGGTATAGAGAACAACTTCATCGGAAAGCAACGTGTTTAGAATCGCCGAAACGGCTTTCTTGTCTTTCTCCGTAATCCCGATATTGGTTTTCATAGTCCTCCCTCAATGATTCCAATAACCATTCAATATCCAACCGATGCCGATGACGAAAAATTTCTTCATCGAAAAATAATGCGGGAGCAGAGCCCATCCCGGGTCAACCGGGACATCGCCGACGGGATCGAGAAAGAAGCCTCCGAAAGAACGAGGCCCTCCAAGGATTCTCCGAGGGTTCGTCCCGAAAATAACTTTTCCAGGAAAATAAATTCGTTTTCATCCACCCGCTCGCATCGGACCTCACGCTCTTCCCGGAAAAGGAGGAGGTGTTGAGGCCGGTTCACGAGATCGATGTCGATTCTCTCGCGCGGCGTTTTACGCGCTTCCCAAATATCGCCTATCGGCCAGTCGGAACGGAGGAGTGCAACGGAGGGTTGAAAGAAAAAGGTCGCGCGATTCCACTCCTCCTGCGAAACCGATGCGAGAGCGGCCGCATCCAAAGGATCTTCGTCGACGGCATGAAAGGCCTTCGCGGCTTTCCACTCCAAACGCGCAAGGTCGGGAAGAAACGGAAGGTCGTTTGTGAGCGGGTCATTTTTAAGAAATTCGGAAAAATGCCGTCCTGCATGGCTCAAATTATAGTCATGCGATGGATAGCGGCCGGCATAGGAGCGCGCAAGCTCCCGAAAAGAGGCTTCACCGACGATGTGGCGGACCGATACATAGACTTCAGCAAGAGATTCCCGGATCCGGACCTCATACCCCTCCGCATAGACCGAAAGACGCGCCTCTCCCGGCTCCCCTCTCTGTGGGTTGAAAAGGACGCGCTCTTCCGTCGCCTTGGAAACGCCCGGACGAATTTGCGACTTCATCCACCGTTCGAGTTCCAGAAGAGACGGCTCCTTCATCGGACGCCTCCTTCGACACTGCAGATCGCTTCGTAAATGCGGCGCGCCTTTCCCGCCTCCTCCGAAAGATCATGAAAAGTCGGGACCGCTTCATCCCATTCGATCAGGGTCGAAACGGGGCCGAAGCGTCTCAGCGCATGGCGGTAAAGATCCCAAACTTCCTCAATCACGGCGCAGCTATGGGTATCAAAAAGGAAAGACCCTTTGTGTGTGTGTCCGGCCAGATGAAATTGCCCGACGAGTTCTTCGGGAATGGCATTGATATAGAAATAAGGATCAAATTCGTGGTTGTAGGCATTCACATAGATATTGTTGATATCCAGGAGAATGCCGCATCCGGAACGTTTGGCGACTTCGGTCAGAAATTCCCATTCCGGCATCCGGGAATGGCGATAGGTTAAATAGCTGGAAACATTCTCGAGAAGAATCCGACGGCCGATGAATTCCTGAACTTTTTGAACCCGTTGCGCAACATGGACGAGGGCTTCCTCCGTAAAAGGAAGGGGCAAAAGATCGTGCAGGTTTTCTGAATCGACGCCGGTCCAGCAGAGATGATCCGAGATAATGGCCGGTTCGATCCGCAAGAGGAGTGTCCGAAGTCGCGAAAGGTATTTTTCGTTCAGGGGATCGGCGGATCCGATGGAAAGCGAAACGCCATGAAGCGCAACAGGATAATGGCGACGGACCTCTTCGAGGACGCGGATCGGGCGCCCGCCCGAATCCATAAAGTTTTCAGAAGTCGCTTCGAACCAGTCCATCTCCGGATGCTCGCGGGTAATCCAATCGTAGTGTTGATTCCGCAGTCCGACCCCGCAGCCGAGTCCCGGCCATTCCTTGGTGAATGTCCCCATTCCCTGTTGCGTCATGGCTATTCCATGCCTTACTCGGTTTTTTGTGATCCTTCTTCGGGCGTCAGGCGTCCGCCCTTGATCTTGAGACAGGTATCCTTCTCCAATTTAAGATATCCTTGCCCCCCGCATTC
>Ga0209515_10003865_pt1 | contig 20798 bp, 23 predicted proteins | sample Subgroupgradi54m_FD_187454 | JGI IMG/M metagenome (GOLD analysis project Ga0209515, IMG submission 187454) | Subsurface groundwater microbial communities from S. Glens Falls, New York, USA - GMW60B uncontaminated upgradient, 5.4 m (SPAdes)... ...
GCCCGCTCCATGGCGGGAATCGGGTAAAACTCCATGGGTCACCTCCTGGAGTTCCCTTTTACCCGCCTCAAGCGGACATTTCACTTGTTTCTAAGACCGGACATATCATTTGCTACTGACACGCTGCGATGGGGGACTTGAAAGGGTTGGATGCTTCCGTTAAAATGAAGCCTTCTTTCCATGCTTCCTGTATCTTTTCATAAGCGGTTCCATGGATTCCGACGCGTTTTCTTCGGCTGCGCGCTTCTGTGCGCGGCCGGGTTCCTTACCTGGCTTGCCCTTCCCGACCCGACGGCATTAGGGAAAGAACCTCCATTGCCGCCCAGGCCGTCCCCCAATCTGACTGTCGGCAAAGAAGCTTTCGAAAACAACTGCGCCCGGTGCCATGGGCTCACCGGCGCCGGGGACGGGATGGATTCCAAGCGGATGTATCCCCACCCGCGCAACCTGGCCGCCGGCATCTTCAAATTCCGGACCACCGCCAGCGGCACCCTGCCGACCGATGAAGATCTTTTCCGCACCATCTCTGGAGGATTGCCCGGCAGCCGGATGCCGGAGTTCCAACGCCTTCCGGAGGAAACCCGCTGGCAACTGGTTTACTACGTCAAGAGTCTCTCTCCCGCTTTCCAGCAGGGGAACCAAAAACCGGAGCCGGTTGACTTCGGCAAAGACCCTGGTCCCAAGCGGGCCGATCTCAAGCGCGGCAAAGAACTTTACACCCAGCTCGGGTGCGCTGCCTGCCATGGAAATCTCGGCCGGGCAGACGGGCCTTCCGCCCCAACCCTGGTCGACAACTGGGGACAGCCGATTCGGCCGGCGGATCTCACCCATGGCTGGAGCTATCGGGCCGGCTCTTCCCCGAGGGACATTGTGGAGCGGGTGTTGGCCGGCATTGACGGCACCCCGATGCCTTCCTATATAGACGCCATCTCCTCCAAAGAGGATGCCTGGCACCTGGCTTACTACATTCAATCGCTCCAGGAAAAACCCCGCTGGAATCGGAGCCTGGAGGCGGTGAAACTGGCCGGCGCGCTGCCGGCAACCGCCGATGATCCGCAATGGCAAAAGGCCCCCCGCACCGATCTGCGTTTAAGCAACACCCTCTACCGTGAGGGAGAACTCTTGCCGACAACGGTAACTTCCATTTCGGCGCAGGCGGTGTACAATGATCAAGAGATTGTCTTCCGGCTGGCCTGGCATGATCCGAATGAAACAGGCACAACACCGCCGGATGCATGTGCTCTCTTGTTCGCCTCAGATCGACATCTGAAGGGCCAGCTCGGATCGCTGCGAGGATGGCCTGCCTCTGCTGAAGCTCCAGCGCTGGATGTCTGCTACTGGTCCGCAGAGAAGAAGACGGCTCGTGAAGCCGCGGTCCATGGGATGGATGGCTTGGAAATCGGCACAGAGCCCGGCCAACCTCTTTGGTCCGAAGCGCACTTTTCGGATGGAGAATGGACGCTTCTGGTGAAGCGTCCGATTCGGCCTTCTTCAGAACCGCTTCTTTTTGGTGTCGCTGTCTGGAATGGCGGCAACGGGGAGCAGGGGCGGCGGCGCAGCAATTCGAACTGGGTGGATTTGGTCCTAGAATAACGAGGAGAACTCCCGATGAAAGCACTTCATAAAAAATCTCTGAGCTTTGCAGTTTCACTCTTGGTCCTTGCTCTGGCGACAGGTTGGGCGCTGGCCGCCGGGACAGCAACCGAGGCGAAGGCGGCGACCGGCACGGCAACCGTCAGCGGCACCGTCACATTAGGGGGCCCTGCGCCTGCCGCCGAAAAGATTAAGATGGCGGCCGATCCGGTCTGCCTGCAGCAGCACAAGGAACCGGTGATGAACGAAATGGTGGTGGCCAACGGCGGCAAGCTTCAGAATGTCATCGTCTATGTGAAGGATGGGGTAAAAGGCGCCTACCCCACCCCCACCACACCGGTGGTGATCAACCAGGAGGGATGCACCTATCATCCCCATGTCTTCGCCATCCAGGTGGGCCAACCACTAGAGATCCTCAACAGCGACTCTACCCTGCACAACATCAACGCGCAGCCGAAGCTGAACAAGCGGTTCAACATCGCCCAGCCGATGAAAGGAATGAAAACGGTCAAGACCTTTGACCAGGTGGAGGTCGGCGTTCCGTTCAAGTGCAACGTGCATCCCTGGATGAACGCCTATGCGGCCGTCTTGAACCATCCGTTCTTCGGCGTCACAGACTCCAGCGGTTCCTTCAGCGTGAGCGGGCTGCCGGCCGGCACCTACACGATCGAGGCCTGGCATGAGAAGTACGGGACGCAGACGCAGTCAGTGACGGTGGCCGACGGAGAAACCAAGCAGGTTTCATTCACGTTCAAAGCCAGCTGACGTTTACGTCAGAAGGATCTCGCTTTTTATGCTACTGCCGGAGAGCGCCTCCAGTTACAGCGCCCAGATTGATCAGCTTTTCTGGACGATTTTATGGATTACCGGTTTCTTCTTCTTCCTGGTCCAAGGGGCGTTGCTCGTTTTTGTCCTGAAGTACCATCACAAAAAAAACCGGAAGGCCCAGTACATCCACGGCAATACCCTGGTGGAAGTGGTTTGGACGGTGATCCCTGCCCTGATCCTGCTTGGGCTGACCTTTGCCAGCCAAAAGCTCTGGGTGGAGATCCGCTACCCCAAGGCCGCTCCAGCGACTCCTGTGCAGGTACAGATTCTGGCGGAGCAGTTTGCCTGGAATATCCGATACCCGGGACCGGACGGCCAGTTTGGAACGGCGGATGATATCAGCACGATCAACCAGCTCCATCTGCCGCTGGGTCAGCCGGTGATGGTGAACATCAATTCCAAGGATGTGATCCACAGCTTCTTCGTGCCGGAGTTCCGGGTGAAGCAGGATGCTGTCCCCGGCTTAGCCACCCACATCTGGCTGGAGCCGACCAAGCAAGGGCACTATGAAATTCGGTGCGCGGAACTGTGCGGTCTGGGACATTATCGAATGAAAGGGTTCGTCACCACCGAGCCGCCGGCCGATTTTCAGAAGTGGTTAACGGAGACGAAAACCAATGAGTAAAATCTTTTCCACAGACCACAAGGTGATCGGGATTCAGTTTTTGATCAGCTCCCTGCTGCTCATGGTGGTCGGCGGATTGCTGGCGATGCTGATGCGCTGGCAGCTGGGCTGGCCCGGGACTTCGCTTCCCTGGATGGAGAAGATCGCCCCAGCCGGCATGCCCGGCGGCGTGATGGTGCCGGAGTATTACAACATGCTGTTCACCATGCACGGCTCGATCATGATCTTCTTCGGGATCATCCCGCTTTTGGTGGGGGCCTTCGGAAATTACCTGATCCCGCTTAAGGTAGGCGCGCCGGACATGGCCTTCCCCCGGCTCAACATGCTCTCCTTTTGGATGTTCCCGGTGGCAGCCGCAATCGTTCTGACTGGGTTTTTCGTCGAAGGAGGCGCGGCAGCCGCAGGGTGGACCGCCTACCCGCCGTTAAGCGGTCTGAAAGAAACGCTGGGCGCGGGGCAAACCTTGTGGGCGGCCGGCGTGGTGGTTCTTGGTTTTTCTTCCATCTTCGGAGCGGTCAACTACGTTGCGACGATCATCAATCTTCGGGCACCCGGGATGCATTTCCATCGGTTGCCGATCTCGGTCTGGGCGCTGTTCACCACCGCCGTCTTGACGCTGTTGGCGACACCGGTTCTCGCGTCGGCCCTCATCCTCCTGCTTCTGGACCGGACATTGGGAACCAGCTTTTTCCTTCCTGCCGGAATGATTGTGGACGGCAACGCCTTGGCCCATGCCGGCGGACAGCCTCTTTTGTGGCAGCACCTGTTCTGGTTCTATTCCCACCCGGCGGTTTACATCATGATCCTGCCGGCGATGGGATTTGTTTCGGACATCCTGCCGACCTTCGCGCGCAAACCGATTTTCGGCTATCACGCGATCGCCTACTCCGCGGTGGCAATCGGCGCGGTGGGATTCCTCGTGTGGGCCCACCACATGTTCCAAAGCGGCATGAACCCGATGCTGGGAACCAGCTTCATGATTTCGACGATGCTGGTGGCTGTCCCCACCGGCATCAAGGTGTTCAGTTGGCTGGGAACCCTCTGGCGCGGTTCGATCCGGCTGACCACCCCGATGCTTCACGCCTTGGGCTTCATCTCCATGTTCATCATCGGAGGACTCACCGGCATCTTCCTGGCAGCCACGCCGGTGGACATGTTCATGCATGACACCTATTTCGTGGTGGGCCACCTGCACTACGTTCTTTTTGGCGGGTCGCTGTTCGGGGCTTTTGCCGGAATCACCTTCTGGTACCCGAAGATGTTCGGCCGCCGGTTGAACGAGCGGCTGGGTAAAATCCATTTCTGGCTTACCCTCTTCTTTTTCAACATCGTGATGTTCCCGATGTTCGTCTTAGGCTTAGGGGGCATGCCGCGCCGGATTTACGACTACACCCAGTATGCCGGCCTTGTTCACTTTACCGGGCTCAACCGAATCATGAGCATCGGCGCCTTCTGCTTGATGGCCAGCCAGCTGATCTTCGCTGTCAATTTCTTCTTGAGCATGTTTAAGGGAGAAAAGGCGGGGGAAAACCCGTGGCAAGCAACCACCTTGGAATGGACTACCTCTTCGCCGCCGCCGCATGGAAATTTTACAGCCCCCGTTACGGTTCACTGCGGGCCGTACGAATATTCCGTACCCGGCGAAAGCAAAGATTGGCATCTGCAGACGGAGAAAGGCTCGAATGCCCACCCCTGAAGCTCGACATCGGTTCGCCCTCTGCACAGCCTTCGTCAGCTTTCTGCTGATCGTCGCCGGCGGACTGGTCACTTCGACCGGTTCCGGGCTGGCTGTGCCGGACTGGCCTTTGTCTTACGGAACGCTGTTCCCTCCGATGGTGGGGGGAATCCGTTTCGAGCACAGCCACCGGATGATCGCCTCCGTGGTCGGACTACTCACACTCATCCTGACTCTTTGGCTGCTTAAATCGGAACACCGGGTTTACGTCCGGCGCTTAAGCCTTTTCGCATTCGGGCTGGTTGTCTTTCAAGGAATCTTAGGAGGACTCACGGTGTTGTGGCAGCTGCCCACGCCGGTCTCGGTGGCCCACGCCTGCATGGGGCAAACTTTCTTCGCCACCATGGCGGTGCTGGCGGCAACTCTTTCTCCCTCGTGGCGGCAAAGAACCTCTGCGGTCTCCCAATCTCCGACTCTGACCTGGACCGCCGCAATGACCACTGCGGCGATTTACGGACAACTGATCTTAGGAGCGATCGTGCGGCATACCGGCTGGCTCAACAACGTGGTCATGGCGCACCTCTTCGGTGCGGTGATTGTGACTGTTTGCGTAGTTGTGTTGTGGAGGAACACCGTTCGTGCTGAACCTGTCGAAGCACGAATAGTTTTTTTGATGGCAGGCCTGCTGCTCCTTCAATGGAGCTTGGGACTTGTGACATTCTTCAGCGGCAAGCCGGTGTTGGCAGCAACATCCCATGTCGCCGTCGGGGCGCTGCTGCTGGCAACCTCAGCGCTGCTGACCGCCCGCCTGATCCGATTTCGCAAGCAGTCCCCTTTAGTGAACGATCTTTTTACCCGGCCCCTCTCCGTTTATGTGGAACTGACGAAACCGCGATTGACTTCCCTGGCCGTTATCACCAGTTTCGTCGGATTTCTGCTGGCTTCCCGAGGAGCCATTGATCTTGGCAGACTGCTGACCGTCTTGATCGGAACCGCGCTGGTAGGAGGCGGTGCCGGCGCCTTGAACCAGTACTTGGAGCGTGATCCGGATGGCCGGATGAACCGGACCCGGAACCGGCCTTTACCCTCCGGCCGGCTGCAGCCGGAATCCGCGCTTGTCTTCGGTGTGGCCCTGTCGGTTGCGGGACTTCTCCTCCTCACCTTTGGGTCGGACCCATTGGCCGGGGTGTTGGCTGTTCTTACCCTGGCCAGCTACCTGTTCCTCTATACGCCGCTCAAATCCAGATCCGCCGTCTGCACCTTGGTGGGAGCAATCCCAGGCGCCTTTCCCCCGTTGATCGGATGGGCCGCAGCCCGTGGGTCTCTGGGGCTTTCGGCGTGGCTGCTTTTTGCGATCCTGTTCCTCTGGCAGCTGCCGCATTTCTTGGCGATCGCCTGGACGTATCGAGAGGATTACGCCCGTGCCAATTTTAAGATGCTGCCTGTTCTGGACCCTGAGGGCGGCTCCACCGGGAGGCAGATTGCGCTTTACTGCCTGGCCTTAGTGCCCGTGAGTTTGATGCCGACCTTCTGTGGTCTGGCCGGCTCCGTTTATTTCTTGGTCGCGCTGGTCAGTACGCTGGCCTTTGTGGGTTGCGGATTAAGGACGGCTTGGGTTCGATCTGCCTCGGCCGCCCATCGGCTTTTTGTGGCTTCGATTGTGTATCTTCCTGCGATTCTCATTGCCATGACACTGGATAAGGTGATCTAGTGTACCCGGCCTCCACGCATACAGAAGTCACTTCCACCGGAATTCCCTCGGGCAAGCTGGGGATGTGGCTGTTCCTGGCCTCGGAGGTGATGTTTTTCTCAGGACTGATTGGGGCCTACATTGTCCTGCGGGCCAGCCTGCCCACCTGGCCGCATCCCGGGGAGGACCTCAGCATTCCCTTGGCGGCGCTCAACACCTTCATCCTGCTTTCCAGTTCCATGACGATGGCGCTGGCGGTTGCGTCCGTCGCGTACGCAGACATCAAGAAGATCCGTTTGTTCCTCATTCTGACGATTGTGCTGGGATCGGCCTTCCTCTGCGTCAAGGGATACGAGTATTCCATCAAGTTCGCCCACGGGCATTTCCCAGGCACCAGCATTTTCTGGGACTGCTACTTCACCCTGACCGGTTTCCACGGGATCCACGTGTTGGCCGGGATCATCACCAACCTCTGGGTGCTGGGCTTGACCTTTCGAGGAGATTTCCTTCAGCGAAAAGGCCATCTGGTGGATTTGTCCGGTTTATACTGGCACTTTGTGGATCTGGTTTGGATTTTTCTGTTCCCACTGCTGTATCTGATATGACGAGCTACGGAAAGTATTTGCTGATCTGGGTCTGGCTGATCGCTCTCTTGGCTGCCGGCACCTACACCTCTTCCCTTCCCATTTCCAAAACCCAAGCCGTTCTTCTGATCCTTTTCATCTCGCTGATCAAAGCGGGGCTGGTCTGCCTCTTCTACATGCACCTGAAATCAGAGCGGCTGGTCCCCATCTGGGTGGTGGCAATCTTTCCCTTCGTCCTGATTGGGCTGGCCGCGCTGCTGGTTCTCTTAGGACCGTATCTGCTCAGTTAATTCAATGAGCCGTACCCGCTTCCTCTGGTGGATTCTGGCCGCAGCGATGGCAGGGTCGCTCTTTTACTATTCCTGGATGAAGCTGTCCGTTCGTCCTGAGCAAACCGTTCCTCCTTCGATTCATGGCCATGCCCCTGATTTCACGTTGAAAGACACGCAAGGGAAACCTTTTGGCAGTTCGATGCTCCGCGGCACCGTATGGGTGGCTGATTTCATCTTCACCTCCTGCGCCGGCCAATGCCCTCAGATGACGAACCGGATGCGCCTGCTGCAGGAGCGCCTGCCTCAGTCGGTGCAGTTGGTCTCGATCACCGTCGATCCGGAACGGGATACCCCTTCTGTTCTGGCTCGGTACGCCAGCGAGTATGGGGCGCAACCTGGCCGGTGGCATTTCCTCACCGGCGACAAGACCGCCATCCAGCATCTGACCATGGAGGGATTCCATCTTGGCTATGCCGATGGAGGTCCGAAGGAGGAGCCGATCATTCACAGCGTCCGATTTATTCTGGTGGATCAGCAGGGAGAAATCCGAGGTTATTACGACGCCGCGGACCAGGCCTCCCTGGACCGGCTGGTTCAAGACGCGAAAGATGCCGTTCGTGGTTCGACAAGCTCACCACGAACGACCGGTCACCCTGAGCTTGTCGAAGGGTGACCGGAGATGGACTACAGCATTCTGCCAGCGATCAACGCCACCCTGAATGGGACCAGCGCCCTGCTTTTGTGTTCCGGCTACCTTTTCATCCGAAACCATAAAAAGCAGGCGCATGCCGTCTGCATGATCCTGGCTTTCTTTACCTCGACCCTCTTTCTGATTTCCTACCTTTTCTACCACGTACAGCATGGGACAACCCGTTTTACCGGCACAGGATGGGCCCGCCCAGCCTATTTCGCCATCTTGATTTCTCACACCTTCCTGGCAATTGTGATTGTGCCGCTGGCGGTCCGGACCCTGTTCCTGGCGCTGCGCGGCCGATTCGAGAGCCACAAGCGGCTGGCCCGCTGGACGTTCCCAACGTGGGTTTACGTTTCCGTTACCGGCGTGGTAGTCTACTGGATGTTGTACCGGATCCATTGGCCATGAAGAAACTCCTGTCCCTTGGCGCTTGCTTTCTACCCCTTGCCGCGGCTCCTGCCTGGGCCTGCCCGGCCTGCAAGGAGTTCGTCTCTTCTGCCAGCGACCCGAATGCCTTCTCCGGCCTCTCGCACGGATTTGCCTGGTCCATCGGGCTGCTCCTGAGCGTTCCTTATCTTCTCGTCGGAGGATTTTCCCTCTTCATCATGCTGGCCGTCCGCCGCACCCGAAAACAGTGAGCGCTGTCGAGGTCCCACTCGGAGCGGGATTCTCATCAGGCCCGTTTGCCGGCCCCGGCGAGCGTACGGCGAATCCCGCCCGCTGCCGCGGCGGGAACTCTGGCTGAGCGATGCGGTTGCGTGAGCTGTATCGCTCCGGGAAGCCGGAGATCTCGATCGAGTTTTTCCCACCGAAGACGCCGGAAGCGGTGGAACAGCTGTTTCAGACGGTAGAACAACTTAAGCGCCTGCATCCCACCTTCTTCTCGATGACCTTCGGGGCCGCCGGCAGTACAAGGGACCTGACTCTGGAATTATGCGGCCGGCTGAAGAATCGCTCGAAGGTGGAAACCACCTGCCACTTGAACATCGTCGGGCAGTCGAAAACGGACACGCGTGAGAATTTAAAACGCCTGAAGGGGCTGGGGATCTACAACGTCCTGGCCCTGCGGGGAGATCCGCCCCGTGATCAGCCGAACTTTACGCCGCACCCGGATGGATTCCACTCCTCGGTGGAATTGATCGAGGAAATCCACAAGGACCCGTGGTTTTCCATCGCCGTCACCGGTTTTCCGGAGAAACACCCGGAGGCGAAAGACGAAGCGGCGGACATCGCCTACTTGAAGAGGAAGGTCGAGGCAGGCGGCTGCGTGGTGATCACCCAGCTTTTCTTCGACAACAGCCACTTCTTTCACTTCATGGATCAGGTTCGCAAGGCCGGCATCACAGCGCCGGTGGTTCCCGGAATCCTGCCGATCCTTTCCGTCCCGCAGGTCCGGCGGTTCGCCGCGCTGTGCGGCTCGGCTATTCCGCCGGAAGTGGAAAAGCGCTTGGGGCTCCTTGAAAAGGATGAGGACGGGGCGATCCAGTACGGCATTGAGCTCTCAACCCGGATGTGCGAGGGACTCTTAAAGGCGGGGGTGCCTGGCCTGCACTTCTATGCGTTGAACCGAGCCCGCTCGACGGAGGCAATCCTGAAAAATCTCGGGATTGCCGGTTTTACAGACCACTAAAAGGAAGGAGCTTGTTACACCGATGAAAAAAGACCGAGCAGAGGAGCTGGTTCGCCGCGCCGTGGATAATTTCGTCAAAAACAACCGGGCGGCCCGCCTGCTCAAACAGGAATTGGACAAGGCCGGCATCGGCCTGATGCCGGTGGTGGACCACATCACCGTTCGAACGCTTGACGTGAACAAGTCCGGCAGAGAATTCACTGCGCTGGGCTTCAAGTGGGATTTGTCCATCGGGAAGAACGGTATCCTGGAATACGACGACTGGTGGGCAAAGGTTTACCGGAAACCAGGTCTTCCCGCCGTTTTCATTGATCAGGCCTTTCAAGGCCCGCGCGGCACAACGAGCGTCATCCCCCCGTGGGTGAGGCGATTTTCCAGCCGGGTCCTGCACCACATCGCAGTCCGCGTGGAAGATATTGAGAAAGCGGTCTTCACACTGCGGCGAAAAGGGATCCCCTTTGCCGGACCGATTGTGGGGGCCAAAGGGTCGGAGCTAAGACAGGTCTTCACCGCGGCCGATGTCAAGAGAGGCCACCCCTTCACCGTCGTTGAGATCATCGAACGGCACCGGGGCTACCTGGGTTTTCAACCGCCACAGGCCGACAGCCTGATGAAATCCTCCGTCGTCACGGCGAAAAAATAGTCTTGTGCTGGACCCCGCTTTCCGAAAATATCTTCAGGATGCCTCGCAGCTCACCGGGGAGGCTGAGCGCATCCTCTTTCCCGCCGGCGAAGCAGAAATCGCCCAGATCCTGCGGGAAGCCAACCAAACCCGCGTTCCTGTCACGGTCTCCGGAGGCGGAACCGGCTTGACCGGGGCGCGGGTCCCGCACGGCGGAACTCTGCTCTGCACGGATAAGCTGAACAAGATTCTCAACATCTCGTGGGACAGCTCCAAGGAAAAAGGGTTCGCCCTCGTGCAGCCTGGCGTCTCCCTTAAAGCGCTGGAAGAAGCCCTGGAACCTCTCGGCTTTTTTTATCCGCCGAATCCCGGCGAAAAAGCCGCCTTCATCGGAGGAACCGTTGCCACCAATGCGTCCGGGTCCCGCTCCTTCAAATACGGCCCTACCCGTTCCCATGTTCGCAGGATCAGGGTTGTTCTGCCCACAGGAGATCTGCTGGAATGCCGCCGAGGACAAGTCAAGGAGTCAGGAGGCTTCTTGGAGGCGACTCCTGCCCACGGGAAATCAATCCGCATCCTAATCCCAACCTATTCCATGCCCCGCGTCAAGAACGCCGCCGGTTATTACGCAGCGCCCGGCATGGACCTGATGGATCTGTTCGTCGGATCTGAGGGGACGCTTGGGGTTTTCTCGGAGGTGGAACTGGAGGTGCTGAAGAAACCGGCTTTTCTCTTCAGCGGAATTCTGTTCTTCCCATCGGAAAAATCCTGCTTTCATTTCGCCATGGAGGCCAAACGGCTGGACCCCCGGGTGCTGGAATTCTTCGACTCTCGATCGCTGGCGTTCTTATCTTCGAAGCACCTTCGAATCCCATCGAAAGCGGGTGCCGGGCTTTTCTTTGAGAAAGAGGCCGCCGCGGGAGACGCTTCCGGCATCAAACAGGAATGGCTCTTCCAGGCAAAACGTTTTGATCTCCTTGCTGAAGACCCCTGGGTGTCGGACAACCCAAAAGACCAGCAGGCCTTTCGAGACTTCCGGTACGACCTGCCGGTCTTGGTGAACCAGCAGGTGTCGGCCAATCGCTTCCATAAGATCGGGACCGATATGGCGGTCCCGGATGAGGGGGCGGAGCCAATGCTGGATTTTTATCTGGAGCAGTTAAAAAGATCCGGCATGGACTACTGCCTCTTCGGGCACATCGGGAACAACCACCTGCACGCAAATCTGCTTCCGAAAAACCAGGAGCAATTCGATCGGGCCAAAGCAATTTACGAAATCCTTGCACGGAAAGCCATAGCCCTTGGCGGCACCGTCGCCGCGGAGCATGGCATCGGGAAACTGCGGATTCCATACCTGAAGCTGATGGTGGGAGAAACCGGCCTTCAAGAGATGGCGCAGGTCAAGCGGGCGCTGGACCCCAGCGGAATCCTCAACCCCGGCACCCTGATTCCGCAGGAGATGCTTGGGACGTCATTGCGAGGAGGCCTATAGGCCGACGTGGCAATCTCGGTTTAAAAACATGCGATATTATCTGCTTTACGACGAGGACTGCGCCCTCTGCCTTCGATTTCAAAAAGCGATTAAAGAGATGGATAGCGCCGGGCGGATCGAGCCGGTCGGTTTCCATGATCGCAGGATTCCGGAGATCGTACCCCATTTAAAACCGGAAGAGCTGGTGAACAATTTCCATCTGGTCTTTCCGGACGGATCCGTGAAAAGCGGGAGCCAGGCCCTCCCCGATCTGTTGAGTCTTTTGCCGAGCCTGCGGTTCGTAGGCTGGATCCTGAAAACGGTTCCCGGCACGCAAAAATTCAGCGACCTCATCTATCGCTGGATTTCCAAGGCCCGCCAAGCAGAGGCCCCAGAGGGACCGTAGGACCTCTCATGATTCCTTCTTACGGATTTTACCGGTGCTTGAAGCCCTGCCCCGCCTGCGGAGGGACACTCCTTTCGCTCACTCCTTTGACCAAGGAATTCCTGCAGGGGCCTCTTGAGCGGCTGGGCGTTTCCTGCTTCTGCCAGCAATGCAGCCGGCGATATCGCGCCGTCGGTTCTCTTCGCTACTCCTGGATCGCCTGGCTGGGGCCGCTGGGCCGCTGGCTCTGGTGGCAATTCACCGCGCTTGAGTCCACCTCCCCCGCCGATAGTCATTAGGTTTTGTTGCCTTACCAACCAAGCTGTGCTACCCTTCAATCCGTGAAATTAGTCAGGGTCGAATACCTGATAAAAACGGGCGCCTTCTCAAAATCTCCTGGATGGAAACGCGTCCTGTCTGACCTTAGAGAAGCCATCTCCTCAGTCGTATGGCCGCCTGGAACTTCATCTTTCATATTAAACACTTCGACCGGTCGAGGTCGTGGAGAAGGAAACGGCGTCAAGCCGATCAAAGAGGCTTGCATGCTGAGGCTTGGCAAACTAGGATGGAATATCGATGAACGTAAAAATCCGTTACGTCTGGATGCTACTAAACTGCTGAGAAATAAGCGGACTTTCGGCGTGGAGTGGGAAACAGGCAATATTTCCTCCAGCCACAGGGCCATGAACCGACTCTTGCTCGGATATCAAAAAGGGCTTCTGACCGGCGGAGCGCTGATAGTTCCTACTCGAAAGCTCTATCGCTATCTTACAGACCGCATCGGCAACTTCGCAGAGTTGGAACCTTACTTTGAACTTTGGCGAGAAACCGTTCGGTGGAAGGAAGGTGTGTTAGTGATCATCGCTGTTGAGCACGAAGGAACCGACCCGAAAGTCCCGAGAATCAGTAAGGGAACAGACGGGCGAGCCCTTATCTAGCGCGCTTTTACGCTACCTGAGCAAGAGCTCCAGTAAACAGATTGCTTTTCAACCGTCGGATGATGGGCCCACAATCTTCAATCTCGCAGCCGACCCATCGTCTATTCATCGTCTCGGCAACGTAGTATGTAGTCCCTCCCCCACCAAACGGGTCTAAAACAAGATCGCCCGGTTCTGTCGAAATTTCCAGGACTCTCTGAAGTAGCTTCACGGATAGCTCATTCGCTCCACGCGTCTTGTACTTCTGATGGCGTACGGGCGGAATATCATTCCAAACGTCGGTCACATTGAGCCCTTCGGGGTTGAGATATTTGCGGTGCCCGCCGTAATCCTTGATGTCTCCACCGCAATGGCGGCACTGTGGAATGGGAACCCGAGGCCGATGGAAAATTCTCGGCTTGCCCTTGGCAAAATACAAAAGGCTGTAGTGAGAGGGATAGAGCCTGCCGGGGATCGGCAAGGTTGCTTTGATGTCAATGGCAATCCAATGTCGGAACGTCAAGGACTTTCCCAAGAAAGCCCCAAAAAGAACATTCCACTTGGGCAGGTTGTATACAAATAGGCTTCCTCCTGGTTTTAATACCCGAACCAACTGGTTCAACCATTGGTAAGACCATTCGAGATATTTTGTCTCAGCTAGATTGTCATCTACGAGTTGCCCGTAATTTTTCCTCAGGTTAAATGGTGGGTCTGCAAAAACGCAGTCAATGGATTCCGTCTTAATCGCAGGAAGAAGGTCGAGACAATCACATTGGTATAAACGCCCTTGCCCCGTTTGAAAAACCGGCTTAAGATCCCTGGTCCCGTTGGTGTCTCCATTATGAGCGTGAGAATGTTGAATTGTGTTGTAGACAGCAAACTGCTGACGTATGACAGAAACGACTTCTCTCGGGTGCTCATAGAAGACTTTAGCAACGTCTTTTGGAAACTTGCCCGCAGATAGACTGAGTTCTTCCTTAGAAATACCAAACACTCTCGAAAGCTCTTGGATAACCCGAGTGGACGGGAGTACTGTCCCATTCTCAAGACGGCTCAAGTAGGCGTGGTCCATTCTTAACCTACCAGATAAATCACGTAAACTCATATCGCGTTCTGACCGTAATCGCTTGAGTAGAACTCCAAAACTCATGATTTACCTCCGTGGATCATTTTAATGTGGTGACAAACATTGTCAACAATACTTAGAATACTATACATGTGTCTACTATCAAGCAAATTTCTCAGCACGGACGTTTTTCTTTGGAACTAGGCGTAGCGTACCGTTTCTGAAAGTGGTGGGTTCAATCAATAGCACCATGGGAAATGGTACGGGGTTTCTGTTGAGCACGGAGTTTTTTGAGCTCCGCTTCATAACCTTTTCGGAAACGTTCGTCTTTAAGGAACGGCTTCAGGACTTCCTCGTGAGTTTTCGCCCGAATTAAACGGAGACGTTGAGGAGAGGGTAGAAAATCCCTGACTCGAGTCAGCTTGCTCACCGGCATCTCCCAATTGCTCTTCTTCATAGTGACTTCTTCCTTCTCTTCAGAAAACGTTTGGCAGGGACATGCAACGCCTGGAATTCATCGAAGTCTTTCACGATATCCTTACCCTTCAAGATCATTTCCAGATCTACCGCGCGTTCGAGCGGCGTCCGGGCTCTTTTATATTTCGCGGGCGCCTTTACGGGTTCCTTCCATGGAGGTTTCGCCCACTTCACGCGACGCAGGTCTAGGATTGGCAGGCGTTTAATATCCCGCTGAATCATTTCGAGATACTTCCGGACCTCTGCTTGAGATCTCCCGGTAATGTCTACCGGGTCTTCAGTCATGATAAAAGGCTTCCCCGCATCGTTGTAGAAGACCTCGTGAACAGCATACCAGGTCGGGGTTGGCCCCTCCGCGTGCTTTACCAACCGAAAATTCCAAGTCATCGTCCCTCCTATTTCTCTTTCAAAACAGCATTTCTTACTCACGGCCAATAGCCTACTCGTCAATTTATACCTAAAGGATTTACCGTCAAGGAAAGGTTAAATAGTATTTAAATACCTGTGCCAGACTGATCGGCCGCTGATTTTAAAGATGTTCTTTGAGGAAACGGATGGCGCGGTGCTCCGCCCAGGGGAATGGAAAACCCGGCCATGGGCCGGAGAGGAATCCCACGTGCCCGCCTCTTTCCGGGAATTCCCCTTTCAGGAAATGGTTTTCCGCCACCGCGGCCAGAGGCAAGGCGGATTCCGGCAGGAACGGATCGTCTCTGGCGTTGATCAGCAGTGTCGGCCGGCGAATCGCGGGCAGGAATTGGTTGGAGCTGGAGCGGGCCCAGTATTCTTTGGCGTCCCGGAAGCCGTGCACCGGCGCAGTCACTGCATCGTCGAATTCAGCCAGCGTCTGAGCGGAAAGCACCTTCTGCCGATTGGCCAGGTCCGGGTATTTCTCCAGTTTTGCCAAGGTCTTCTCTTTAAGACTTTGCACAAGCCGCTTCATGTAGATTCGGCCAAATCCTTTTTCCAACCCACGGGCGCTGGCTTGCAGATCAAACGGCGTGGAGATCGCCGCCGCGGCGCGGACCTGCTCCGGCACGGCATCTCCTTCCTCTCCTAAATACTTTAAGAGAACATTGCCCCCGAGAGAAACCCCTGCGCAAAAAATCGGGGCCTTGGGATTCACCGCAACCACCCGCTGGATCAGCCATTTTAAATCGGAGGTCTCGCCGCCATGGTAGGATCGGCGCAGGCGGTTCATCTGGCCGCTGCAGGAGCGAAAATTCATCGCCACCGCCCGCCAGCCGCTGCGATGCGCCAAAGCCAGCAAACCTAAGATCTGTTTCGAGCGGGAAGATCCTTCCAACCCGTGAAGAGCGATCAGCATCGGGGAACCCATGGGGCCCGGCACAAGATCAACATCAAGGAAATCGCCATCCGGGGTTTCCCATCGTTCCCGCTGAAGCGGCACTCGAGGCGTGGGGCGCAGGATGGATCCCCAGATCGTTTGTGCGTGCGGGCCGAACAGAAAGCTACGTTTCCTCATACTTTTCTTTGAGCGACTGCACCACCGAGGCATCCGCGAGGGTCGTCGTGTCGCCGAGCACCCGGCCTTCTGCAATGTCGCGCAGAAGACGCCGCATGATTTTGCCGGACCGGGTTTTGGGAAGCTCCGCCGTGAAGATGATCTCATCCGGCCTGGCCAGCGAACCGATCTTCTTGGCCACATGCTCTTTTAACTCATTCGCCAGATCGGGTCCCGATCGGACATTGTCCTTTGGGGTGACAAAGGCCACGATTGAATTTTCCTTGATCTCATGCGACTTGCCGATCACCGCCGCCTCAGCCACCGAGAGGTGGTCCACCAGGGCGCTTTCAATCTCCATCGTTGAGAGGCGGTGGCCGCTGACTTTCAGGACGTCATCCACCCGCCCGAGGAGCCAGAAATAGCCCTGCCTGTCCCGCTTGCAGCCGTCGCCGGTGAAATACCACTTCGGGTACTTCGACCAGTAGATCTGTTTGTATCGCTGGGGATCTCCGTAGATGCCGCGCAGCATCCCGGGCCACGGCGACTTGATGACCAGGTACCCGGAGTCGGCGGAGTGTCCCTTTTCGTCAACGACATCCGCCTCAATGCCGGGAAACGGCTTCGTGGCCGAGCCGGGCTTGAGCCGCGTGATCCCCGGCAATGGGGAGATGAGGATGTGGCCGGTCTCCGTCTGCCACCAGGTATCCACGATGGGGCATTTCCCGGCGCCGATCACCTGGTGGTACCAGATCCAGGCCTCCGGATTGATCGGCTCCCCCACGGAACCCAGCAGGCGGAGGCTGGTCAGATCGTGCTTGCCCGGAAGCTCGTCACCCCACTTCATGAAGGACCGGATCGCTGTTGGAGCCGTATAGAAAACATTCACTCGGTATTTCTCAATAATCGCCCAGAAGCGATCCTGGTCCGGGTAGTTCGGCGCTCCCTCGTACATCAACGTGGTGGCCCCGTTCAAGAGCGGCCCGTAAACAACGTACGAATGCCCGGTCACCCACCCGGCATCCGCACTGCACCAAAAAACATCTTCTTCTCGAATGTCAAAGATCCATTTCATCGTGGCGTAGCAGCCGACCATGTAGCCGCCGGTGGTATGAACAATCCCTTTGGGCCTGCCGGTCGTCCCGCTGGTGTAGAGAAGGTAAAGCGTATCCTCAGCATCCAGCTGTGCCGGCGGGCAGAGAGCCGATTGCCCTTCCACCAATTCATGCCACCCGATGTCCCGTCCGGCCCTCATCGGGACATGCTCGCCGATCCGTTTGTAGACCACCACCTTCTCGATGGTCGGCGTATGGCTGCCGCTAGAGGAAGCGGCACCACTAACCCCTCCCGGCGCGCCGGCCAATGCCTCGTCCGCATTTCGCTTCAATGGGACCACCGCTCCCCGGCGCCATCCGCCATCGGCGGTGATCAGCACCTTGGATTTTGAGTCGTTGATCCGGTCGCGCAGCGCCTCGGCGCTGAACCCGCCGAAGACAACGCTGTGCGGGGCTCCGATCCTGGCGCACGCCAGCATCGCGATCGCCAACTCCGGCACCATCGGCATGTAAATGGTGACCCGGTCCCCTTTCTGAAGCCCGAGCGACTTCAAGCCATTGGCAAACCGGCACACGTCCCGGTGGAGTTGGCCGTAGGTGAGCGTCCGCTCATCGCCCGGTTCTCCTTCCCAGAGTATCGCCGCCTTGTTGCGCCGTGCTCCACTGAGATGCCGGTCAACGCAGTTGTAGGCCACGTTCGTTGTGCCGCCGACAAACCAATCGGCATCCGGAAGTTTCCATTCCAGAACCTTATCCCATTTCTTAAACCAGGTCAGCTCCTTGGCGAACTGCTCCCAGAATTTCAGCCGGTTCTTCGCCGCCTGATCATAAATCTTCGGATCTCGGACCGCCGCTTTCTGGCGAAATGATTTCGGCGGAGCAAATGCACGGTTTTCCTGCAGCAACGCCTCGATTGTTTTTTCAGGCATGCGCGGCTTCTTTCCTTTTCATGGTGGTTTTTGCTTCAGTGAGGAACCGGGCAATTGCTTCGGCACTCGGCACAACAATCCCGCATTCAGTGATGAACCCGGTGATCAGCCGAGCCGGGGTCACATCGAAAGCCGGATTCCTCGCCCGCACGCCGGGGGTCGCCACGCGAACAGTTGTATGCTGGGAGTCGGCCGTCATGCCGATGACCTCCAGAACTTCCCGCTCGTCCCGTTCTTCAATGGGGATCTCTTGACCGGAGGGACATTCTTCATCGAAGGTGGGTGATGGCGCGGCGACATAGAACGGAATCCGGTGCTCCTTGGCCAAGACCGCCAGCGTGTAGGTCCCGATCTTGTTGGCGGTGTCGCCATTGGCGGCGATCCGGTCCGCCCCGACGACGACCAGGCCGATCTCTCCCTTGGCCATGATGGAGCCGGCGGCGGTGTCGGAAATGAGCGCGTGCGGAACTCCCGCTTGGGCCAGTTCCCACGTCGTCAGCTTGGCTCCTTGGCTCCGCGGGCGGGTTTCCGTCGCATAGACAAAAACCGGCCGGCCTTGGCTGTGCGCCCGGTAGATGGGAGCCAGCGCCGTCCCCACGCCGGGATAAGCCAGCCACCCGGCGTTGCAATGCGTCAACACCGCCTTGGCGGCAGGAACCAAAGAGACGGCAGCTTCTCCCATGGCATGGGTCATGGCGGCATCGTCGTTGTAGACCGCCTGGGCTTCAGTGACGGCTCGCCGCCGCGCCGCAGCACTATCCGGCTCTTGGCGCATGGCGGCGGCAACTCTTTTCACCGCGTAGAACAGATTTTTCGCCGTCGGACGGGCCGCGCTGATGTGGGCCGCCCCCCGTTCCACATGCTTCCTGAAATCGGACTCGGGGGCGCCCAGAGCCACCTGTGCCATGGCAAAGCCGGCGGCCGCGCCGATCGTGCCGGCACCCCGCACCGCCATGTCCCGGATCGCTGTGGTTGTCTCCTGGTAGGTGGGCGCCCGCAGGATGGCCGTTTTGTGAGGAAGCAGCCGTTGGTCAATCATGCAGACAACGCCGTCCTCGATCCAGACGGCGCGATGGGAGGGGTTCTCTTTCATCCACTCATTATAACTCCCTTCCCTTTGCGGTAAAATGACGCGAAGCGTCATCCTGAGCAAAGCGAAGGATCTCTCATGCGCATCTTGATTGCAGAAGACGATTCCAGGGTAGCCAGTTTTATTCGCCGCGGCCTGCGGGAAGAAAATTACGCCGTCGACGCCGCCGTGGACGGCGAGGAGGCTCTTTTTCTCGCCCAGACGAACGAATACGACCTGATCATCCTGGATCTGCTGCTGCCAAAAAGGAGCGGCTTGGACGTCCTGCGCACACTGCGTTCGGATCGGGCCGGCGTGCCGGTTTTGATCTTGACGGCAAAGGATGAGCTCCAGGACAAGGTGGCCGGTTTAAATGCAGGGGCTGATGATTATCTCACCAAACCGTTCGGGTTCGAAGAACTTCTGGCCAGGGTTCGAGCCCTGCTGAGGCGTCGGCATGACTTCGTCCCGACAATCCTGCGGGCTGTCGACCTCGAACTCGACCCCTCCCGCCATCGGGCCAGCCGCGGCGGCCGACTCCTCGAGCTGACCAACCGGGAGTACGCCGTGCTGGAGTTTTTCCTGCGGCATCCCAACCAGGTCGTCACTCGAACGATGCTGGCCGAACATGTCTGGGAGCAGGATTTCGATCCGATCTCCAATGTGATTGACGTCCATGTCGCCCGTCTCCGGCGCAAACTGGACGACGGCTTCCCCCAGAAGCTCATTGAGACGGTCCGCGGCAGGGGGTACATGCTTCGCCTCCCTGAAAAAAAATGATCCGATCCATACGTTTCTCCCTTACGATCTGGTACGCGGCCATTTTGGCCGTCATCCTTTCACTTTTTGGCTGGGTACTCTACACGCGCGTCGCAAAAAATCTGGCGCAGGACATTGACAATGTTTTAGCCTCCGAGGCCGATGGGGTCGGCGATGCGATCTTCGCCTTCTGGAAGGCCGAACAGGCTTTTTCTCACCGGAAAGAGGTCCGGGAAAAAGAGCTTCCCGGGCGGGTTCTGCGATGGGCCCATGAAACCGGAGCGCTGGAAACGGAGCGTCCCATTCGTTTGATCGACCCGGGGGGTCATCCCCTGGATGCCTCGCGATCTTTCACCCAGCTCGCCTTGCCCATCACCGAGCAGGCCGTTTCGCAGGCGCGGAGGGGCCGAACCATTTATGAGACCTTTCCTCTGGCAGATGAAAGGATTCGGCTTATCACCCGCCCGGAGGTGGAGGATAAACAACTTCTCTATCTGGTGCAGGCCGCCGCCCCTTTGCAGCAGGCCGATGTCTCCCTGCAGCGCCTGCGCCTCGGCCTGTTGTGGCTTATTCCGCTTACCCTGGTGGTTACAAGCGTCGTGGGATGGTTCTTGGCTACAAAAGTTCTTCGGCCGGTCGGACGGATGACGACCCAGGCGCGGCGGATCGGCGCCGAGCACCTCCACCAACGGATTGACATCCCCCAGACAGGGGACGAGCTGGAACATCTGGCCACGACCTTTAATGACATGCTGGGACGATTGGAACGGGCCTTCCGGCGCCTGCGCCAATTCAGCGCCGCCGCATCGCACGAACTGCGCACCCCGCTGACCATTATGAAGGGGGAGCTGGAAGTGGCCCTGCGCAAACCGCGCGATCCTGAGGAGTACCAGCGCGTCCTGCACACCCACCTGGAAGCGCTCAACGAGATGACGCACATCGTGGAAGAACTCCTGACGCTGGCCCGAAGCGAAGTCGGCGAGGGAGCGGTGGAG
>Ga0209515_10003866_pt1 | contig 20796 bp, 23 predicted proteins | sample Subgroupgradi54m_FD_187454 | JGI IMG/M metagenome (GOLD analysis project Ga0209515, IMG submission 187454) | Subsurface groundwater microbial communities from S. Glens Falls, New York, USA - GMW60B uncontaminated upgradient, 5.4 m (SPAdes)... ...
CACCCCGCCTCATTTTTCTGGGGGAATGGTGGCGGGGTGCGGAATGCGGTCTCGCCCGCGCGGAGGAGGGGTCTGGGGAGGAATCCGCGCGGGCTTCGGTTTTCTTTTTTGAAAAAATTGGCGGCTAGAAAATTGAATAAAGTCCTCATATCTGTTAGTATAATACTACGAACGAAATCAAGCAACAGTAATATGTTATCAATATATGGAAAGTAATCAACTCGGACAAAAGATAAGAAAATTGCGACAGAAATTAGAGCTTTCGCAAGATGATTTTGCTCGGAAGGCGGATGTTGCCTACACAACGCTAACCAAGATTGAGACAGGGGTTATCAAAAAACCGTCCGTTTTTGTGGTGAGCAAAATCGCGAAAGCTCTTAATGTCGCAATTGAGGATTTAATAAAATAAATATGGACTTTAAAGATCAAATTACAAAAGCGGCAAATCAAGCGATAGAAAACAAGGTGTTTCCGGGTTGTGTTATTGGAATCGTCAATAAAAACGGAGAGCGCCAAGTGCTTCCGTTCGGAAATTTCACATACGACCAATTCTCACAACGTGTCAAAGAAGACACGATTTACGACACCGCGTCCATTACGAAATCAATTCCGACCGGAAGTTTGGCGCTCCAACTTATTGATGAGAGTAAATTGAAATTGACGGATAGACTCATTGACTATATTCCCGAATTTAAAAATTCTGATAGAGAAAATGTCCTGATAAAACATCTGCTAACTTACACGCTCGATGGCTACGGATTCGCCTCGACTGTCGGCAAGCTTGGTGGTAAATCCATGCAGGATATTACCGCTTCTGATCTTCAAAATCTTTTACTTTCTCACGACTTCGAAAAGCGTCCTGGAACAATTTTCAAATACACGAATATCCCCGCTGCACTTCTCGGTCTAGTGATTGAGAAGATTACAGGCAACACACTCGACAATCTTGCCGAAGAGCACTTTTTTAAGCCGCTTAAAATGACTCGAAGCACTTTTCATCCAGAAAATTTTTCGCTTGACGAAATAGTGCCAACTGAAAGCGACGATTGGCGCGGCTTGGTGCATGGTATCGTCCACGATGAAAGCGCTTATATTTGCAAAAAAGAAGGCAAGATTGTCGGTCATGCTGGATTGTTCTCTACCGCTCCCGATATTTTGAATTTCCTTGAAGTACTTCTGCAAAAGGGTACATTTCAGGGCAAAAAATACTTCTCTGAAAAAATCGTTGAACAAATGGGGACAAATCAAATTGCGGAACTCAACGATTTTACTGGTCTTGGGTGGGAACTCAACCAACCCCGATTTATGGGCGACTATTGTACGCCCAATACATTTGGCAAGACCGGCTTTACGGGAACGCTTTGTATATGCGATGTGAGGAAGGGAATCGCGTATGTGATTTTGACCAATCGTATTTTCCCGAAGCGTCCTACTGACTCGGCGGCAATAAATGCGTTCCGAAAAGTTATCGGTGAAATTATTCTCAAACCATGACCAAGCAAGGGGAAAATTATGAGGAACTAGATCAGTATGATTATTCCGATGGAGAATATTTAGAGAAGATTGCAGATAAATATACTGAACCAATTGGATTATTCTTGCTCAACTTTAGTATCTTGGAGCAAGGTTTAAATATTGCGGTGGCAGATTTTATTAGCGACCGAGCGCACGAAATGGGTTTTGTGGTTATTAAAAACTAACCACTGCAAACAAAATTGAATTATTTTATAAAATGTATGTGCGCCTCGAATCGTTCAAAGATAAAAAGAATAAGGAAGTGTTGAATAAGATTAGAGACCAACTTCAGGAACTCAACTCGTTCCGAAATAATCTTGTGCACGCGAACTGGCAATCACTTGCCAAAGACGGATATGTGCGGACTAAAATTATAGTTGATAATCAAGAAGGGTTTGTAAAATTTCGTCGCGTACAAATAACACCGAAAATAATCAAACAAAGAATTAAGGAAATTGAAAAGCTGATTGATTTAATTGATAATTACAAGGAGTCAGCTTTTCAATTCTAGCCGCCAATTTTTTCAAAAAAGAAATGCCGAAGCCCGCGCGGATTCCTCCCCAGACCCCTCCTCCGCGCGGGCGAGACCGCATTCCGCACCCCGCCACCATTCCCCCAGAAAAATGAGGCGGGGTGCGGTCAGGAGTTCCGTTCAAAAAAGGTTCGCGCAAATGCTAAAATAACACCACCATATTTTAAAAAAGCGCAAAGAATTGGAAGTCGCCTCGCTCCGCTCGGCAACCAAATCGTAAAATGTTCTAGGCAAAAAAATCAGTTGACTATTTTGCGTTTTGGAAAAACAAAATTTTTAATCATTTTTCTTATTCGAAGAAAAGTATTTAATAATCATAATTTCAAAAATATGAATCAAAAGGGTTTTGCAAGCATTTTGTTGATCGTAATTATAGTCGCACTTGTTGGGGCCGGGATTTACGTTGTTTCGACCAGACAAATTTCACCTCCAATACTTGTACCAAGTAGCGAGACCGGAAGTGCCAAATCTAGTACTGCTACAATTCAACCTGAAGATCGAAACAAAGCCGGTTTAGCTCCAGATCCTGATTTGACAATTACTTCCTTGCCTACGGAATCAGTGTCAGTAAAATTTGTGGTCGAACATCGTTCAGCTCTCAATGGTAAATCAATAAAAATTCGTGGCATGATTGCAGGAACTCTTCTTGGTGAAAAGGCGTGTCCGCCCGATCGAGGTATGTGCGCTCAACCAAGTATATATTTAGCTGACACAACAGCAGAAAGTAGAAACAAGCTGTATGATTTGAGGGTGCTGGTTAATGAAGCAGAACAAGAAAAGAACTATCCTGTTGGCAAAACCATAGAAATACAAGTAGTTATTGACGGAAGTAAGGTTGCCGTCGTTGCAAGAAAGACATACTGATTGGTGCGATTTAAACCTTAAGCCCCCAAAAAAACTTAAAATTGTTAAAAATTAAAACTGCCCTAGATTGGGCAGTTGGTTTTTTATGCAGAAAGGAGATTATAGTGCAACACGTCATGCATCATGCGGACGTCATGCACTCTTACGATTGATGCACCATTGCGGATTGCTTCCATACTCCAGGCGGCTGATGCGTGGTCGCTGTCATCAGGCGTTGCGCCTAAAAATGTCTTTCGAGAAATACCCACAAGAATCGGGTAGCCTAACTCCTTAAGCTCCGCAAGCCGCTCAATCATCTCAAAACTATATTTCGGATCAGGGCTTAAGAAAAGTCCCATCCCGGGATCAATGATTATTTTCTCTTTCGGGAAACCTCTTACGGTTAAAAATCCAATGCGCTCGCGCAGAAATTCTTTCACCGATCCGACTACATCATCATATTTAACCTGCTTTCGCGTAGTGCGCGCAGACAGATCTTTCGAATACATCAAAATAATATACGGCTGATACGCCAGCAGTACCGATGCCATGGCAGGATCACCGCGAAGGGCTGTGACATCATTCACATATTGGAATCCATGGCGAAGCGCATGTTCTGCGACATCCGCTTTATACGTATCAATCGAGAACATCGTCTTTTGTTCCAGCTGCAATCCCGCGACATCTTGGATAATAAGAGCTAAACGATTGAGTTCTTCATCAACAGTTACGCCCGAAGAATCCGGCCGTGTTGATTCGGCGCCTATATCAATGATACCGACACCTTCTTCGATCATGGCATATATCCGAGCGAGCGCTTTTCTGGGATCAAGATACATGCCACCGTCACTGAATGAATCCGGCGTCATATTTAACACTCCCATAATTTTTGGCTCTTTTTCTTGCCTCATGGTTATCTGTCCTCCTGACGAAGTACAAAGCTATATCTCATTGTATGTATCCCCGTAACGAAATGAAACGGGCGTGTATTAATTCCCCGAAATCCGGGGGCTCGAAGAAAAATCACATTTCCCGCCGGTGCGGCAATTTCTTGCGGATTTTGACCTGAACGATCCTTACAAAGAAAAAATTTTCCATTTCCTTCCAAAATAAAAATACAAATAAGATTTTTATACCTCAAAGGGTCTCTATGCGGCGTAATGCCGATTGACCCTGCGGGGTAGCGTGCCAGTGTGCAAGTGTTAAACAATGGCATGTGCGAAAATGGATACAACGGCAGCGTATCTGCATAATTATCGAGACATACCTCAAAGACATCCCTCAATAAAACAAAAACGCTATCATCCGGAAAATCAACAAATGTCGCAAGTTCTTGATATACGCGCGCGCCTTCTGTCCCCTGCTCGCGCGCTTCTTCAGTAAACTTATATGAATTTGTTTCGATTTCTGTGAGCAGTTGCCTGCAGCACCCTATACTCAACAGAGGCACAGATGCAGCGCCATGATCCGCCACGGTCTGAAACATATCCGCCAGCAATCTTTCTTGGTCGAAAAAATGTTTGATACATTGACTTATCATCAATCATACTCCCTTTTTTTATTAGAGATTGTGAAGATACGAATGCCAAGAGTATGCCATGCTTTTCATCCTATTACAAGACATGAAAAAACTGCCATTTTATTAGCAGCTTAAAACTGATAGAGGAGAATAAATCTCAATCAATGATCGTTTGCTGGATGACCATTTCCGCTTCACGTCTTATAATAATATGCAAATATTGCCTGATTGCAACATCCATATAATGTGATTGTATCTTGGCATAGATTTCTTTGATTCTTTCGTCATCCATATTCTTGCCATATTGCCCTATTAATATCTCAATGCTTCGTTGATGGAAGTCTTGTTCATCTGCCATATAATCCGCCTTTGTTAATGTGCTTCAATATGGATAATCATATTATACCATAATCATAATTACCGGCAAAAACTCATTTTTAAAAATGTTAGAAATTATCTATGAAATCCTAAATCAGCAGGATTATCATCTCCTGAAATATGAGCCATAATTCCCCCGTTCAATTCAAATTCTTTACGAAGTTTCGCTACCTCAAGAGCAAGAGCAATTGTTTGAACGGCAACTTCATTTTTAATATAACCTTTTGACCAGTACGCGATAATAAGATTGCTATCGCCAAAGACATGCTTGATATGTTCCCTTAATGCGATCTGAAGCGCATAACTGCACGCAAGCAGTTCACCGTAATTATTGGTCACGTGCTCTCCCACTAAATGCTTCCCATGGCGATTAATCAGTTCTTTCGGCATGATAGTCTCCAACAGATCTTTGCCTTTCTCGTCTGTTACACTGATTTCTACTCCATGTCCCCGTCCGGTTCCCGCATCAAAATAAATACCTCGAGCGAGGCTTTTTTTAACCGAATAGTCTGCTCCGCTTTTAAGCCAGTCGTGAGCTTCTTTCTTTGTCTTAAATCCTTTATATGTTGCGCTTGCAGCACCTGAAACTACTTTTTTACACTCGTCCCAATTATCCGTAACGCCCTTTGCGCCAGTCCCGGAAACCGAATACGCATAATATTTTTTTGATTTCATAGTAAGTATACGCCCTCATTCGCCCTTAGAAACACGTGGGATCAATGTGTGCGGTAAATGTCGCACGTGAATTATTTTTATTATAAAAAGAAAATTGTGTTACGTTTCCATAACGCGGATCTATCAATCCGTTTTTGTGAGCCGCAATTGAGGAATATAAAAATCCTTTTTCTTGCTTCGAGTCATAGGGACCAAGACGGGGAATCACTTCTTGGTCGCTTGCATTGTCTATCTCCACGAAACAGCCTGTTTCATTTTTAACTGTTATCTCCGCCGGAGTAAACGATCCATGCTCATATTGAACAGTACTATGATTGCCATTATCTTCCTGTACCTTAACTGCATTATACTGCACAGGCGGTTGCACGGGTGATTCTGAAGGCAGCGGCGACACGCTTTGCGCCAATCCCCTTTCCTGAATTTTTATTCCTTTGGTGAGATAAAATAACACTGCAATAACCGCAAAAAAAATGACAACAACCCAAAGAAACATATTTTTTCCTGATAATGTATTCATAATTAATCTATAGAGGGCTTCATCTCATAAATGTATCATACCATATTTCTCCATGAAAAAAAAGTAATCTCAATTGACAAAAGATACATCAGTTGTATGATAATTCAATGCACATTTACATGTTAATCACGGAAAGGCAGAAACATTGTGGCATTTAAGTTGATTATCGAACCAAATACTCCTCCGCTTTCTTGGAAAGAATTCTGTCAAAAAAAGGGTCCGGCAATCGCGCTTGATGGTTATGTAGCCGGTGGGCCGGATTTTAATGAAACAGGCCCCCATATCAACTTCAATCATCATGAGGGGGTCGATCGCCTTGCTACGCGCGCAACATGTGGACAAGTCATGCTCGCACTCTGCCAAGGTCTTTTTAATTGCCTGACTGATAATAAAGATGAGCCGCAAGGAAAGATATTCATACGTGATTGTGACGAGGACTGCTGTACGTCTTGGACGCTTTTGAAACACGGAAAAATGATTCTCCGGCTTCTCCAAGAAAAAAATCAAGAAAAACAACGAATGCTTACTCGTATAAATCGGCTTGTATGGAAAGAAGATTTACTTGATTCCACTGCTGGTGCGTATTGTTTCCGTCCTGAACTGCCAATCATTCAGCAGCTTGCATGGATATTTGAACCATATCGCGCATTTCGTCTTTCCGGGGGCACGCGTGAACGCCGAAATGCAAAAGATTTTCGCACAATCATTGATGCGTGCGAAACACGTATTCTCCGGCATATAGAGGGCAACGGACAGTCGATTCCGCTTGATACGCGCTATGAACGTATTGGCGGGGGCAAAAATTGGGTCATGGTTCGAGAAATCGGCATGCATGCCCGTACCGGAATGTTTGTTGACGGTATACGGGCATATGTATCCGTACGCCAGCGGCTCAACGGAATGTTTGATTATACTATAGCCCGTATGTCGCTTTTCATTCGATTCCCTATCCCAAAATTTCAACAAAAATTTAATGAGATAGAAGAATGCCGAGACGATCATTGGGGCGGATCTCATATATGTATCGGAAGTCCACTGCTTGCGGGAAGCAAACTTTCTCCTCGGTTTATTGAACAGGAAATAAACCAAATGCTCGCAAAAGAATAGTTATTAAATCCATGCAACTCGCATGGATTTTTTATAGGATTTACGCGTTTGATACTTTTTATTCCCCTCCTCGTATAGGAGAGGAACCAATTAACAATAATCGTCCCGCGTAATGGGACGATTATTTGACTACTATTTTTTCTATTTCAACTTCCGTCATATTCTGGCGATGTCCTGCCTTTTTTCGATAACGCGTTTTATTGTGATATTTAAATACAATAACTTTTTTCGTGCGAAGCTGACGGATCACTTTTGCCTGCACTAATGCACCTTTAACTACGGGACTACCCACTTTAATCGTATCTTCATCGGCAACCAAAAAAACATCATTAAATACAAGCGGCATTCCTGCCTCTGCTTCCAACTTTTCCAATTTTAATTTTTGACCAGGGCTCACCACATACTGCTTGCCACCGGTTTTAATCACTGCAAACATAATAATCATTGTACACTAAACACATTTAGAATGCAAGCATAAAAAAACCTCGAACAATTGGTGTCCGAGGTAAATTGAATTAGACCAGTTCTGCTGAAAGCTTTGCGAGAAGTGAGCGTTCTTCACCCTTAGTCATAATCGTATAACCGAAACACTCCTGACCCATAAATGCTGAAATGACATGCGAGAAGCCATTTGAGTATTCGTCCATATACGGATCGTCGATCTGGCTAATATCTCCCGTAAGGACAACCTTTGTCCCTTTACCGGGGCGCGTGAGCAATGCCCTCAAGTCCTCTCGTGTAAAATTTTGTGCTTCATCAATGATGATAAACGCGTCGTGAATACTTCTCCCGCGGATATGATTGATCGGAAGTATCTGAAGAATACCGCGATCTATCAAATCAAATAAGGGATCACACTTTTGGGCACCCTTAGAATCCATACCTGAATGCTCAAGTATAAGCTCCATATTATCAATGATGGGAAACATCCACGGTTCAATTTTTTCTTCAAGCGTACCAGGAAGAAATCCGAGTGGCCTGCCTCGTTCAACGGTTGGTCGAAATACGATAATTTTATTATACGCAGCGCCTTGCGACAAACCATTGGAGGGTTTTGCGCCTCGCTCAAAATCATTTTTTAACTGCCGATATCCTGCGAGCAAGCTCATAAGTGTCTTCCCGGGTCCCGCGCTTCCAACGAGTGCTACAAGATCTATTTTTGGATCCATAAGAAGTGAGTAGGCAAATGCTTGCTCACAGTTATTGGGTTGTATACCCTTTGATTTGTCTCCATTTCCGTTGACTTTTGGTTTAGGCACAAGCCGAAATTGCCCGTCGTTCTTTTTATAAACAGCGAGCGTATCTTTATCGTCAAACGTAAAGATTACGCACTGATTCGGAATCAAATCATCAAGCGTCAAATCAGTAGCGCGCACTATGTCCTCAATATCAACCCAGTGAGTCCTGTGGAGTTCGTCAATGGGATTACGCCTGTCAAGAACAATCTGAAAACAGCCGGGAAAAAGACTGTAAGGATCATGCGCACCCCTGTCTCTTTCATAATCTACCGACCGCACACCCTGCATCCTTGCTTTTATACGTAAATTTGGGTCTTTTGAAAGCACTGCCACATCCGTAAATTCCGATTTCAAGCGCCTTGCCAAGGCAATAGTTTGATTATGAGCGCTTAATTCAATTCCCAGAGGAGTATCGCAACTAGTGCAGGCTTTCAATAGACCGCCACTCTTAAGCCTAACCTCATCAGGAAACCCTTTATCAAGGCTGTACTCATGAATAATGCGAGATGCTTGACGCGAGTGTGCTCCCAGCTCCCCTGCATTTCGTTTTAGACCATCTAATTGGTCTAAAACCCATGAAGGAATGATAATGGTATCATCGGGAAATGCTTCAATGCAGTTGGGATCATGCACGAGGATGCTCGTATCAAGAATGAAGGCGCGCTGTCCACTTTGCTTGACCAATGGAAAACTCCTTTATGCGGTGATTTGTTAAATAACACTTATTCACTTTATCCGCATATGCATATATTTTCAATCCATTGACAAATCAATCATTACGTACACTAATAGTTATATCTCTTTCTTATTACTATTTACTATGAGTGAAAAAATACCTCTCATTGTTATCGTAGGTTCCACGGCTTCAGGAAAGTCGGAACTTGCCGTACACATGGCAAAAAAATTTAAGGGCAAAATAATTTCTGCGGATTCACGCCAAATTTATCGCAATCTAAATATTGGTACCGCGAAAATAAAAGGCGAATGGAAAAATAATCTTTTTCTGTATAAAAACATTCCTCATTTTTGCATAGACATTGCATCGCCCAAGCGCATATATACCGCCGCAACATTCAAAAAAGACGCGCAACGCGCCATTAAAACAATTACCAAGGATGGCAGCATACCGATTATTGCCGGTGGAACAGGATTTTGGGTTAATGCGCTTGTGGATGATATCGACCTTCCAGAGGTACCTCCTAATCCCTCACTTCGCAAACAACTTGAAAAAAAATCCGCAACACAGCTTTTTATCATGCTTAAAAAAATTGATCCGCGGCGGGCAAAAAGTATCGAACAAAAAAACCCGCGCCGCTTGATCCGCGCCATCGAAATTGCAAAAACTCTCGGCCGCGTCCCTCGCATGCTGAAAAAAAATTCCTATCGCGCACTTTGGATCGGCATATCGCGCGATAATGCCCTCCTTCATCAGGCAATAGCAAATCGCGCACTCTCTATGGTCAACCATGGCCTTATCGCAGAAACAAAGAAACTTCTTGCCAATGGGGTATCTAAAAAAAGAATCCGAGAATTCGGATTTGAATACAAGGCGGCTCTAAATGTGATTGAGAAAAATCTGGCATCCAAGGCACTCGTTGAAACACTGACTCGAGAAACAATCATGTATGCGAAACGCCAAATGCGATGGTTTATCCGTAATAAAGATATACACTGGGTTACTACAGCCAAGGAAGCACAAAAATACGTGAAAGAGTTTCTCGATTAATTCAAACCGAAATTTTGACTTTGCATACTCTACGCTGAAATTTTTATCTATAATAAGGATTATTTTATGCCATCACCATCCCATGTATAGGGAACCAAAAAGAACCGAACATGGGCTTTCTTTTTTATACCGGCAAGCCATGCCGAAAAATCAATCTTTTGTTTATCAAGGTTATCCTGAATAACTTCACGGTGACTTTGTGGCAGTAATATAAAATCATGAAAATCAACGGCGCTAAATCCGTACATTAATTGCGCAGCCTTTCCCATGTTGGCGGAAAATCCGATTGCATCGTGAATTCGCTCTTCACTTTCAGTATCAAATTCCGAAAACAACTTGCGTGCGGCGGCGGTAAGTATTGTATCTTCAATAAGCGCGCTAAGCGTATCTTTTTTTATAACAGAAATGAGAGAAGCATCCGGACTGAACTGCGTGCCCGTAGAACGCGCCTGTACAGCCAACGCATGTCCAGTTCCTTGAAAATAACGATCCCATGTACGGTACCAAATAGGAGATCCGTCTACAATTGCGACAGGATAGAGTCTTGCAAAAAATATAATCGCACAGAGGGCGAGCGGAATAAGTCCGAAAATAGTAATTGATTTTTTCATTATTATTTAAAAAATGCCATAAATTTTGACCAAAAACCTAAGCGCTTTTCAACAGGTGAATCATCTTTTTTTGGGGGAACCACAACCACTACTTCTTCACTTGGCTTTTTCAAATTAAGCCGCGCCTTTGCTTCACGTTCAACCCCTTCTTTAGTTTGAATTTCTGCAATCGTTGCTTCAAGTTGTTGTTTTTTTTCTTTAAGATCTTCAATTTTTTTTGTCATCTCGGCTGACTGTGCGCGCATAATAAATACGTTACGCACCATACGAGCCGCACTGTAAGAAACAATGATTGCAATAAAAATAAAAACAATATTTATGATAAATGGTTTTTTAAAATATGACATAAAAAACAAAAACTTGCGGAATGTATATCAATATCCTATCATAGGATAATGTTAAAAAAACGAAAGTATATCAATGCGATTTGGGTTGCCGTGAGCGTCATTGCAACGGCTTCCATGGTTGCATATCTTTTACTCCCTCTGTTTATTGGTCGTTAGGGCGCAAACGGGAAGAAAAAATAATTATCATCATATTATCAAAAATAAAACGCACTGTCTATGCGTTTTTTGTGTATAGTTGAAAAAAATATACTATAGTGCTACAACGAGCTACAGAGGCTCTCAAAGCTAAAAATGTTCATTGACAAGGAGCATGCATAATGCCATCAGATCTGCTAGGCAACATCCTAACCCGTATCCATGAAGCAGCATCTTTCAATTCCTTTCCTGACTGGTATATTAACGAGCTTTGCGGACATAAAAACCGATGGTCTACTGATATTTGCGTCAAGGTAATAGATCCGAAGGATCCGGCTCAAAGGGTGTGGCAGTCCTTCAAAGCAGTGCGCGTCTGGCACCGGCTTCCTGATAAACGCTGGATCTACGGCGGAGGATGGCGGCATCATCCTGATGTTACGCTTTCCATGATGGAAAGTCATGCAATTGAAATGTCCTTAAAAAGCTGGATCATGGGGATTCCGCACGGCGGCGCAAAGGGAGGTATTGCGTTTGATCCCCGCAAGTATTCACGCGAAGATGTCATAAGTATTACGCTTAAGGCCGTAAAAGAAGCAGTTGAGCGAAATTCTCTTGGTCCCCATATTGATCGTTGGGCGCCTGACGTAGGCACCAATGAGACTGTTATGAAGTGGATTCAGGATGAATATTCTGATCTTATGCAGGTAAGTCATACTCCAGAACCCGCTGCGTGCGTAACAGGAAAACCGGAGAATGCCGGCGGCATGCCCGGAAGGAAGCAGGCAACCGGACGCGGACTTCACTATGCGCTTCAAGTATTTCGTAATATGCATGAAGTTATCCTCCCGGAACATCCGACCGTCATACTCCAAGGGTTTGGCAACGTCGGTTACCACTTTGCCGCTTTTTGCAAGGAATTTGGCATCAAAATAATCGGCGTTATGGATCAATACGGCGGAGTCTACCATCCTGATCTCCCCCTTGATGATCTCATTACATATGTAGACAATAATTCCTTAAAAAGTGTAGCCGGCTTTCATGCTATTTGCGGAGGAGATGAACTCAAAGATAAAAAAGAGCTTTTCTCTATTCCCGCAGATATCGCTCTTCCCGCTGCCATGGAAGAAGTGATTACACCTGAAATTGCATCATTAATGAGAGTTAAAGTTTTGCTCGAAGGCGCTAACGGCCCTACAGTTCCGGAAGCCGACCCCATACTCGCGGATCGCGGCATAGAAGTAATTCCCGACATATATGCCAACGCCGGCGGTGTGCTTGTGTCTTACTTTGAATGGGAAAAAGATACACATGTAGCGCCATTTGACTTACATCTTCATCCGCCCAAAGAACCTGAAGAAAGTTTGGTAATTGCCGCCATGCATGATGCTTTTTCACGCAATGGAAAAGAAATCATCAGACTTAAACGGTCTATCAAATCAAAAACAGGCCGTGATATATCCAATCGTCTTGCGAGTTATGTCTATGGTATGGAACGTGTATTATCAATCTATGCCATGAGGCGTAAAGAAGAACTAACGTAATAATAAATTCTCACAAAAATCCCGATTTCAGATCGGGATTTTTTATAATTAAAAAATAAAGAATTACTACTCCACTAATAAAAAAGGGGCACCTTTATAAGTCACCCGTAATCAATACATGTGCGGCGCTTATATCTGGCGTTGCGAAAGTGCGTATCCGGAAGCTGTCTGATGCAGCACCATGCCAAACGGCAGGAAAAAATTCGTCTGCTGTTCTATAAACGTATAGAAGCCGACATACGTGAGTGCATAGTGTACATCTGCTTCCGTAAGCTGCCAGTTTGAGACACTGTCAAGCATGGCACAATAAATCTTGTAATCCATGACCGCGGTGACGGGCAGCAGATTTTTGTTCAAAAGCATGGGACCAGGGCCGCTATGACGCCCGAGGGCGCGGCGTATTGCCTCGCACCAGGCACTTGCAAGCATTTTGCCGCAGTCGCGGGCGCAGTCATAAACTTCCTCAGCATCGGGAACTCCTTCAGCTACCAGATGATTGTAAACTATCTGGCCTACAGTCGGAATCATGACTTCGCACAGGTGATCAAACAAAATCGAATCTGTCTGGGACATAGCGTTCTCCTCTGAAATAGATGGTCAAAGAACTTACATATGATATTATACACCTTATTAATATATAACTCAAGTTTTTACTTTGTAACCACCTCACTTATGTCTTGCGAGCCCCGTTGCAGGGCGCGGCAATCTTACCTTATGTTTATTTATAAATAATTCTTAAGGTAAGATTGCTTCGTCGGCAACTTCCTCGCAATGACAGCATGGGGATTTAATTTTTTGAGGGTGTGAGAGGTTACTTTACTTCTTAAACATTTTTAAAAATACTTCCGGCGCAATATTCACATGTCCTTCTTCTTTGAGGCGCTTCTTTCCTTTTTGCTGCTTTTTCCATAACTTCATTTTGCGTGTGCGATCGCCGCCGTACAGATAACCGGTGACATCTTTGCTCATGGCGGCAATTGTTTCGCGGGCAATGATGCGCCCGCCGACCTCTGCCTGAAGAGCCACAGAAAAAAGCTCTCGCGGCAAAAGACTTTTAAGTTTATGCAGACGCGTACGCGCGATTCCGTCAACTTTCGCGCGCGGCACAATTTCTGCAAGCGTGGGGACTCGATCACCCGCTACCAATATATCCATACATACTAAATCACTAATCCGATATCCCGACATCTCATAAGCCATTGATGCAAACCCTTGAGATACGCTTTTTAATTCATCATAAAAATCAACAATAATTTCCCGAAGCGGCGCTTCAAAGTGAAGCATCAAACGATCACCCGAAAGACTCATAGTATCCACAATTCTTCCGTCATGCTCGTGAATAAGAGATGTCAGGGATCCCAAATATTCGTGCGGAGTAATAATTTCCACCAGCGCATTTGGCTCCTCAATACGCAAAATCTCATGGACTTCAGGCATCTTTGATGCCGTATAAATAATTAATTGGTCCGTACCGTGCTGCGTGCCTTTTTTTTGGGTCGTCACATGAAATGCCACTGACGGATTTGAAAATACCAGCGCAAGATCATATTCGCGCTTGAGCCGCTCGGAAATAATTTCCATGTGCAGCATTCCCAAAAATCCGACGCGGTATCCCCGTCCCAATGCCGATGATTCTTCCGGTTCAAACATAAGCGCTGCGTCTTCGAGTTTTAATTTTTTTAAACTATCGCGCAGTACATCATATTCATCCTGATTCTCCGGAAAAAGCGAGGCGAATATCATGGGCACCACTTCTTTATATCCTGGCAAGGCTTCCGATGCCCGTGCAAAAAATTGCGTAATCGTATCCCCTACGCGCACTTGTTCAAGTTCTTTGATGCCGGTTGCTATGTATCCAATCTCACCGGATGACAATTCCTGTGTCGGAGTTCTCTGGGGCAAAAAAACTCCCACTTCCAGCGCTTCGCATTTCGCCCCGCTTGCCATAAAAAAAAGAGATTTCTTTTGCGCTATGTTTCCCTCAAAAATACGCACATGAGCAATGACACCCATGTACGCATCGAATTTGGAATCAAAAATAAGCGCTCGCATCGCATGCTCTGATGTTTGTTCAGGAGATGGCGTCTTTTTGATCACACCGGCAAGCAATTCGGAAACACCGGCGCCTGTTTTAGCAGAAATTTTATAAATGTTATCCGGACTTACCCCGATCAACTGTTCCAGCTCTTTCTCCACGGCAGGAATGTCGGCTGAAGACAGATCAATTTTATTAATGGCGGGAATGATAACAACTCCTTCTTTCTGGGCAAGATGCAAGTTTGCAAGCGTTTGCGCCTGCACTCCCTGTGTTGCATCCACAAGCAAAATCGCAGACTCCACGGCCGCCAACGCGCGCGACACTTCATAGGTAAAATCAACATGGCCGGGCGTATCAATTAAATTAAGCATATATTCCTCAATTCCTACTCCCATCTCCTGCGGAGGTTTCCACATCATGCGTACCGGCTGCATTTTAATGGTAATCCCCTTCTCGCGCTCAAGCGGATGCATATCAAGATACTGCTCGTGCATTTTTCGTTTCTCTACCGTATGGGTATATTCTAAAAACCGGTCTGCGAGCGTAGACTTTCCGTGATCAATATGTGCCAGTATGCAAAAATTTCTTATATTTTTTTGTTCCATAAAAATATCCATATTACTATGTTCACATTTGAACATCCCAAGATTTAGGAAGAACGCGCAGTGTGATGAGTCGGCGCGTAAAACTTTTTCGAATTCCTTCAATGTCTTCGTTTTTAAATATCATCAGCAAGGAAATATAAATTACAACTCCGACAACACCCGACATAATGCCCTGTATGAGTACGCGTGCAAGCGTTATAAGGGGAACTGCTTGAATAAAACTTATTCGCACAAAGTATGCGCCAACCCCCGCAACACATGCCGCAACGAAAATACGTGCCATTGACCAAAAAGGAAAGAAAAAGTTAATCGGAAATACCGAAGTTGCCGCGCGGCGCAATGCAATATATAAAAGTATATTATCAAGCAAAAGTCCGGCCGTAAAACCTAATGACAAACCCAGCATATTAGCTGAAGAAAGATCGGCAATGCGTAACGACGTGAGCGTAAAAAACGTAAATTGAGAGGGTGTGCTTAACGCATGGGAGAACATAATCGCAGACATTATAGAAAATGCAGATGCAAATATATTGATGAATAACGGCACCCATGTTTTCTCAAGGGCATAAAACGCTTTAATGAGAAGCGGCGTAATACTTCCCGCGATCATTGCAACGGAAAGCACGGCAAGGGATGCGGCAGTCAACCGGGTATCTTCCCATGAAAATCGTCCTGCGCCGTATGCTACGCGCACAATATGCGCGCGCAATACGATAAACAGCGCAATAGTGGGAGCCATCCACAATATAATCGTGCGTATGCCTAAAAGAAGCTCATGATAAAAGCGTTCAGGATTTCGGTTAAGGAATGCTTCGCTTAATCGAGGAAAAATCACTACTGAATAGCTTACTCCTATTAATGCCACGGGAACAAAATAAAGATCTTGGCTTAACTCAAACACGGAGATGCTCCCCGCATGGAGCGTCGAGCCAAACGCCGTAAGCCCTACAACAGTAAGTTGGGCAAGCGAGAGTGAAATGACGCGCGGCAGGGAAAGACCAAGCACCTTTCTCATGCCACTGCTAAAATGTCCTATCACAAAACGCGGTCGCATGCCAATCTGGGAGATAGAAATAAGTTGAACGATCCAATGCATCAGTGCGCCAAGAGCTACGCCAATTCCAACCCCCATAATACCAAACACGGGAACAAAAAAAATAATCCCGGCGATTATGCCAAGATTATAAAAAATTGGAGCAAGCGCATACGCAAAAAATCGCTTGAATGATTGAACTACCGCTGAAAGAATACTTGAAAGCCCTAGAAAAATCGGCGATAAAAGCATAATCCGCGTGAGCAAAACGGTAAGCGCGCGATCTGCAACGGAAAAACCCGGCACCATTGCCTGCAATAATATCGGCACCAAGAAAAAAACAAACACTCCGATGATTGATGATGCGATAAGAAAGCTCGTCTGCAAACTTGAGATAAGGTAACGCGCACGCTCTTTATCATCTTGCATATATTCCTGAAACACAGGCAAAATCGCGGCACTTCCCGCGCCAAGCAAAAAAAGCGTTGCCACGAAGTCAGGAATCTGAAATGCCGCAAAATAAATATCAAGTTGACGTCCCGCCCCGAAATGGGAAGCCAAGAGACGGTTACGAAACATGCCGAGCAGTCGCGAAATAAGACCAGCAGATCCGATAAGAAGTGCCGCCGCATGTACGGACGAAATAGATCCGTTAAGTTTTAATAGTCTTTGAATCATTGACGGAGATAAGTGAATTCCTAGGCTCTAACCCAACGAACGGGTCATCCCGGCAATATATATTGGGATGACCCGTTTCATTATCTTGCAAACTGTATATTTGTGGAATGATTATCTGATCATGCACAAACGATAGGATGCAGAAAATTTGTAACAGTGAGCCTGCTACTTCTTTCCCTTTACTTTTTCTTCAGTTACGGGCGTTGTGGTACGTTTTTCCGGTGCTTGCGCAGGCGGTACGATTCCATCAAGCGCCGGCTTACCCGCATGTAAATTCGCGAGTATGTGCTTGACTTCTTGATTATCGGGGTTCAATGTCTCAATCTGTTCAAATTGCGTGATTGCCCTCGTTATATCACCTTTGTGATCATAAATCAATCCCAAGAAGTAGCGGGCATTTGAATAATTATTATTCAATGCAACAGCACGTTCAAATTCAATTTGTGATTTATCCACCTCGCCTGACTGATAGTAAAGAAGACCTAACTGAAATGCAATACCAATATCAAAAGGGGCAGCGAGTTTCGCTTTTTCCCCACTTTGAACGGCGGCTTGCATATTGCCAAGCCGAAGGGCTGCTTGTGTCGCAAGAAAATGAGAGTCTGCTAAATCCGACTTGAGATCAACTGCATGCTGGAGTACCGTCAAAATTTCCTGTAACGTGCTGGTCCGAACTTGAATGAGTTGATCACGGTCGCCGCCTTTTGACTGCTGGATTGTTAATGTCAAACGATCAACTGCGATAAGTCCGGCACGTGCGAGATCAACATGAAGCGACGGATTGAGCGAATCAAGTTCAATTGCTTTCCGATAGCTTGAGAATGCAAAATTCTCTGACCCGGGGACAAATGGAATCAACATTTCATACAGAGACCCCTGCAATCTCCATAACATTGAATTTACGGGATTAAGACTGATTGCTTGCTGTGAATTTTGAATCGCGATCGAAACGGTAGTTTGAAATTCTTGCTGCACATTATTTCCGCCTGATGCTCGTTGAATCAGTCCGCGAATTTTCTCCATTCTTGCTTGCACAAGGGGAACATAATTAATAAAATTTTTATCCTCAAATGTTACCGCCTTTTCAAATCCCGCGATAGCGCCATCTATATCGCCTTTATTAAAGAGTACAACGGCATTCTGTTGTATCAGGGCACTGCGCAATTTACCGACCTCAAGATACATGGCAGCAACCCCCAGAGAAAGGAAAAAAATGGCAAGCAACGAAGAAATAAATACAAGCCAAGAACTTTCGAATCGAACTGTTCGGCTGGTGATATCCCACCATCCTGACGTTGAGGAATTTGTTATGATTGTTGCTGAAATGCGCTCAAGCTCTGCTTCTGCGCCTGATATGGGAATATGAAATGTTTCTTCGATTTCCTCTGCATGAAGAGATTCCTGCATGGGATGCGCAAGCAACGATAACAGCATTCCTGCAAAAAAGAAAAGCATTAACAGAAAAGTGAGTGATGAAGGGTAAAGTATTGCAATAAAAATCATTGCAATAAATCCGATAAAAAGACTCATGCCTACGGGTGTATTTTCCTCATGAGGAAACTTCAAAAGATGGCGGAGGAAAATGACCAGCGCCAAACATAAAAATAAGATAAACGCAAAGAGTCCCAAAGCTCCGACGGTGGGGAGTAAGGTGCTTATCCAAGAAAATCCTTGCGTGAATAAGACATTCCAAAATTGGGTTTGATTAATCATCGGATCGCGATAATGGGTCCAATCAAGACTAAATGTCGTAGGTCCGGAACCGAAGAAAAATGATCGTGGTCCTTCGCTTAATACCTGTTTTCCTATCGATAATGTACTCATGAATGAAGGAGATACTTCGGCAGGAATATTTGCCGATCCAAACACAGGAGTTTTTACCATAAGCATAGCCACTGACAGCGCGATTAATAAGATAAGAATTGAATATCTCCAATCAAGACCGCCCCTACGCACTGTCTGTTCTCCAGCCTCTTGTCCCCTGCCTCCGCGCGCATACATAAATATCAAGCCAAAAAAGAAAATCAAAGATCCGAGAAGTACAATCCATGCATTGCGAGCGTGGATCATCATAAGATCAAGCATCAAAATGACCGACACTGCAATTAATGAATAACGAACTCTTGCCTGCATTATTTTTTTTGATGCAGAGAAAAGCAGTACAAGAGTAATCATAAATACCGCGGCAAGAAAAAGCGCAAATCCGTTCATCGTCCCTACTACATTGAAATTACTTCCTTGTGCATATGAGGTTACATATCCCAAAAGGGATACCCCCCATGCAAGCTGAAAAAATGCAAATAATCCGGCAATACCGCTTGCCATAATTAAAATAAAAAGCATGCGTTTCACCTCTCTGCTTTCCCTGCATACGCTTGATGCGACCAACATCAGAAGAAGACCCAATACAAGAGAGGAAAATTTTTCGCTCAAAGGATCCCCGAATGTCAGAGCGGCAAGAGGTATTTTTGAAAGTATCGTGCTGATACCGAATGTGATTGCCAACAAGCCGCCAGCCCAAAAAAGAAGCGATGAGCGATATTTCATCTCCCCTTGCGTCAATATAGACAGGAGCCACAGAATAAAGGCCGCTATGATAAGTAAGGAAAATGTAAACTCTCTTCCAAACTCAAGCATCACCGGCAATGGTAAAAACCATAAAGGAATCATTGCCGTCACCACCATAAGCAAAATCTGTGATCCATACTCAAATTTATCTTTTATATAATTCATAATAAAATCTTTTAGCTATTAATGGAGAGCATCTAATTAAAAAATAATTAAAATATAAGGTAATTAGGTCGATTCGTAACCAAAGTATAGCTGAATGAGTAAGTTTAACAAGTTGTCTTTTCGATGATTGTACCGATACTCCATTTCTTTCAGATAGAGAGGAAACATGCTTTGCGACACTCCTCGATAATTGTATAGTCCATGCTTGGCAAATGACCAAAATCCTTCAATTCCGTTGATATGCACGCTCCTCTTCTTCCCTTTCCGAACAAATGTCTTACTGTGATTGAGAGTGTGATGCTTGCCATATCGTTTTAGAGAATTGTAGCTTCGAAATTGATCTGTGTAGTAGACTGATCCTTTCCGTGATTTCTGACGAATGACATCCATCAGTATTTCCTTCGACACAGCATCAACCACTTTGGTATATACCCTGCCGTCCCGTTCAAGTAAGCCGAATACGATTGATTTGCCCCCTGCTCCTCTGCCACGCTTTCCTTTTCTCCTGCCACCGAAGTACGCCTCATCCAACTCAATCTCTCCCGACATCTTTCCCGCCTCCTGTTCACACATTCGCACGATTGCGAGCCGAAGATTATCATAGATGCGCTTGACTGCTTTGTAGGGGATGCCGGTATCGTGGGAAGTGAGTAATGCGGTCTGCTGTCTTCGGAACGCGCTGATGATTAGTATCTCCCGTTTGAGACGTTTCAAGCTTTTCTGTCGTTTGCAGTAGTAGCATTTCCGATACCCGCGGCGTGTTCTGCATAACTTCCGGTGACCGCAGTACACGCACTTCTTACCGAGCAGAAATGACGTCAGACATCGATTTTCACTAATTCGTAGCATGACCATTGATGAATTATATCATCAGTGGTTACGAAATGGACTAATTACCTATTTTTTATGTCACAGATAATTCCCTGCTTATTTTTCTCATCTTAAATTTTTTGTATTACAGAAAGAATTGGTTCCCGCAATAAAAAATTATTTTGTGAGACTTCACGCTTAAGCTGTCCGAAAAA
>Ga0209515_10003867_pt1 | contig 20796 bp, 18 predicted proteins | sample Subgroupgradi54m_FD_187454 | JGI IMG/M metagenome (GOLD analysis project Ga0209515, IMG submission 187454) | Subsurface groundwater microbial communities from S. Glens Falls, New York, USA - GMW60B uncontaminated upgradient, 5.4 m (SPAdes)... ...
TATAGGCACCGGATGGTCCTCCGGGAGCGACCGGACCAGCGGCAGCAGGTCGGGGCATCCGGCGAGCGGCGCGAGGAAGACGGTCAGCGGGCCGTGCTGGAGACGAACCGGATCACGGGAGCGCATCGCCACCTATTCTAACAACAGTTCCGGCTTCACGCTACAAGCTGCGGGCCGCGGCCCGCATCCTGTCAGGGAGGGGTTACAGTGTAATGAGCAGCAGCTTGATCTTGAGGAGCCGCACGTGGGCCTTGATCGCCGCCATCTCGCGATCAATGCGCACGGCGTCTCGCAGCATGTCCTCCACGTGGGCATCCTGGCGGTCGCGTTCCTGATCCGTCCAAGCCTCGCTCGAACTCTTCAGCGACTTCCTCAACTGGCTGATGGCGCGACCGATGGCGGCGCGCTGGGCCTGTGTGGCCTTCAGCTCTCCCTTGGCCTCGGCCAGCGCCTCGATGAGCCGCCGGCGGTCCGGGTCCATCTTGGCTTTCGTCTCGGCGCTCTTGGCCCGAACCGCCTCCGCCGAGGCCGCCAGGTCCTGGCGCATCTGCTTGATGGTCGGCTCCACGGTGTTGCGTTTGAGGGCGAGCTCCCGCTCATACGTCTCGATGCGGTTGGCCAGTTCCCGGTGCTTCTCCAGCACCGAGGCGAAAGACGAGTCCGTGGCGAGCACCTCTTTGGTCAGCTCATCCCGGTCGACCGGGGCGCAGCCGGCGACGAGCAGACCGGAAGCGAGTGCCGTCAGCAGCAGGCGGCGTTGAACATGCATGACCGTTCCTCGTGCCTTGTCATGGAGACATTCTACACGACGGAGGACATGGAAACAAAAACCCCGCACTCGGCACGCTGAGTGCGGGGCGTGAGCGATCCCTGCGCGCGGACGGCTAGTCCCGCAGCAGGATATAGGCGGGCTCGATGCTGGCTGTCCGCGAGCCGTTGCCGGAGCCCTCCTCCTTGTAGGTGAAGAGCTTGCCGGCGAAGTTGCGCAGCGTCCACACGCCGTCCTTCACGCTGACGACGTAGTTGGGCATCAGCGGAATCTTGCCGCCGCCGCCCGGCCCGTCGATGACGAACGTCGGCACCGCGTAGCCGGTCGTGTGACCGCGGAGCTTCTCGATGATGTTGAGACCCGTTGACACCGTCGTGCGGAAGTGCGCCGTCCCCTTCACCGGGTCGCACTGGTAGATGTAGTACGGCCGCACCCGGATCTTCAGGAGCTCGTGGAAGAGCTTCTTCATGATCGCGGGCCGGTCGTTAAGGCCTTTCAAGAGGACCGTCTGGGAGCCGAGCGGCACGCCGCTGTCGGCCAGCATCCCGCAGACCTTCCGCACCGGGAGTGTCACCTCCTTCGGATGGTTGAAATGGAGGCTCATCCACACCGGCTTGTGCTTCTTGAGCACGTTGCACAGCGACTCGGTCACGCGGTACGGCAGGGTCACCGGATTGCGCGTCCCGATGCGGACGAACTCGACGTGCGGGATCGCCTTGAGCTTCCCCAGGACGTCGTCCAGCCGCTCGTCCGAGAGGGTGAGCGGGTCGCCGCCCGAGATGAGGACATCGCGGATCTTGCGGTGCGCTTTGATGTAGTCGATCGCCTGGTCGATGTTCGCCGGACGGCTGTACCCGGCCGTCGTGCCGACGACACGGCTGCGGGTGCAGAAACGGCAGTACATCGCGCAGACCTCGACGACCAGCAGGAGCACTCGGTCCGGGTAGCGGTGCACGAGGCCGGGCACCGGCATGTGGCTGTCCTCGCCCAGCGGGTCGATCATGTCGTTCGGGCTGAGCCGGTATTCGTCCTCCACCGGAACCGCCTGGCGCCGGATCGGGCACGTGGGATCTTCCGGGTCCATGAGGGCGGCCCAGTAGGGCGGGATGCCCATGATGAACCGTCCTGATTTGCGCGTCACCGCGTTCTCCTCAGACGTGGTCAGCTTGATGACCTGACGGAGCTGCTCGACCGTCTGGATTCGGTTGGCCATCTGCCAGTGGTACGTTTCCCACTGCTCCAGCGGCACGTCCTTCCACAGCGGGATCCGCCTGAACGCTTCCCAGCTCACTTTATCCCTCCTGTTGTCCCCGCCCTCAAGGAGCGACCCGGCTCACCGTGAGCCCGGTTCCACCTAGGGGCTCTCGAGGGGGGACTCGGTCCTCCGCTCCCGGCCGCGCGGCCTGATGTACCGTCCCGTACCTCACGGGAGCGGGGCGCGGATGGGCATGGGAGGTCGTACGGTGGCGGCTCATGGATAAGTCCACGATCCGCCGGATAAGCGCCTGATGCGAGAGGCCGGCCGCGCTGGTCATCACGGGAAAGTTGCTGTCCAGCGGGCTGAGACCCGGTAACGGGTTGATCTCCAGGACGTACGGAACCCCAGCCGCGCTGAGGCGGATGTCGGTGCGCGAGAAGTCCGCGCACCCCAGGGAGCGGTGGGCGCGCAGGGCGATGCTCTGCACGCGCGCGGTCGTCTCGGTGTCCAGGCGGGCCGGGCAGTGGAGCGTGGGGACGAGCCCCATCGCCTCGTTGCCCTGGAACTCCTTCACCCGCCACGAGTAGAAGAACTCGCTGGAGTCCCGGCAGGAGGAGAAGTCAATTTCGAGCACGGGCAGCGTCTCCTCGCCGATCACGCCGACGGTCAGCTCCTTGCCTTGGATGAACTCCTCGACGAGGACTTCCTGGCGGTAGCGCTCGAAGAGGCACTCGACCTGCTTGCGCAGTGAGCGCTCGTCCTGCACCACGCTCTCCCGCCAGATCCCCTTGCTGGAGCCTTCGCGGTTGGGCTTGACGATCAGCGGGAACCGCAGCCGCGGCTGGAGGAGCGTGCGGGGCGTGGGACAGAGCTGCCACGCAGGCGTCGGGATGCCCTCGGAGGCGAGGATCTGCTTCGTCTTGGCCTTGTCAAGTGCTAGGGCGAGCGTCACGCTGCTGGATCCAGTGAACGGGATGGCGAGTGATTCGAGGACGGCCGGCACCTGCGACTCGCGGTAGTCGCCGTACGTGCCCTCCGCAATGTTGAACACGAGATCCACCTCGTGCGTGAGGAACCAGCGGGGCAGCTCGGGTGTGGCCTCGACGAGGTGGACGGTATGGCCGTCGGCGCGCAGGCTCTCTACAATCCGCTCGATGGTCCCGGGGCTGTCGAACTCCGAGTCCCGGTCACATGGAAGGCCGTCCCGCTCCACCTTCGCTGAAGCGTCGGTGGACAGGCCTGCCTGCGCCGAGGCTTCGGCAGGCAGGCCGCCCACTTCGCGGCGGACGTTATAGGTCAGCGCAATCGTGTAGCTGATGCCGAGCTCCCATCGGTGGGCGCCGTGAGAAGGCCGTGGCGCGCCAGGGCGGTGTCGAGGATCCGGTTGATGATCTGGTGGTGCGTCATCCCGCGGGTCTTCGCGATAAAGTTGAAGACGTCTTCGCTGGAGAGCGAGGGAAGCGGGTTGATTTCCAGGACGTACGGCTTGCCGTGGCGGTCCACCCGGAAATCCACCCGCCCGAAGTCGCGGCAGTCCACCGCCTGGTAGGTCCGCATGGCGAGTGCGTGCATCTCCTTCGCGAGCGGCTCCGGGATGGGCGCCGGGCAGAGGTAGTCGGCGCCGGAGCGGAGGTACGCCCACGTGAAGAACTTGCGGCCCAGGTTGGTGACCCCGTCCAGGACGATCTGGCAAACCGGGTAGGCTTCCAGCGAGTCGTTGCCGATGATCGCGACGGTAAACTCCTTGCCCTCGACGAACTCCTCGATAAACACGGAGGCGCCCTTGTAGGTCTCGATGAGCCAGCGGACCTGCCGCGTGAGCTCCTCGGGCGTGTTCACGAGCGACTTCTCGCTCAGTCCCTTGCTCGAGCCCTCGTAGCGCAGCTTGACGATGAGCGGATAGGCGAGGTCCACCGCCCAGAGCTTGTCCGGGTCGCCGACCTCAATGTAGCGCGGCGTGGGAATCCCCTCCGCGATGAGCACTTTCTTCGTCATCACCTTGTCAAGCGTCAGGCCGAGCGTCAGCCCGTCCGCCCCGACGAAGGGGACGCGCATCATCTCCAGCAGAATGGGCACCTGTGACTCGCGGTTGCGGCCCTCGTAGCCTTCCGCGATGTTGAAGACGATGTCCACGTCGAGCTTGCCCCCCCGCTCGAGCAGGCCCCGGGCGTTGCCGACGCGCACCACCTGGTGGCCGCCCTCGGTGAGCGCGCGCTCGATGTGCTGGACCGTCTCCTCGTGGTCGAACTCGGCGTTGAGGTCGGGCGGATCGCCCGGCTTGAGGACGAACTCGCTCTTCACGTTGTAGGTCAGTCCCACGTGGAATCCCATCTCAGGCGGCTCCGGCCGCGGACAAAAAAACGGACTCGCGCCTGCTGAGTCCCGCAACCTGTCCGATGAGATTGTTCACGGTAACGCGTCGATCCTCGTGGTCACACGTGTGTGCATCGTTACTATAGTTCGTACCACACTGCGTACGCAGTGTCAAGAATCAATCGCAGATTTTTGGTGATGGATAACGCAGATTCGCCCATCCATACGCGCCAGCTAAAACGATGATAACGCCGATACGACGTCTTCTATCTGTTTTATCTGTTGTTCCATCTGCTTTATCTCCTGAATTGTGTCCCCGCGGCGTGGTGTGCTACCATGAGCGCTCAACCCAACCTCGGAGGATATATGGGTACACTCGTCCTGATTCGACACGGCCAATCGCAGTGGAACCTCGAGAGCCGCTTCACCGGCTGGGTGGACGTCCCGCTCACCGAGGCCGGGCGCGAGGAAGCGCGCCGGGGTGCCGAGCTCCTCCGCCAGTTCCGGTTCGACCGCGCGTTCACCTCGACGCTCCAGCGCGCCCAGGAGACGCTGCGCATCGTCCTGGAGGACATCGGGCAGGCCGGCATCCCGATCGAGCGCGACCCCGCCCTGAACGAGCGCCACTACGGGGCCCTGCAGGGGCTCAACAAGGCCGAGACGGCGAAGCAGTACGGCGATGAGCAGGTGAAGATGTGGCGGCGCAGCTATGACGTCCCGCCGCCCACGGACCGCACCGAGTGGAACCCGGAGGGTATCAGCGAAAGCCTCAAGGACACCGCCGCGCGCACGCTGCCCTATTTCACCTCGAAGATCCTGCCGCTGGTCCAGGCCGGCAAGACCATCCTCGTCGCCGCGCACGGCAACAGCCTCCGCGCCATCGTCATGGACCTCGATCATCTCACAAAGCCGCAGGTCCTCGAGCTCAACATCGCCACCGGTGCGCCCATCATCTACGAGATCGATCCACACGGCACGATCCTCAAGAAAACCGTCACCGAGCTGCTGCCTACCACGTAATGCTTCGGTTCGGTGTTCGTAGTTCGGTGTTCGTAGAAGTCGGCGGCACGGTATGCTCTTACTCCGAACTCCGAACACCGAACTCCGAACTTCTCCGTAGATTTCTCACGTAGTGGTACAAGTACTGCTGCGCATACCCGGCGTACGGGCCGAAGTGGCGCCGGGCGTAGGCGTGCAGCCCGCCGCGCGTCATCTTCCGGTGGCGGAAGTAATAGCGCATCGCGCGCTCGATCCACACGTCGACCGGAAACGCCTCGTACTTCTCGAAGCCGAACAGCGCCACGCAGTCCGCCACCTTGTCCCCCACCCCGTCGCACGCAAGCAGCACCCGCTTCGCCGCGTCGTAGTCCACCCGCTGCAGCTGCTCCATCGGCAGCTTCCCGTCCACTACGAGGCGCGCGGTCGAGCGCAGGTACGGCGCGCGGTAGCCCAGACCCAGGCTCCGCAGCTTCCGCTCCGGAAGCGCGGCCAGCCGTTCCGGCACCGGGAAGCTGAACCCACGGAAGCCGTTGAGCGCAACCGGCTGGCCGTACGCCTGGCAGAGCCGCCCGAGCATCCCCTCGATGCGCTTGATGTTGTTGAACGAGGCGCAGATGAACGAGGCGAGCGTCTCCCACCCGTCCTGGCGAAGGATTCGCAGGCCGCGGTGGGTCGCGATGGCGTGGTGGACCTGCATGTCGCAGTCGATCGAGGAGATGATCTCCGCCAGGTCCAGATCGAGGGCGAAGTACCGCCGGAGGCGGTCCGGCGTCAGCGAGGGGTCGGAGGACTCGGCCAGCAAACAGTCGCCCTCCTGGCGGACCTTCACGACCGAGCCGCCGATGAAACCGTACCACCAGCGAAGCCTCGACCCATCTTGATGGGGCGAGGCGGAGTCCTGAGCGAGCCCCGACGCTTGGCGTCGTTTGGCGTCGCAACGCGAAGCATCGGGGGGAGTCGAGGGACCGTCGATGGCCACCCACCGGAACGTCTGACCGGAGGCCAGGGTGGCCTGGAGGGAGAAGTCTGGGGCGGCAACCTCGAACATTTGCAGCGAATTTTAGATTTTGGATTTTGGATTTTGGATTCGAGTGTCAATCCAAAATCGAAAATCTAAAATCCAAAATTTCATGCGCCTCACACTTTCGGCAGGGTAATGCCCCGTTGTCCTTGATACTTCCCCTTCCGGTCCGCGTAGGACACCTCGGGCAGCGAGCCGGCCTCGAAGAAGAGCACTTGCGCGATGCCCTCGAACGAGTAGATGCGGGCGGGCAGCGGGGTCGTGTTGGAGATCTCGATGGTCAGGTGCCCCTCCCAGCCCGGCTCGAGCGGCGTGATGTTCACCACGATGCCGCAGCGGGCGTAGCTCGACTTACCGAGGCACAGGCCCAGCACCGAGCGCGGCATCCGGAAGAACTCCACCGAGCGCGCCAGCGCGAACGAGTTGGGCGGCACCATGCACACCGGCCCCTTGAAGTCGATGAACGAGTCGGGGTTGAACTGCTTCGGATCCACGACCGCCTGTTTGAGGTTGGTGAAGACCTTGAACTCGTCCGTGACGCGGATGTCGTAGCCCATCGATGAGAGGCCGTACGAAATCACGCCATTTCTTTTTAAATGTTCTTCGAAGGGATCTAGCACCTGATACTTTTTGACGTACTCGCGGATCTCCCAGTCGACGAGCAGGCGGCCGCTCGATTTCCCTGTCCCGTCCAGAGGGAACTCCGGGCCGGGAACGCGCTCGGTCACATCGCGCAGTTTGGTCTGTGCTGCTTCGAGCATGTCAGGCTCCCTTCTGCTCTGTGGAGAGCGCCAGGTGGATACGGTTGACGCTGCCGCGCACGGAAATCAGCGGCACGTCCTTCTGTTTTTTCCGCAGCTGCTTGAGGTGCGGGTTGGCCTCGTGGCGAACCCAGCTCACCGGCCGCTCCATGACCTGTGCCAGCCCGTCCTTCCCCCAGTGGGCCACGACGAACTGCTTGCATTTCTTGGACAGCTCAGGCGTCAGCCTCCAACCCATCAAGCGCCTCCGTGTTCAGCAATCAGCAGTAGTACGGGTCAAACCTGCCTCGGCACCAAGCAATAGAAGCGATTTGTTTCCCTAATCCCCTGGACTCCAGATAAGTTCTGTGCCGTTCATAAGAACCTTGATGTCATCCTGTTCTCCGTCCGCATCCGCCCAGACACTACGGGCGTAGCTGATTGCTTTATTTTTATCGGTGTAAATCTCGGCGGAATGAACTACTCCGTGAAATGATTGCGCAACCACGTACAACTTTTGCCCCACACGGTAGCGTCCCTTGCAATCTGAAACAAGAAGACCCTGACCGTTCTTTCCCGCACCGTCAGACGGCCAGCAAGAATGGGTAGAAGCATTCTGCGCCAACTCATCGCCCCATTGCGTCCACCCTAACCTGTGATGACGGGCAAACAACTCAAGCCGTGGACCAGGACTACAGCTCTCGATGAGGTCATAGAGCTCGTCCGGTTTTCTGGAATGTTCACGCTTTCGGCTCAGCATGACGTTAACCTGTCTGCGGCCGGGGGGGAGAGTGCGCAATGATCCTCGTATTCCAAAGAGCACGAGTTCGGTCACGTTACGGAAATAGAAACCAACGCCACGACCGTCAGGTCCCCCATCCTTTCGGATCTTGTACCAGACCAGGTTCGTCTTGTAGATAAATCCCCACCGCCTCATAACCTCAAGCCCCTCAAGAATGAGCGCGTTAGGAATCCATAGATAGAGGTGGCTCTTCGGCGACGCCAATTGAGCAACTGGTAGTTCGGCAATTTCTTCAAAACTCATGGTTTCATACCGCAATAGCCGCTTATGTTCGGGAGCCATCTTGCCAGTGCGATTTGAGAAGCGCCAGGGTGGGTCCGCTAGAATCGTGCCAAAGTGCCCGAATCCGTTTGGTGATACGTCACCTGCGGTTTTATGCCTGAAGTCACCCCCGTTTGTGCTCATCTGTCGTTGATGCAAAGCTTCTTCGTAATTCCAAACACTAAGATTGGACAGCCGCCACCGCCACCACCCTGAACGCGCGGCAGCAGCTTCTTCATCTGAGTAGTGCTTGGGCCATAGGATTTGCCCTTGCCAAGCTTGTCGAAAACCTGCTGCAGCTCGTCACATCGGGTAACAATGACACCCACGCTAATTGCTCGAATGTCGAAAAGAACCCGAAAATTATTGAGATCACGATCGAAAAATGTGTCCTTATTGTTCCATTCCACCTCAAGAGCAACTCGGTTCTTATAACAGTCAATTTCATGAGTGGGATTTTCATGAGTTTCCTTGTCAATTAATACCTTCGTATGGAAGGTCTTCTTGACCCACCCAAGATCGTGGAAGGATTGATCGAGAGTCTGAGCGATCGGCGACTTCCCTCCACCTGGAGTCATAATTTGGCTTTTCTTCAGCCGAAAGTTAGTTAGCACTTCTACGACGTTGTTCCACTCTTCCGGAAAATCTGTTTTCAGAATCGCGCAAGCATGCTTCCACTGATGGACCTCGTAATACCTCCTAACGAAGCTGGGTATGGTTGATAATGCCATCCGCCACTAACTTTTAACCGCTCCTGCTGCGTAACCGCCTTGCCAGTAGCGCTTGGAGCCGCTGAACTAATGAGCTATCGAGCGGCTCTTACGAGCACCCTGATGTGCTGCCGCAGTTCACACACTTGTAGCAGCTGCCGTTTCGAACCATGAGCGAGCCGCACTCGTGGCAGGCGGGCGCGTCGGCCTGCGCCACGAACGTGACCTGCTCCTGCTGTTCCATCGTGTTCACCGGATGGCCGTTCCCCGCCGACGCCTTGGCCGCCGCCGCAGGGGCCGCGGCCCCAGCCTGCCCGGCTGGCAGGGGTTTGGAGCCCGGCGTTTCGGTGACACGGAACTGCTGGGCCTCCTCGGCGGGCAGGAACTTGAGCGCCATCCACCGGAAGATGTAGTCCACAACCGACTTCGCGAATCGGACGTCCTTGTTGTTCGTAATACCGGAGGGTTCGAAGCGCACGTGCGAGAACTTGTTCACGAGCACCTTGAGCGGCACGCCGTACTGGAGCGAGAGCGACACGGTGGTAGCGAAGCAGTCCATGACCCCGGAGAGGGTCGAGCCTTCTTTGGACATGGTGATGAAGATCTCGCCGGGCTGGCCGTCCTCGAAGAGGCCGACCGTCAGGTATCCTTCGTGGCCGCCGACGGAGAACTTGTGCGTAATCGCCTGCCGCTCGTCCGCCAGCCGCCGGCGGTAGGGCGTGCCAGCCGGGGCCTTGGCTGGGCCGCTCTTGTCGTCCTTGCTCGTTGAGAGCGGTTGGACGCGCTTCGAGCCGTCGCGGTAGACGGCGATCGCCTTGATGCCCAGGCGCCACGCCTCGGTGTAGGCGTGCATGATGTCCTCGATGGTCGCTTCCTGGGGCAGGTTGCACGTCTTGCTGATCGCCCCGCTGACGAAGGGCTGCACGGCCCCCATCATCCGCACATGGCCCATGTAGTGGATGGAGCGCTCCCCGTTGCGGGCCCGGAAGGCACAGTCGAAGACGGAGAGGTGCTCCGGCTTCAGGCCGGGGGCCCCCTCGATCGTCTCCTTCTCGTTGACGTGCTTGAGGATGAGGTCGATCTCGGCCGGCTCATAGCCGAGCTTCTTCAGCGCCTTCGGGACGGTCTGGTTGACGATCTTGAGCATCCCGCCGCCAACGAGCCGCTTGTACTTCACGAGCGCGATGTCCGGCTCGATGCCCGTCGTGTCGCAGTCCATCATGAAGGCGATGGTGCCGGTCGGAGCCAGGACACTGATCTGCGCATTGCGCACGCCGAACTGTTCTCCGTGCTTGATGGCGGTATCCCACGCGCGTGTTGCGGCCTGCAGCAGCGGATGCGGGACCAAACGATGATTGATCTTATCGACCTGGGCCCGGTGCTTGCGGAGGATGCGACTATGCGGCTCCCGGTTGAGGGACAGTCCGGCGTAGGGCCCGAGCTGCTCAGCCATCTCTCCGGACACCTCATAGCCGTGGCCAGTGAGCAGTGCGGTAATGGCGCCGGCCCACGCGCGCCCCTCCTCTGAATCATACGCCGCACCAAGTGACATGAGCATCGCACCAAGGTTGGCATAGCCAAGACCAAGTTGGCGATAGTCATGAGCCGTGCGCCCGATTTTCTCCGTGGGGTACGAGGAGTTCCCCACAATGATGTCCTGGGCGATGATAAAGATGCGCACCGCATGCTTGAACTGCTCGGTGAGGAAGTTCCCCTCGTCATCCAGGAACTTCAGGAGGTTGATGCTGGCGAGGTTGCAGGCGCTGTTATCAAGCGACATATATTCGGAACACGGATTACTGGCGTTGATCCGTCCGGTGTGTGGAACCGTGTGCCAGTCGTTGATGGTGGTGTCGAACTGCATGCCGGGGTCGCCGCAGTGCCAGGTCGCCTCGGCGATGAGCCGCAGGAGCTCCCGGGCGCTCGTCCGCTCGATGACCTCGCCCGTCGTGACCGCCTTGAGGTCCCACTCCTCGTCGGCCAGCGCGCGCTTCATAAAATCGTCGGTGGCGCGGACCGAGTTGTTCGCGTTCTGGAAGAAGACCGACCCGTAGGCTTCGCCGTCGATGGCGGCGTCGTAGCCGACGTCGATGAGCTTATGCGCCTTCTCCTCCTCCTTCCACTTGCACATGATGAAGGGCTTGACGTCGGGGTGGTCGGCGTTGAGCACGACCATCTTCGCGGCGCGTCTCGTGTTCGAGGCATAGAATCCGTTAGCACTCAGCAGATGCACATCCTCAACTTCAATGTCATAGGTCTCTGCGACCTCCGTCGGTCTGACAGACTCCAACGTGACCTGAACGCATTGGGTAAGTTCCTGGGCATACTCTGCAACTGCCACATCGGGGTGTGTCCCTAACTTGACTAATGCCCCGTAGCCGGTCGTCTCGTTGAGGCCAACCGTTCGCTCAACGACTCGATACCCTCCTCGCTCTCTCACCCGCTCAACAAGCGGTTGGTACAAGGAGGGCCGATAACCCCATCCCTTATCCGCACCATCAGCAGCCTGGTAGTGGATTTGCGCTTTGGACGAGTGCGGCACGATCGCACGAACGAGGCGCTCGATAAACAGATGCCCTACCACAGAGAGCCGATATAGAGGTTGCCACGTTCCACTCTGGCTGCGGTTTAGTTTGATCTTTGAAGGAACCCCCAGGCTTAAAAGGAGTCGTTGAGACTCCACGAGGAATTCCCGATCGATGGAGGAGATCGACCACCCTCCGCGCATCTGATAGGTTCCATCCGCATCGATCACGCCAGCGATAAAAGCCGCGCGTACTTCTGGCCTTGCTTGGAAGAGAACCCGTGGAAAATGCAGGGCGTGGGCTTTACCCTTTGCCAAGCCATTTGCTACTAGAAACTCCACTAACCGCTTGCGGGTAAAACCAATCTGCTGACGGCCGCTCTCATCCCCGAGGAGAACCGGTGCATCCCCAAACAGCCGTTGACAGTACGTACGGAAACGAACCGCTGCATCTTGATCAGCGGGGTTCTTACCGAACGACACCCGGACTCGGTAGGGGTATTCAGTCCGCAGTTCTCCATCGCCGTACATGAGGCCGAGGACATACGCGAGCTCTTCGTTGAGCTCCGTTGGAAACCGCATTTCGACGGTAGTTGTTGCGTGCGGCGGATCATTCGCGTCAGGAATGATCAGGGGGATTGTTCGCCCTCCCTCGCTTGGAGCGAGGAGGAGATAGAGGAAATCGCCCGGTTCGAACTGCTCAATGGGTCGCGCCTCAAACCGTCCTTCCCCGGCATTCCAGAAGGCAAATTTGTGGCCCTCGGTGACCTCGACCTCATAGCCTTCACGGGTGCGAACCCTGTAGCATTGTTTTCGGCCGTTCGGCATGAAGTCCGCAACGGGACACGGCCCTTCGTGCGTTAACACCGGTTCTCCTCTGCGAAGAGATTCAATGGGTTTCCATCCTTCGGGTGTTGCCACGAGAGTCCCTTCCTTAAAACACTTCCCGCCGGACTTGATCACGCCCGCCGAGGCGTCGGCCGCCCGCATGAACGACACCGGCCCGGACGCGGTGCCGCCGCCGGCCAGCCGCTCGCGCGCGGAGCGGATGTTCGAGACGTTGAGCCCGGAGCCGGAGCCGTACTTGAAGATCATCCCCTCGTTGCGGTACCACTCGAGGATGGACTCCATCGTATCGTCCACCGAGAGGATGAAACACGCACTACACTGAGGCCGGGGCTCAATTCCAATATTGAACCACACGGGGGAGTTGAAGGCGCCATACTGGTGGACGAGGAGGTGGGTCAGCTCGGCGCGGAAGGTCTCGGCGTCCTCGGGCGTGGCGAAGTAGCCGCCCTTGATCCCCCAGTCGGTGACGGTGTTCGCGACCCGGCCGACCAGCTGCTTGACGCTCCGCTCCCGCTGGGGTGTGCCGAGGGCGCCGCGGAAGTACTTGGAGACGACGACGTTGGTCGCCAGCTGAGACCAGAAGTTGGGCACCTCCACGTCCTTCTGCTCGAAGACCACCTCGCCCTTCTCATTGCCGATGCTGGCGGTGCGCATCTCCCAGGTGATCTCGTCGAAGGGGTTGACGTTGGGGCGGGTCCAGCGTCTGGGGACGGCCAGCCCTCGCGGTTGGGTTGCGGGGCGCTCGTGAAGCGATCCGGTGGATACCTGCTCAACCGCCCCGTCAGCCGTCTTGACCGCCTCAGCCATTCGCCGTTCCTCCTCCAGAACGCAAGATGTTGTCGAGACCCCCCCAGACACCCACAACGCCTTGGGGTCGTACCGTGATGACTTTACGAAAACGCGCCAAGCTTGTCAAGCCAAAAAATACCACCTGTTGTAGAAATAAGACGGGATGAGCTCTAGTGGTAGGGGTTTTGCGACTTAGAACGTCAAGCGCTCGCTGTCCGGCTTCAGCGTTGGGGGAAGCGGCGATTTCTTAGTCAGCATCGGGGTGATCGGCGTCCCGGCCTCAACAGTGGTCTTGTTCACCCCGTACCACGCGGAAGCCCAGCCTATCAAGGCGGGGAGGAACAGGGTGCTTTTCCCGAAGGGGAAGACCCCGAAGCCACGGCTGTGAAGCCGTGGTACGGGGTTCACCATGGCTGACACGTTGAGATCCGGCGCTTGGGCGGCGCCGGCCTCGCTGCAGACGCAGCAGGCGGCTGCCAGAACGGCCGCCGCTGTCCGCCTCATGGCGTCCCCGCGAACGTGAGCCCGTCGGCGCCGTCGCGGTCCACGGTGACGGTTTGGCCGGGCTTGAGCGAGCCGTCCAGCAGCCGCATGGCGAGGGGGTCCATGATGTAGCGCTGCACCGCGCGCCGGAGCGGCCGCGCCCCGTAGACCGGATCGTAGCCCTCCTTGGCGAGGAACGACTTCGCGCGCGCGGTCAGCGTGAGCGTCACGCGGCGGTCCGCCAGGCGCGTCTGCGCGCGTGAGACCTGCAGCTCGACGATGCGGTCGAGATCCTTCGAGGAGAGATGGTTGAAGATGACGATGTCGTCGATCCGGTTGAGGAACTCGGGGCGGAACTGCTTCCGGAGGACGGCCAGCACCTCGTGGCGCATCCGCTCCGACGACTTGCCCACACCCGGATCAGCCTTCGGCGGACGCTCACGACCAAACAACTGGCTGCCCACGTTCGACGTCATGATGACGACGGCGTTCGTAACGCTCACGACCCGGCCGTGCCCATCGGTGAGCCGCCCGTCATCGAGGAGCTGAAGCAGGATGTTGACAACATCCTGGTGCGCCTTCTCGACCTCGTCGAAGATGAGCGTCTTCTCCTGCTGCCAGTGCCCCTCGAGCGTCGCGCGCTGCGCCTTGAGCGTTTCCAGCTCGTGCTCGAGCGCCTTGAGCCGCGCCTTGGCGTCCGGATCGGTCTCCTTCTTGAGCGCCTCGCGCTCGATTTCCAGCTGAATGGCGCGCCGGTGGAGTACCTCGATCTCCGAGGGCATGCTGTCGATCTCCATCCGAAGGCGCGCGCCCGCCTCATCGACGAGGTCGATCGCCTTGTCCGGCAGGAAGCGGGCGGTGATGTAGCGGGCCGACAACTGCGCCGCGGCAATGAGCGCGCCATCGGTGATGCGCACGCCGTGGTGGACCTCGTAGCGCTCTTTCAGTCCGCGCAGGATGGCGATCGTCTCCTCGACCGATGGCTCGGCGACGGCGATGGGCGCGAAGCGCCGCTCCAGCGCCGGGTCTTTTTCGATGTGCGTGCGGTAGGCATCGAGCGTCGTGGCGCCGACACAGCGCAGCTCTCCGCGCGCCAGTGCGGGCTTGAGCAGGTTCGAGGCATCCACCGCCCCTTCGGCAGCACCCGCGCCGACGACCGTGTGCAGCTCGTCGATGAAGAGCACGATGCCGCCCGCCGCCGCCTCAATGTCCTTGAGGACCGCCTTGAGCCGCTCCTCGAACTCGCCGCGGAACTTCGTGCCCGCGATTAAGGCACCCAGGTCGAGCGCCATCACCCGCTTGTCCTTCAGGTTGTCCGGCACGTCGCCCGCCACGATGCGCTGGGCCAGACCCTCGGCGATCGCGGTCTTGCCCACGCCGGGCTCGCCGATCAAGACCGGGTTGTTCTTCGTCCGGCGCGTGAGGACCTGGATGACACGGCGGATCTCCTGGTCGCGCCCGATGACCGGGTCGAGCTTGCCCTGGCGCGCAAGATCGGTGAGATCGCGCGCGAAGCGCTCCAGCGCACGGTACGTCTCTTCCGGGTTGGCGTCGGTGACGCGGTGCGCGCCGCGCAGCGACTTCAGCGCAACCTCCACGCTCTCGCGCCGCAGGCCCAGGCGCTTGTAGAGCTCGGGAGCTCATCGTCCGAGAAGCTGGCCAGGAGCAGATGCTCGGTCAACGTGTACGCATCGGTCAGCCGCTTCGCCTCCTCGTCCGCGGCCAGGAACAGCCGGTTGAGCCGGTCGGACAGATGGAGCGCGCTGCCGCCGCTGACCGAGGGGACGCGCATGAGCGACTCCTCGAGCCCGGCGCGCAGGCGCGGGAGGGGCGTGCCAACCTTCTGGAGGACCTGGCCGACCATCCTGTCCTCCTGCTCCAGCAAGGCCAGGAGGAGATGTTCCGACTCCAGACGCTGGTGGCCCTTCTGCTGGGCCAGCGCCTGGGCCGCTTGCAAGGCCTCTTGCGCTTTCATCGTCAAGCGATCGAGTCGCATCGTGCGTCCGCTGTCCTGGCTGGACGTTCAGGCCCCCGGCGAGCGAACGCCCTCGCCTCGAGGCTCGTCCGGCTGAGCGACATCAGAGGCGTCGCTGATCTCGGCCATGGTTCAATGAAACCACCATTACGAGTGAACATTCCACGAGGTGGTTGCATTGACCCCGAGCAAGCGCCCCTCGACTTCGCTCGGGGCTGTCCTGAGCGAACGACAGTGAGTCGAAGGACGAAGCGCGTCGAGGGGTGACCCTTCGATCCTTCGACGCCGCTCAGGATCGTGGTGAGCCGGTCGAACCACGACGTCGCTCAGGGTCCATGCGCCCGTTGGTGCACTTGCAATCGTGGGCGCATTTAGAGCCGCATTGTTCGCAGCCGCTTCACTCGCTCCTCAATCGGCGGATGCGTCGAGAACAGCTTCGCAATCGCGTCCATCTTGAGCGGGTTGACGATGAAGAGGTGCGCCGTCGCCGGGTTCGCGCCAAGCATCGGGCGCGCGCGGACCGCCGCGTCCAGCTTCTCGAGCGCAGTCGCCAGTCCGTTGGGGTTGCCGGTCAGTCGGGCGCCGGTCTCGTCGGCGCCGTACTCGCGCGTGCGCGAGATGGCGAGCTGAATCAGCATCGCGGCCAGCGGTGCGAGGATCGCGATGAGGAGGAGTGCCGCGATCTGGACCGCCGCGTTGTTATTGCGCCGGTCGTCGCCCCGGCCGCCCCACCTCAGGCCCCACTGCGCCCAGTGGGCCAGCATGGAGATCGCCCCGGCCACCGCCGCGGCGATGGACATCACGAGCGTGTCGCGGTTCTTCACGTGAGAGAGCTCATGCGCCAGCACCCCCTTGAGCTCCTCCTCGCTCATGAGCTCCAGGAGCCCGGAGGTCACCGCGACCGCGGCGTGCTTCGGGCCTCGGCCGGTGGCGAAGGCGTTGGGGGTCGCGGTGGGCAGCCGGTAGACCTTCGGCATCGGTATCCGGTCGCGCGTCGCGAGCTCGCGCACCACCCGGTACACCTGGGGTGCCTCGGCCTCGCTCAGCGGCTTCGCCTGGTACATGGCCAGCACGATCTTGTCGCTGAACCAGTAACTGCCGAGGTTGATGACAAGGGCGAAGCTGAACGCCGTCATCGCCCCGTTGGCGCCGCCGACGAGGTGGCCGACGAACACCAGCAGCACCGTCAGCACGGAGAGCAGAAACCCGGTCTTCAGTACGTTCATGGACGTGCCTCCTCTTGGTTGGCCGTTCGGGATCGTGCAGGTAGGTGCTTCATATTATGCGCCTCCCAGGGAGGGCTGTCAAAGCGCCTCGGTCCGCGGTCGTGTCCCACTTTGACGGGTAACGCGCCCGCCCCGGCCAAACCCATGGTGGTCGGCGGGCCGGGGGAGCCAGGGCCTCCATCCGCCCGCAGCCGACGATCCCTCGACTCGGCCTCCGGCCTCGCTCGGGATCGTCCCGAGCGAGCGCAGCGAGTCGAGGGACGACGCCGATCGTGCGGCGCGGCGAGGACGGATGGGGTGGCGCAGCGGGCCGGCCGCCTCACGGCGTCCGGCACTTCCCTCGGCGACCCCACACGCTTTGCTTCGCAAAGCGAAGCATGTGGGGTGCCCGCCTCGGTCGCAGGACCCGTCAAAGTGGGACACGACCGGAGCGCGACTGAGCGGCGGATTACACGCGGAAGGACGTGAAGTCGCGGGCGAGGGTGAGCGGACCGCGGAAGTGGCGGCGCACACGTTTGCGGATGTCGTAGCCCGCGAAGACGGGGTAGAAGTGGGTGAGAACGAGCCGCCGGCAGCCGGCCTCGGCCGCGATCCAGCCGCAGTCGCTGGGGGTGAGGTGCCCCTTCACCTTCCGCTCGTCCGTCACCGAACACTCCAGAACGAGGACCTCGGCCTTGCGTCCCAGCTCCGCGACGCACCGGCACACGTCGGTGTCGCCGGAGTAGGCGAGGCTGCGGTCGCCGGCCGTGAGGCGATAGCCGACCGCACGGGTGGGGCCGTGGTGCATGCGGATCGAGCGGACCGTGTAGCCCGTCAGGCGCAGCATCGCGTCCTGCACCTCCACGAACCGCACCTTGAATCCCCGTGGGCTGAGCCAGCCGTGGAAGGCGGTGTTGAGCCGACGGTACAGCCGCACCAGGCCCGGCGGACCGTAGACCGTCAGCGGCTTGCGGCGCTTGAGGTCCGGCAACCGCAGGGCAAACAGGATGGAGGCGAGGTCGAGGCAGTGGTCCAGATGGAAGTGGGTGAGAAAGATGCGATCCAGCTCGCGGAAGGGGGCGCGGGCCGCATGGAGCCGCTGGAGCGTGCCCGGGCCGGCATCGAGCAGGACGTGCTCGCGGGCCACGCGGACGTACAGGCCTGCCGGGCTGTAGCCCTTGGCCGGGATCGCCGTCCCAGCGCCGAGAATCGTCACCCGCATCGGAAGGCTGAAGACGGCATGATGCAGGCCGAATGGGGCACCGCCACTTCAGCAGACATCATTCGCGATGCATCATTCAGCGATACAGGTGGGGACGAAGTCTGCGGGGATGGTGTAGCGCTGCCAGGTGGGCTTGATGTCGAGGATGCGGTCGATGCGGAACTGGCGCACGTCGTTGCGGAAGTGGCAGTAGCCCTCGAAGTAGGGCTCGCGGATGTAGTAGACGTCCACGCGGCGCACCCGGCGCGCCGGCTCACTACCCGACCCGCTCTGCGAGAGGTATTCGATCTCGACCTGGAGCCGTTTGCCGAACGCCTCGGTGAGCATTTTCGTGATCGCGCCCAGCTCCCGCTTGCGCTCCGGCCAGAAGACGGTGATCTGGAGCTTCTCGGGGCCGAAGCGGCTCGTCGCAAACAGCCGGCCGTGCTCCTTGCCGTACTCGTACACCTCTTTCGTGAGCCTCACGTCATCGAGGCAGTACTTGGTGACGAGGTCGAGGCGGCCCTCCTTGAACCATTTCAGCGCGTCCAGCCCTGAGCCGGACTTGCCCTTGCCCAGGGTCGCCTGCGCGATGCTGTCCAAGCTCAGGCGGTGGCCGAGGTGCTTCACCACCTCCTCCATGATGTCGAGGACCGGCAGGGTCGTGACGGCGTATGGCAGGTAGGGCTGGAGGACGGGCATGTCGAAGCGGCGGATGTTGAAGCCGATGATGAGCTCCGCGTCCTTCAGGCGCGGGGCGAGCTTGGGCGCGATGTCCGCCTCGACGTAGGCATCGTAGCGGTTCGTCTCGTAGCTGTACACGCCCACGACCGAAATCAGCAGCAGCTCCGGCTTGCGGCCTTCGACTTCGCTGAATTCGCGTTGCGTCTCAAGATCCAAGACAAGTTTTTCAGCCATTTATCTTGGGCGGGTCCTGCGATCGAGGCGGGTACCCCCGCGGCTTCGCTTGGCGAAGCCAAGCGGCGGGGGTCGCAGACGGAAGTACCGGACGCCGTGAGGCGGCCGGCGCACGGCGCGCGTGTCCCAAGCGCAGTCGAGGGACGCTCGCCGGACGAGGCGTCTCCTGAAGGACCAACTTGTATCGTTTCAGAAACTGCCGGTCCTTTGGACGGTTGGCGACCTGTTTGGATTGCAAGAGCTTGGTCAGCCGACCGACCGTAATGGGCGTGCCTCGCACGGTCACCGTGGCGGCATCCTGAGCCAATTCCGAAAACGTGAAGCCAGAGATGGCCAGCAACAGTTCCACGGTCAAGCCGTCGGGAGTCGTGGCGACCAGGGTCCGGCGGTCGCGCACGATCGCCTCCAGCTCACGAGGCTTGAGCGCACCTCCCGACGTCCCCATCGAACACCCCAAACGTTCCAGCTGCCCCAAGGCCTTGTCCACATTCTTGAGCGTCGGCTCAAGGAACAGATCATAGTCCATGGTCGCAAAGGCTTCCGCGGGCGCTCGTGCGTAGTAGTTGATCCCCGCCATGCCCACCACGACATAGCGAATGCCGACGCGATTGAACGCGCGAATGACCGTTTGGTAGGGGTCAAGGAGCCGCTGTCTCATGGAGCCCCACGGGCAGCCCTTCGACTCCGCTCAGGGTCCCTCGTCGGTCGAAGGTGTCCCGAGCCGCGTCGAGGGAAGCCCGTGGTACTTTTCGGTGCGCCCGTCCCTCGCTGTGGCTCGGGATCGCTCGGCCAGGCTCCCGAGGAGCAGGATCCCGAGGCCGACGGCCGAGGGATGGGACGGAATCCTGAGCGAGCCCACGGCCAAAGGCCGTGGTGCGAGTCGAAGGATCGAGGAGCGCGATAGTGGCGTTGCCAGGCCAACAGCGTGGCATGCACCCAGGTCCGCTCGGCGCCATCGACCAGGGTGGCATCTCGCTCCGCCAAGCGGACATTCAGGTGCGATTGCCGAAAGACGGAACGACCGACGGCATCGACGCGCTCGAGTAACTCACCCGGGCTGCACGAGAGGACATCAGCGATACGGCCTAATGCGCGCAGCGAGAGCGAGCGTCTCCCGGCGTCGATCGCCGAGAGGTTGGATCGATAGAGTTTCAAGCGGCGCGCCACGTCGGCGGCCGTCATCCCCCGTTCCCGAGCCATTCGTCTGATCCGGGTGCGAATTCGCATGAAATAATGTTATCATAATATGATAACTTATTCAACTCGGCGCTCATGCCGATAGCCGGTGGCCCAATGAATGGGGGAAGGTCAGCCTGTCCCTCAGTGCCTGGCACCTTACTTGGTCGTGCTTCTTCATTCCCGATAAAAGAGCAAGAGACCAACGATCAGGAGATAGGGCATGCACGTCAATGTGTTGATCATCACAGCACCGATCCGCCACGTTTTTGTCAGGACAGGTCGACGCTCCAACCACCAGACCACGGGTGCAAGCACAAGACACAGCACCACTCCTGATATGCTGAATAGCAACGCGAGAGAAACGGCGGCGTCATCGATCCACCAGTCAATGTGTTGGGACAGATTCATGAGTTTCGCGGATGCCAAACCCAAGGCGGCTATAACGAGATACGCGACGACGTGAAATCGATACACACCTAGACGTGTTGGAATCCTCCGACCGAAACGGGCGGCCGCACCGAAGCCAATCCCAACCAAAAGGAGCGGCACCACGAAGGTCAGCACGTCAGACGTCATGATCCTCCTGCCAACGCCACCTGCAACCCCTCAGCCAACGCCTGGAAGACCATCCAGGTATCCGCCGATACCCCTTCCCCGCTCGGCTCGGAAAGTTCGATGTTCTCGGAACAACGGCCGTAAGTAATGATCGCAAGACATTGCTTCATCTCAGCACTGCCTGTCCCTCGGTGCCTGGCACCTTACCGGCGACCAGCGCTGGGCCAGGCCGGCCACCACGTAGGCTCGCAGCCGCGGGTTGACGACGAGTGTCCGCGGACGCCTGCGTCGACGTCCCACCCGCG
>Ga0209515_10003869_pt1 | contig 20781 bp, 30 predicted proteins | sample Subgroupgradi54m_FD_187454 | JGI IMG/M metagenome (GOLD analysis project Ga0209515, IMG submission 187454) | Subsurface groundwater microbial communities from S. Glens Falls, New York, USA - GMW60B uncontaminated upgradient, 5.4 m (SPAdes)... ...
CGTTTCCTCGCGGAAGCGTTTTGAGTGATAGGACTGCAAATCAAGATTTTTATAATTCTTTATTCTAAATCCTGTAAAAGTCGTGATGTAATCGCGCGATAAATCTTCAGCGACATTGATGTCTTGCAAACTCGTAAATACATAGCCAACGTTCAAATCTTGATCGGCGTAATGTTTCTGCTCTGGCATACGCATAATGCGTCCGAGTGTTTGAATAGAAAAAGTGATATTTTCTTCACGCCATTGTCTAAACAAAACCAAAATTGTCGCGCGCGGACAATCCCAACCAAGCGAAATCGCTTGCTTAAATATCATCACATCAACCTCGTTTTCGTTCTTCTCAATGTTCGCTAGGTTTATTTTGTTGTCTTTGTCAGAAAGATATATCGCAAGCCGTCCATTTTCTGTCGTATAGCCAAATTTTTTGAGTAAAGCGATAATCTCATCCTTTTTATCCGATACGCCTTGCATCGCGTCTGGTAATTGAATAAGTAAAAGAGGATTTACGCCCGAGCCTTCGGCTTCAAGTTTTTTGTGCAATTCAATTCGTTTTTTTAACGCACTTTCTAGTACAAGTTCGTCTGCTGATTTGTCGCTTTTCTTTTTATCAATAATGTAATGTTCAAAGTCCGGATTGATTATGATTTCTTTCTTGATCATTTCCTCGTCTTTTACATCTTTGAGTTCTACTTCCACAATTCTGTTTGCACCAAGTTGAGGGGTCGCCGAAACTTCAATCGTGATTTTTGGTCCAATATCTTGAATCAGTTCCTTTGATTTCTCGCTATTCGCGGTGTGATGGCTTTCGTCAATGATAAGGAAAATCATTCTGCCCTCGTCTTTCGTTCGAGCAATAACACTTGTCAGATTGTTATCTCGTTCGTTTGCACGGACATACAAATTGTCTTTTTTATTGATACTTGCCCAGTTCAAAAACAAAATCTCATTTTCGCCAATTCTACGATCATCCAAATCTTCAAAATATGAGCATTTTATGCCTACGCCATTCTGGTCATAGTATTTTCTAAGGTTATTTCGGCTTTGGTCGTGCAGTTTGTTTACAGCAATCCACACAAACGAAAACTTTTTGCCGTCTATTCGTGAATCAATTAGACGCTTCAAAAACTCCGCCATCATTAGCGTTTTGCCCGAGCCAGTCGGCGCTTTGAAAATACAAACCTTGTTTCCGTCTGCATCCAAAAGCTCGTTGATTTCTCGTTTCAACTTTACGACTGCGTTTTCTTGATAATTTTTAAATTCGAATATCATATTATTTGAAAATCTCCCGATATACTTTCAGTATCACTTCGGGAATTGCGCAAAGCGATACCTTGCCTTTAACATCAGCAAATTTCTTTGTGTGCGGGTCATCGCCCATTGAGAAAACATAGGTGTTGAAATGCCCATCAATTTTTTTGATTGCTTTTTTGTAGTCGTCTATTGCTTCCTCGTAGAAAATAACCCCGACATATTTATCAGTGTTTTTGAAAATCTTAAACTCTGCTGTTTCTTGAACAAGCTCAAAAGCATTTTCCAAAATACAAAGCATGTCTGTTGATTCTTTAACAAGCTTTCGTTTGTTTTTATCTGTCGGCTCTGCTTCCACAAAATCGGTTTTGTAATATTTGAGATTTCCTCCAAGACCATCAATTTTTTCACCTTCGGTATTTTTGTAACCCTTAATTACTTTACTGATACGTGGATAACACACATCGGTTGAAATATTATTTTCGTTGTTTGTGCAAAGTATAAAATTACGATGTCCGCCGTCCTCCTTATTTTGGGATAATACTGCCTGACCTGAAGTACCAGAGCCAGCAAAAAAATCCAAAAAGGTTAAATCTTTATTTTGTGATAACTGGAGTATTCTTTTGATTAGAGTTACTGGTTTAGGAAAATCAAACGGTGACTCTAGCCCAAAAATAGCTTTTATTTCTTTTTTTGCAGAATCATTTGATCCAACTTCACTGAATTTCCAGAGCGTCTTTGCTTTCATTCCTTGCTGAACTTCTGTTAAAAATCTCTTAACATTTGGCATTGAAGTACCACCTTTCCCAAACCAAATACGATTATCCTTAATTAACTCTTTTGTATTTTCTTCACTATAAAGCCAATGCTTGTTAGGGGGTAGCTCAAAAACTTTACCACTGGCAGGCGACTTAATCGGATATCTACCATTTTTCCGCTCCTCTTTCGCATAAAGAGGAATTGCTTTCCAGGGACCTCTCGGGTCATTATCAGGATTTGTATATCTATTATCTGCCTCCTCACTTCTTGGTAAAAGACCGATAGGTTTTTCATCTGGTGACTTGCTGTATATCAAAATATATTCGTGAGCACCTGAAATCATCGATGAATCATTTTTTGTGGTATACATTTTTTCCCAAACAACTTGAGCCACAAAATTTTCTTGCCCAAAAATCTCATCGCACAGCATCCTCAATGGCGCTTGTTCGTTATCATCAATACTAATGAAAATCGCCCCCGTCTTTTTTAAAAGAAAACGAGCAAGTTTCAAGCGTTTTTCCATAAAAGAAAGCCATTTACTATGTCGGAAACTATCCTCTTTATCTACAAATTTATCGTTATAAATAAAATCGTTATTGCCTGTGTTGTAAGGTGGATCAATGTATATCAAATCCACCGCTTCGCGGTGTGTAAAATTGAGAACAGCAAGAGAATGATAATTGTCGCCCTCAATTAAAAGATTTACGAGTTTCGATTTATCCGATTCAATCGCTTTTCCTTTAACTTCTTTCAAAACAGGAAATGGTTTGCCTACCATCTCGTTCGGAAACATTTCGCTAGGAGTTCGTGCATCAGGATTGACCAAAATATCAATTTTTTCCTCAGGCAAATCGCGATGCCAAACAAGCCCGTATGTCGTGCTTTTTATCTTTACGATTTCCTTGATCAATTCTTCTTTTGACCAAGCCTCATATTCTTTTCCATTTATCTTTTTTGCCATGACTATTTTGTTTCAGTTTTTGAGAGGAATTTATTAAACTCATCTCTTTCAATCCGAAACTCTTTGCCGATTTTGTGCGCTTTTAACTTACCGGCTTTGATATACCGATATATCGTCATTATGTGTACTCTTAATTTGTCCGCCAGCTCTTGCGCTAAATAAAATTCTTTTTTGTCGTTCATGTTTGTTGATTATATGATACTTAACAATGCTAAACATAGCAAATACCGGAAGTTGATAACTTTTAAGGCGCGGAAAGCCCAGCGATGGACCGGATCGGCTCAAAGCGGTCAATGGCGCTTTCTATCTGCCGGACCCAACTATAAACTGCCCTTTTGTCCTGTAAGCGATTAAGTCGCTTGATACTATCGCTAAAGCGATACCAGTTTCTCTGCTTAGTGTGTCTTTCCAAAATGTTCCGCAATCCACGTATTCCACCGTCATCTTTACACAGCGAATCCAAACCAATAAGGAAAACTGCCTCCTTTGGTTTTATTCCATTTTCTTTGGCTAATATAGTTTTCAGTTGGGGTTGCGGTTTTTCCGATAGCCCAAACAAAAAGAGATTTTCGCCTTTCACAAGCATATCCCAATAAAACCTTACAATTTTTTGGCACACATCTTTTTTGAAAATATCTTTGAATGTCGCATCTTTTTGAAATCCAAGCTTGCGTAATACAGCGTCTAGTTTCTGCTTCCGACATATCCGTACCTCAAAACGCAATACTTCAAGTGATCGACTTTCCTTTTTTATTGCCGCAAAAAGCGATAATTGCTGTGGCGATTGGTCTTTATCTATCGCTCTCTTCTTGGTTTTGGCGAGATCAGCAATTTTGTCATAGAAAACAACTGAATGAGAGATGGTATATCCTTGTAAACTCTGCCCGTCATTCTTAAATGTGGTTTTGGTTAGATCAAATTTCTTATTGAGATTAATTTTTGATAGCTCTTTTGCAACAAGCGAAGCGGTATAACTATCAGAAAGAATGATATTTTTTGACGGGTGAACGCCATGAGCAATGGCGTTTATTATATCGGGCTTTTTGATTAGTATTCCCGCTTCAAGTAGCCGTTCTGCAAGCCGATCAACCACTGCTTGAAAATCCGCTTCAACTACTTCTTGAAAATTGTTACCGAATAGCATTTTCGCAACAGAAAATTCTATTCGTAAGAATGACGAAACGCCGCCGCCAACTTTCTTTATCATCCCAGTTAGTTTCGGGCGGTAAATGCCATCTTCTAGTCCACGTGGCGGGTTTTTGACATACTTTTTGTATGCACTGGTACTGCTATGCAAATCCCACTGCTGAATACCCCCAAGATTTCCAATCTCAAATACTTTTTCGCGCGGTATGTGAAGTATCACTGTATCAAGCATGGTCATTCTGGTTACTTTTTAAGCTGTAATTTTGCGGATTGACCCGTTTATCCCACTCTAAAAGTATGGAAAAAGCCCCGATCAAGTTTTGTCTCGACTCAAAATCAGCAGACTTGTCTGCATCACCTTGAACTGTATCTTTATCACTATCATTCTTACCTTGCATGTCATAATTGTTTCATATATGAGCAGTGCAAATCACGCTCAAGTCGGCTCAAGTCGCAAGAAAAATACCCTTATTTTGTAAGGGAATTTTTGATTTAAGAAAAATTAAGTTATATTAAGTACGCGCTTGCTTGTTTTGTCCTATTTTGTCCGTCCTTTCATTAATAACCCTTGCCTTTATACCTGCACAAACTCTAAATGTGCGGCCATGCCGTTCAAGAATTTTTGTGAGACTATATTTTCCTGCACAATATAAAGCACAGTTTAAATTTGAGTTTAGATAATCAAGCAAGTCTTTGTTAAATTCAATATCTTCACCCTTAATCAATTTAATGAATGTCTTTATCCGGCGACTATCTGCTCTCAATAATCTCTTATCAGACGTGTCGCCATTGATACAAAAGGTGTAAACGGGACCAGTGGGCGTAGGTCTTTCCACGAATATAATTTCTGAAATCTTCTTGCTGTCCTTTCGAGACGGCTTGATTGACGAGCTAATAATAGCTTTCAGCTTTTCCGGTTCTTTTTTTTGCCCAATAAGTGTTAGTTTAATCTTGTAATCAGGAGTCTGTTCTTCAGGTATTACATCATCCTCGACCCATACTTTCTCAACTTTTATATAGCCAAGTTTCTCAAGTGCGACAATAGAGTGAATAAACAGATATGGACTGCTCTCTTGTGGACCCATTTTACTATTATTCGGCTCATATTTAATAATAAAGCTATTTCCGAACTTCTCTTTTTTCGTCTTTAAACCAAACTCAGTAAATTCTTTTTGCTTTTCGAATGAATAGAAATTCACATCGGTTATATCCAGTCTGCCATTTATAAACTCATCAATATATAAATCAAAAAAAGATGATACTTTTTCTCGACTTTTCTTTGAAAGATTCTTTCCAAACTCAATATAGTCCGCAAGACCAAATCCATCGAGGGTTAAGGAGGTAATGTTTTTTATGTCCTTAACATTGAAGTGGCTGTCCAATATGTTTTGAAGTGATTGAGCATTTTCTTTACCCTTATTACGCTCAAGATATTCCTCTACTCTTTTTTGAAGATTATCTGATTCATACTCTAAATATAAATTTTTATGAAAGACTGGATTCTCAAGTTCTACTCCCCAGTGGTAAAAATGATGAATAAGAAAAATAAGTGTATTTGTTTGCCCAATTTCCGGAGCAACAAGGTCCTGAAATTGAAATACATCTCGACCGGTAAGCGATCCGTTCAGATATTTCCAAAGCGCATAAACTTCATGGTCTTTTAGGTATGACATTTTTTCTACGGTTCTTATCTCATCTGCACCTTTCATTCCTTCACATTACTTTACATTACCCAACAATTCAACTCACCAAAAAACCCCTGAAACCTATTGCAATTTGTAAAATGTGGTATCATTTGGAAACACTGATAAGGTGTTTTTTATGAAAAGGTATGCTTTTGTAGACGTCCTAAATACAGCAAATACAGCTCAACATGTGTTGGGGATTGTTATTGATTGGGCTAAGTTATGTGATTATCTAAAAAATAAAAGGTCATGTACAGAAATTTTTCTTTACACAGGTATTGACCAAGGAGATACAGAAACTGCAAACGAGTTTGAAGAAATTTCTAAAATAAGTTGCTGTACTGTAAGGAGTAAGGCCATTTTTTCCTACAAAAATAAAGACAAAATACTTTCATTTAAATGTTCAAAATGTGACAACGAAAATATATATACTGTAAATATGGGCTATACTAAAAAATCTAATTGTGATGTGGAACTGTCCGTTGATGCGATTGAAAAGTCTGATCAAGAAGCAGAGCTGATAATTTTTACAGCTGATGGTGATTTTGAGTACCTCATACGTAAAGCTTTAGATAAAGGAGTAAAACGAGTAGAAGTTATTTCATACTCCGGAAAAAATACTCAAGCGGGAGTTACTATTTCAAGATTTTCGACAAAATTACGTGGTTTAATCAAAGAGAAACCCGATAAAGTTTTTTATACTTCTCTGGTGGATATAAAAGAAAGAATTAAAAAGGTATTACCAGAAACAATTATTAAATGAAAACGCCCCCGCTTTCGCGTGGACGTTCTCGAATGATGCTAATAGCATATACTGCCGCTCGTATAAATGCAATACCTATGGGGATATCAATTAATAAATGGCTTAAAATATGAATAAAAAAGGATTTTTAAACCACTTGACTACCACAATATATTCACATTGCCACTGAATCAAATTAAAACCGGCAAAGAAAAGAATTAGTTAGTTAAGTTGAAAAGCCTGTCCGAGTAGCTTTGCGTAGCTCAATTCCCTCTCAATACTTTTCCACTCCACAGTTCTGAACGCGTCCAATAGGCGGAGCAAATTTAAAAAACCCATTACAGGGTTTTTTAAATTTGCTCCGGTGAGGAAAGCGTCTGAACGCTTTCCGTGCAGGATTCGAACGCCGCAGGCATGTTTTGCTCAACGGAGCAAAACGCCGAGGCGGTGCCCAGACCAAAATTTTTTGACGGAAAAATTTTGAGTCGAGGGAGAATCCTGCCACCGGAGCCGTTAGCAAAAAAGCGCATCAGCGCTTTTTTGTGTTACGGATCCGTGTGAGCAAAGTGCCTGCGCACTTTGCGTGAAGGATTCGAAAAGGTTCTCCTATATTTTCGAACAATTCTTATTGCGAGAAAATAGGAAACCTGTACTGGTCGAGTAGCGACCGTTAATCCTTCTCCCGGAGCAAAAAAAGTTTAGCCGTTTGAAAAGAATGATCAATTCTATGGCTTAACAAAAGCCTAATTTCCATCCTTGAAATCTTGACAATAGGTGCCATCCATGCTATATTAACCCTAGTCAGAACATTGAATTTTAAGGCTTTAAATAGGTGCGCCAAAACAATATACCTGCACAGAAAAATATATTATGAATTTTGAATCTACAGGAATCAAAGTTTCTGAACAACATCCGCTGAAAAAACGAGCCTCAGAACTCTGGAGGATGGGAGGGAAGGCAAAAGAAGCCGGTTGTCATTGGGCAGCGATGGCATACGTTTCTAGAAGTCTTCATGAGCCACAAAGTACATTTAATTACTATATGGATCTGTCGCTCATGCTTAAGAATAGAGCGAATGACTGGTTTGAGAAAGCATTCGAATTAGAACAGCAAATCAAAATTCAGCAGCGGTAGTGAAGTGGCTACCTAAAAACGTCATTCAAAATGGAGGAGACTTAAAACACTTCCTCCACTCAACTGGATTTACGACAAGGATGTCGCGAGTCCTGAGAGTTTAGTTCTTTGAGTAAACAATTCAATGACGAAAGGACAGATATGGAACGAATTAAAGTTGTTGCCCAGGCAGAGTATGATTTCAATGATCTACGCAGAAATTTTGTCGACAAGGTGATCCTAGATTACCTTGCGGACAATGGCATCGATCTCGAAATCGTAAATACTGCCAACGGCCCAGGTCGGGTGAAAGATTCTGTTCGTATTGATGTGTTGGTGGTCGACTTTCATCAGCACAAGGCATTGGAAGATACGGTGGCACTTTGCCGCCGGATTCATCCAAAGGCAAAGGTGGCTGTGATCGATACTGATCACATAAAACCTTCTGACAAGAAATACGACTACTTCTGTCGTACATGGCCTCTCGGTGCTCCTGAACCTGTATCAAAATTGGCTCAGATTCTCCGAGATCTAGGCTTCATAAGCCAATATCAGGCCGCAATTCTGTGCGAACGCGCACCGAATCATTGCTAACGAAAACAGATGGTCATATGGAGCAAGGTCCAATCCCTTGCTCCACTCAATTGAGTCTACGACAATCTCGTCGTCGATTCATAGAGTTCAGTTTTAAATTCTGTTCTTTACATTGAAAGGTTTTAAAATGAATGCACGTATTACGGATAAAGGACGAATCATAACCACTCCAACATTTCGGTTCAGCCTTGAAGAGGTGAATCTGGGTGTTGGTGGTTGTGGTGGTACATTCTCGATTCATGGTGCTTTGAAAAAGCCGCGGAAGGAAAACTGCTGGGATGGTGACATAATCTGGGTGTGGGTGGGAGCTTGCTGCTCTCATTACCTTATTCAGATGATGGAAAAAAATGGTGAGCGGAGAATCAACCGGATTCAACCTTTACCATCCACTGTTCTGGTTATGCCTGTTGAAAACGGGTATGGTTCCTTCGTCACTTTTTCTGAAATTCGGTTTGGGGGAAAGCCTCCTGCACGAATAGGGTTTCTTGACCCTCATCAAGGAGTTTTTGCAGCGAAAGATTTGAGTGATTACGCTACGAAAGTTGCTACCGCCTTCACTCCCCATCTCATGCGTCAGCAGGATGCAATTGCAAAATTGCAAGTTGACAAATTAGGTGAGGCTCTCGTCGGAGTAATCAAGGGTTCAGAACAGATGGTATCTATGGATCTAACTCAATCGAATGTGGCAACGGTTGATTATGATCCTGTAAAGTTGCTTCATGCAATAAAGTGTGAAATGACGGATATTAACTGGGCAGAACTCAGCAAATGTAAAACTGCTACTCCTACCTTAGATTATGTTTCTGAATACTACTCAGGGTATAGCGAACTCTATAGTACTCAAGGGACTGATTGCGAGGTGCCAAACCGCATTAAAAGGTAGTGATCACAGGGCGACCAAGGCATAGGCTACGGTCGCTCTTTTTTATTTATTTGATTTTATTTTTAGTGAGCACATACTTTAGCTGTAACCATGAAGAAGACCCTTGTGTAGATACGTCTACATCGGGGGCTTTTTTAATTATGAATAAACTCTTAAATATAAAGAAAAAATCCCCGAGTATTTCGGAGACTTTTTCTTTAAACTTTCGTTAATTAGCCTCAACTTTCATCCGTGCCTCTTGAAAAATTTTCATTTGATCTTCGTTTGCCCTTCGAGCCGCTTCGGTAAATACTTCCATCTGTTCAGCTCTCGGAGCATGCATAAAAAAGTCAGAAAGGCCTTCATATTTTTTAGGATCCTCTCTTTTCTTTCTTTTGAATAGGTTTTTAATCTTATTTATCATAGTAATTTCTCTAAGTCACTCTTAGTATACCTCACACCAAGATAATCTTCAATCTGCGGACCATCTTGTTTGATCTCGATAATGTCCTCAACTGCATGAGTCTCAAAATTCTTTTTGACCAATGATATGACGATAGTATTGTCAAAATCTTTCCTAATACGATCAATTGTTTCTCGTGAGTCGATAAATTGCTGTATAAAAGCATCTTTTGGAATATGCCGACCTTCTACTTTCTCACGAGCTTTCGTAAATGACCAAGCTACATCAGGTTTTTGATATACATAAAAAATGCGTACCTGTCGCCCCTTGCCTAAAGAGCGTTTAATATTTGCTGTTGCTTTTTCATATTTTGAAAGAGTGCCATCAAGAAGAAATGTTTGTTTATTATCTAGAACCATATCATGAATTCTCTCGACAACGAGCGATACTGCAGTCTGAAAAAGAAAAGAATTATTGCCTGTATAGCCAGGCATATGTTGTCTAAGTTCATCACCATCAATTCTGATAACCCCATGATTCATTTTTTCTTCAAGAATCTTTATCAAGTTCCTCGAGTATTCCGTCTTCCCAGCCCCTGGCGAGCCGGCCATAAATACCGATGTTGGAATTACATCAGAAACATATACCGAAGTGCTAGTTAATTCTTTAGCTATACGCTGTCTGTTTGCCCTGGCAAATTCTTCGGCTTGTCTTTTGATAGTTTCGTCATCCATGGAGCTATTTTAGCATTGAGTTCCATAATCAATAAATTTAATTGGGTAAGATTGGGTACAATAGTGATAATTTTTTATAAAATATCTGAAAGGATTTGATATAATAATCTTATGACTAAAAAAGACATCGCTGGTGGTGTGGTTCATAAAATGCCGGAGGATTTTAGAGCGGCCCTGATAGAGACACCTGCGGCGCGAGCGGTATGGGAAGATATTACGCCACTCGCGCGCAATGAGTGGATATGCTGGGTTATTTCGGGCAAAAAAGAGGAGACGAGAAATATCCGTATCAAGAAGGCACTATCGAAACTTAAAGGCGGAATGCGCAGGCCTTGTTGTTGGGTCGGTTGTATTCATCGGTGAAAATTATGAAGGGTCTACAAATACATAAGAGGCAAGAAGACAAGATAAACACTGACCATCAGTGGGCAGAGTTATTCGTTGAACTACTTAATAGACAAGGTTCCGATTATAAGGTGACTGATGCTAAACAGATATCGGGATGGGCGGACATCGATGCTCAGGCAGAATCTATTTCAGGAAAATATGAGCCTTTATGCATCCAGTTTGTAAGAGATTTCAAATATGAAGGCAACCTTCACAAAGCGAAGTTTTTTAGCGGTGGCAATAATGAGGTTATGGGACATATCCGCAACAAGTACGACCGTTATGTGCAGCAAAAAGCTTACTTTGGTAAACATACTCTCGTAGTTCAAGTTCTTTCGATAATTGAAGGTGATTGTGAACATAGATACACCGAAAAGATGCGTGCGGAATGCACGACATATGGCTTCAAGGCAATTTATCTTCTCTCACCACGATCACATGGTCTGAACGATCAACTGCCCGCAATGCTTTGCAGGCTTGCCTAAGAAGACCGATCCGATAAAGAGCATTTTCTTACCTCGTAGTTTTGTATTTCTTTTGCATATCGCGGGCGGATTGTTTTATAAGAGTCTGCAAAGTAGGCACATGGATGTCCGACAATTTATTGATGTAGATGCATGAGCCACTGCTTACCTTGTGCTTACCGAGTTTTTTGAGAAGTGCGCCATAGTTTTTAGCACCCGACATGATGTAGACCGTGAGGTTCTGGACTCGAGGTGAAAAGGCAGTGAGCATCCAATCTCCTTCTTGCGCACTACGCTCTGATTTGTAGTGATACGAACCAAAGCCGATGATGCTTTCTGCCCACATAGTGGGCTTCATACCGGTCGCCTGTTTGAAAATCTTAAGCAACCGCTTCGCGTCCGCGCGCCGCTCTTCGTCCGCTACCGAATCGATAAACGCAGAAACGCTTGCCGCGTTCTTTTTCGTCTTAAGTTCAGCCATGCTCTGATGATACCAAATTTACGCCTCGCTTGCCTGTCGAAAGATCAGCGCGAAGATTTTGGATAATAGGGTCAGAAAAAGTGCAGATTACAAAACCTGTGTTAGTTGACAAATACCAATAAGTAGCGTAGTGTCGCATTTGAAATACCACCGAGATTTGGTGGTATACATGAACAAACCTAGTAGCGGAACACCCGCACAAAAAGGAAAGGTAAGACAAATGAGTCCATTAGAAGTAGGTGTAGTGAAGATGACCATCCAGTTGGATTGGCTGAAACCAGAACATGTGTCCAAAATCCACGCTGCTGCAAAGGCCAGCCGGACCAAGATTCGAGGGTGCGGTAGTCGCACATATGAAGTTGGTGAAGAGATCAACTTCATTGAAGTAACGAAGTGTGTGACACATCCTGGGGGCAACTTTTACAAGATGATTCTCACCGTCCATACCGCTCTTCACGGTTGGATCGAACCGACTCCTCAAAACAATCGGAGGGGTGCGGTTGTGCGACCCTCCCGTCAAGGCCTCGCACAAATCCTCGATGCGGCAGGAATCCTTCCCGCCGAAGAGGTGATTGAGGAAATACCAGGATTCAGTCGTTAAGGAAACTGAAACACAATGCGTTTATTCGTAGCCGCTTCATTACGAAAGTTTTGAAGTGGCCTTTTTATTTAATGTTAATTAATTGGTTACAGCCAATAGAAGAGTAAATTTTTTAGCTTTAGTTTGAGCTACTTCACCATTAACTTTGATATGTTGTTCGAACTTATGCTAATATTTCTATATGAAAACACTTAAATGCGACCTGTGCGACGTGACAGCGCAAGGCGAAACTTTCGAAGACTGGATGAAAGCTCTTATGCCTCATTATATGCAGGCACACGCTGACGTGATGAACGACCCTAAAAACGGAAAAGAGGAACAGATGAAGTGGATGGCTAATAACAAGGCACGATTTGAAGCAGCATAAACTAGGTTCAGATAATCGATGCTTCTTTGCGTAGCCAAGCAGCAGGAAACGCAGGCGTTACGGATCAATAAAGCCTGCCTGATGCTTTTGGCCGGAAAGCCCCGCTCCTAATGGTCAAATTAAAATAAAAATTAAATAGGATAAATATATGAGAAAAATTATCACTACAACATTTATAACATTAGACGGCGTGATGCAGGCGCCGGGAGGACCTGAAGAAGACACAACGGGCAATTTTAAATACGGCGGCTGGCAAGCACCTTTTCCCGAGGACAAGTGGATGAATTCCAAGTTGAGCGAATTCATGAATATTCCGTTCGAGCTTCTCCTCGGCCATACCACCTACGATATCTTTGCAGGGTACTGGCCGAGCGCAAAAACAGATCATGAGGTGGCTGTTCCATTTAACAAGACAAAAAAATACGTCGTGTCGCACAAATCGTTTGAGCCCTCGTGGCACAACTCGGTCTGCATTACAGGTGATGTTGCAAATGATGTTATAAGCCAGATTAAGAAACTGAAAGAAAAGGACAGCCCAGATTTGTGGGTATGGGGCAGCGGGAACCTCATTCAGACATTGCTCAAACACCATTTGATTGATCGGATGCATGTCTGGATACACCCCATCACAATAGGTAACGGCAAGAGGCTTTTCGCGGAAGGGACTCAAGCAGAAGGCTTCAAACTTGTTGATTCCAAAATTGGAACGACCGGCATTATTTTCGCTACTTACGAGCCTAGTGGTCCGCTTAAGACGGGCACAATCGGAGCTTAAAGGCAAAATGCGCCGGCCTTGTTGTTGCGTCGGTTGTATTCATCGTTGAAAGCGTCGTCCCCTTATGCTTTTCAATCTCTCTGATATAACATGCCTCCAACATCGTCACCTCCGATTAAGTTCGGAGAAATCAATGCGGCCAGTAAGTAATTTTATGAAACCATCAAAACAAAAAATATCTTTTGGATTGGTTGCAAAGGAGTATCAAAAATATCGCAGATCGTACGACCCTAAGTTGTATGATTTGTTGTTTTCACTTTTGCCGGATAAAGAGTTGAAGTTTTTGGATATTGGTTGTGGAACGGGAAAATCCACTGAACCAATTTTTCGTGCAGCCGGTGAAAGAAAAATTTCAGTGATTGGAGTTGACCCTGATAAAGCGATGCTCCACGAGGCTCGCCTGTCGGCAAAAAAGAAAAAATTGCCGATTGAATATGTGCAAGGAACCGCCGAAGATTTACCTTTTGTAGAGAGTACGTTTGACGCTATTATTTCCGGTGCAGCCTTTCACTGGTTTGGTAGCAAACGGACAGTCGGAAAGATTAAAAATATTTTAAAAACGGATGGAGTGTTTATGGTTTTCTGGACGCAGTATGTAAGGACAAACAAACCAGCTATCGGCAGCAGGCTTTACGAAAAATATAATTGGCGTGGAATTCCAAAAAAGTTTCGTGGCCAAAAATATGTCGTGGGGCTACTCAAAGAGATTGGTTTCAAGAAGGTGAAAAAAGTTTCCATTCCATTTACTGAAAAACTAACCATTCCTCAAGTTATTGGTACTTTAAAGACGAACTCGTCATATGCCTTAATGTCACCAAAGGTAAAACAGAAATTTGTAAAGGAAATGATGGCGGCTTACAAAGAAGCTTTGGGTAAAAATAAGTACGATATAAATGATCTTCAGCTAAGAATTTGTTACGGGTTTAGGTAGGTTCCAACTTGCTATACTATCTTTGTGAAAAGCCCAGAATCATCAAAATCAGACCAAGAGCTTGTTGCCGAAACTCTCAAAGACCGCAATGTTTTTGCTTTGCTTGTCGGCCGCTATGAGATACGACTTCGCCGGTACATCGCTCGGTTAGGATCAAATGATCCAGAAGTTGTTAAAGATATTCTCCAGGAGTCTTTTATAAAAGTATATGTGAACCTCAATGACTACGATCCCTCGCTCTCTTTTAGCGCGTGGCTATATCGCATTGTCCACAATGAAACCATAAATCATTTTCGCAAACAGAAAAATCGCCCTCGGACAATTGAAAAGGAAGAGGATCTCGAGCTTTTTGAAAAAATCGCAGATGAACTAGATATAGAGGAACAGGTTGACCGTGCGCGAACCGAAGCCAATATTCAAAAAGCTCTTGGCGGCCTCGAGGAGCATTATCGAGATGTTTTAATTTTGCGATTCTTTGAAGAAAAGAGTTATGATGAAATATCGGATATTCTCAAGATTCCGAGCGGCACGGTCGCAACGTATGTAAGTCGGGCAAAAGCTAAACTAAGAGATGTCCTTAAGAGATCGGGGATAAACGACATATAATGATTATATAAAATAAGTATGGAAAATTTTCCAGATAATGTAATAAAAGAAATCGAAGCGCGTGGAATAATACCAAAGCCACGATGGCATTTTCTCATTACCCGCAAAGTATTTTGGCTGCTTGCGGTTGCCTCTATTCTGGTGGGCAGTGTCGCCTTTGCTGTAGCCGATTTCGTATTTTTTGATAATGATGGTATTTCCCTTATAACCCTTCGAGATGCGCCGATTCAAGACATCGTTCAAAGCATTCCTTTTATATGGCTTTTCGTACTCGGTCTTTTCATCGCCTCGGCCTATTTTGGCTTCAGACATACGCGAAAAGGATACCGCTACGCCACAATTCTTGTAGTCTCGTGTGTCATTGGAGTGAGCATTGTCATCGGCCTCATTTTAAACGCTTTGGATTTTGGCCAAAGTCTGCATCAGTATCTTTTAAAACATACTGGCTTTTATGATTCACTCATCCACTCGCGCGATGATGAAATGGATTGAATTTGAAAGAAAAAGTACCCGAGTGGCGTAGTATAGATAGTAGGCTGTACGGCCCATTTATTTATAATCTAAAAGATATGTTCAATATGAAGAGATATATGATAGTTATTGCGGCGTTCGCAATAGGCGCGGTAAGCGCAGTCGGTCTTAGGGCCTTTGCCCAAAATTCTGCCACAACTTCCACACAAAACCAGACGCAGGCGAAGGTTGTCACAGAGGTAAACGATGATAAGGACAAAGGTGCTGATATCGAAACTGCGGATGATAAACTCGGATCGAGCGTTTCGGACACCAACAAAGAGACTAATGACGATGGAGGACCGTCGGACAAAAACGACACAGAAGCAGACGGCGAAACCAACGACTAACTGCGGCTAAGTGCATCGAAATTATTCTAGCAGAATAATTTCGATGCACTTTTTGCTACCTATCTATAAAATTATAAAAACCAATTTTCATGCGCCAACTTTTAAATAAGGTCCCCGAAGTTACTGTTTATTTTTGGATTATCAAGGTTCTCTGTACCACAGTCGGCGAAACTGCCGCCGATTTTTTAAACACCGCACTTAACTTAGGGCTTACCGGCATAAGTCTTGTCATGGGCATACTGCTCATCGCCGCGCTCGTGTATCAAATGTGGACACGAAAATATGTCCCCTGGATTTACTGGCTCACTGTCGTTCTTATCAGCATTGTCGGTACGCTCATCACAGACAACCTGACCGATAACTTCGGCATTTCGCTCGTAACCACCACCACTATTTTTGCGATTGCGCTTGCTCTGATTTTTGCCATCTGGTATGCAAGCGAGAAAACATTATCTATTCACTCTATTGTCACGACCAAGCGGGAGTCTTTTTATTGGCTCGCCATCTTGTTCACTTTTGCTCTTGGTACGGCATCCGGCGACTTGATCGCCGAACATTTTAGTATAGGATATTTGCCATCCGCTTTAATTTTTGCCGGAGCTATCGCTTTAATAACTATCGCTCATTATATTGTGAGAGGAATACTAGCACTAGAGCATCGTTATCAATCTACAAATGCAGTTCTAGCTTTTTGGTTGGCATATATTTTAACCCGTCCGCTCGGTGCTTCCATCGGAGATTATTTGTCGCAGACGCGCGACGATGGAGGCTTAGGACTTGGTACAGTGATAACAAGCGTGCTTTTCCTGTTAACAATTCTCGGCACGGTGATTTATCTCACTATTACCAAAAAGGGTGAGATACATATCGAAACCCGTGCCTCCTAACCAAATTGTCATACCATTAAAGCGGGCTCTACACAAAAATCCTCTCTTCATGTAGTATTAACCGATACAAAGTTTAATAGTTTAATTAATAAAAATAATCTATACACATATGGCTAAAATCAATCCCTTTCTTAGATTTAATGACGGCAAGTGCCGCGAAGCAATGAATTTTTACAAAGAGTGCCTCGGCGGTGAACTAGACATTATGACTATTGCAGATAGTCCAATGGCAAAAGATATGCCTGCCGAAAAGCACAATTTAATCATGCACTCGACCCTCGAGAAGGGCGACTGGGTTCTTATTGGCTCTGACATGATGCGCGACAAGGCGATCATCGGTGACAATGTCGGAGTCTCCATTAATTGCGAAAGCGATAAGGAAATCAATGATCTATTTGCCAAACTGTCGAAGGGCGGGGAAGTCTTCATGGCTCCCGAAGAAATGTTCTGGGGCGGCGTTTTTGGTATGGTGACGGATAAATACGGCGTCGAATGGATGCTCAATTTCCAGAAAAAACCATTGAAGAAATAGTTCGATTCTATCAAAAAAGTCTCATGCAAAAAACAGAACCCGAGTTCTGTTTTTTGTTCGTCTTCTCTTGTGAATTTCCGGACATATTTGACTTTAGAAAAAATGATGGTATTATTGCTCTAGATGTATGTTGCAGAGCCCATTACAGAAAGGAGTGATGAATGCTAAAAACTTCATATTATGATAATTGGGGATACCCAATTGTTGGCCCTGAATTCACCAAGGTGGTTTATGCACTTATGGGGCAAGATTGTTACTTCTCTGGAGCGCCGAGAGAAGTAAGCTTGGGGACTTCAACTATCAACGCCGCAGAGTCAGTGATCGAGGGAATTGTTGAGCGTGAGAAAGTAAGCTTTGATGATTTCACTTTTTTTGATCTTCAAACCTACCGGGCGTATAGTGACAAATTTTCCGGCTTTTATACTCTCGATGAGTTGGTACTGTCTAAGGAGAATTTGAGTGTTGATTATTGGAAACATGACATTGTATGTCCGCCACAGGTTGAAAAGCTTTTCCAAGAGTACATCGGCCCGCTAGATCCAGATATTAAAGTGTGGAAACCCGATGAGGCGTTTGCTGCTGGATATAGTCAGACGGAGATGCATTCTAACACCAACGGCTATTGGATTAGTCAGATTAAAAGCGCAGTTCACGAGCGGAAAATGTTAAACGGGGCTAGCTCAAGAATGCAGCTTTTAGCTCAACGAATGCTTGATAAAGTTCCGCAACTCTTAATTTTTGTCGATAACGCCGGGTTTCCGGAATATATTCGCAGGAATGAGGGCGAGCGCTACTGCCTTTGGTCACTTTATGCCAACAGAGTAAATTAATTTCGTGCCAGGTACTCCAAGTATCTGGCTTTTTTAATACCATAGGAAACTCCGCGAGACCCGAGTCTCTGAGGGAATGCGGGGAAAAGGTCATTAATTGATTTTTCGATTTACATATGTAAACTTAGGCAAGAACAAGCGACCCATAAAAATGTATGAAAGTTAGATTCAAACTGCAATTTTTAGAAAAACTGCCCGACGGATCACAACGTGAAATACCACCTCCTGAAGGTCTTTCTCGGACATTCGAAACGGATGCAGAATCTACTGAGCAAGCAGCTTATGCAATGGATCTTGGCATTCAGTTGCATTTTGTCTTGTCCAACACCAAACTGCCCGATAATATTGAAATGAGGACTATGGTTGTGCCAGTGCCACCCAATAGTGGATAGTTTTCTTTAACTTTTTTGACCCTGCGATAACATCAAAGGGTCTTTATTGTGCTTAAATTAAATACCAAACTCATCAAAACTTTGATAAAATAGATCTATGAATAAACACTTCGACTCTGCAAAAGCTATCACTGTAGAAAGTGTTATCAACGCTCCGATGGGAAAAGTGTGGGATTTTTTGACGCGCCCCGAGCATATTGTGCAGTGGGCTTTTGCTTCAGATGCTTGGGAAGCGCCGGCAGCCGAAAATGATGTGCGCGTCGGTGAAAAATTTAAAACGGTCATGGCGGCAAAATCTTGGGTGGACAGAAACCTGGCGAACACGATGACATTCCCGGCGTCGGACTCTACATTTCATTTATCGACACCGAAGGCAATCGGGTCGGCATGCTCCAGCCGATTGGGGATGTAGGCGTGTCCTAAAAAAGCAGTTTCATTTTAAGCTAATTCACAAAAAAGAGTCTTTTTTGCATATATTGACAATAGGTCATACTCATGCTAAACTATACATAGTTAGAACATTGATTTAAAACGGCTTTAAATAGGTGCGCCGAAACAATGCAACAGAAGGAGAAACTATGATCACCGAATTATTCCTTACCGAAGGTCACTCAACAGCAACCTCAGTCGCTCGGCTGGTCAATTCCATGGGATGCAGAATTGCACACGTGGACGCCTGTCTCAAGGCAGGTTTGACTGGCGGGTTTATCGCCAGTGATCACCAAGGTACCGTGGCACAATGGTACAGGCATTGGCTTGGTCCAATTGCTTGTGAAGCACCCTTTCAGAAGGGTACACGGGTAGCTGTGGAGCCTAGGTAAGGGCCGAAGGAAGGAGCCACCTTCGAATCAGAAGCTCCATCGTTGTCACCTTACTAAAAGCGTGAGTGTCGTGTGCAGCACGGAAATGGAGAACTTAATTCTCCACTTTATTGAGTCTACGACTAAAGTCGAAGGTTCATAGAGTTAGCAGTTCTTGAGTCAACAATCAAATACGGAGAAAAACTATGAGCAGAATCGGCGACGCAGTTGATCGACATTACGACGAGCTTGAAAGACAGCTCATCACACGGAAAGGGATCTACGGAAGTCCGAATGATCCCGCCCTCCAAACCCCCGAAGGCTTCATGAGCATTCCTGATGAGCACATGGCCCCAGAGATGCTTCTGTCAGGCTTTGAGGATCCGAATACATACAAGCACACGGCGAAACTCCAATCGGGAGACATTGCAATGTGGGTGCCAGGAATGGAGTGGGTCTTCTGTCTGCGCCCGACGCAGTGGGAGAAAGACCCCGGTGGCCTCTACCCGAAAGAAGTGATTTGCACTTTACCGGTTAGCAAGCTCACCGCAGGTAACACCCACGTGTTCACCGGCCTCGTCAAACTCGGCAAGAAGTTTCATCTCACAATGGAGACAGTCAAACCATTGCAGGATGTCATCTGCCGGTTCAAGTGACGGATAATTTATCCCTCACTCTGGAGAAGATTAAAAACCTTCTCCACTTTATTGGGTTTGCAACTGAAGTTGTGAGTCCATAGAGTTAATTTGATCTTTGAGTAAACAATCAACAACAAGGAAATAAATGCACAGCCATAATATCAACTCCACACGATTTATCAGTGTGGATTTGCAATATGACTTCACACGTTCAGGTGGGCAACACTTCAATCCCAAGCGGACATCCGTCCGTTTTGTCAGAAACACCCTCATTCCTTTCTTTCGTGAAAAGAAGGTGAGGATTGGGGAAATTATCTCTGACTATCGCCAGCCTCGTCCTGGAGACATCGGCGATTGCTGTCACCCAGGAGAATGGGGATACACTTCCGAGATTCCAAGTGAGCTCGTGGAGACCCAATGGATTAAGTGTCTCAAATCCCCACTGTTCACCAGGAAAAACATTGGTCTTCCAAAAAGGAAACCTGGCCTACCAAAAGCAGATGCAGAAGGTTTCTATAAATGGATGACTCCTCATGCAGGTACTCACCTCGGCAAAGGAACAGTGGTGGTCTTCGGTCTCACTCTCGATTGTTGCATCCTCTGCACAGCCCAAACCCTCCGATTCGATGGGTATAATGTCAAAATCCTCATGGATGCGACTGATACCTACGAAGGCGGGCAGAAGAGTAAAAAGGAGGTCATGCGGCTCCTGAGTAACTGGGCAGATCCCGTGACTTTCGAAGAAGTCCAGAAATACGTCGAGAACGATGACAAGTGGGCAAGGATGGCAAATTATGACCCGAATCCTGTCTAGGAGAGTTTTCGAGCAAAGCGCATCAGCAATGGTGCGTTTTTTTTCATTAACCAGAACCCCGCCCGAAGCATTCGTTACATAAGGGCACCCTCTCATGTTGGAGGGCGGGGGTTGAAAGGACACCACGAAGCCTCTAAACGTGGTAAGGTGATTCCATGAGGATTCGAAC
>Ga0209515_10003870_pt1 | contig 20777 bp, 20 predicted proteins | sample Subgroupgradi54m_FD_187454 | JGI IMG/M metagenome (GOLD analysis project Ga0209515, IMG submission 187454) | Subsurface groundwater microbial communities from S. Glens Falls, New York, USA - GMW60B uncontaminated upgradient, 5.4 m (SPAdes)... ...
TTACCAGCTTCTACTTTTATATCGACAGCTTCAGGGGTTATTGAAGTTAAATATGACGGTAAATCAGAGTATTCAATTCTAACCCTGTGAATGGCAGGTGTAAGACTTGGGAATTCAAATGTACCGTCTTTATTTGTAGTAATTGTATAATTCCCAAGATGAATTCTTACGTTTTCAACTCCTCTTTCTCTCGTTGTTCCGGGTAAAATAATTTTATTTTGTTCAGTTGGCTTTCTTGGGTTTTCTTCAAGTACAATTACTTTCCCTTTTATTCTGCCAATAGTCTGCGCTTCTCCGCCTTCAGACAGCCCGCCTGGATTTTTCCCGCGCAGGTTATATTGGTAGATGCCAGAAAGTGATGTTAAAAACTTTGTTTTATCATACTGCAGGCTGAGTTGAGTTTTTTTGTTCATCTGATAATTTAGATTGAAGCTATAAAGTGAACTAGGAGCTTCATTCTCTGGCAGTAGAGCACCTGTTTGTAATAAAAGATTTAATTTGTCATTGAAAATAGGGCCAAGATTAATCCCGAATCTTACCTGTTTATATAATTTGCTGCCTTGTATATAGCTTTGTAATCCAAATAATCTGTTGATTGATTTATTTATATTTAAATCGTAAGTTAAAAACTTTGTTACTGGTTTCCCTCCAAGTAAATTCAATTGCAGAGGTTTATCGTTGGCAAAAGTAAAATAATTCACACTGGATGAAAAGTTTACGGTTCTCCAGTTTTTCATTACGCTTGTTCTAAAAAATGAGTTTGTCCTTCTTTCAATAAGAGTTTCAAAATCAACAGTTGAAATATTTGTCATGTTTATCGGAAATAAAACATTGTCTATTACTCTTGTGGAGGATATTTGTGAATCATTTTTTGAATAGCTTGTTAATAGGGTTGGACCGTTTTTAAATGGTGTTGCTGAAACAAAAATATTTGTTATACCGTATGTATTTGGTTTTTGAGAATTAAGGTTATACTTTCCAAATGAGTGACTTATACCGATATTTGACCTTTGAGGGCTTACATTTAATCCAAATGTTGCTTCATTTCTGTCATGGAAATAAGGGTTACCGGCTAATGAATAAAATCCTGGAGAATAATATGCACCCTTTGAAAAAAAACTTATCCAGTCTTTTGGTTTTACTCTGACTAAAATATCTCCCCCTGGACCCTGACTTGGTTTTCCTGTAACTTTGTCAGTTGATGCTCCAAAAGCTAGATTTGAATTTCCTTCCAGGTATTTTCCTGTCTTTGTTGCGCTAAGTGCAAGTAACCCGCCGCTTTGTTTTGATCTGATAAGAGTATTGGTTATAGAATCATTGTAAGCAGCCTCTCCAATTGAAAACTGCCAGGGTTTATTTGGTGATGTAGACCATTCAGCTACTTCTGCAAGCCGTCCATATCTTACAAATGAAAGATTTTTACCTAAGACTTTTCCATTTGTAGGTAAAAACCCTGTTCCAAATACAAATTTGCTGTCTTTCATTGGTCCAGCTGTCTGAACCTGTACGCCACGTAAAGTAATACCGCCAAGCAGTGGTGATTTAATCAGGCTGAGAGGTTTATCTCCAACGTGTACCTGAAATGGAGAAGCATTTTTATAATATGAAAAATTTCCTGTATCAAAATTTATTAATGGTGCATTTGTTCCTGTTTTTATCAGAAAGTCAGAGGTAATTGCATAGTTGTCATTGTGAAATCCACTGTTTATTTCTGTTCTTCTGGTGTAAAGCGACTCGCTTTGTAATAAGTTAAATGAATTTGTGACACTTAAATAATCAATCAATAAATCTTTTACTCCCTTTCTTGCAAGCGGTTGTACAGTACCTACTGCATTACTACCATCTCCAATAGTATTATTTAATATCAATTTTTCTTCTTCATTATCTTTTGATGTTAGTCCAAGAAGTATAACAAGTGCACTTGTTGGAACCATTTGTGAATCAATTCCTATAATTATTCTGTTATAGCCAAAAAGAGTCTTAAATGGTCTGTTGTTTATGGTTACGATTCCGTTTCTAATATTTAGCTCAACGGTAGATTTGTCTCTGTATCTTTGAATTGTAATTGTACCGTTTACAAGATTTGTAGTTATCCTGTCCTGTAGTTTTGTAGCAATTTCTTCAAGAGGGAAAAGCCATCCTTCTTCATCAAGAATTGGTTTTCTATTAAAGATTATTTTTTGATCGTTAAGTATAACTTCAGGAGGCTCCAGAGTCGTTTTTTTATTTTCATCCTGTTTGTCTTCATCCGGGGTTTGATTTGGATCCTGATTTTGTAAATTATTTTTTGTCTGGGTTGATATAAGCTGGGAAGTGGCCGGTAAAACACAAAAGAATAAGATGCTTGTCAATAAAGACAAAGCAAATGAGATACAATTTCTTTTTAAAGGAAATCTCATATAAAAAATAAGTAAGAACGGGCTAACCCGTCATTATTTACATTCCACGAAGGTTTCCCTAAGAATATAGGTTTATAAAAAAAAGGACTTTGATACTAGTTCTATAAACGTAGGGACTTGCTATAGCAAGTCCCTACTAAAAAAGAAAGCGAGGCACCTAACCCCGCTTTCTTAAATCAAGAGCAAATCCCGTGTAAGCATTATTTGTTTCCTAGCCATAGAAAACAATCATCTTTATTTCAGATCTTTGGTCCTAGTATTTGCTCTTGTACAAGTATTTATTTCGGACAAATTAAAGAGAAATAAATAGGAATTCTGTCCCTATTCTTTGCTTCTCTACTTCTTGTTCTATGGAGAAACTAAATTATATGTAATTGTCGTACTGTATGTCCCTGGTGTGTAGAAGAAGTCAGGTGCTACTCCATAGGTTGTGTTTACCTGGAAGTAATTATTTGTATTTGTACCATCTTTTGCACTTGATGTTTTTGCAGTTCCACTTATTACGTCTGCGCTTGTAGCAGTTGGAATACTATTTAGAGTAGTTGCAGCTGTAAATGGTGCTACTAATGCTCCCGCACTTGCATTACCGGTTGAACCTGCAGATTTTGCAACAGATAGAGTCACATCAGTATCTGCAAGGCCTGTACCACCAGCGTTAGAAGTAGTTCTTTGAGCTGTAAGTCTCCAGGCAGCTCTGTTTGTTCTGATTCTAAAGTTTGCTTGACCAGTTACTATGGCTGCACCAAGGTCAGGGGTTACTGATAGATTAACATTTATATTTGGATTTGTACCAGCCATTGAATCATTTGAAGCATCAGTTATAACTAAGGACCCGTTTACAGTAACGTTTACAGGTACAGTTGCAGCGGCCTGTGCAGAAGCAATATCTTTTGATGAATACAAAGTAAGTATTGCTAAAGTAACAATTAAAAAAATAATTTTTTTTATCATAAAATCTCTGGCATTTTTAAATACATCTTTAATATATTATTCGTTAAATTCTAAAATCCTAAATCCTGTAAATGGTCTAGTACAGATTACAGTCTGGAATTATTGTCCTAAAGTAGAATGGTATTTTGTAATACGTCATTGCGAGCCGAACAGGAGAGACGCCCCACTGGGGCATCTGTACGGGCGTGGCAATCCAGCTATCATTTATGTAATTTGTTGGTGAGATTGCCACGTCGTCCGCCAAAGGCGGACTCCTCGCAATGACGCTACTTTGGAGGATTACTATATAAAAAAAGCAAGCCATATGGCTTGCTTTTTAGTTTTTTATTTACTAGTAGAGGTGGGTTTCAAACCCGCCTCTACTAATTACTACCACTTGAATGGATCATAATCAGTGAACTTACCTGCCCAGCTGTAGTTTTCTGCTGTCCATGGTTTGTCCCAGCCGTACTTGATGCCATCATATGCACCCATTACTATGCCCGATACTCCACCAGCTACTGCGCCAACAACGCCACCAGTTAAAAACCCAATTGTTCTTTGTGGTGCGCCATCTTTTTTTCCAAGTGCTTCAGCGGTTGCATCGGTGCCCCACATCCAGCCTTTTACAAAGCCTCTGGTTAAACCAACTACTGGTCCTACTACAACTCCTGAAACAACCCCTGTAGTTTGTTTAAGGACATGTTCACCATCAGCTTTAGCTTGTATTGTGGTCATTGGAAACAAGAAGCTAACAACTAGTAAAAGTAAAAACAAATTCTTTTTCATATTTACACTCCTTATAAAGTCCTCCCGAAAAGAACTTTTTTACAAAGAAGTAGTATATCATCATAAAAAATAATGCAAGTATGTTTATAAAGTTATTTACTTCTAGAGCGAAAATGGTTAAAAATCTCAGCTAATTCAAGGTAAATTGTCACTAACAAATGGGAACTTTTTTAATGTTAAAATATCACGACGAAGGTAAATTTGATGGTCACAAAAATAGTTCTAGCATCTCTAAGAGGCTTTTGTGCCGGGGTAATAAGAGCAATTGATATTGTAAATCTTGCCCTCTTAAAGCTGGGTCCGCCAATTTATGTAAGACATGAAATCGTTCATAATGAACATATAAAAAAAGATTTTGAATCCCGCGGGGTAATTTTTGTAGATGAGTTAGGCGAAGTACCTGATGGAAATTGTGTAATATTATCTGCTCATGGCTCAGAAGTAAGAGTCTTTAAAGAAGCAAACCAGAGAAATCTTGCAGTAGTAGATGCTACATGTCCACTTGTAATTAAGGTTCACCTTGAAATGATTGGTGCCTGGAAAAAAGGTTATAAGGTTATATATATTGGACATAAAGGACATCAGGAAGTTATTGGTGCTATGAGTAATCTGCCAAATAACTCCTGTTTTCTGGTCGGGTCAGTTGAAGATGTTGATAAACTTCCTTCTGATCTTGGAAAGGTCTTTATAGCTACACAGACTACTTTATCAGTAAATGATACAAAAGAAATTATTGAATCACTAAAGAAAAGATATAAAGAAGTCTTACTTCCCGGAGCACAGGACATCTGTTATGCTACGCAAAACCGTCAGGATGCAGTAAAAGAGCTGGCAAAGGTTAGTGACTACATTTTAATTATTGGTTCAAAAAACTCTTCAAATTCATGCCGCCTTGTAGAAGTAGCCAAACTTGCAGGTACACCTGCCCAGCTTGTTCCAGATCCATATACTTACAAAGTACCAAAAGAACTTCATGGAAAAATTGTAGGTGTAAGTTCAGGTGCATCAGCTCCTGAAAGTCTTGTGGAAGCTTTAATTAATAAACTTGCAGCACCAGTAGAAGTTTTACAGCTTAAAGATGAAAATGTAAATTTTAAATTACCTGATATGGAAAAATTACAAAGACCAGTTTTGGTTTGAACTTGTGCCCTGTAGGACTTTCCGTTAATCTCTACTACCTTTTTCTTGCAATACAAGCAAACTGATAAAAATATTTTGAAAAGTATTCAAGAGGAGTATTATAGAGTTTTCCGCCGAAAAAAGAATCACAAAGCACTTCTCGTAAGCGGCATAATTCTTTTAGCTTTGGACCATGCCATCTTTTATCACTAATGGTTAGATCAAGCAAATCTAAAGCTCTGTAAAATGCATTTTTAGCATATTCTTCTCCACTTTTCTTTCTCCAGGAAATAATACGATCAACATCACTACCTACATTTCCAAGTTGCTCAGCAAGTGACATTTGATGCCATCGTCCAGATTCGGCTAAATCTTTGTGAATATAGTTCATTCTTTTATTAGTATATTAATGATCTCAATAATTTTGCTTTGTATTTGGATGTCTTCTACTGCTCTCGTACGATTATTTTGCCTTGGCCTTAGATTAATCATTGAATCAAATTCAATCCAGCTTTCTTTAGGCGAGTCTGGATAAATATTAATTCCCCATAAATTATCCTGTAATGAGTCCAACTCAAGTAAGAATTCTTCTTCATCGGCATGCATACTTGCACCAATTGCCATTATTTCTTTATTTACATCCACTACAGCTTTAACCATATCACCAAATTTTAAAGAGGCTATATCTTTAAGTTCTTTAATGGTGATTGGTTTGTTAATTAGAATTATTTCTGACATTGTGTAGCACCTTTTTTTTGTTCTGATCCTCTTTTCTTTGGTTTCTTTTTCCATAAAAAACTTTTTAAAATCCTTCTTCTTTAAGTTAAAGTAAATTTTAGGTCTTTTGATTAGCCTCTTTTTTGTATTGTAATACCATTCGGGAAAAGTAATCTAACAATTCACTATTTGATGTAGAAGGGTTAGGATTTCCCCATTCCCAGTTTTTGAGCTTTCTGAAAAACTTTTCCTTCAGTAAGAATCGAAGGTGCAATAACTACTTCTACCTGCTGCATTTCTTTTATGTTTTGTGCACCAAGAGTTGACATAGATGTTTTAAGCGCACCAATCAGATTCTGTGAACCGTCATCAGATTTTGCAGGTCCAAGTAAAATTTCTTTTAATGTCCCAATTGATCCTACTTTAATTCTTGTACCTCTTGGCAACACAGGACTTGGTGTAGCCATTCCCCAGTGAAAACCATTTCCCGGAGCTTCTTTTGCTTTTGCAAAAGGTGAGCCTATCATTACTGCATCAGCTCCACATGCAATTGCTTTGCAAATATCACCACCAGTAGACATTCCGCCATCACCGATTACATGAACATATCTACCTGTGTTTGAAAAATAATCATCCCTAGCACTGGCACAATCAGCTATAGATGTAGCCATTGGAACACCAATTCCTAACACTCCACGACTTGTACATGCTGCACCAGGACCAATTCCTACAAGAACTGCACTTGCCCCAGCTTTCATATGTTCAAGTGCTACTTCATAAGTTACACAGTTACCCACAACTACAGGGATTTTCATTTTTTGAATAAACTCTTTCAATGAAAGCTGGGTTCCGGAACCCAGCTTTCCAAAACTATCCTGTGATTTGTGTTCTATAGAAACCACTGTACTCTGAACCACAAAAATATCTGCTCCTGCATTTTGTGCCACAAGACCAAAAGTATTTGCAACATTAGGAGTAGAAGAAACTGCACATACTGCACCTTGTGATTTAATTTCTTTAATTCTCTTTTCAATCAAATGATCTTTTATAGGCTCCTGATATATTTCCTGCATTAGCGGTACAAAACTGTCATTATCAACACTTGAAATCTTTTGTAATATTTCTGCACAATTTTCATATCTTGTATAAATTCCTTGTAGATTTAAAACTGCTAATCCGCCAAGTTTGTTAATTTCAACAGCAGTTTCCGGATTAACCACACTGTCCATTGCAGATGCAATTATTGGAAAATCAAATTTATGTTTGCCTAAAATAAAACTTGTGTCACATAGTTCAAGATCTAAAGTAATTTTTCCTGGCACTAAAGAAATCTCATCAAATCCAAAAGTTTTACGAGCAGTTTTTTTTCCACCAATAACTACTTTTTCTTGTGTGACTTGATTTTCATCCTTTAGATACACCATGCCAACAGCTCCCTTAATTAGCTATCTATGGTACATCTAAAAATTTAAAATTGGTAAAAATAAACAAAGAATTAATTTATTCTCTAAAAAATATGTACAGCACAACTACAGCTAAGCGGCTTTTTGCTTTGAAAACATCTCAGCTAAAGCATTATAGACCTCACCACTAGGATAAGCTTCATAGAACTTTTTATAGAGAAAATATACATAATTCAAAGCTGTTTGTGGAGGTACTGTTTCAAGCATTTTTAAATCAGCATCCCCAACCTTACCAATAAAATCATTAATCAATTTTCGAATAGAATAATTCATATATTTAATTCCCCCTTGCTAATAATGTAACTATATTATGTTAAAGATATTGTTAAGATAATAAAAATCAATGATGACTTAACTATCTGTTACGTTATTAAGCAACATCAAAGTAAAGATAAACATTAGGGAACATTGGCTTGATAGCTCTATATGTTTTTAATGCGCTAAATAGCCTTCAAGCTTTGTACATCTGTCAGGTTGTCTGAGTTTTCTCATTGCCTTAAACTCTATCTGACGGACACGTTCACGGGTTATCCCAAATAGTTGGCCTACTTCTTCAAGCGTTCTTTCACGCCCATCATCAAGTCCGTAACGTAAGCGAATCACTTCACGCTCTCTCGGCAAAAGTGAATTTAAAACTCCTTCAATATCAGATCTCAGGAGTTCATCCGTCGCTGAACTATCTGGTTGAGCAGACTCTGCATCAGCAATAAAATCACCTAAACGACTGTCTTCTTCTTTCCCAAGAGGAGTTTCAAGAGAAACCGGTGTTCTGTTTGCAGCAACGATTTCTTTTATCTTCTGGACAGAAACATCCATTGCAGCAGCAAGCTCATGTTCAGTAGGTCTTCTATTTAGCCCTTGTGAAAGCTCTCTGGTAATTTTTTTGAACTTATTTATGGTTTCAACCATATGTACAGGTACACGAATAGTTCTGGATTTGTCTGCAAGTGCTCTTGTGATTCCTTGCCTAATCCACCATGTAGCATACGTAGAAAACTTATAACCACGTTCAGGATCAAATTTTTCCGCAGCGCGGATTAACCCCAGATTTCCTTCCTGAATTAAATCAAGGAAAGGTAGTCCTCTGTTTAAATATTTTTTTGCAATTGAAACTACAAGTCTTAGATTTGCCTGAACTAATTGTCTTTTTGCAACGATGCCATCATAACCACCATTTGCAATCCTTCTTGCTAAATCAATTTCTTCTTCTGCCTTTAAGAGTGGTATTCTTCCAATTTCTCTAAGATAAAGTCTTATGGAATCATCTGTACCTAACTCAAGCTTTGCATCAAAGAGATCATCTTCGACAGCGCCTGTGTCATCACCTTCTACATCTCCACCAAGTAAAACATCACTAAACTCACTCTCAATTTGAGTAAGTTGCTCTACATCAGGCAAATCAGCATTAACCATAATATTTGCTATTGAACTTTGACCAGCAATATCTACCATCTATATAACTCCTTCAAATTTATTTTAATCAACCAACTAAAAACTCAAGAAAAAAGTCTCTACATCAGAAAGATGAAATTTTATTTTATTTCACAAAGCATGTAGTTTATTCTTGGATACAACCGTAACTTTTATATTCTCATTACTGCCTTGTAATTTTTTTCTGGCCTATTTGGCTCAAATTGGAGTAAGTAAGATTTTTTAATTTGGTCAGGTATCTACTATTAAATATAACCTCTAAAACCTAAATTTAAAAGTAGAATTCCTTAAATCATTATTAATATTTTATTTACCGCGGCAAAAGTTTACAGCATGCCTCTTTTCACTATTATTCAGGTTTTGTCCGCCTAAGGCGGAACAAAACCTTTAAATTAAATACAGTTAACTATCAAATCATAATAACAGCTGGTCAAGCTTAACTTAGATTATGAATTATCTGAAACATTTAATTAATTTTTTAACTGGTTGCTGGTTAAGACCTGAACCTTAACATAAGAAATCCCCTGTTTTTTTGCATCAATCTTATCTGCTGCTTTTTCAGACAGGTCTATTATCCTACCTGCTTTAAATGGTCCTCTATCATTTACCCTGACTACTACTGATTTATTATTTTTCAGATTTGTAACCTTAACTCTGGTGTTAAAGGGAAGTGTTCTGTGTGCAGCTGTTAATTTGTTTTTATTAAACTTCTCACCATTTGATGTTGTTCTGCCATGCCAGTATGGTCCATACCAGGAAGCATTTCCATACCAGACTTCTCCTCTTAATCCATCTTCTCTCCCATAGTCCAATATGTCATGGACTTCATCTCTAAAATTTGCCTTGGCATCCAAGCTAAATAAAATAAAAAAAGATAATAAACAAATAATTAAAAGTTTGATTTTATTATTCATAACTCTGTAAAGTTTTACCCTAGAAACATTAAGAAAAAAGGCTTTATTAATAATTGATTTATGTTTTTCAATATTTACATAATCCTTATATAACTTTTTCCTCAATTTCTTTAGATAGCTGTTCAACAAAAGCATTAAGAGATACTTTGCCAAGATCACCTTTTTTTCTGTCACGGACAGAAACATTATTTTCGCTTGATTCCTTATCTCCGACAACGGCCATATAAGGAATTTTATTTAGCTGAGCATCTCTGATTTTTGCATTTAATGATTCGGCCCTGTCGTCAATTTCAACTCTTATATTTTTTTCTTTCAAAGCTATCTCAACTTTTTTTGCATACTCTAAGTGCTTATCAGAAATCGGTAAAATCATTACTTGCTTATATGAAAGCCAAAGGGGGAAAGCACCTGCAAAGTGTTCTATTAAAAGGGCAGCAAATCTTTCCAGACTTCCGTAAATTGCTCGGTGAATCATAACAGGCTCTTGCTGTGAACCATCTTTTTCTGTGTAATGTAGCTTGAATCTGTTTGGTAAATTAAAATCAAGTTGTATTGTGGCTCCCTGCCAGATCCTACCAATGGCATCTTTTAATTTAAAATCTATTTTAGGCCCATAAAATGCTCCATCTTCTGGATTAATCTTATATTCCAATCCATATTCCTTTAAAGCTTGTTCCAAGCCACTTTCAGCAAATTCCCAGATCTCTTTTGTGCCAATTGCATCTTTTGGTTTTGTAGAAAGTTCTGCTGTGTAAGTCAAACCAAAACCTTTATAAATCAAATCTACAAGAGAAATTACTCCTTTAATTTCATTCACATACTGATCCCTCCTACAAAATATATGAGCATCATCCTGCGTAAATCCGCGCACCCGAGCCAGACCATGCATTACTCCGGAACGTTCATATCTGTATACAGTACCAAGCTCTGCCATTCTTATAGGAAGTTCTCTATAGCTGTGTCTTGTAGAATTAAAAATCAGAACGTGAAATGGACAGTTCATTGGTTTTAAAACATAATCCTGCTCATCAACTGTCATATAAAACATGTTTTCTTTATAAAACTCATTATGTCCTGAAATATTCCAGAGATCATTTTTTGCAATGTGCGGAGTATAAACCATTTCATAACCGTTTTTCAGATGTAAATCTCTCCAGTAATCCTCCATTTCTTTTCTTACATAGGCTAAAGCTGGATGCCAAAGGATTAAACCCGGTCCTGACTCATCTTGCACACTAAAAAGATCCATTTGGCGTCCAAGTTTTCTATGATCTCTTTTTTCTGCTTCTTCAAGCTTTTTCAGATGAGCATCAAGCTCTTCCTGACTCCACCAGGACGTTCCATAAATTCTCTGAAGTGATTCTTTTGTTTCATCTGCTCTCCAGTAAGCACCAGAAATAGAAAGCAATTTAAAAGCTTTAATTTGTTTTGAATTTGTAATATGAGGGCCTCTGCAAAAATCATTCCAAACGGGTTTCCCGGATTTATCTTCAAGAACATACAATGTAGGATTTTCATTCTTGTATTGATCAAGTAATTCTGCTTTAAATTTTTCTCCTTGAGATTTAAACTCTTTTAACTGTTTGTCTGCATCCTGAATACTTACCCTTACAAATTTTTGTTCTTCATCAACTAACCTGTGCATTTCTTTTTCAATCTTTACAAGATCTTCAGGTGATAATTTGTGATCAGGAATTTCGAAATCATAATAAAAACCATTTTCTATAACAGGACCAATTGCAATTTTTGTTCCCTTAAAAAGATTTTGAACTGCTTCAGCCAGAATATGTGCTGTACTGTGTCTTAAAAATTCATAACTTCTTGAATCATCCTGAGTAATTATTTCTACTTTGTCACTATCTCTTAAAACAGTGACTAAATCTTTTAATTCTCCATTTAATAAAAGTCCAATACTTTTTTTGGCAAGACTATTACTTATAGCTTTAGCCAGATCAAATCCGGTAGAGTCTGATGGAATCTCTTTCTTCGAGCCGTCTTTTAATATGATAGAAATTGTAGTTTGGGTAGGCATCTTCCTTAATTGGTAGAGGTGGGTTTGAAACCCACCTCTACGGTTTGATATCTATCAATCACTTCATTAATACCAAATAAGAAATTGTAATCCATACCTAGTTTTTTAAAAGTTTCTTTACCGCCTTCATTTCTATCAACCACTGCTAAAACCTGCCCTACTTTACAGCCATATTCAGTCACTTTTTCAATTGCTTTTTGAGAAGATCCTCCTGTAGTAACCACATCTTCTAAAATTGTAACGGTCTCACCAGATTTAAGCGGACCTTCAATCCACTTTGCTGTACCGTGTTTTTTAGGTTCTTTTCTTACATAAAAAGCATTTAACTTTTTCCCCATTAAGAAGCCAATCTGTGAAACACCACTGCTTAACGGATCAGCACCTACGCTGATTCCACCTATTGCAGTTACATCACTTTTTAACATTCTTAAAAACAAAATAGATATTATTGTTCCGCCTTCAGAATCAAGCGAGGTCATTTTTCCATCGATATAGTAATTTGATTCTTTACCACTTACTAAAATTATTTTTCCTTCTCTATAACTTTGTTTAGCAAGAATAGTTAGAAGCTTATCTTTTAATTCTGTTGTATCTTTTTGCCAAAGGGTATTTATGAGTTGGTTTGTTGTCGTCATGGTTTAATTATTTTACTATGAAAACATACGATAAAATCTATAACCTCGTAAAAAAAATCCCTAAAGGAAAAGTAATGACTTATGGGCAAGTCGGACAAATACTTGATTTGAATCCTAGAGTTGTAGGGTGGGCTTTAAACAGGCTGGCAAAGGTAAGGGCGGGTTTTAAACCCACCCCGACAGCCCCAACAGTTCCCTGGCAACGTGTAATAAATTCAAAAAGTGGAATCAGCACAAATAAACTAATGAACATTCCTCTTGATCTTCAAAAGAAGCTTTTAGAAAAAGAAGGAATTAAGTTTGATAAAAAAGAAAAGATTGATTTAAGCAAATACCTTTGGAAAAATCATTCATTTTTTACATAATTCAATAAGATCTTTACCTGATCCAAATAACTACTTATATACATAGCTCTTTGATCACGATCTAAATATTTTTCAAGGCTAAGCCAGTCCTTTACTTTAATTTGAAGATCTGTAAGCTTTCTTTCAATCTCATTTGCTCTGTCCGGACTATAATTATTCAGATCTTTCTTTAAATCCTGAGTAAGATAGTAAACTTCTTTTTGTATTTGACTTTCAGACAAGACAGAAAGTTTTTTTGTAAGTGCGAATTTTTCAATTATTGAATTAAATTCATCAAGTAATTTCTGACAGGCAAGAATTGGTTTATTATAAGGAGTAAAGATTGTTTTTTCACGAAATGGACCACTCTTAAGTAAGTTCGATTTAATACTATCCAGATGTTCTGCCGCAAACAACGCTATTCCTAATACACCTGCATTCCTTGACTGCGTAATTCTCTCGGCAAGTTCTCCAAGTCCTAAAACACGAAGATTAAAAGCAGGAATAATAATTCCCTTATCATTAATCATTTCTCTTTCTCTTAACAGTTTGGTTTTAATTTCTTCTTTTGTATAGGAATAATAAAAAGGATAAACGACATCAATCCATCTATTTACAAGCCATGTTTCCCAGTCCTGCTGTATTAATTGCATTCTAAGCGTTCGGTCTATAGCAAAAACTGCTGCAGATATTTTTATATTTGGTTTAATTTTTCTAAGTTTCAAACTTGTTTCTCTTACAAAATCACTTACAAGTGCAGCTTTCCAGTCTCTCCAAATCCTGTTACCATTTCCGGTTATTGCAGGTGCCCTGCCAGTTGCTCCAATAAAAGCATTTTTGGAAACAAAATCAAAACCAACTTGAGAATATGTTTTTTGAAATGGGAATCTAACATAATCAAATTGAAAACCATCCACATCGTAATTCGTTACAATTTCACTGAACAACTCCTGTAGAAACTTACATGCTTTTTTATTCGCAGGACTTACCCAGGTTTCCGGCTGCATCTCTACTCTTAGCTGTCCATCTTGTCCTGCCAAAGCCCAGCCTCTACCCTTTGTAGAAATTACAGGACCAGGGTATTCAATTGGTTTATTTACAAGTAAATTGTGCCTAGTATTTCCAACGGCAAATGTCCAAACCCATGCATGAAGCTCCATTCCATATACATGAGCAGCATCTATAGCTACTCTTAGAGGATCCCAGTCCTTAATGAGAGGATTCTGTGGAAGTAACCTGGAAGGATAAATCGGATAGCCAGCATTTACTGTTTCAAAAAATATTACATTAAATCCAATTCTTGAAAGATTTTTAATTAAATTTCTAAGTTCAACTGCATCCTTACATGAAACAATACTTCCCCGATCAAGCCAGATAGCACGAACTTCAACTTTTCTCACAGGAATCCCAGAAGAATAAACAAGTGAAAACTCGTTTTTTGCAGAGACTGCATACTCTCTGGCAAGTTTATGATTTCCGGATAAATAATTTGAATTAAAGTCATTAAAGAAATCCAATGCATCATTAAAATGTTTTTTCAGCAAATACTTAGGAACTGACAAATCAAGTTGTTCAGAAATTTGAATTACAAGGTTAGCCTCTGCTCTTAGAGCGTTAATCTCTTTCATAATTTTCTTAAATTCTTCTTTTGATATCTTTCTGGTTATATTTAAAGAAATATTATTCCAAACATAATCAATGGTCTTTAGGAATGTTGCTATATCATTACTTCTGTCAACATCCTGTCCCCAGCTATAACCTATGTACACAGTATTATTTGAGCCAGCTACAACAGGTTGGTTAGTTTCTTTCCATCTGGCAATAATTTTTTTTGTGCTGCCGCTAACATCAAATACAGAATAAAAATTTCCAACAGGCAATCGAAAGAGAATTTCATCGGTACTATACTTTAGCCTAAGCTCATTTCTTGCTACAATATTTTCACTTACGTTAATTCCCTGCTCAGCTAAAAAAACTTTCAAGCTATCAGAAATCGGACCAATACCAGAACTTATAATTAATTTTCCACCTGAATTTAAAAAATCTTTTAAGAATATCTGCTCATTTTGATCTATATCTATTGCAAGTGGGAAGAAAATAATATTTGTTTCTAAATCTGTTACCTTTGTTTCAGGAGTAATATTGCATATAAACTGATAGTCTAAATTGGTTCCTTCAAAAGTCTCCAGAAAAGATTTCCATAACTGCTGAAACCCTACAATATTATTACCGTTATAGGTTTCAACATTTTTGTAACTGTATAGTACTCCAATTTTTTCATAAGCATTAGCTTCTGATAAACTACAAGTTAAAGCAAGAGACAAGACAAAAATAAAAATGAATGATTTTCTCTTAAAAAGATTTAAAAAGCTCAAAGCATCACCTCAAATTGCAATTATAACCGGCTCTGGGATAAAGGTTTTCAGAGATAAAGAACCGGTATTGGAAATTAAATATAGTAACCTTCCATTTTCACCAACACATAGACACATAGACACACCAGCAAAAAACATAAAAGGACATGAAGGAGTCCTAAAGCTCTACAAAATAAAAAATAAAGATGTAATTGTATTTTCTGGCAGACATCATTTATATGAGAGGCTAAACATATTAGATGTAACAGCAAATGTAAGACTCAGTCATAAAATTGGAATAAAAAAATTAATAATAACAAATGCTGCCGGTGGAATAAATAAAAATTTTAAAGCTGGGGATTTAATGTTAATCACTGGCTTTATAGATTTAATGCAATCAACAGAAAGAGGTATTTTAAGTGGGATTAGTCAAGCACCTAAAAGAATACAAACAAAACTAACAAGCTTAATTCAAGGGCATTTTAAGAAAAATATAAAGACTGGAGTATATGCAGGTGTTTTAGGCCCTTCATATGAAACTTATTCTGAAATTAAATTATTACAATCACTCGGTGCAAGCACTGTAGGCATGTCCACAGTTCCTGAAATTATTTGTGCAAAAAGTCTGGGACTGGATTATGCAGGGATTTCATTAATAACAAACGTCTGGAACCCAAAGCACAAACCTTCTCACAAAGAAGTTCTGGAACAAGCTGAAAAATCAAATGAGAAATTAGATGATTTAATATCAAAGTTAGTAGAAAGAATTAATGTTTAGAAACAGCTAAAACATTATAAACAGTATCTCTCTCAACTGGGACATAACCAGCATCTTCAATCAACTTTTGAATAAAATCTTTTTCAAGTCCTCTTTTACGAGCACCAGCCGCATGTGTAATACTCTCTTCCTGAACAGTTCCATCTAAATCATCTGCACCAAAATTTAATCCTACCTGTGCAAGTCCTACACCAAGCTGAATCCAGTAAGCCTTTATATGATCAAAGTTATCCAGCATGATCCTAGAAATCGCAATATTTTTTAAAGAATCAAATGCAGTTATTGGTTCTACTGTCCCTGCAATTTCAGTATCTTCATAGTGACAATGCAGTGGAATAAAAGTCTGAAAACCTTTGCTTTTATCCTGCCCCTCACGTAACTGAATCATGTGATCCAGTCTGTCTTCTACATTCTCACCAATACCACAAAGCATAGTAGCATTTGATTTTAATCCAAGTTTATGAGCCACCGCATGAATCTCAAGCCATTTTTCAGCAGGGATTTTATCCGGGCAGGTATCATCCCGAACTGATTTAGAAAATACTTCCGCACCACCGCCAGGCAGACTATCTAGACCTGCATCTATTAGTAGTCCCAGGGTTTCCCTGGGTGTTAATTTTTTCAGTTTACTAAAAAAATCAATCTCTACTGCAGTAAATGCCTTTATATGCAAAGAAGGGAAGTTTTTTTTAATTGCTTTTAGAAGATCTACATAATAAGGAAGTGCTGCCTTAGGATTTAAACCACCGACAATATGAACTTCAGTAGCTCCACCGCGAATACCTTTTTCAACATGTTCAAGTGCTTCAGGAATTGTATAAGTGTAAGCACCTTCTTCATTTGGCAGTTTTGCAAATGCACAGAAATTGCAGTGACCAATACAAACATTGGTTGGGTTTAGATGTAAATTTTTATTCCAGTAAACCCACTTTGATTTTTCGGGTCCTGATTTAATTTCACGGGCTAATCTTCCAAGAGATCCAATAGTTAAAAGATCATTTGAATTATAAAGAAATAAACCTTCTTCAAAGGAGACTCTTTCTTTGTTTAAGATTTTTTGTTTGATTTGAGAAAGCATAGGATTTAATTATGCAGCATGTAGAGATTAACTCTTAGCTTGCTGTAATCGTATACGATCATATTCTGCAAATGCATTGTTTAGGTTTTTAGGGAATTGGTAATTGCTGTATTCTTCATTAGGATAAAGACAAATGTATGTTTTATATGGATTGTTACTACTTTTTTGTAACCATACTATCTTAATATCCTTAGTCTTTGCGGGTTGACGCATTCGTAAATTTTCTAAAGTTTTCAAACCATCATATCCATAGCCTGTTATAGTTCCTGTCGGTTCATGATAAGTAATCCAATGAGTCCAGATTATAAGATCTTGATGGTAATGAGGTTCTGTTTCTCTAACATGCTTTGCAGCCTGTTCTGCACCATCTAAAACCTTCTCAGAAGTTAATTCAAAATCTTTAGTTGATAGTAAAGCAACATTTGCCTGAATAATTTGTGCATCAGTTCTAGCCTTCCTTGGAAGACCTAAGTGACGGCCTATATGAACTTGTGATCTTGTTCCTGCTGCAATTGCAGCTTGTAATTTTGCTATTGGCATATTTCTCCTTTGTTTAAGATTTTTTGTTTAATTTGAGAAAGCATGTATTGATTTTATATCCCAGTGACAAAAAAATCCTATTACAAAACAAAAAAATGTAGAGACACCATGTGTGGCACCTCTACAAATAATTACTTTAAAATAGTAAGAATTACTTCTTATCTATTTTTTTTCCAAGCCAGTAAAATCCTGCAACCATTACAACTATCATAGTAATGTTTGAATTTAGTAAACCTGTTAAATCTCCCATAAGAACCTCCTTTTGCTTAAAAGAAAGACTGAATTAAACAAATAAGGTTTCAGATTTATAAGAGGCATAAACCATTTTTGTGTTAAGACCTATGATCATGTATACTTTTATCAAATAGTAATAATTAATTTAAGAGGTATTTATTATGAATATAAGACCAGTCCATGTTTCAGTAGAAAGAGCTTTGCGATTTAACCAAGAAGAAAATCTAAATAATAGAGTTGACAAAGAATATTGGGATTGGGCAGACAATGCAGAAGGTGGTTTAGAACACATAATACCTCCTGCAACTACATCTTTTAGCATTCCCACTGCTTAGGCTGGCTTACTCTTCCTCTCGATTAAATATTTCGATTTTTGTTACAGCAAGTTGATTCATATCATTTCCATCAAGGTTTTTGAATTCAAACAGAAAAAATCTATTTTTATCAAACGGAGCTTCAGCAGATTTTATAACATAGCCACCTTTGTTAATGTGTCTTAGTTCTTCTAAAGTTATTCTCATTGCCGAGTAACGAACTAAACTAGAAATAGTTTTTTCAAACTCTTCTACTTCCCCCTCACTGTGAAAGCCTGATGCAATATTGTTTATGCTGTTTGCTGAGTCTATGTCTACTTTTAATTTAAGACTAATTTGTTGTTTGAGATCTTCCCTTAAGTAAGTGGTTTGTTTTGGAAAATAAAGCTTTCTAACAACGCTGACTTGTGGTTTATCACTAGAGGACTCCACAATTTCCGGAATATCTTGCTCTTTAAGAATTTCTGCTTTTGTAATTGCTAATTGATCTTTAGCACCATTAAGTTTAATTTGAATTGCAAATAATCTGCTTTTATTTATAGGATCAATGTTTAATCTCAATTGTTCACCAATATTGCCATTGGTAAGTTCTTTTTCTGGCATTTTCATCACTGTTACACAAGCAGCATTTTCAATTGCATCTACAAGCTTCTTCACTTCTTTTTTGCTATCAAGTTTTCTGGCTTCTTCAACAAGATAGTATTCAGATTTTGGATCCAGCTTAAAAGCAATATGGTACTGGCCTTTAGGAGGATTACACCTATAAATCCACTGGGGTTTTAAGTTTAAATTACTTATTGTGAGCACTTAAGTAAAATTATAGATCAAAAAGTTCAACGAGAAGAAACCTGATTTATAATCTTACCTACTATAAAACACTGAGAGCTACATACTATTTAGCGAGATACAACCAGCGTGGGAAGCGTTCCTACCTGTTGACCATTAATTATTGCTATCTCAATTCTGTCAGGCATAATTTGAATAGCATATCTAATTGTTTCAACAGTTAAAATACTTCCATCCCATCTAACAATTTCTTCCACTCCTAAAATAGCCCTCATATTCATTACACTTCTACCATTAATTAGTGGTGCACCACCTATTCTATATTCAATTATATTGTTTCTTATCCTAATGGAATAATTTACATTCTTTTTTCCATTGCGCGATGGTTCAACCCTGACATCTATTTGAACATCTCTATCATTTAAAAGACTAAATGTTCTATATTGTCTTTTTATTATATTACCAAGACTCTCTCTATAAAACTTTTCAATACTGTCAAGAAATCGCTGTATCGGTGTACTACTTTCCAGATTATTAAAACCATTAATGGTACTTTCTAAAAGGATTCTATGATCATATCGAATTACTACTTGATTATTATTAGCCGGCATTCTACCGGACCCATAAGCATTCCTGTTATAAATAAAATTATTAGAAAACAAATCTTGGACCTCATAATTCCTATAAGTACCTTCAATTGCTCCTTCGCCCTGTATACCTCTCCCATTCCTTGGAACACCATCCAAATCTATTGTTTGTCCAAGCAATCCATGTGGCATTATATGATCTTGAAAAACTCCTAATTCACTAGTTCTTACCTCAATCCTATTCGGCGTAATTCTAATATTGTATTCCGCTGTTCTAATAGTTAAAGCACATCCATTCCAAGTAATAGTTTCTCCATTTTCCAGAGTAGCTTCTGCACCTGCTAATAATCTTATACCATTAAGAAATACTGTTCCACCTTCCCTGTATTCAAGCCTATGATTTCTTATTTGAATTCCAAAGCTTCCTAAATTTGTTTCCACTGTACCAGAAGGTACAAACATCGCATTTATTTGAATATCTCTATCGCTCAAAAGATTATATATTTTATGAGCTTCACCTCTTACTTCAAATCTTCCACCGTTACTTTCAAATATAGGATCACCATAAACAACTCCAAAACGATTTGCTGCAATTATAGGCGGGGGTTCAGTCGATTGATATAAACCATACTCAAAAAAATGACCTTCCATATAAAGTTCATAATGATGTTGCATCAAATCTTGGTTATCATCATTTGAAGAAAATTCAGTTGCTCTGTCTTGAAAACTTAAAAGTCCATTATTAAGTTGTCTTATAAGATGATGGGAATCTATGTTAATCAAACTATTATAATCAAGAAATTGATCGTATTGAATTAAATTATTTTCAGACTGAGTACCATTATAAAAACCAGTGCTCTCTTGGTGACTGCTTGGAGAAACATGCAAAAAATCCAGTAAATAAGGAACAATATAAGCCCCACTCATAGAAAATCCCCTTAGCTTAAATTTTTAAAATATAATTTTTCTTAAATAATAAAGCTCAATAATATAAAGTACTGTTCTAAATAAAGTTGACAGCAGCTTAGTAAGCTTAATAATTAAACACTGAAAACTGCATACAAACTAGGATTGAGTTATTAGGACTGTGGATTGAGCAAAACTCTTATTTAATTTGTTCTACTCAATCCTAATTTCTCAATTCTCAATCCTCAATCCTTATTCTGATCCCTTTGTGGTCTAGAGGAAAAAAACAAGCCCTCGATCTATTAGTACAGCTCAGCTTAGTGTATCGCTACACTTACACTTGCTGCCTATCAACGCCATAGTCTTTGGCAGATCTTACTACCTTAACGGTATGAGATATCTCATCTTGAGGTGGGCTTCGTACTTA
>Ga0209515_10003871_pt1 | contig 20775 bp, 16 predicted proteins | sample Subgroupgradi54m_FD_187454 | JGI IMG/M metagenome (GOLD analysis project Ga0209515, IMG submission 187454) | Subsurface groundwater microbial communities from S. Glens Falls, New York, USA - GMW60B uncontaminated upgradient, 5.4 m (SPAdes)... ...
GTCGATCTTAAGGTCCTTGGCCTCAATGGCCAGGTCGATCTCTTCGGGCTCGAACAGAATGGCCACGGTGACCGCCGAGGTATGGATACGGCCCGAGGCCTCGGTCGTTGGCACGCGCTGGACCCGATGCGTCCCGCTTTCCCACTTCAGGCGTTTGGAACACCCCTTGCCGCTTAAAGAAAAAATGACTTCCTTGACCCCGCCGGCCTCGGTCTGGTCAAACTCGATCAACTCCAGACGCCAGCCCTTGAGGTCCGCGTATTTGCTGTACATGCGGTAAAGGTCCGCGGCGAATAAACTGGCCTCCAGGCCGCCGGTGCCGGCGCGGATCTCGATGATGATGTCCTTGTCCTGTTCATTCTTGCGGGGGTCTAAAGCGTCGGAAAGTTTTTTTTCCCAAACAGCCAAACGCGACTCCAGGTCGGCCAGTTCAGACCTGGCCATTGGCTCAAATTCGGCGTCGGGTTTGTTCTTGAGGATGTCTTGCAATTCGCGGATCTGGTCCGCGGTCTTTTGATAGGAACGGTACGGCTCGATGAGGGAGGTTAGACCGGAAAATTCCTTGGCGAGTTTTCCGTACTGGCTCTGGTCAGCGGCAATGTCCGCGTCAGCCAGCAGTTTTTCCAGCTCAATAAAACGCTCTTCGCTTTTTTTGAGCCGGGCCAACTCATTTGTTTTTAGCATAACGCTTGTTGAAACGCTCAATGCGGCCAGCCGTATCCACGAACTTCTTGGCCCCCGTGAAGAACGGATGGCACTGGGAGCAGATCTCCACGCGGATGCTCTTTTTGGTGGCGCGCGTATGGATCACGCTGCCGCAGGCGCAGGTGATGATGGCCTCTTCATACGCGGGATGGATATTGGCTTTCATATCAGGATTTCCTTTCAATAAGGGCGGTATATTACCTTATTTATTCATGTTTTGCAAGAAATCCGTGTTGGTCTTGAATTTGGAGATCTTGTCGATCAAAAGCTCCATGGCCTCCGCGGAATTCAGGTCATTGAAGGCCTTGCGCAAGAGCCATACGCGCTGAAGGTCTCCTTCCGTGACCAGCAATTCTTCGTGGCGGGTATTGGAGCGCTTGATGTCGATGGCCGGGTAAATGCGGCGCTGGAACAAATTGCGGTCCAGCTGCAATTCCATGTTGCCGGTGCCCTTGAATTCTTCAAAAATGACTTCATCCATACGGCTTCCGGTGTCCACCAGGGACGTGGCGATGATGGTCAGAGAACCGCCCTCTTCGATATTGCGCGCGGCGCCGAAAAACCGCTTGGGCTTATGCAAGGCATTGGAATCGACACCGCCGGAGAGGATCTTTCCGCTGTGCGGGACCACGGTGTTGTAGGCGCGGGCCAGACGCGTGATGCTGTCCAAAAGGATGACCACGTCGCGTTTGTGCTCGACCAGGCGTTTGGCCTTTTCAATGACGATCTCCGCGATCTGCACGTGGCGTTCCGCGGGCTCGTCAAAGGTGGAGGCAATGACCTCGCCCTTGACGCTGCGCTGCATGTCGGTCACCTCTTCCGGACGCTCGTCGATCAAAAGCACGATGAGCACCACTTCCGGATGATTGGTGACGATGGAATTGGCGATCTTCTGCATGAGGACCGTTTTACCGCTGTACGGAGGGGCCACGATCAAAGCGCGCTGGCCCTTGCCGATGGGCGTCAAAAGGTCCATAATGCGGGTGGACACTTCCTTCTGGTCGATCTCTAATTTCAGACGCGCCTTGGGATACAAAGGCGTCAAATTATCGAAGAAGATCTTGTCCTTGCTCTTTTCGGGATTCTCAAAATTGACCGCCTCGACCTTCAAAAGGGCGAAATACTTTTCCCCTTCTTTGGGCGGACGGATCTGGCCGGAAACCGTGTCCCCGGTCTTCAAATCAAAACGCCGGATCTGCGAGGGCGATACGTAAATATCATCCGGACAGGGCAAATAGTTATATTCGGCGCTTCTCAAGAAACCAAAACCCTCGGTGAGGATCTCCAAGGTCCCCTCCCCGAACATGAGGCCTTCTTTTTCCGCCTGGGCCTGAAGGATCTTGAAGATCAAATCCTGTTTTTTAAGGCCGCCGGCGCCCTGAACGTCCATGTCGTGGGCGATCTTGGTCAACTCGGGCATTTTCATCTCTTTGAGTTCTTCTATATGCACGGTCTTCCCCGCGGGGTTGGCCGGTTTATAGTCGCCATTCTCGTTTTTAAGCTCTTCTTTGTCCGGTTTTGTTTCTGTCTTGGTCATTCCATTCTCCTGTTTTGTTTTTTCTTCCTTTGAAGCAATCTATCAACAACGGCATCCACTTGCCGGCGGGTTGCCTGAAGGGTGCCGCGATTATCTATGACGATGTCGGCCCGCCGGACCTTTTCGCTCAAGGGCATTTGCAGGCGCAGGCGCCGTGTGATATCGGCCCCGGACAATTGGCTTCCTTTAAGCCGTTCGAATTGCTGGGCGCGGGACGCCTTCACCACAACGGTCACATCAACGATCTTTTGCCATCCGGATTCAAATAAGAGCGGGACATCAAGAATGATCAGCGGTTTGTTTCTATATAGGGAAATCTGCCTTTGGACTTCCTTGAACGCTGGCGGAAAAACAATATCGGTGAGTTTTTTTAATGTGTGAGAATTTTGAAAAACAATGCTGGCAAGTGCCTGGCGGTTTAATGTTGACCTAAGTATAGCATCTGGAAAAATTTTTGCCACTTTTTTAATGCATTTTCCTTTCGGGGCCAAAAGGCCGCGGGTGATGGCATCCGCGTCAATGATCCTGGCGCCATGGTGCTTGAACATGGCCGCGACCGTGGTTTTGCCCGTGCCTAAACTGCCCGTGACCCCTACGATAAGCATTTCCGGTACACCCTTTGGTATTTGCGCGCCGACTTGTCCCAGGAAAAACGCTGGCGGAAGGCCCGATCGACCAAAAAGTCCATCTGCTTCTGGTCGCGGTACACCTTGACCGCCTCTCCCACGGCCTTGACGAACGACGGCTTGTCGTATTCGGTGAAAACGAACCCGTTGCCGTTTTGACGGACGGGGTCGTAACGTTTGATCGTGTCGGCCAAACCGCCGGTGCGGTGCACGATGGGAACACAGCCATAACGCAGGGCGATCATCTGACCCAGGCCGCAGGGTTCGAACGCCGAGGGCATCAGGAAAAAGTCACAGCCCGCGTAGATCTTATGGGCAACATTTTCGTCAAATTTAAGAAAGATCCTCATGTTTTTCGAATGGCGGCCGGCACATTCTTCCAACATGCGGTGGTATTTGCGATCCCCAACACCGGTCAACGCGATCTGCCCGCCTAAACGCACGATATCGTCCACGGCCCCGGCAATGAGATCCACGCCCTTTTGATGGCAAAGCCGCCCCACAAAACCGAACAGCGGCACGCGGGCCTTCGGGGAAGGCAGATCCAGCAGGACGCGTATCGCCGTCTTGTTAAGAAATTTTTTCTGCGGGTTTTGGTATGAATAAGGAAAATCCAAAAACGGGTCGTCCCTGGGGTTCCAGACCTCATAGTCCAGGCCGTTGAGGATGCCGGTGACACCATGGGCACGGTTGCGCAAGACCCCGTCGAGACCGCAACCCAATTCCTGGCCCTGGATCTCCCTGGCGTATTGGGGGCTGACCGTGGTGATGGCGTCGCTGAAAATGATGCCGCCTTTCAGGATATTGATCTGGTCATAAAATTCCAGGCCCTGCGCGTGGAACAAATTTCCTTCCATCTCCAGTTTGGAATATTGTTCTTTAGGAAAAATGCCCTGATACGCCAGATTGTGGATGGTCAAAACCGACCGGGTGTTCTTGAAGAAAGGGTCGCTTTGAAATTTGGTCTTCAGCAAAACCGGGATCAACGCCGCATGCCAGTCATGGCAATGGATGATGTTCGATTTGAATTTGATGTGCTTGAGGATGGCCAGCGCCTCGTGGCAAAAAAAAGCGAACCGCTCAAGATTATCCGTGTAATCGCCGTTAAAGTCGCCGTAGAGGCCGTCCCGGCCGAAATAATGGGAATGTTCGACGAAACAGACGCGGATATTGTTACCGATGCGCACCGCAGGCGAAGGTGCGCCTTTGGACGTTTTATACCGGGGCGTGATGACGACGATCTCATGGCCCAGTTTTTCCATGGCCAAAGGCAGGGCCCCGCACACGTCAGCAAGCCCGCCGGTCTTGGCGAAGGGGACCACTTCTGATGCGCAAAAAACGATTTTCATGATAGCGTTGCCATCTCCAGCCAGTTGGGTCCGGTTTTGACGCTGGCCTTGACGGGAACGGAGAGTTTGATGACCCCTTCCATCTCGGTACGCACCAGCGAAGCCACGGGTCCGATCTCCTTTTGCGGCACGTCAAAGACAAGTTCGTCGTGCACGGTCAGGATCATGGTCGAGGACATTTTCTTTTGGGTCATCAGCCGGTCAATATGGACCATGGCTAATTTGATCAGGTCCGCGGCCGTGCCCTGCACCGGCGTATTGATGGCCTGACGCTCGGCGAACTGGCGCAAACCCATATTGGCATTATGAATTTCCGGCAAATAACGACGCCGGCAAAGCAAGGTGGTGACGTATCCCTGCTCTCTGGCCTTGACGATCTCATCGTCCATGAATACGCGCACCCTGGGGTAGCGTAAAAAATACCGGTCGATGAAATCCTGGGCTTCCTTGATGGAAACGCCCAGGTCCTTGGCTAAACCGAAAGAACTCATGCCGTAAATGATGCCGAAATTGATCCGCTTGGCCGTGGTCCGCATGTTCTCGTCTACCTTTGACTCCGGCGTATCAAAGATCAGGCTGGCCGTGTAACGGTGAATGTCCGCGCCCTCGGCAAATGCCTTTTTCAAATTCGCGTCGCCGCACAAATGCGCCAGGACGCGCAGTTCGATCTGCGAATAATCCGCGGACAAAAGCACGTGGCCTTTGGTATAAGGCACAAAGGCCTTGCGGATCCGCCTGCCTAAGTCCGTGCGGATGGGAATGTTCTGCAAATTGGGATTATTGGAACTCAAACGCCCGGTCTCGGCGCCGGTCTGGTTAAAAGACGCGTGCACACGCCCGTCAGCCGGATCGATCAAATGCGGCAAAGCATCAATATAGGTGGACTTCAATTTAGCGACCTGACGGTATTCCAGGATCAATGCCGGCAAAGGATGCTTGGCGGCCAAGCGGGTCAACACTTCCTCGTCGGTGGAAAAACCGGTCTTCGTTTTCTTGACCACGGGCAGTTTGAGGCGTTCAAACAGGACTTCGCTCAATTGTTTGGGTGAATTGAGATTAAACGTCGTCCCCGCGATCTCAAAAAGCGAATCCTCCGCCTCTTTGATCTTAGCGGCGCACTCTTTTGAAAGTTCCTCCAGCACAGCCGCGTCCACCCGCACGCCGTTTTTTTCCATGCGGGCCAAAACATCGGCCAAAGGCATTTCAATATCGTAAAAAAGGACCTCCACCTGCTGTTCTTTCAGCATAGCTTTCTGGATCGTATACAATTCACGCAACCCCTCTTCGCTGGACCTTAAAGAAGACATATGGTATTTGCCCTGGCCGCCGGACAATAAATAATCCGCCAAATGTACGTCAAACACCTCCGCCTTGAGAACATCGTTAGTGATACGTCCGCTTTTACGCAGGGCTTTGAGGTCATAAACAATGTGAACGTCTTTTTTTCCCTCATGCCAATACGTGTAGTCCTTGAGATCTTCGGCAACCGGGTCCTCGGCCCCTGCACCGGAAATTTCCTTGGCGAATTTACGGAATTCCAATTCGGTGTAGAGGTCAAACAACGCTTTGCTGTCCGGCTCTTTGCGTTTGAGATCTTCCAAAGAAACATGCACAGGCAGGTCCGTGTGCAGGGTCGCCAATTCCCGGCTTAAAAAAGCGTCTGCGCGGCCCGCTTCCAGTTTGTCGCGCAGTTTGGCCGGCGTAACCTTGTCGAGATGGGCGTAAACGTTCTTCAAAGAGCCGTATGTGCTTAACAATTTACGCGCTGTGACCTCGCCGACACCATCCACGCCGGGAATATTGTCGGAAACGTCGCCGGCCAAGGCAATAAAGTCCACGATCTGATCGGGTGTGACGCCGAATTTGCTTTCAACATCTCCCGCGCTGATCATCTGCTGATGGCGGGCGCTATAGAGTTTGATGTGTTCCCCGACCAATTGCCCCATGTCTTTGTCGTCGGTGACGATGACGACTTCCTTGCCCTTGCCGGCAAAACGCGCGGCAAGCGTTGCCATCATATCGTCGGCTTCATATCCTTCCATTTCAAACATAGGGATGTTATAGGCCGCGACCACGCGGCGGATGATCGCCATCTGGCTGATCAGCCCGTCGGGCATAGCCTGTCTTTGGACCTTATAGTCGGCGAACTTGGCCTGACGATGCGTTTTCTTGCCCGTGTCAAAACAGACCGCCAGATGGTCTGGTTTCAGGTCATTGAGAAGTTTGCGCAGGATATTGCAAAAGCCGAACACCGCGTTGGTGGGCTGGCCTTTGGAATTGGACAGATTTTTGACCGCGTAAAAAGCCCTGTAACAGAGGCCGTGGCCATCCACCAGAAATATACGAGCATTGGACATGAAAAAGGGTCAGGAAACTGTTTGGAAGTATTCGTTGAACAACTGTTCCTGGGTTTGGGCTACGGCTTTGCCCTCTAAAAGGTCGCGGAGCAGTTTTTCTTTGGCAAAAGCAGCATTAAAAAGGACAAAACCAACGATGTGTCCGTCGCGGACGAAAATTTTCTTATAAACATTGTCCGGGCCGTCAAATTGCATGTATTCCCGCCCGCCTTGGGGGCCCGAGCGTACCATGCCAGCACAGGTGCCATCCAGGACCTTAAGACCAAAATCATGGACACCCGATGACGGTTGATCGGTGGTGATCATGTCCACACCCTCGCAGGACCCATCGGTAAAAACCCTTGTGTCAGCTTTGAGGTCGTCGAAAATGACCGCCTGCGCCGCGATCACTTTGCCGGACCTTAAACGCACCGCTTTGACCTCGGCATCGCCCAAAATTTCTTCCACGGCATTTTCAGCCATGACCTTCAAGCCCTTGCCCTCAAGGATCTGTTTCAAAAGCAGGGTGGTCTCTTCGTCGAAAATATCCGGCAGGATGCCAGCCCCGGCGCTGACAACGCTGACTTCCTTGCCCAGCATCTTCAAGGCGCAGGCCGTATTCAATCCCAAAAAATTGCTGACGCACACAACGGCATTATCAATGAACGGAATGTGCTGACCCAAGGCCCCGATGGATTTATAATGCGCGCAGTCAAAGATACCCTCCTTGCCATGGCCCTTGATGTCCGGTCCATGCACGGCCCCCAGGTCAGTGACCAAAAGACGGTCATAGGGAAATTGCCGTTTGCTTTCCGCGGCCACGTATTTGCGTTTGGTGCTCACACGGGACAATTGTTCATTGAGGACAATGTCCACCCCGTGCTCTTTAAAAAACGATTCATGTTTGGGATGTAATTGAGGTTCCTTGATCTGTTCGGCCAAATGAGCGGCGAGCAGCGCGCGATCATACGGTAAAACACCCTCGGAACAGAACAGCGTGATGGATGACTCTTGATCTTCGGCGCGTATTGTCTCGATCGCGCTGATGGCGGGAACTCCGTTACCGATGATGACAATATTGGGCATAAAATTCCCTGTACGGGCGGGTTTATAACCCGCCCCTACATTGCATCTTGAACGCCTGAACGGCATTGCTCATGAGCATCAGGGACGTGATCGGACCGACCCCACCCGGAACAGGCGTGATATAACCGGCCTTTTCTTTGACGGGACCAAAATCCACGTCCCCGACGATCTTCCCATCCTCATCATTGATGCCGATATCTACGACTATGGCGCCGGGCTTGATCCAATCGCCCTTGACAAAACGTTTCTGCCCCACCGCAGCCACGACGACATCCGCCCTGCGGACATGGCCGGCGATGTCATTGGTCTTGGAATGGCAGACCGTGACCGTCATGTTCATCCCAAGCAACAATATGGCCATCGGTTTACCCACAATTTCACTGCGCCCGATGACGACGGCCTCTTTCCCCTTAAGATCAATTTGAACGGACCGTATCAGATACATGGCGGCGTTGGGAGTGCAGGGAATAACGGCCCGCGGGTTGCCTAAAAAAAACCGTCCGATGTTAACGTCTCCCAAACCCTCAATGTCCTTGTCCGGATCAATATCATTGACGAAACCGGAATACCCACCCGGGACGGGCTTATTGAGGATGATCCCGTGATATTTGCCTTGATTGGCCTGATCAATGATCCGGTGCAGGTCATCTTTAGGACCGGCCTGAATGATATGGAGTTCGATCCCGACCGACTGGGCCGCTTTCTTTTGTGATCCTATGTACCAAACAGCGTCCGGATCGTCCCCTACGGCGATGCTCGCAACGCAAGGAATTTGACCTGTACGCGATTTAAGATCGGAAACCGTCCGGCTTAGCTCTTCCTTCAATGTCCCGGCCAATTTTTTTCCGTCTAGAATTTGAGCGCTCATGCGTCGGCCCCCGCTATGGCGGACGCGGCATTGAGCCCCGCCATCAACAGTTCCACCGCCACCTCGACATCGCTCAAAAGATACGGGTTGCCTTTGGCTGTCAGAAAAGGCGTCAATCGGATGGCTTTATAACACAACCGCCGCACCTCTTTGGGAACAGCCCCGGCTTTGAGAGCGGCGTGCTGTTTGGCTTTCGCGCTCCCGGCGCGGGCAGCCACCACCGCCAGATAGGCCCTGGAATCTTCGCTGGCCAAAACCAAAAACCGGCGGCGCAGGGCCTCGCTTTGTGCCAAAACCTTTGTCATTTGCCGGTCCAAAATCCTGGTGTTGCCTTTCCTGCCGATGGAATACCGCGCGACCATGGAAATGAGCGCGGCGCCCAAAGCAGCGGACAAAGCAGCCGCGGAACCGCCGCCGGGAACAGGCTCGCGGCTGGCCAGGTCATCCAGGTATCGGGCAATGGTTGTTCGGCTAAAGTTGTGCATAAGAATTTAAGGATGTCCGGACAAAAACCGTTCAGCGTCGAGGGCGGCCATGCATCCTGTGCCGGCGGAGGTGACGGCCTGACGGTACACCTTGTCCTGCACGTCGCCGCAGGCAAAGACGCCGGCCACGCTCGTGCGCGTTGTGCCGGGCTGTGTCTGGATGTAGCCTGCTTCGTCCACAGCCACCTGACCTTGTAAAAAAGACGTATTGGGCACGTGGCCGATGGCGTAAAAAAGACCACCAACGGATAACACTGACTCGGCACCCGTCGTTGAATTTTTGACCTTAAGGCCCATCACCGTCTTGTCCCCCAAGACCTCGACAGGAACAGTGTTCAAAAGGATCTTGATCTTGGGATTATTCTTGGCGCGTTCCTGCATCACCTTGGCGGCGCGCATAACATCGCGACGCACGATCATCAGGACCTGGGAAGCGAACTTGGTCAAATAAGTGCTTTCTTCGACAGCCGAATCCCCGCCCCCGATGACAGCCAAAACCTTGTTGTGGAACACCGGCAAAGCCCCGTCGCAAACCGCGCAGGCGGATATCCCCTTTTGCCACAGCCGTTGTTCCCCGGGCAAATTCATGCGCTTGGCCGCGGCGCCGGTCGAGATGATCAAGGCCCTGGTTTCATGGACCGTATCGCCGACGAACACCTTAAAAGGCCGACGAGAGAGGTCCACGCGGTCCACGGTCTCGGTCAGGATGCGTGTCCCGCAATGCAAACTTTGCTGGCGCATCAGGTCCATGAGTTGGGGGCCCGCAATGGCCTTGAAACCGGGATAATTCTCGACGTCGGTGGTGATGGTCAATTGCCCCCCGGGCCCAACCCCGCCGGCGAGCAGACCTTCGAACATCAGGGGCTTCAAAGCGGCCCTCGCCGCGTAGATCGCGGCCGTGTGTCCCGCGGGGCCTGAACCAACGATAATGAGGTCTTCCATCAGATGAGATAATGGTCCAATATTTTGGAGCGGGGTTTTTGTTCGGCCCTGGCGACCAGATCGCGCAGGATCTGGTCATAACGGGGCTTCGCCGTATTTTGGTAGAACAAACCAAAATACCGGTGTCCCTCGGAAGCGATCTTGAACGCCGCGGCCAGGTTCGACGGGTCATGTTCGACCACCGTGGTCTTCGGCGCGATGCGCCTGTCCGGGGCGATGCCCTTGTCATGCTTTAAAAAAGAGAACCACGCCGAACTTTTGTGGTCAAAATTGGCCGGGTCAAAATGCGGGCAGCGCTGGGAAATGTGCACGAACGCAAAGCCCGGATGGTCAAACGCCGTCTTCATCGTGGAGGTCAAATGGTCCGGGATCCAGTCCGCAGTGCTAGCCACGAATGATGCCCCCAGACCCAAAGCCACGGTCAAAGGGTTGATCGGCTGCAGGAAACTTCCCTGCGGCTGGGTGTTGGTGACATGGTCTTTGCGCGTCGTCGGGGACGTCTGGTTCTTGGTCAGAGCGTAGAGTTCATTGTCGTAGAGCAAAAACACGCATTTGAAGTTCTTGTTGATCCCGTGCATGAGATGGTTGCCGCCGATGCTCAAAGCATCCCCGTCGCCGGCATGCACGAACAAGTTCAGGTCCGGACGGGTCAAAGCCAGACCCAAAGCCACGGTGATGGGACGGCCGTGGATGGCGTGCACACCATAGGTATTAAAATAATTCGGGGCGCGGCCGGAACAGCCGATGCCGGAAACATTGACCGTGGCCGCCGGCTGCAGCTGGCGCTCGACGATAAAACGCTTCAACCCCATGATGATGCCGAAATCCCCGCAGCCAACACACCAGCGCGGGTTTTCCGTGTTCAGGTCCTTGAGCACGACCGGTTGTTGAGGTTGAGTGGGTTCTACCTGGATTGACATGAAAGTGTCTCCTTGACTCTATTGACAATGATCTTCGGGCGTATGGGACGACCGGTGGCCTCGGCGATCATCGATTGAACGTCAAAAAGCGTTTCACAACGCAGCAGCATCGCCAGCGGCGATGGTTTGAGCGCGTCACCGTAAGCGACCTCCACGGTCACGATTTTCTTGTACCTGGCAAAAATATCTTTCAGGATCAGCGGCAAAGGATAAACGACGCGCAGGTGCATGCCCGCCGCCTTGATCCCCTGCTTTTTGCACAGGGACATGGCTTCCTCAATGGCGCCGCGGGCAGAACCCCAGCCCACCACCAGAAGATCGCCGGAATCGGGCCCGAACATTTCCGGCTTGACCAAAGCCCGGCGGACGTGATGGACCTTTTCATTGCGGACCTGATGCGAACGCTGATTGGTGCCGGAAAAATAATTCACCTGGCCCTTGGCATCCGTATTAAGGCCCGTGACCCGGCGCATGCCGCCCTCGGTGCCGGGCACGGCCTGCGAGGTGTGCACCATCTCGATGTCTTTGGGCAAACGGTTCATGTGAAAACGATCCAAAATAAAATCGGGGATATCCTCAACATTGTCCATTTCAACGACCTGGGGCTTGGTGATGACCTTATAACTGTTGGCCGTCTGAAAATCGCTCATGATAAAGACCGGCAAGCGCAACTTTTCAGCCAGATACCGGGCCATGTGCGGGGCGTAAAAACAATCAATGACGTTGGCAACGCTGATGACGACCTTGGTGTAATCGCCGTGACTGCCGAAGATCACCGCCGGCAGGTCCGATTGCTCGGTTTTGGTCGGCATGCCCGTCGAAGGGCCGGAACGCTGGGCATCAATGAGGATGACGGGGATCTCCGCCACCTGGGCATAACCGATGAATTCCTGCTTGAGCGACAGGCCCGGACCGGACGTGCACGTCACCGAGGGAACGCCGCCGTAATACGAACCGATGACCGTGCCGATGGCCGCGATCTCATCCTCGGCCTGATGCACCATGCCGCCGTAGGACGGGAACATTTTGGCCAGCGTATGCATGATGGATGAGGCCGGTGTAATGGGGTAACCGGCAAAAAGTTTGATACCCGCGTCGATGATGCCCATGCTCAAAGCCGTGTTGCCGTCGATGAGGATCTTCTCCCCCTGCCGCGGGGTGCTCTCGACTTGAAAGGTGAAAAAAACCTTTTCCTTGGCCAATTGATAGCCGTTGTGGAAAAGGGCCATGTTCTTGGCAAAAATATCTTCCTTCAATTTCTTGCCGAATGTCTTTTGGATCTCCCCTTTGACGATCTCCTCGTCCATGTTGTAGATATAACTCAACATCCCCAAATAATACAGGTTCTGGCCCTTGCCGCCCAATTCCTTGACAAGGGCCTGGGAGGGCTGGTCCACATCAAAAGGAATGACGCTCAAACCCTCTCTGGTGCAGCGTTTGAGCACCATCTCATAAGAGTCGGGATTGGCCTCGCGGTCGCCCATGTCCAACAGGATGCGGCAGCTGGAATTGTATTCCCCATCGTCGAGACGCGTATCCAGGACCATCTCATGGGAAGCCAGGATGAAATCGGTGTCATTGCCGATATTGGTGACGTCAAAATCCGCCAAACGGATGATGACGCCGGAGAGCGCCGGGCGGGTCCTGGCCGGAGGGCTGATCTCGGCCGGAATCATGGGCTCGACGTAGACGTATTTGCCCATGCCCACAAAGGCCTGCAAAAGGATGTCCCCGGCTTTCTGCGCGCCGAAACCGGCATCCATTAAAAGCTCAAAGCGCGTGACCGAACGTTTCTCGACCGACATATTAACCTCTTATCCTTATATATAACACTGCCAAGGGGTTTGACAAGGGGAAACTACGGATTTAGTGCGGGCCTTAAGTCCTTTAATCCCTTGATAACAACATCTATTTTATCATCTTTGAGCAAATCGTCAATAGTCACATCCGATTTGATCGTAAAACCGACGTCCTTGATCATGCGCAAAGTGCGGCGATTGGATGCCCCTTTGGCATTCAAATACCCCTGCAAAAACAAAGAATTGGCCGGGTATAAAGCCATGACTTCCATGCTGCGCAAATGCCCTTCCCGTCCGGCGGCGACGCGAATTTCCGCTTTGGGATTCAAAAACCGAAACAGGCATAAAACGCGCAAGACGAACTGCGGGGTCAAATTTTTGGGTTCGGACAATAGATTGCCCTCGATGGGAACTAAAAGATTGACCGGAATGGACGCGGCCTTAAGCACCCGCAGGCGTTTGGCGACTTCTATGATGTCCTTATGCTCCTCGCCCATACCCACGATCATGCCGGAACACAATTCTATGCCTGCCTGACGCGCGGCCAAAAGCGTGTTGAGCCGGTCGGCAAAGGTATGGGTCGTGCAGATATTGGGATAATACGATTCAGAAGTATTGAGATTATGGTTGAGCCGGTCCAAACCCGCCTGTTTTAGAGAAACCGCGGCCTCGGGCGTCACAAAACCGGTGGAGACACAAATTTCTTTATCGGGGAATTCCGATTTAATGCTGGTGATCAGCCGCGTCAGACGCTCGACCCTCGCGGGCGAAGCGCCCCGCCCGGCGAAAACCATGCAATAACGGTAGGCGCCTTTTGAATAGGCCTGGCGGGCTTCTTCGAGCATTTCCTCATCGGATTTAAGGCCGTATTCTTCGATGTCGGCTTTGGAGGTCTTGGCCTGGGCGCAATAATGGCAATCCTCGGGGCAATGGCCGTTCTGGGCATTGTTGATGATGTGAACGACCACCTCTTTGCCGCGAAAGGTCTTGCGCACCTCATACGCGGCATCCAAAAGGGGCAGGATCTCGAGGGTCTCATCCCCCAAAATGCGGCCGCAGAGGGCGTCGCTCAATTCTTCTTCGGCCATGCTTTGCCGGGCCAGGTCATGATAAAAGGCGCGTTCCATATATTTTGAAGTATAGCAAAGCCGGAAAGAATGTCAACCTAAGACAGCAAAGCTGTTGACGTTTCAAGCGTGACCTTAGAGTTTGAATCTGTTGCCTTGAACCTTCTTGGGGGATCTTTGCTGCGGAAAAAGGTTTTGAACGCCGCGCAGAAAACGAAAATACTGGTCCCAGGTCATCGGCCGGTTAACGGCCATGGTCCTTGCTCGGGCGAAAGCCATACGGCGGGACTCGCTGTTGGCGTCTTCCAGCATTTCTTTTTTATCTTCATCGCTAAGCATCGCCGGCCTCTTTCAAGATCTTTTCCAATTGATCCGTATAGTTGAACAAACCGAAATATTCCCTTAAAAGGTCTAAATCGAGTTGTGCCCGATGGTTCTTGATCAGCCATTGAATGTCGGCCATGTCTTGCGCATAACGCTGGGGGTCATTGTGCAAGGCCTGGACCTTCAGACCGATGATGTCTTCCGGAACAACAATGTTGACCACATGCCCTTTAACGATCTCATACGGTTTGGCGCGATCGAGCATGGCCAACGCATATTTACGACGGGCGATAATAAAATCGATCTGCCCCAATTCAGACAGCCGGTTCAAAAAGTTCGCCGCATCCGGACTTTCATGAATACACTCATACCCTAAAGAAGACAGCATGGATTTCACCTTGGCCGTATCTTCATGATGCAATAAAAAATCAATGTCCTGGGTGGCCCTTGGAAAACCGGCGGCATGCAAGGCAAAACCACCGATGACCGCGAAACGGACATTATGTTTCTCGAATCGCTCCAAGATCAATTTAAAAACAGCCTCGAAATCCATGTCAAAATTATAGCACAGATGCTTGCTGATCGTCCTGATTTTCTTGAAGACCGAGGAACACCCGCAGATCCGTCATGGGCTGGATGTCGATAATCACCGGCACAAAGCCCGGGGCGTTCTGCAACTGCTCGAGCATGGCGGGGTCGATGTGAAATTTGATCTCTCCATTAATGTTTTGCGTCTGTAACTTTTTCTCAACGGCGTTCAAATCAATACCACCCTTCTTTGCCTCCCCCGCCATCGCCCGGTCGGGCGGGACTTGCCGGGCTACGGCGGTCATGTCATCCTTTGTACCGTCTGGTAAAAAAGAAAAATGTTTTGCTTCCTCCATCAAATGTTTAGCAATAGCGATCGGGTCACTGTACCGGGCAATGATCTGGGCCATCCCCTCCCATCCTAAATTATTGATGATGCCATCCGAAAAACCAACCAGAATATCGTCCGGATCTAACGCATCCACAGAAATTTGATGACCCTCAAGCTGACCTCTTGCAGACTGTCTGTCTTTTCCGCCCAAGAAATCCACGATCACGTGCCTCAACGGATGCGTCTTCGCCTGTGCTTCCGTGAACCCCGCTCGCGCGACAAAACTGTCATCCCGGCCCAACCGACGGACCTCCCCAGAGGCTTTCCTTATGCCAAGACCGCTATTCCCGACATTAACCCAGACAACACGTCTTTGTCCCTGCGGGTTGCGCCAAATCACAAAAAAAGCAAGGGTGGTTTTCATGTCAACGTCCCCGCGAGGCGGCTTCATTTCCCTGTCATTGATGATCCTTTGTTCCGCTTTCTGAAATACTCCCAACGCAAACCTTTTGGCCTTCTCATCGGATGAAAATACAAAGGAATCTCTGCCCTGCAGTTCCGACCGAACAGCTGCTATGGCCTCCTGGCTCGCCACCTCTCCCGCAGGACCGTTACCCACGCCGTCGGCAACCGCGAGACCCCATTGACTTACAAATCCCGTATCCTCATTCACATGGCCTGGTTTGGTAATTGTAGTATCCGTTTGAACATGATCGATGAATCGCTCATCATTTCCGGAAATGGCACGCTGGCGGGCAAGTTTTTCAGCCGCATCCCAAATATCCCTTTGTCCCTTTTTCCAAACTATTTGATCAAAACCGTTCACGCTGACGGCTTCAACCATTCCCTGCTGCCTGGCGGCCACGACTTGAGATATGCTTAAAAGGTCGCGTTCCGCCGTATCATCAAGGCTTGTCACAACACGGTCCTGGACAAAAACCTTTCCCCCATGACGGGAAGACCGCTCTAAATATTCTCCGACTTCCGCATCGGTCAAAGCCGTCACGAGATATTCCTTGTTCACGGACGTCGCCATCGCCCGGTCTATTTCGGGATTCGGCGCGGGTTCCTGACCGGCCTTTGCAGCCATGGCCCGGTCCCCCGGCCAATGATTTTCGGCTAATTGGGCGCTGTCTCCTGCCGAGGAGGCAAGCTTGTCAAACAATACTTGAAGATCATCCTGCATAATAAAGGTTTCATTTTGTATTACTGTATCTACCAAATTACTATCGTCGATTTCCAGGATATTACGTCCTTGTCTTTGTTTTTGGAGAAGATACGCTCTTGTTTTTTCCATAAATCTTTTCCAGCCGTCCCGAAAGGGCTCCCCGTATGCGCTATACACATTATCGGGATAAAAAAACATAGCAAAATAATCAGCAAAAAATTCTGGGGCGGCATCAATAGGTCCCATTCCAGTAGAGGCCTGCGTTAGGGCTTTAAAATTGTCTTTAAATGCAATGATTCCTGGAAGTGGCCTGGAACCAGGGGTATTTAGAAGCTCCCGCCACTCATTTTTAAAAGTTACTGGCAGAGTTTGGTAAAGTATCTCTCCAATCTCATGAAAAAAGAGGGTTTCCATTAATCTTTTCGCTGAGTGTTCATCGGCCTTAGGCAATCTACGACTCATAAAAGAATCTAAAGATGCTTGTATAGTTTGACCAAGCAATGGTAATTCTCGATGCAATTCATCCATCGTGCCAGGATTGTTATTAAGCCACATGTTGGCATATAAAGTGGCATTGAGAGTATTTATAAAGTGCGCTCTTTCTGGCATTGTTTTTGGAATATCAGATAAGATTATTTGGGAGACCAGTATTAACTTAGAGGACCCCTTATTTTCCCGAGCATACACTCCACTGTATGAAATATTGTGACTAGAATAATCATCCCGTGTAGGATGATATGATCGCACATAACTTAATCCATCAGAAAAAATTGAGCCAAGCCCTTTTTTGGCAAAAATACCCGCCAGTCTTCTTACTTCATCTTCATTTAAAAATGGTTCAAAACCAGGCACGGGGTCATTGCCTCTTACCCGCCCTAAACTCAACTCGATTTCTTTACGAAATTTAAGCGCATTTTCGGCCCCAGTTTTCTCATGATTAACCATGTGTTCGATGCTCAGATCCAATACAGCTACACTTTGTGGCTTAAAATTTAATGCAGCCAATTCCCCTTTTGAGACCCAAGACAACTCATACGCAAGTTTGGAGGCCTCTGGTACGCCAAGACCAGTTAAAATTAAAGACAATTCTCCCCTTTTTTCCATACCGCTCTGATTCCCATTTAAAATATTCAACACTTTAGGCATTACATCAGAAGGAATCATTGTTGCATTGAAGGCAGACGCACTTAGCCATGTTGTTAATGCACCCTCATTCCATTGCGGTTCTATAGTCATTGCAGCATCAGCCTCTTGAGACTGTGCTGTTGTTTTTGTAGCTGCCTGTGTTGGTACGGCAACCGTAGTAACAGCGGCGTTAGCCAAGATAACTCCTAGCATCAATGCCCCGCCCATGAATTTCATTTTGCTCAATATTGCAGGATTTTCATATATACTCCTGATCTCTAACATATTTTTAGAATCCATACTTGTCATCGCCAAATTAAAACCACCCGAAAAATACTTCCTTGGGATCATCTGCTGGGTTATTGGGTCCTGCTCTTCTTTGATGTAGTTATAGACGCCTTTCTTGAAGGCTTGAAGGTACTGTTGGTAAATCCCTTCAACATCTCCCTTGCTCTGGATTCCCGCCTTCGCGGGAATGACAGAGGAATTGTATTGAACGCCTGCCACTTTATTACGGTCGGCATAAATCTTGTTGAGGATACTGTCCTTGATCTTCTTTTTGTACCAGGTAGCAAGGATAAGGGAGTTATAGACCTGACGCAATTGGGCGAAGTTCTTGCCTTCATTGATTTCCTTGGTCAGTTGGGGGATGACGATCTCACGGACGATTTGGGAACCTAAAGAGCTCGAGGCTGAAAGGTCAAGACCCAAAGGATTTTGCTGTTGCTTTGACCTTTGACCTTCGACCTTTGACCTTTCCAGTGCTAAATAGTCCTGCTCCAGCATCACCTTCAATCTTGATTCAACCACATAGGCAGTACCTGCCTGGGCGTTCTCATAGACTACGGCCTTTTCAGGGACTATCCAGACCTTGTTGAAGGTATTGACTGGTATGTTGGTTGTTCCAAATCTCTTGTTGGCTTCTTGGTATACCCTGTTCCAGAAGATCTTGCCGAATTCATCTTCGGGATAGATAAGAGATGCTGTTATCTGTTTAAGCAGATAGTCCTGGGCTAATAGGTCTCTGCCCATCTCGGTTTGACCAAAGGATTGAGGAACAATTCTATCCTTCTCATAGGGAGAAAGGTTGACCCAGAGGTCCTTTTCAGGAACAGTAAGTGAGGCAAGAAAGTATTTGATGAGTTTGGAAGATTCATCTTTTAACTGGTCATTAGCCAAGGTGGAATCCCCTTTATCCAGGATAAAGTCAAACCTAAAAGGGTTATCGGGATGGACCTTGAGGCCTTTGAGGACCGGGGGGTTAAAGGCAGGGCTTAAGGATATACGAGTGCCGGGGGCAGGTAAAAATACTTCTTGGGCACGCGCAGACGGCAGGGCCAGGCCATTGGTTAAAAAGGCAAAGAGGGTCCCTAAAAGGACTGTTTTTCTTAGATTTATATTCAGGGGCATGAACAAAATATATACTATTTATGTGAGTTTTGCCAGTTTTCAGCCAAAAAATGTTTCGCGGGAAAGCGCTTGCTTTTTGGACAAAATAGGGTATATTTAGGGGTATGAAACCCCCCATCCACTCGTTCCATATACCGGTCATGGGCACTGCTTTTTCCATTGACACGCCGGTCAAGGTGGCCCGTTACGGCATCCACTCGGTCATTTCCCTGGTCGATGACACCCTCATCGAACAGATGCGCAGGCATTATTGCGAAAAGACCGGGGAGCCCTATATCCCCATCGCCAAATATGACGAGGATTACCGGGCGCGGCGCATCACGGCCTATCTGGACCTGGTTGACCGCATCGTCCAGAAACAATTTGCGGACGTTAAGAGATCGCATTTTGGGCCGGCCAGCGAGATCACCAAATATTTTGAAATGCTCGATGATGCCAGCCCCTTGAAAGAAAAGTACCGGAAAATGCTCTCCACGCACAATCCCCTGCTGAAGATCAAATTGCAGGAAGAATTGCGCGCTGAAATGCGCCCAGGCGACATCAACGTCAACATCATGACCAAGCTGGACCGGGACAATTACGACGCCAAAGGCAACAAACTACCCGCCGAATTTTCCGACGCGCTCTCCGCCCTGCGCGGCTACGCCACCAGCAGCCTGCGTTCCGCCATCGTCTTTTCCGCGGGCATTAACCGCCGGCTCTATTCGTACGCCGAACAGTTCAAAGACTTTTACGCCGACGCCACGGGCGACATCAAAAAGAAGATCATCCTCAAGGTCAGCGATTTCCGCTCCAGTTTCATCCAGGGCAAATTTTTCGCCCAAAAGGGCCTGTGGATCTCCGAATACCGCGTTGAATCGGGCCTGAACTGCGGCGGCCATCTTTTTGCCACCAACGGGTATTTGATGGGCCCCATCCTGGCGGAATTCCACGCCAGGAAAGAAGAATTCGTCCAGCAGTTGCACGCCGTCTACAACAAGGCGCTGACACTCAAAAACCGCCTGCCCTTTGCCCAGCCGCATCCGATCAAGATCACGGCCCAGGGCGGCATCGGCACGGTCCGGGAAGACAAATTTTTACGCGAACATTACCGTCTCGACGGCACCGGCTGGGCCACGCCCTTTTTGCTCTGCCCCGAAGCCACCAACGTGGATGACGTGACCCTGCAGAAACTCTCCTTAGCCACGGAAGACGACCTGTACGTGAGCGACGTGTCGCCCCTGGGGATCCCTTTCAATAATTTGCGCGGCTCTTTGAGCGACACGGAAAAAGATGCCAAGGTGCTCCACCACAGGGCCGGCAGCGCCTGCCCCAAAGGACATCTGGTGTCCAACACCGAATTCACCAGCGAGCCCATCTGCACGGCTTCGCGCCAATACCAGAAACTCAAAATAGACCAGTTGAACACCCTGGGTCTTGACCCCGAAGGATATAAGGTCCGCCTTGACGACATCGTGAAAAAGGCGTGCATTTGCCATGACTTGGGTGAAAGCGCCGTGGTCAAAAACAAGATCCAGACCCGGATCCCCGGATTCCCGGCCATCTGCCCGGGCCCGAACATCGCCTACTTCTCCAAGATCGTCACGCTCAAGGAAATGGCCGACCACATTTACGGGCGCATCAATCTGCTCAACGACACCCCGCGGTCGAACATGTTCATCAAAGAATTGCGGATGTACATTGACTATTTGCGCAATGACATTGAAAAATCTTGGAAGGACTTGAACGAACACAAGGCCAAATATTTCACGGAATTCAAAGACAATCTTCTGGAAGGGATCGCGTATTACCGGGGGGTCTTCCCGCAAATGGTGGAGGAATCTTTGGAGTTCCGCGCTAAAACGCTCAATGAACTGGAAGAGTGCCGGCAGAAACTGCTGCAGCTGGCTGATGATTACGCCAAGGCCTTTATCCCCACCCAGACATTAGTCGCGGCTTAACTTACCCTGATCAATCGCGTAATCCCGCACGTCCTGCGTGATCTTCATCGAACAGAAGTCCGGGCCGCACATGGAACAAAAGTGCGCGAGTTTTGCGCCTTCGGCGGGGAGCGTCTCGTCGTGAAAGGCTTCGGCGGTTTCGGGGTCCAGCCCCAGATGGAACTGGTCTTTCCAGCGGAATTCAAAACGGGCTTTGGATAATGCGTCGTCCCATGCTTTAGCGCCGGGA
>Ga0209515_10003872_pt1 | contig 20771 bp, 15 predicted proteins | sample Subgroupgradi54m_FD_187454 | JGI IMG/M metagenome (GOLD analysis project Ga0209515, IMG submission 187454) | Subsurface groundwater microbial communities from S. Glens Falls, New York, USA - GMW60B uncontaminated upgradient, 5.4 m (SPAdes)... ...
CACGCCGGCGACCACGCGTTCGACGGGTAAGCGCTCGCCAATCACGCCGGTCGAAAACGGAAGAATCTCATTTGGATTGCAATTCAGGCTTTTTGCCAACGCCGCGCAGCATGCACGCGTGTCGGCCAAACCGGGCTCGCCGGTTCCGGCATTGGCAAAGCCGGTATTGATGAGCAGGGCCCGCGGCGTGGTCGCCGCCAAGTGCTCGCGTGCCACGATGACGGGCGCCGCACAAAAGCGATTTTTCGTGAACACCGCTGCCACCTGGGAGCCAGCCGCACACTCGATCACCACCAGATCGCGCCGATCTACCTTGCGAATGCCGGCGGCCACCGTGCCAAGACGAACCCCGGCTACGGGATGCAGTACGGGAAGCCCTGAAAGATTAACCGCCATCGTCGCCGGTTCAGGCGATTTGACCGTGGCAATGCTTGTACTTCTTGCCACTGCCGCAAGGGCACGGTTCGTTGCGGCCGACCTTCGGTTGATCACGCACTACCGGCCGGGCCGCAACACCTACTTCCCCGCCCTCCTCCTGTTGCGCGCCGCCGCCGTCCGCAGACGGATGCACGAACTCCATACGCGACGGTTCGCGCGGGCGCTCGAGCGTTTCCACCTCGGACCTATCCTGTATGTGAACGCGCGCCAACGTGTTGGTCACGTCGTGACGAATACGCGACAACATGGATGAAAACAGCGCGAACGCCTCGCGTTTATATTCTTCCTTCGGATTCTTTTGCGCATAACCGCGCAGGTGAATGCCTTGGCGCAGATAATCCATTGCCGCCAAATGGTCCTTCCACTGGCTATCCAACACCTGGAGCATGACCCATTTTTCCAGGCGGCGCATGTCATCGACGCCGATCAAAGCCGCCTTGTCGACCTGTGCACGATCGCTTGCCTCGATGACACGCTCGCGCAATTTCTGTTCATCAACCCCCGCCTCCTGCGCCAGCCACTGCTGGATCGGCAGTTTCAGACTGAATTCGCGCTCGAGATACTCCTCCAGAGCCTTAACGTCCCATTGCTCTTCCAGGCTCTCGGGCGGAATAAACTGATGCACGACCTCGCCCACGACTTCGTGGCGAATACTCGAAATGCTGTCCGAGATGTCGTCGACATCCATGAGCCGATTACGCTGCTCGTAGATCACCTTGCGCTGATCGTTGGCAACGTCGTCGTACTCGAGCAATTGCTTGCGAATGTCGAAGTTGCGTCCTTCAACCTTACGCTGAGCGTTTTCAATCGCGCGCGACACCCACGGATGCTCGATCGCCTCGCCTTCCTGCATGCCGAGGCGCTGCATCAGGCCACCGAGACGGTCGGAGCCGAAGATACGCAGCAAGTTATCTTCAAGCGAAAGGTAGAAGCGCGACGAACCCGGGTCACCCTGGCGTCCGGAACGACCGCGCAACTGATTGTCGATGCGCCGGGACTCATGTCGCTCAGTGCCGACCACGTGTAATCCGCCCAACGACAGCACGAGGTCGTGGCGCTTCTGCCACTCCTCACGGATTTTCTGCTTCTTGGCGTCGTCGTCAACGGATTCGCTAAGCTCGAGCTCGAGATTGCCGCCGAGCACGATATCGGTGCCACGGCCGGCCATATTGGTCGCGATCGTCACCGCATGCGGACGCCCCGCCTGCGCCACGATCAGCGCCTCGCGCCCGTGCTGCTTGGCGTTAAGCACCTGGTGCTTGATCTTTTCTTTCGTCAACAACTTCGACAGCAGTTCAGATGCCTCGATCGAGGTCGTGCCGACCAACGTCGGCTGACCAGGCTCGTAGCGTTCTTTGATGTCGGCAATCATGGCCGCGTGCTTTTCGCCCGCGGTGCGATAGATCTGATCCGCACGATCATCGCGAATCATATTCCGGTGCGTCGGGATCACCACGACTTCGAGCCCGTAGATCTGCTGAAACTCGAACGCCTCGGTGTCGGCGGTACCGGTCATGCCGGACAGCTTCTGATAAAGGCGAAAATAATTCTGGAACGTGATCGTGGCGAGCGTCTGGTTCTCGTTCTGAATCGCCACCGCTTCTTTGGCCTCGATCGCCTGGTGCAACCCTTCTGACCAGCGCCGGCCCTGCATCATGCGGCCGGTAAATTCGTCGATGATGACGATCTCACCGTCCTTGACGATGTAATCGACTTCGCGCTTATAGAGCGCATGCGCCCGCAGCGCCGCGTTTACATGGTGAATGAGTATCAGGTTCGAGACGTCGTAAAGACTTGAGCCCGCCGACAGCAAACCTGCCTGCGCGAGTAGTTTCTCGACGCGCTCGTGTCCGGCTTCCGTGAGGAAGGCCTGGCGCATTTTCTCATCGACTGTGTAGTCGCCGGGGCCATCTTCCTGCTCCTGGCGCACCAGCTTCGGAATGATGGCGTTGATCTTGACATAGAGGTCCGTACTCTCTTCCGCGGGCCCCGAGATGATGAGCGGCGTGCGCGCCTCGTCGATCAGGATCGAGTCGACTTCGTCCACGATGGCGTAGTGCAGTCCGCGCTGCACGCGATCATCGGCGCGAAACGCCATGTTGTCGCGCAGATAATCGAAGCCATATTCGTTATTGGTGCCGTAGGTAATGTCTGCGGCGTAGGCATCGCGCTTGGTCTGCCGGTCCTGCCCCGGGACGACCACACCGACCGTCATGCCGAGGAATTTGTACACCCGGCCCATCCACTCGGCATCGCGATTAGCGAGATAGTCGTTGACCGTCACCACATGCACGCCGCGTCCGGTGAGCGCGTTGAGATACACCGCCACCGTCGCGACCAGCGTCTTGCCTTCGCCGGTTTTCATTTCGGCGATCTTGCCGCTGTTCAGCACCATGCCGCCAATCAGCTGCACGTCGAAATGGCGCATGCCGAGCACGCGTTTCGATGCCTCGCGCACGACCGCGAACGCCTCAGGCAACAGACTGTCGAGTGAGTCGCCGTTCGACAGGCGCGTTTTGAACTCGGCCGTCTTGGCGCGCAGCTGCTCGTCACTGAGACTGGCAAGCTGTGGCTCAAACTCATTGATGCGGACGACATCCGTCTGCAAACGTTTGACCAGCCGCTCGTTGCGACTGCCGAAAATCTTGGTAAGGACGTTAGTGATCATGAAAAGCTATGGCACTCTGAGAGTCCCGCAGTGGGAACGAAAGCGCGAATTATGGAGGAAAAACGCAGGAACTAGAAGGATTACGGCTTGACGATGTGTTTATCTACTTTTGCGACCGTGGTACGCGACGCCAGCGCCTGCTGCAACCACGGCGCCGGATTCACCGCCTGTCCATTACGCAGTACCTCGAAATGCAGATGCGGGCCCGTCGAGCGTCCGGTCGTACCGACGCGCGCGATCTCCTGCCCCTTTTTCACCAGATCGCCTTCTTTGACGAGCGCTGCCGAGGCATGGGCGTATCGTGTCGCGAGCCCGGATTCGTGGGTCACTTCAACGACTAAACCGTAGCCGGTCTTGTCACCGGCCCAGCTCACAATGCCGTCGCCGGTGGCGTAGATCGGATTACCAAAGCGCGCCGCGATATCAACACCTTCGTGGATAGACTGATGCCCGGTGAACGGATCCATACGAACACCGAAACCGGAGGATATCCAGCTTCCATCCACCGGCCAGGCCGACGGCGTCACGGCCGCCGTCAATTTACGATCGAGTAACAGGCTTTCAAGTGCGGTGAGGCGCGCCTGCGAGCGCTCGAGTTCAACGGCAAGCGACTCCATGCCTTTGACAACATCGGGTGAACTGGCATTTACCGCCGCTGCACGTTCGGGTCCGCCCATCGCGGGGACCGCATCGAAATTGAATTCATGGGAGTCGAGCCCGGCCATCCTGATAAGGCGGCCGCCCAGTGCATTGAGCCGCAGCACCTGCGCTTGCATGCCGCCGAGCCTGAGGGCCAGCGCATTGAGATGCCGCACCGTATCCTGGCGTGCCTTCGATAACACGGCGCGTGACTGCGACAATTCCTGACGGTAGGCCGTCACCGCGGGGTCGCCGTGCTGGCGGTCCAGCATCTCGACGATCCGGTATGCCGCCACGCCCACCATCACCGGCAGCGCCACAATGACCATGGCCATGACGGCAAGATGGCGGCCGCTCAGGCTGGCTGCCTGACCTCTGCCATTACGCTTACCGGGGACGAGAATTACGTGCATGGTCGTTTAGTTGATCGTCAGTAAATTTTTTATGGATATTATTTGGAGACGATCAACAGCAACAATGGTTAAACGGCTGAGAGAGTCCGGACAAAGGCGATTGGGGCCTCTTCCGTCTCTTCGTACGTCATCAGCTCCCACGCCTCTTGTTCGGCCACCAGTTTCTGCAGCAGCCGATTATTAAGCGCATGGCCGGATTTATGGGCACTAAACGCACCGATCAGCGGACGTCCGAGCAGATAAAGATCGCCGATCGCATCCAGCACCTTATGCTTCACAAACTCATCTTCGTACCGTAGTCCGTCGTCGTTCAGGATACGGTATTCATCCAGCACCACCGCGTTGTCGAGACCGCCGCCGCGCGCGAGGCCGGCGGCACGCAGCGCCTCGACTTCGGCCATGAAGCCGAAGGTGCGGGCACGACTGATTTCTTTCACGAACGAGGTCGTCGAAAAATCGACGACCGCCTGTTGGCTAGCGTTGCGGAAGGTCGGATGGTTAAAGTCGATCTGGAACGTCACTTTGAAGCCTTCGAACGGCTCGAAGCGCGCCCATTTGTCGCCTTCACGCACCTCGACTTTGCGCTTGATGCGAATAAAGCGCTTCGGCGCTGCCTGCTCGGCAATGCCGGCAGACTGAATCAGGAAGACAAACGGACCGGCGCTGCCGTCCATGATCGGCACTTCGGCCGCGGTCAGATCGACATAAGCGTTATCGATGCCAAGACCGGCAAAGGCCGACATGAGGTGTTCGATCGTCGAAACGCGCGCGCCCCCGCTTTCCACTGTTGTAGAAAGACGAGTGTCTGTTACATTTTCGGGACGAGCACGGATTTCAACCGGCTCCGGCAAATCGATGCGGCGGAACACAATGCCGGTATCCGGCGCCGCTGGGCGCAGAGTGAGATAAACTTTGTCCCCGGTGTGAAGACCTACACCGGTGGCCCGAATGACGTTCTTGAGTGTGCGTTGTTTAATCATTAGTGATTTTCGCTACGGAAGATGGTGTCCTTGCTAATTTCTAACAAAGCAATCGCCAATGCGCCTTATGAGCCCCGGCCCCGGCATTCGCGATACCATCCCCGAAAAAGTTAGTTGTCCCCGGTAGTTGCATAGGTATTTAAGGGTAAAATCCCGGTTCTGTCCAGTAAAATTCTCCCCCTATCCGGGAAAACTCGGTCATCCCCCGACAAGCGGATAAATCCCACCTATTTTTCAATTTTTTGGAATTACTCTAAATAAAAACAATGTGATATATGGAAAATAGCACCACCACCCGTTGATTGGCACCCCGGTTTCCGGCTCGCTGGGTATACCAATCTGACACAAACCAGGATTCCCATGCCAGATAGGCGTGTTTGTGGAATTTTCCGATTTGGAGTATCGATTCTGCTATGTACCACCGGCACGACAACTGGTCATTCGAACCGATTGCAGACCCAAAACTCATCGACTAGCCTTCACACGCCTCTTCCACCCCTCAAAAGCAAATGAACTCCTTTAATGTAAGCCTTCGTACGTTATCCCTGCTCGTTCTTACCCTGCTACTGTGTGCACCCCTTCAGCCCAGTCGCGCCCAAACCTGTCCGAACGATAACGTTGCTCCTGGCGCAACCGACACCGTCACCATCAAGGCCGTCGGCGATCTCGTTTTCGGCAGCGACTGGCCGACGTCCAGCTACCCGCCGGGATTCCAAAACGACGTACAGACGCGCCTGAAACGTGTTGTCGGTCCTGCCGACGTCGTTTTTGGTAACTTCGAAGGCACGCTGACAACACATGACGTCAGCACCAAGAATCCGAACTCGAGTACGGTATTCGCTTTCCGGATGCCGCCGTCCTTCACCCAATTGCTGCGGGAGGCCGGCTTCAACGTCATTAACATTGCCAACAACCACACGTTTGATTTCGGCCCGACCGGATTCGCCGACACGGTTAACAACCTTTCCCGCGCCGGCGCATTTGTCGTAGGCGAGGCAAACAAAGTCACGCTGCAGAAAGTAAACGGTATCACCATCGCGTGGGTCGGCTTCAGCCACCTCTACCGCCACAACAATATCAACGATCTGGAAAAACTGGCGGAACTGGTGCAGCAGGCGCGCCCGATCGCCGATCTCGTCATCGTCTCGATGCAGGCCGGCGCCGAGGGCAGCGAGGCGCTGAAAGTCCGAGACTACGACGAAATATTTCTCGGCGAACATCGGGGCAACACGTACGCGTTCGCCCACCGGGCGATCGACTTGGGTGCCGACCTGGTGCTTGGACATGGCCCGCACGTGGTACGCGGCATGGAGTGTTACAAAGGCAAGCTGATTGCCTACTCGCTCGGCAATTTTGTCGGGTATGGTGCGCTATCGATAAAACGCGCCGCGGCAATCTCGATGATTCTGGAAGTCACGCTGTCGAAGAACCGCCAAACTATCGGCTTCGATGTCCTGCCGGTGAAATTCACGAATCAGAAACTGCCGGAGCCGGATGAAACCGGGATGGTTCGTTACCTGCTGAACGATCTGTCACGACTTGCGCCGCTCAACGGGTCGGTCAACCTGCCGGTCAGCGCCGAGGGGTACCCGAGCTATCGCCAATGGCTCACGTCGTCGGAGCTGACGAAAATACTGAAGGAATAGCTTTACCGCCGTTTCGTTCCAACGTTCCATCAAGGTGGCCCCATCATCCGCCATGTAACCGTCGCGGAGACAGCGATGCATGGGGCTAACCCCGCTTCTTAAACTTCCTCCCGCTACCGCCGCATCAATCGGCCTGCTTGCGCAGAAACGCCGGGATGTCGAGATAGTCCATCGCCGCTTCGGAATTCGCGGACACCGTTCTCTCGCTGCGCCGATTGCGAATCACGGTCGGCGTATCGAGCGGTGCGTAATTAGCCGCCGGGCCAGTGCCGGTCTTGAGCACTTTGAGCGGTTGCGGCTGCTGTTGCTTGCGCTTGTCCTGCCCTAAGCCGGTGGCGACGATAGTGACGCGCAACTCCTCGCGCATCTCCGGTTCGATCACGGTACCGATCACGACGGTCGCGTCTTCGGAGGCGAACTCCTTGACCGCGTTGCCGACTTCCTCGAACTCGCCGATCGAGATGTCCAGACCCGCGGTCACGTTGACGAGCAGGCCGCGCGCGCCGGAGATGTTGATGTCCTCGAGCAACGGGCTCGATACCGCAGCGAGCGCCGCTTCGCGTGCCCGCCCTTCGCCCTTGGCAGACGCCGACCCCATCATTGCCATGCCCATCTCCGACATCACCGTGCGCACATCGGCAAAGTCGACATTGATGAGTCCCGGACGCGTGATCAGCTCCGCAATCCCCTGCACTGCGTTTTGCAGCACCTGGTTCGCTTTGCTGAAGGCATCGAGCAGCGAGGCATTCTTGCCGAGCACGCTCACGAGCTTGTCGTTGGGGATCGTGATGATCGAATCCACGAACTCAACCAGCTCCTTGATGCCCTGTTCGGCAATCAGCATGCGCTTCTTGCCTTCGAACGGAAACGGCTTGGTCACGACGGCCACGGTGAGAATGCCCATGTCCTTCGCCACCTGTGCCACCACCGGTGCCGCGCCCGTACCGGTGCCGCCACCCATGCCGGCGGTGATAAACACCATGTCGGCACCGGCCAGCACTTCGGCGATACGCTCGCGATCTTCCACCGCCGCCTGCCGGCCGATGTTCGGATCCGCGCCGCAGCCAAGGCCCTTGGTGAGATTGGCACCAAGCTGGAGGATGGTTTTGGCCTGCGACTTCTTGAGCGCCTGCGAGTCGGTGTTGGCGTTGATGAACTCCACGCCTTCGATGTTGGCCCCGACCATATAGTCGACCGCATTGCCGCCGCCGCCGCCTACCCCTACCACCTTGATCACGGCTTGTTGGCCGTATGTATCCATTAGTTCGAACATAGTCAGTCTCCTAGTGTTGAATACGTTTAATCTTTTAATCTTTTCTACTGTTCGCTCTCGTTCAGAAATTTCCCTGAAACCAGCTTTTCATTCTTCCTACGACTCCCTTCACGCCTTTCGCGTCATGCACTACCCGCGAGTAGGCACCGCCGTTGCGAAACTTCGCGCCGTGCAGCACGAGTCCGACACCGGTTGCAAAAATCGGATTCTGGATCACGCCCTTGAGCCCACCGACGTACTGCGGAATGCCAAGCCGCACCGGCATGTGGAACACCTCCTCGGCCAGATCGATCATGCCTTCCATCTTGGCGCTGCCGCCGGTGATGACGATGCCGCTGCCGATCACGTCTTCAAAACCGCTGCGGCGTAATTCCGCCTGCACCAGCCCGTAGAGCTCTTCGATACGTGGCTCGACCACTTCGGCGAGCGTCTGGCGCGTCAGCTTGCGCGGCGGACGATCGCCCACGCTCGGCACTTCGATCGTCTCTTCGCGCGCCGCGAGCTGCGTCAATGCGCAACCGAACTTCTTTTTAATGTCTTCGGCGTTTGGCGTCGGCGTGCGCAGCGCCACAGCGATGTCATTGGTCACCTGGTCACCGGCAATCGGGATCACCGCCGTGTGGCGGATCGCGCCTTCGGTGTAGACCGAGATGTCGGTCGTGCCGCCGCCGATGTCGACCAGGCACACGCCCAGCTCTTTCTCGTCTTCCGTCAGCACCGAGGTGCTGGAAGCGAGCTGTTCCAGAATGATGTCATCGACTTCGAGCCCGCAGCGGCGCACGCACTTGACGATGTTCTGCACCGCACTCACCGCGCCGGTCACGATGTGCACACGCGACTCCAGGCGCACGCCGCTCATGCCGATCGGTTCCCGAATACCTTCCTGGCCATCGATGATGTATTCCTGCGGCAGCACGTGCAGCACCTTCTGGTCCGCGGGAATCGCCATCGCACTCGCCGATTCGATCACACGCTGGACGTCGAACTCGGAGACCTCCTTGTCGCGAATCGCCACGTTGCCGTGCGAGTTGGTCGAGCGGATATGGGAACCGGCAATGCCGGTGTACACCGAATGGATCTGGCAGCCGGCCATGAGCTCGGCCTCCTCGACCGCGCGCTGGATCGATTGCACCGTCGACTCGATATTCACCACCACGCCCTTTTTCATGCCGCGTGACGGATGATGACCGACACCGATGATCTCGATCTCGCCACTGGTGGTTATCTCGCCGACGATCGCCAGCACCTTGGACGTACCGATGTCGAGGCCCACGATCAATTTTTCGTCGTCTCTTTTTGCCATGATCAGCCTTCTCCTGTCGCGGTGGCGGAGCCCCGGCCGGGTTTCCACAGCACCGCAAAACCATTCGTGTATCGCAAGTCGATCTGTCGTATCGACGCGCGCTCGCGCGCCAGCATCGGCCACGCCTGCGCGAAGCGCGCGATTTTTTGTTCCGCGTCTTCGCGATCGAGTACCAGCACGAGGCCGCCTTCAAATTCCAGGCGCCACGTACGTCGCGGCGTCAGCGTCAGTCGCGTCAGGTTCAGACCGGATGCGGCCATCACGTTGTGCAGCGTCTGATAGCGCTCGAACACCTGCGCCTGCGTCCCTTCCGGCCCTTCGAGCTGCGGCACGTCCTGCGGCAGGCCTTCACCGCTCACCTGCACCGCATCGAGCGCCTGATTCACCCACGCATTTCCATTCCAGCGCGCGAGCAACTGTTGTTCGGTGAATTGCACGTACACATCGCGCGGCCAGGCGCGGCGCACCGAGGCGCTCTGCACCCACGGCAGGCGCTCGACTTTTTCCTTTACCGCATCGAGATTGAGCCGCAGGAAATTTCCGCGCACCGTTTCCATCACGGCGCTCTCGAGCTCGCCCTGGCTGATGCGCTTGAACTCACCTTCGAACCGCACTGCCTGCACCGGCATCGTGCTCGGGCGCAACACCCAGTCGATAGCCAGGATCAGCGCGATCAATGCCAGCAGCAGCGCAAACATCCACAGCGCGGCGTCGAAGATCGCGATGCGCGGTACGTCGCGGTTGACGTCAGCGCTCATTCGCGGTCTCCAGAATTCGCAGGCACAGGTCATCGAAGCTAATGCCGTGCTGCTTCGCCGCCATCGGCACCAGGCTGTGGCCGGTCATGCCGGGTGAGGTGTTCACTTCCAGCAGATACGGCCGGCCGTTTGGCGTCAGCATCACGTCGACCCGTCCCCAGCCGTGGCAACCGATAATGCGATACGCCTTGAGCGCGTGTTCCTGAATCAATTTCTCCTGCTCCGCCGACAGGCCGCTGGGGCAGAAATATTTGGTGTCGTCGGAAAAATACTTGGCCTGGTAGTCATACAGCTCGACTGCCGGCTGAATGCGCACCAGTGGCAGCACCGTGTCGCCGAGAATCGCCGCCGTCAGCTCCTGACCGCTGATGAACTCCTCGCATAACACCAGGCGATCGTGTTTGGCTGCGAGCTGATATGCCGCGCGCAAATCCTTCGCCGCCGTCACTTTGGTCAGACCGATGGTAGAGCCCTCGCACGCTGGCTTGACGATCAACGGCAAGCCGAGCTCTCTCGCAATCGCATCGAAATCGCTGTCTTCGTTGAGAAGCGCATAGCGCGGCGTCGGCACGCCGACGGCCTGCCAGATCAGTTTCGTGCGCCACTTGTCCATGGCGATGGCCGAGGCCATCACGCCGCTGCCGGTATACGGAATGCCCATCAGCTCGAGCGCGCCCTGCACCGTGCCGTCTTCACCGTAGCGGCCATGCAGCGCGATATGGGCGCGCGCAAAACCTTCGCGCTTCAAATCCTCGAGCGGCCGCTCGGCCGGATCGAAGCCGTGCGCATCGACGCCCTGGCGCTTGAGCGCGGCCAGCACGGCATTGCCGCTCATAAGCGAGATCTCGCGCTCACCGGAACGTCCGCCGAGCAACACCGCGACCTTGCCGAATTCATACGCAGCGCGCGCACCAGCGCGCATCGGCTCGCCCCCCTCTCCCCTCGCGGGAGCGGGGGTGGGGGTGACGGGGCGCTTCGGGCCGCCACCGTTGCTCATAAATGTTCTCCAATCATTCGCACCTCAGTTTCGAGGCGCACACCGTGTTGACGTTCCACTTCCGTTTGCACGTGCTGAATCAGGCGCTCGATGTCAGCCGCGGTGGCGCCACCGGCGTTGACGATGAAATTCGCATGCAGGTCGGACACGCAGGCGTTGCCTTCGCGCGTACCTTTCAAACCGCTCGCCTCAATGAGGCGCGCGGCGAAATCGTTTGGCGGATTTTTGAAAACCGAACCGGCATTCGGTAACTGCGTCGGCTGCGTGGCGCCGCGCTTGGCGAGCAACGACTTGATCAGCGTCTTGGCCTTCGAGGCCTCGCCCGGCGGCAGACGGAAGTAACCGGCGACAAACCATTCATCACCTTTACGGTTCAGCGGACCTTCGACGTGGCGGTAACTCACCCGGTAGTCCGCCGCCGGGCGCTTGCGGATTTCACCGTCGCGATCGAGCGTCTCGACCGCGTGCACGATCTTCCAGGTCTCGCCGCCGAAGGCACCGGCGTTCATCGCCAGCGCGCCGCCGATAGTGCCCGGAATGCCGGCCAGAAATTCCCCGCCGACGAGGCCGCTCGATACTGAAAAACGTGCGGCCTTGGCGCAGGCGATACCGGCTTCGGCGCGAATGTCGCCGTCGCCCAACAACGACAGGCCGTTCAGCGCGCCGCTGGTCATGATCACCGTGCCGCGCAGTCCGCCGTCACGCACCAGCAGATTGCTGCCGAGCCCGACCCAGTAGAGCGGCTCAGCGGCCGGCAGACTCTTTATATAGAGCGCGAGGTCGTCGAGATCGGCCGGAATATAAAAACGGTCGGCGGGTCCACCGGCGCGCCAGCTCGTGTGGCGCGACATCGGCTCGTTCAGCAGCAACCTTCCGCGCGGGACATCGTGGCCCTTGGTGTGCATCGCGCTCATCATTGAGGCACCAATGTTTTGGGGAGCTGCGCCGCGACCGCGCCGATGGAGCCGGCACCGAGCGTCAGCACGACGTCGTTCGCGCGCAGCACGTTCTTGAGTTGCTGCGGCAGTTGTTGCACGTCTTCGACGAAGACCGGGTTGGCGCCGCGTGCCCGTATGGCTTTGACCAGCGCGCGACCGTCGGCACCGGTAATCGGCTTTTCGCCCGCGGCATAGACCTCGGTGACCAGCACGGTATCGACGCTGGCCAGCACCGCGCTGAAGTCATCCAGCAGATCGCGCGTGCGCGTGTAACGATGCGGCTGGAACACCACCACCAGCCGACGCTCCGGATAGGCCGCGCGCGCCGCCGCCACGGTCACCGCGATCTCGCGCGGGTGATGGCCGTAGTCATCGACCAGGATCACATCGCCCCCCTTCACCGCCACGCTGCCGTTAATCTGGAAGCGTCGGCCGATGCCGGAGAAATTCGCCAGCGCGCGCACGATCGCCTCCTGCGCCACACCGAGTTCCTGCGCGACCCCAATCGCCGCCAGCGCGTTCAACACGTTGTGGCGGCCCGGATGGTTGAGCGTCACGCGCATCGACTTGCCGGCGCGCACCGCGGTGAAGTGCATCTTGATGCCTTCTTCCTTGATGTCTTCGGCGCGCAGATCGGCGTCGGCAGAGAAGCCATACGTCAGCACCGGCTTGTGCACGCGCGGCAAAATTTCCCGCACCACGGCATCGTCCACACACAGCACCGCCAGTCCGTAGAACGGCAGGTTGTGCAGGAACTTTACGAATGCGGTCTTGAGCGTTTCGAAGTCGCCGCCGTAAGTGTCCATGTGATCGGCGTCGATATTGGTCACGATCGCCATGAACGGAATCAGATGCAGAAACGAGGCATCGCTCTCGTCGGCCTCCGCCACCAGATATTCGCCGTGCCCGAGACGCGCATTGGTGCCGGCGCTGTTCAGGCGACCACCGATGACGAACGTCGGATCAATGCCGCCTTCCGCGAGGCAGCACGCGACCAGGCTGGTGGTCGTGGTCTTGCCGTGCGTCCCGGCGACGGCGATGCCGCGCTGCAACCGCATCAGTTCGCCCAACATCTCGGCGCGCGGAACCACCGGTGTCTTGGCGGCACGCGCGGCGGCGACTTCCGGATTTTTTTCATCGACGGCCGAGGACACCACGACGACGTCCGCGCCTTTAACCAATTTCGCGTCATGACCGATGCCCACGCGCACGCCGAGCGAACGCAGGCGTTCGGTGTTCGGCGACTCGCGCACATCGGAACCCGAGACCTCGAACGCCAGGTTGTGCAGCACCTCGGCGATGCCGCACATGCCCACACCGCCGATGCCGACAAAGTGAATGCGCTTTACCCGATCACGCATGCAGCACCTCCCAGGTGAACCAAGCCGCGCGCAGCGCGCTCGGCTCGCCTCCCTCTCCCCTTGTGCTGCGCAAGGACGCGCGAATGTCGCGAGCGCAGGATGCGCAGGAGCGACCGGGAGAGTGAATGAGGGTGAGGGGTACGGCGAACGGAGGCTGAGTCGCCGATCGCGCCAGATCGGAGCGCAAGATGTTCATCGCATCACCTCTTCACACGCGCTCACCACCGCGTCGACCGCATCCGGCACCGCCAATGCGCGCGCGGCGCTCGCCATCTTCAGGATCAGCGCGCGGTTGTCGTTCAATTCCTGCAACGCCGTCGCGAGCTGCGTCGGCGTAAGGGAGAGTTGCGGCACCAGCACACCGGCCTCGCGCTCGGTGAGATAGCGCGCATTCGCGGTCTGGTGATCGTCGACCGCATGCAGATACGGAACCAGAATGGCGCAGCAGCCGGCGGCGGTAAGTTCGGCCACCGTCATGGCGCCAGCGCGCGCAATCACGACATCCGCCCACGCGTAAGCGCCGGCCATGTCGTTGATGAATTCCGACACCTCGACATTCGCGACGTCGCCATAAACGGCGCGCGTGGCGACGAGTTGATCGCGGCCGCACTGGTGACGAACTTCGGGACGCCAGGCTTGCGGCGTCAGCTTGATCGCCTGCGGCACCACGTCGTTGAACACGCGCGCGCCCTGCGAGCCGCCGACCACCAGCACCCGTAGCGGCCCGCTGCGATGGGCCAGCCGTGTTTCCGGCGGGGCGATCGCGGCAATTTCGCTGCGCACCGGATTGCCGACCTGACACGAATGCGTCATCGAACCGAAACCGTCGGGAAAGCCAGTCAGGATCTTGCGCGCGAACATTGCGAGCCACTTGTTGGTAAGACCGGGAATGGCATTGGCCTCGTGCACCAGCAGCGGCGTGCGCGTGAGCCACGCCACCAGACCGCCAGGTCCTGCGACAAAACCACCGAAGGAAAGCACGACATCGGGTTTGCGCCGACGCATGACCCGAAATGCCTGAGCCATCGCGTACAGCAGCGTAAACGGCAGCAACAACCACGCGAGCCAACCCTTGTGACGCACGCCGCGCACATTGATGTATTCCATATCAATGGCCAGTCCCGACGTCGGTACCGCGCGCGCCTCAATTCCGCGCTGCGTCCCGAGCCACACGACGGCAACGCCGCGTGCGATGAGCTCGCGCGCCACGGCCAGGCCTGGAAATACATGCCCGCCGGTGCCGCCGGCCATGATCAGGACTTTATGCATGGTGCGCGTCATCGTTCGCCCCACGACTGACCGCGCGTATCGCGCTCGATGCGCAGCAGAATGCCGGCCGCGAGACAGCAGACGAGCAGGCTCGAACCACCGTAGCTCACGAACGGCAGCGTCAGCCCTTTGGTGGGCAGCATGCCCATGTTTACACCCATGTTGATCATCGCCTGCATGCCGAGCAGCAAACCGATGCCTTGCGCGAGACGCGCGCTGTAGGTCTGGCCGGCCTCGTCGGCGATACGCGCAATCGCGAAGGCGCGCATCACGATGATGCAAAACAGCGCCATGATGACGAACACGCCGAACAGCCCGAGTTCCTCGGCGATCACCGCGAACAGGAAATCCGTGTGCGCCGCCGGCAGGTAGAATAGTTTCTGCACGCTGCCGCCCAAGCCCACACCGAACCATTCGCCGCGTCCGAAGGCGATCAGCGCCTGCGTCAGTTGAAAGCCGCTGCCAAACGGATCGGCCCACGGATCCATGAAACTGGTCACGCGCCCCATGCGATACGGCGAGATGATCGTCAGCAACACCATGCCGCCGATACCGGTGAGCAACACCAGTCCGAAATGCCAGAAACGCACGCCGCCGAGAAACAACATGAGCAGCACGGTGAGGCAGATCACCACGACGCTGCCGAAATCCGGTTGCTGCAGCAGCAACATGCCGATGACCGCCACCACGACGCTCACCATCAGGATGCCCTGCGTAAAATTCTTGAGCTCTTCCTGCTTACGCACCAGATACCCGGCGACGTAGATGATCATGAACAGCTTCATCAATTCGCCCGGTTGCAGCGTGAAAAAACCAAGCTTGATCCAGCGCGCCGCGCCATTAACGCGCGCGCCAATGCCGGGCAACAGCACCACCACGAGCGCGGCGATGCCGATGAGCAGCAGATACGGGCCGGCCTTTTCCCACACGCGCACGCGAATCCGCAGCGTCGCGACCATCAGCACCAGGCCGACGGCGAGATAGAACAAATGCCGCACCAGAAAATAACCGTCGAAGTCGTGCATGCGCGCGGCGAAGGCGATCGAGGCCGAATACACCATCACCACGCCGAGCGCGAGCAGCGTCAGCACGCTGCCGAGCAGCCAGCCGTCGCCGCTTAAACGGGAACGACCAGCAATTCGCGCCGACTGCTCTGTGAGTACCGCCGTGCTCATCGTTTACGTTCCAGCCATATAAAAAAGTTTTCACCGACCCCCCCTCTCCCTCCGGGAGAGGGCAAAGGGTGAGGACCCCTTGTGGGGGAGGGAATAAGGGCGCGGGGTAAGCGCAGGACTAGCATCCCAATATCTCCTTAACGCTCGCCCGGAACACATCTCCGCGGTGTGCATACCCGCGAAACATGTCGAAGCTCGCGCACGCCGGCGACAGCAGCACCACATCGTTCGGCTGCGCCAACTCGCGCGCCGCCTGCACCGCATCGCGCATGTCCTGCGCCTGACGCACCAGCACCGCATCGCCGAGCGCCGCTTCGATGCGCGGGCCGTCGCGACCGATCAGCACCACCGCGCGCGCGTGCCGGCGCACCGGTTCGCGCAGCGCCGAGAAATCCTGTCCCTTACCGTCGCCACCGGCGATCAATATCACTGGCGCCGTCATGCCTTCGAGCGCCGCCACCGTGGCGCCGACGTTCGTGCCTTTGGAATCGTCGATCCAGCGCACGCCGTCCTTCTCGGCCACCAGCTCGGTGCGATGCGGCAGACCCTTGAACGCACGCACCGCCTTGAGCTGCGCCGCGCGCGGAATCTCCACCGCATCGGCGAGCGCCATCGCCGCCAGCACGTTGGCCATGTTGTGCGCGCCTTCGAGCGGCACGTCGCGCGCAGCAATCAATTTTTCCTTGCCGCAGGCGAGCCAGGTCTCGCCGCCCGCCTGAAGCAAACCGTATTCCTGCAACAGCGACGGCCCACCGAGACCGAAACACGTCTGGCGCCGGCCCGGGAGCGCCATGTGCGCCACCAGAGGATCTTCCGCGTTCAGCACCATCGTGCCGTTGCCGCGGAACACGCGTGCCTTGGCGAGCGCGTATTCGTCGAGCGAGTCATAGCGGTCCATGTGATCGGGCGTGATGTTGAGCACCGTCGCCGCATGCGCGTTCAGGCTCCACGTGGTCTCGAGCTGGAAACTGGACAGTTCGAGCACGTAGACATCGGCTTCCGGTGTCGTCAGCAGTTCCAGCGCCGGCGTGCCGATGTTGCCGCCGACGGCGGTACGACGACCGCCGGCCTTGCACATCTGGCCCACCAGTGCAGTCACCGTGCTCTTGCCGTTGGCGCCCGTGATCGCGATCACGGGCGCTTTGGCCGCGCGCGCGAAGAGTTCGATATCGCCGACTGGCTGGGCACCGCTCGCGATCGCGCGCGCAATCGCCGGTTCCTTCACCGATACACCGGGGCTGACGACCAGCAAATCCAGATTGCGAAACAATCCGGCGTCGAAACCGCCGACGTGAAAGGCGACATCCGGAAACTCGTGTTGCAGAACATCGAATCCCGGCGGCTGCGCGCGTGTGTCGACGCCGGCGACACGATAACCGCGCTCGCGCAAATGACGCACGCAGCTCGCCCCGGTGAGTCCGAGCCCCACCACGAGTGCCTGCTTGTTCCGCGTCTGCGCCATTGTGGCCAATCTCACGCTGTTACCCCCTCCTCTTGTCCTCCCCGTGCAAGGGGAGGAGGAGTTGGAAAAAATTATCTGATCTTGAGGGTCGCCAGACCGACCAACACCAGAATCAGACTGATAATCCAGAAGCGCACGATCACGCGCGGCTCCGGCCAGCCTTTCAGTTCAAAGTGGTGATGCAGTGGCGCCATGCGAAAGATGCGCTTGCCGGTGAGCTTGAACGACGCCACCTGCAACATCACCGACACCGTCTCCATCACAAACACGCCGCCCATGATGAACAGCACAATCTCCTGTCGCACCATCACCGCCACCACACCGAGTGCGGCGCCGAGCGCGAGCGCACCGATGTCGCCCATGAACACCATGGCCGGATAGGTGTTGAACCAGAGAAAGCCGAGGCCGGCGCCGACGATCGACGAACAGAACACCAGCAGCTCACCGCTGCCGAGAATGTGCGGGAAGCCGAGATACGTCGCGAACTTCGCGTTACCGGTCACGTAGGCAAAGATGCCGAGCGCGGCGGCGACCATCACGGTCGGCATGATGGCGAGGCCATCGAGACCGTCGGTGAGGTTGACCGCGTTGCTCGAGCCGACGATCACGAGATAGGTAAACAGGATGAACCACGGACCGAGATCGATGGTGATGTGCTTGAACAGCGGGAACAACAGCTGCGTCTCGGCCGGCGACTTGTGCATGTAGAAGAGAAATCCCGCGGCGGCAAAACCGGCGAGCGTCTGCCAGAAATATTTCGGCCCGGCGCCAATGCCGCGCGGATCCTTGTTCACGACCTTCTTCCAGTCATCGACCCAGCCGATGGCCCCGAAGGCGGCGGTGGTAAAGAGCGCCACCCACACGAAGCGATTGGTGAGATCGGCCCACAGCAGCGTGGCCACGAATACCGCGATCAGGATCAAGGCCCCGCCCATGGTCGGTGTGCCGGCTTTTTTCAAATGCGTCACCGGGCCGTCGTCGCGTACCGTCTGCCCCATCTTCACGGCCACCAGCTTGCGGATCACCGCCGGCCCGATGACGAAACTGATGACGAGTGCGGTGAGCACGCCGAGAATCGCGCGCAGCGTCAGGTAGCGGAAGACATTGAAGAACGAATGTTCGCTCGTCAGGCTGTCAAATAGATGAAATAACATCAGCCGGATCCTTTTTCAGAGTTGGTGCGCAACACGCCCGCGACAATGCGTTCCATCCGCATCGAGCGCGAGCCCTTTATCAATACCGTCATCTCGGCGTGCATGCATTCATGCAACGCATCGATCAGCGCCTCCGGCACCTCGAAGTGGCGACTGCCGCGTCCAAATTTTGTCACCGCGTGCCGAGCCAGTTCGCCGAAACCATAAAGACGCTGAATGCCGAGCGTGCGCGCGAGCTCGCCCACACGTTCATGCAGCGCCGGCGCCTGCGGCCCGAGCTCGCCCATGTCGCCGAGCACGAGCACGCGCTCACCGGAAAAGTCCTTCAGCACCTGCAGCCCGGCGGCGAGCGAGGCCGGATTGGCGTTGTAGGTATCGTCGATCACGCACGCGCCGCTCACGCCTTCCTTTACTTCCAGACGTCCGGCGATGGCCTTGAGTTTTTCCAGCGCCGGTACAATGTCCTGAATCGTGGCGCCGGCGGCGAGCGAAGCCGCCGTCGCGCCGAGCGCGTTCAACACGTTGTGGCGTCCGAGCAGCGGCAGGCGCACATCAATATTTCCCTGTGGCGTTTCGATGTGCACCGCACTGCCACCGCGATTGAGCGAGTAACGCGCCACGAAATCGGCGGAACGCTCGATGCCGAACGTGAGCGTGCGATGCGGTTTGGCAAGCGTTTTCCATAAGTCGCAAAACGCATCTTCGGCATTGATCACGGCCACGCCGTCGATCGCAAGGCCGGCGTAGATCTCACCCTTCGCGCGCGCGACGTCTTCCACCGTTCCGAGTCCGGCCAGATGGGCCTCGGCGGCGTTGTTGATCAGCGCCACTGTTGGGCGCGCCAGGCGCGTGAGGTAATTGATCTCGCCCTTGTGGTTCATGCCCATCTCGATCACGGCATACTTGTCGCGCTCGCGCAGACGCAGCAAGGTCAGCGGCATGCCGATGTCGTTGTTGAAATTGCCCTGCGTGACGCAGCCGTGCCCGCGGCGCCACATGATGGAGGCGATCATTTCCTTGACCGTGGTCTTGCCGTTGCTGCCGGTAATGCCGATCAGCGGAATCGAAAACTGACTGCGCCAGAACGCTGCCAGCTCGCCAAGCGCGTAGCGCGTATCCGGTACCACCACATGCGGCAACTGCGTCTGCATGTCGCGCGCAAGCAAGGCGCCGGCGGCGCCGGCATTGATGGCTTCGGCGAGAAAGTGGTGACCATCGAAGCGTTCGCCCTCGATTGCGACAAACAGCTCGCCCTTTCTGAGCTTGCGCGTATCGGTGGAGGCGCCGACGAATTGCGCATCGCGCCCGTGCAGCGTGCCCTTGAGAACGTCGGCCGAGAGCGCGAGCGACATCATGCCGCCTCCCCGAGGATCGAGCGCACTGTCGCGCGGTCGCTGTACGGAATGCGCGTGGTACCGATCTGCTGGTAGTCCTCATGACCCTTGCCGGCCACGAGCACAATATCTTCCGGCGCGGCGCCGGCGATGGCGTCCGCGATCGCCTGCGTGCGATCGCGCATCACGCGCGGCATGTCTTTCATGCCGGCGCGGATGTCGTCGATGATCTGTTGTGCAGATTCGGTACGCGGATTGTCGTCGGTCACGATCACTTCATCGGCAAGCCGCGCCGCGGCCGCGCCCATGAGCGGGCGCTTGCCGCGATCGCGATCACCGCCGCAACCGAAGACACAAATAAGCTTGCCGCGCGTATGTTCGCGCAGCGAGGCCAGGACTTTTTCCAGCGCATCGGGCGTGTGCGCGTAGTCAACGATGACGAGCGGCCGACCATTGCGACCACCGAAGCGCTCGGTGCGGCCCGGCACCGGGTGTACGTTGCGCAGTCGCTTGACGGCCTCGGCCAGCGGGACCTCCAGCAGCAACAGTGTCGCCAACACTGCGAGCGCGTTGTACGCATTGAAGCGTCCGAACAGCGGGCTTTCGAGACGCGCTTCGCCCCACCGCGTTTCCACGTCGAGCACCAATCCGTGTTGTGTCGGCACGACCTTGCGCGCAGTGATGTCTCCGCCTTCGAGCCCGTAGGTCAGCGTTGCCACGCGTTCCCCCACACGTCCTTGGATCTTTTCGAGCAGCGTGCGTCCGAACGGATCGTCGATATTGATCACGGCATGTTTGAGCGTGCGCCATTCGAACAAGTTCGCCTTGGCCGCGGCGTACGCCTCCATGCTGCCGTGGTAGTCGAGGTGATCGCGCGTGAGGTTGGTGAACACGGCAAGATCGAACGCGACCTCGTTCACCCGCCCCTGATCGAGCGCGTGCGAGGACACTTCCATGGACACG
>Ga0209515_10003874_pt1 | contig 20755 bp, 20 predicted proteins | sample Subgroupgradi54m_FD_187454 | JGI IMG/M metagenome (GOLD analysis project Ga0209515, IMG submission 187454) | Subsurface groundwater microbial communities from S. Glens Falls, New York, USA - GMW60B uncontaminated upgradient, 5.4 m (SPAdes)... ...
CAGGCAAAGAAGGCGAGAATCAGGGAGAAGTTACGGAAGTGTGCGGACTTGAGAAGGTTGCGGCGGCGCAATTTCGCGAACAGGACGAACCAAAGGGCGAAGGGACCCAACAAAACGGAAACAAGGCCGAACCAAACGGCCTTCAGTCCAGATGCGAATACCGGTTTACGGAACAACAGGGTCCTTTTTTCCAACCAAGCATACTTTTACGGTATCAGAACGACACCAAAATTTTAAAGAGGAAAGTATAAATCCCCTACTTTATGTCCACTTTCAAACCTATGGGCGCGAACCCTAACGCTTTGCCAAGCAAGCAACTATAAGACCTTAATGCCATTTTGGTTACGATGCTTGGAAAATACAACAAATTGTTGACATTGGTTACCAGAGGTGCCTATCTTTCTGTCTACTTCGGGAAAGGATTTTTTGCCTTTTCCATGGACAAATTTAGAGACAGATTCTTCCAGGCGTACGCGAAGATTCAAGCGGCTGTAAGGCCGGTCTTGCTCATCTGGGTGGTACCGGGTAGCAATTTGGGGGACATGAGCGCGCCTGATCAATTTGCTGGGACGTCGGATGACCGATACCCGGAAGGACGTTGATCATGTGGTTGCCTGCCCCCATCAAGAACATTTCCCCGTCGCGGGGAGCCGCATTTAGGAGTAGGAAATGAAGCCGTCCCTTGCCGTGCTTGTCGCGAAAAGGCTTGTGGATTTGTTGGTGGGGTGGCTCGGGACTCTTTTCTTCGTACTGACCTATCCGATCATTGCCCTGCTCATCAAGCTCGAATCCAAGGGCCCCGTCCTTTACTCCCAACAGCGCATCGGCATCAACCGCCGCTCCAGCCCGTACCAGATCTTCAAACCGAAGTTGGACGACAAGGTCGCGGCGGGGGGAACCAGCGCTTTCATCCTTTCCAACCGCCAGGTCGATTACGGCGGCGAAGTCTTCACCATCCTCAAGTACCGTTCCATGCGCGTCGACGCCGAAAGCCTTGGACCCCAGTTGGCCCAGAAGGGACTGGATCCCCGCGTCACCAAGATCGGCAAATGGCTGCGCGCCCTGCACATCGACGAACTGCCCCAGTTCGTGAACATCCTCCGCGGAGACATGAGCCTGATCGGGCCCCGTCCCGAGCGCCCGTATTTCACCATGCAGTACTCCAAGTCGATCCCGCACTACCTGGATCGCACCCTGTGGATCAAACCCGGCCTCACCGGCCTGGCGCAAATCATCCTCGGCTATGACGACTCGCATGAGAGCGTGGTCCGCAAGGTCCATTTCGACTACTCCTACCGCTCCGCCACCTGCAATCTGATCTCGTGGATCAAGATGGAAGTGTGGGTTGCGGTGAATACGATCCTTTACCTGTTCATCAAGCCCCAGTTCGAAGGCGGAGAGAACCGCGACCTCGTAGGCCTGAAGCGCGCCAAGGTCGTGGACTTCCGGGCCAATACGCCCGCGAAGAAGGACTTTCCCGAGATCAAAAGCCTGGTGCACCAGCACCACACCAAGAAATCCATCATCCTGGTCGGCAGCAGCCCGTATGAGCTGAGCCGGGCCCTCAAGGACATGGAGAACAATCCCAAGAAGACCCTGGACGTGCAGGTGAGCCCGGACGAGAATTGGGATCTCGAGGATCTCGGATTCCTCATCAACCTGGTCCAGCGCGTGAAGCAGGGCGGCGGCCGCGTGGCCATAAAGAACTCCAGCCCTCGCGTGCAGAAGATGTTGAAGGAAATCCACATGGACAAGGTGGTGGACCTCCATCGCCCCCAGGATACCGTCAAGAATTTCATGACCGTGGACGTGGAATGCTGGTTTCACGCTTACAACCTCAAAGAACAGGTTCCCCCTTCCACCTGGCATCTGCAACCCACGCGCGTGGTGGCCAACGTCCGGAAAATCCTGGATCTGTTCCGAGCCCACGACACCAAGGCCACCTTCTTCGTGCTCGGATGGGTAGCCGATCATTTCCCGGACGTGGTCAAGATGATCGACGCCGAGGGGCATGAAATCGGAACCCACGGGTATTATCACAACCTGCTGACCAATATGACGCCGCCCCAGTTCGAAGAGGATCTGGAAAAGTCCCTTATCGCCATCGGCAAGCAGACCAAGCAGACCATCATCGGGCACCGCGCGTCGAACTTCACCATCGTGGAGTCGACCTTGTGGGCCCTGGAAATCCTGGCCAAGTATGGCATCGAATACGATTCCAGCGTCTTCCCCATCAAGCGGGAACGCTACGGCATAGCCCGCTACCCGAACCGCCTGCCGCATCAAATGCTGTTCCAGGACGGCGGATCGATCACGGAAATCCCCATGTCCACCCTGGGGCTGGGCAACAACCTGATTCCTATTTCGGGTGGCGGCTACCTGCGCCTGTATCCGTATCGAGTCACCGATCGGTACATCGAGCAGAAAAACCAGAACGGTCTTCCCGCCATGGTCTATTTCCATCCCTGGGAATTGGACACGGAGCAGAAGCGCCTGAACGTGGGCGCGATGAAGGGCTTCCAACATTACGTGAACCTGGACAGCACGGAATGGAAGCTCAGCCGCCTCATGGAGCGTTTCTTCTTCACCTCGGTGAAGGACAACCTCCAGTCCAAGCGCGTGCAGGGCCTGTTGCGCAAGAATCCGGTCAAGGTGGAACGGGTGTTGGGCGTGTCTCAAGGCGACGAAGGCAGCTTCCGCCTCGCGGCCGCGACCGCCGATGGGCTGGAAACCGCCGGAAAAAAAACCGTCGCTTGATTCGCGGGTAGGCGGACCAACAGGTCCGGACTTTCACCTCAAAGTCTGCAATTAAAAAGGCTTCCCGGATGGGAAGCCTTTTTAATTTATCAAACGGAATAATCTTGTTTTACTCAGGTCTTAATCATGTCCAGAGGGACAACAGATACATCGTCATCAGGTACATCCAGAATCCGACCAGGAATCGGACGTACTTCGGATTTTCGAATACTGAGCGTTGCGTTTGAAATCGGGCCATGAATACCTCCTGCGGGAAGGAGCCGAACCGGTCGGCTCCTGTAACATACCTTTCCATTGACTCGGGTCAAGAGGGAAAACTCTTCTACCTCGATAACAGACGGATTTGCGGGTTGAGACTGTAACCCACTGCCGTCACTTCGTATTTCTTAGGCTATCGGAACGGCATCCGGCTTTCTTGAGCGTAGAAATCCCCCGGCAGAATTTCCATTTTTTACCGACTATACAGGATCAAGATTCTCCAATCGCAATCGGGTTTTGAGAAGGCTTCGCATTGGTTGCGGAAGCGGCCGGCGCTTGCGGAACAAGGGCTATTCGTGTCCGGAGCGGTATGGTTTGAGATGGGCGCGGAATTGGAGCGATTCAACGGACCGGGGTTTTGGAGCCCTGATTGATGTGGAAGATCAGGCCGGAGATGTCGGCTGGGGTAACACCGGAGATACGTTGGGCGAGGCCCACGGTCAGGGGACGTTTGGATGCGAGCTTCTGGCGCGCTTCGGTGGACAACGCATGGGCCGCGGGGTAGTCGAAGCCCTCGGGGATGCGCAGGCCTTCCAGGCGCTTGTTGCGTTCGATTTCCTTGAGCTGCCGATCCCAGAAACCGCGGTAGCGTTCGGAAGATTCCAGGATGAGCATCTCCCGCGCCGTGAGCGGGCTTTCCAGGGACAGGCTTTCCAATAGGCCCGGAAGTCCGACGTCCGGACGGCGCAACAGGCTCAAGGCGGTCACGGCCTCGTCCAGGGGCGCGGAGCCGCAGCTCGTGAGATAGGCGTCCACGCCGGGTCCGAAGGCGCGGGCGCCCGCGAGTAACGTGCGGGTTTCGGCGAGCTTGGCCTTCCACGCCGAGTACTTGGCGAAAACATCGATCCCGACCATGCCCAAATGGTAGCCTTTTTCCAGCAGGCGCTCTTCGGCATTATCCTGGCGCAGATGCAGACGGTACTCCGCGCGCGAGGTGAACATGCGATAGGGCTCCTCCAGCTCCAGGGAAACCAGATCGTCCGTGAGCACGCCGATATAGGATTCGCTACGGCCGAGCAGGAAATCCGGACGCCCTTGGATGGCGAGCGCGGCATTTATACCCGCCATCAGGCCCTGAGCCGCCGCCTCTTCGTATCCGGAGGTGCCGTTCACCTGGCCGGCGAAATACAGTCCGGGAATTTCCTTGCAGGCATAAGTGGGATGCAGTTGGGTGGATTCCACCGCGTCGTACTCCACCGCGTAGCCGTAGCGCAGTACGCGGCAATCCTTGAGGCCGGGAATGGTGCGCAAGGCCTTGTCCTGGACATCCGCGGGCAGGCTGGAGGAGAAGCCATTCACGTAGATGCGGCCGTTGTTGAGCCCTTCGGGTTCCAGGAACAGGTGATGCGAATCCTTGTCCGCGAAGCGGCAGATCTTGTCCTCGATGGACGGGCAATAGCGCGGGCCGATGCCCTTGATGACGCCGGTGAACATCGGGCTCTGGTCGAAACCGGCGCGGAGGATTTCGTGCGTGTCCAGGTTGGTATGCGTGATCCAGCATACCGCATGGTTCTTGAGCGGACCTTCCGTGCGGAAGGAGAAGGGATACGGTTCCGCATCCCCATGCTGCACTTCCACGGCCGTATAGTCGATGGAGGTCGCGGCGAGGCGCGCGGGAGTTCCGGTCTTGAGGCGGCGCGTGCGCACACCCAGGCCGCGGATGGAGGTGGACAGCTTGTTGGCTGCCGCTTCGCCGATGCGTCCGCCGGAAGTCTGGGCCAAGCCGGTATGCATGACCGCGCCGAGGAACGTGCCGGAGGTGATGATCAGGGCGCGGCAATGCATGCGCCCCTTGTCCCCGAAGTCGAGATCGAAGGTTCCGTCCGGCAGGCGGCGAAAGTCCGCCAGCTCCCCGTCCAGCAGGGAAAGCCCTGGGGTAGCGCGCAGGATACCCTGCATGGTTTCCGCGTACAGTTCCATGTCCATCTGGCCACGGGGTCCCCACACGGCGGGGCCCTTGGAAAGGTTAAGCATGCGGAACTGGATGCCCGCCGTATCCGCGGCCACGCCCATCAGGCCGCCCAAGGCATCGATGTCCCGGACGAGCTGGCCCTTGGCGACGCCGCCGATGGCGGGATTGCAGGACATGCGGCCGATGGCGGCGGTTTCCATGGAGACCATGGCCGTGCGCATGCCCAAGCGCGCGGAAGCATAGGCGGCCTCGATGCCCGCATGCCCCCCGCCGATAACCACGACTTCGAACCGGTTTTCCATGGCGTTAATGTACTCACGCGCGGAGGTGCGCTCAAATGCCAGGCTCGACCGCCAAGCCGAGTCGCGCCAGGCCCCTGGGGCCATGGACTTCCCTGCTTATGCGCGCCTTGGTCGTCGCAAAGTGAGGCCTTTTCTTCTGATCCAGCCGGATACGCAGCCGCAGCGCTTGGGGATTTAAGGCTTGAGCAGCTCCATGAAGGCAGGCACGGGCATGGCGGCCAAGCGGGCATGGTCCTGAAACAGAGCCGACAAGGACTTGACCCGCGTCGCCGGAAACCGCGTCGCCAGGTTGGCCTCAAGTTTCGCCAACAGGTGCGGGATGGATTCCGCTCGGCGGCGCTTGTGGCCGAGGGGGTATTCCACGGCGACCTTTTCCGTGGCGGTCCCGTCCGCGAAGAAGACCTGCAAAGCGTTGGCGATCGAACGCTTTTCCGGATCCAAGTAATCACGGCTGTACGCCTTGTCTTCCCGCACCGTCATTTTGGCGCGCAAGGCATCGATACGGGGATCCTTGGCGGAAGCCTCGGAGTAATGATCGGCCGTGAGGGCGCCGTGGATGAGGCCGATGGCGGACATGTACTGGATGCAATGATCTCGATCCGCCGGGTTGTGGAGCGGGCCGGATTTGTCGATGATGCGCAGGGCCGGTTCCTGGGAGGTGATCTCCACGCGCACGATATCGTCGAGACGTTCCTTCACGTGCGGATGGAGGAGGATGGCCGCTTCCACGGCGGTCTGGGCGTGGAACTCGGCGGGAAAGGAAACCTTGAAAAGCACGTTCTCCATCACATAGGCGCCCAGGGGACGCGCCAGCTTGAGCGCCTTGCCCTTGAGGATGACGTCCTGGAAGCCCCATTGCGGCGCGCCCAACACCGCGGGATATCCCATCTCCCCGCGCTGGACCATGAAGGCCAGCCAGGCCGCGCGGGCGGTGGCGTCTCCCGCCGCCCAGGATTTCCGCGAACCCGTATTGGGCGCGTGGCGGTAGGCGCGCAAGGCGCCGCCGTCCACGAAAGCATGCGATATAGTGTCCAGGATTTGATCGCGCGATCCGCCCAGCAGGCCGGAGATCACGGCCGCGGAGGCCACGCGCACGGAAAGCACATGATCGAGACCTACCCTGTTGAAGCTGTTTTCCAAGGCGATGACGCCTTGGATCTCATGGGCCTTGATCATGGCGCGCAGGACGTCGCCGATGGTGTGGGGCGCCTTGCCGGACGCGGCGCGCGTGCGGCCTTGCCAATCGGCCACCGCCAGGATGCCGCCCAGGTTGTCGGAAGGATGCCCCCACTCCTGGGCCAGCCAGGTATCGTTGAAATCCAGCCAGCGGATCATGGTCCCCAGGTTGAAAGCGCCCGCCACGGGATCCAATTCAAATGGCATGCCGGGCACACGCGCCCCGTTCTCGACCTTGATGCCGGGCACGACCGGGCCGAGCATGCGGACGCATTCGGGGAAGTTCAGGGCCAGCAGGGCGCATCCCAGGCTGTCCGCCAGGCACAAGGCGGCGGTCTCCATAGCCTCCCCTTCCCCTATCTGGAAGTCCGCCACATAGTCGGCAATGGCCGTTAGGGCGGGATCAGGGGGGCGTTTCTCATTACTGATTGCGGAGGACATGCGGACCTCGGGGAAGAAGGAGAGGGAGAGAGTTCAAAAGTCAAAGTTCAAAGTGCAAAAGTCAAAAAAGAAGATCGAAGGCAGAATGTCGGAGGTTGAATCGGATCCTCCACTTGAGCGGATTTTCCTCTCTTATCATTTTGCACTGTAAACTTTGACTTTTGCACTTTGACTTCTATCCGCGATCGACCAACGGAACATACGCCCGCGTTTCCGGGCCGATGTAGTTGCTGGAGGGACGGATGAGCTTATTGTGCGCGCGCTGTTCCATGATATGCGCGGACCAGCCCGAGGTGCGCGACAGCACGAACAGGGGCGTGAACAGCGGAGTCGGGATGCCGCAATAATGGTAGGCGAGCGCGCTGTAGAAATCCAGGTTGGGGAACAGCTTGCGCTCGTCCCACATGACCTGTTCCACCTTCTCCGCGATCGGAAACAGCGCGGCGTCGGCTCCATGGCGTTGCGACAGGCGCTTGGCCCAGGGCTTGATGATGTCCGAGCGCGGATCGGAAATGGAATAGACGCGGTGGCCGAAGCCCATGATGAGGCGCTTTTCCGCCAGCATTTTGCGCACACCCGTGTCCGCGGCCGCGGGATCGGGAAAGGTTTCGATCAGCTCCATGGCCGCCTCATTGGCGCCCCCGTGCAATGGGCCCCGCAATGCGCCGATGCCGCCGGTGATGGCGGAGTGGTAGTCGGAGAGGGTACTGGCGATGGTGCGCGCGGTGAAGGTGGAGGCGTTGAATTCGTGTTCCGCGTAAAGGATGAGGGAAACATCCAGGCAACGGCGATCGATTTCATCCGGAGACGTGCCTCCGAGCAGACGCAGGAAATGCCCCGCCACCGTGGTCTCAGTGGTGCGCAGGTCCAGACGAACGCCGTCCCGGTGGAAAACCCACCAATACGCGAGCATCGATCCGAGGCAGGCCAGCAGGCGATCGGCCGCGGCGAGCGCCGACCTTTGCGCGCCTTCCGGCTCAAGATTGCCGAGCATGGAAACCGCGGTGCGCAGCAGATCCATGGGATGGGAATCTTTAGGGACCCGTTCCAGGGTTTCCTTCAGGGCAGCGGGCAGATCGCGTTGGGAAGCCAGGGCGGAACGGTACGCGTCCAACTCCTTGGCATTGGGCAGTTCGCCCCGCGTCAGCAGCCAGGCGACTTCTTCGAAAGTGCCGTTACCGGCCAGATCTTCAATGGTGTATCCGCGGTAGTTGAGGCCCTTGCCTTCCAGGCCGCAGGTGCAGATCGCGGAATCCCCAGCGACGACACCCGCCAATCCTCCCGTCTTGCCTTTCGCGCCTTCAGCCATGCTTCAGCCTCTTTTTCCGGGTGGGATCTTCCCTGATGTTTTACCATGGATGTTTTCTTTTGCCACGCCATTTTTTTTTCGCGAAGCCGGATTCGCGGCCGACGCGGGCTTTTTACGATCCGCTTTTGCCGCGGTCTTTGTATGTGTCTTGGCAGCGGACTTCCGGGCCGGAGCGGAGGCCTGATCATCTTCCCTTCCGCCCTGGCCGAACAAGGTGTCCAGCTTGCTTTCGTAGGCATGATAACCCAGCACGCGATACAGTTCTTCGCGCGTCTGCATGCGCGCCACCAACCCCATCTGATGCCCATCCTCGCGGAGCGCCGCCAAGCCCTGCACCGCGGCCTGGTTCATCAGCCGGTTCAAAGTGAGCGGATAAAGGACCATGTCGACGCCGGACTTGGCCAGCTCGGGCAAATCGAAGAGAGGCGTCTTGCCGAACTCGGTCATGTTGGCGAGGATGGGGATGTCCACGTTCTGGCGGAAGGCCCGGTATTGCTCCAACTGGGTTAGTGCCTCGGGGAAAAGCATGTCGGCGCCGGCGTCGCGGTAGGCCTGGGCCCGTTCCAGGGCGGCGTCCAAACCTTCCACGGCCAACGCGTCCGTGCGCGCCATGATGACGAATTCCGGATCGGTCTTGGCGTCCACGGCGGCCTTGATGCGGTCGACCATTTCCGCCTTGGATACGATGGCCTTGCCGGGACGGTGGCCGCAGCGCTTGGCGGCGACCTGGTCCTCGATGTGGATCCCGGCTGCGCCGGCCTTGATGAACTCGCGCACGGAGCGGGCGATCATGAAGGCGGATCCGAAACCCGTATCCGCGTCGGCGAGGAGGGGCAGCGCGCTGGCGCCGGTCAGGCGGCGCACGTCCTCGAGCACGTTGTCGAGGGTGGTCATGCCCAGATCGGGAAGGCCGTAAGAGGAATTGGCGACGCCGGCGCCGCTGAGGTATAGGGCCCGGAAGCCCGCATGCCCGGCCAGCATGGCGACATAGGCGTTGATGGCGCCCACGATTTGCAGGGGCCGTTCATCCCTGAGCGCCTGGCGGAAGCGCGCGCCCGCCGAGGCGGAAACCATTCCGGAGCCGTTTTCCATGCTGCGTTCTCCCCCCAGCCAAAGTAGGTAAATCCCTTCGCACATTGTAGGATTTCCGGACCGTTCCAGGCAATCCACGATCCCGTTTTGCTAAGTTGTAAACCGTACGGAGGCATGCCATGGCGAAGAAATATTGGTTGATGAAAACGGAGCCAGATGTTTTCTCGATCCGGGATCTGAAGAAACGTCCCGGGAAGCAGGAACATTGGGACGGCGTGCGCAATTACCAGGCGCGCAACCACATGCGCGACGGTATGTCCGTCGGCGACAAGGTCCTCTTCTACCACTCGAGTTGCTCACCTGCCGGAGTCGCCGGCGTGGCCGAGATCGTCAAGGCCGCGTATCCGGATCCGAGCGCCCTGGATCCCAAATCCAAGTATCACGATCCCAAAGCCACCCCGGACAAGAATCCCTGGGTCATGGTCGACGTGAAGTTCGTCCGGGAACTGCCGCGCATGGTCACGCTGGAGGAGATGAAAACCGCGCCCGGCCTGGAATCCATGCTGGTGATCAAACGCGGTATGAGACTCTCCATCCAGCCCGTCAAACCCGAGGAGTTTGAGATTGTGCTGAAGCTGGCGGAAGGCTGAAACTCCACCCAAGTCCCCAACCGCCCCAAATCCCCGGACAGCGGGGAAAGATTCCGTCAACACCGCCCCGCTCAGGTATCTACTTTATGGGTATGAGACCCGACCTGATGAGACCCGTAGCGCCCGTGAAACCCCTGGTGGGCGACGTGGAAGCGGTCGCGGGCGTGCCCGTGTCGGCGGACCCCGATCGGGACGAATCCATCCTCATGATGCTCCGCCAGAAACTGCGCGAGCGCAAAGGTAACGCCCATGGCACCTTGGCTCCGCCTTCCCGGGAACCGGCAAATGGCGAAGAGGACAAGTACGAGCAGCAGCGCATCAGCCGCAAGATCTGCTGGCAGTATGACAGCTCTGCGAAAAAGGTTCCCCTGTTCCGCCGGCACTATATCTAGGCGGCAGCCGACCGCTTCCCTTCGAGAAAGCGCTTACTGACGCTTCCCGGTTTATGACCGGGATTTTACCGGTACCTTCCAAGATACCCCAAATTCCGCGTTCATCTCCGCCAAATGCCTAAACGATGCGTCGCGTAAATCCTTTGAAGGAACCGCCGCCCCCGGTATAATGGAAGAGCTTTGAATGGGTTCAAAGCGACCGGTCCTTCCGGGGGGTAACATGGCCAAGCATTCCAAGGATACCGGTTTATCCTTATTGCAGAAAAGCGCCGCGGCCGCTGCCGGGTTCGCGCTGCAACGCGGGAGATCGACTCCCCATGCGCCGATCCCGAACACGGTCGATCTCAACGCGCGCAATTCCCGCCGCGCCAATTCCGCCGTCAAACCTCCCAACTGGCCGCTGCGCATCATCCTCGCGGTGGCGCTGGTCGCCGGGGAACTGCTACTGATCGGGAACAAGGATCGCATCCTCACCAATTTCGGATACGAAAGCGTTCCTTCCCTGCCCATGCCGGCCGCGAATCTGAGCGCAGACGAACAGGCCTTGTACTGGACCTACGCCCTTTATGACCTCCGGAAATTCCGCATCCGCTTCCACATTGAGGGTTATTATGCCATCAGCCGTGCCCATGCCCGGCGCGAACTGGAACGCCTCCTTCCGCAGGTGGCCCCAGCCACCCTGGGTGAAATCTCCGCATACAGCACCGTGGCCTTCCGCAGCGTTTCCTTGCGTACCGATCATTCGCCTGTCGTAAAAGCGGCCCGCTGAAAATGCCAGCAAACCGCCCCGGATTCGGGATGCTCGAAGTGGCGCTTTCCCTGGGATTGCTGTTGCTGATGGGATCCTCGACGATTTACCTGATCCATTCGCAAAGCCCGGCCGGCGGTCCCGATACCGATACGGGCAAAGGCGCCATGCTCGCCCGCAGCATGATCGACTCACTCCGCGAATCCTCCTATGCGGCCGTATCCGCCGGATGCGATACCGTCTACGGCCGCTTTATCCGCCGCGTGTACGTCTCAACCGATCGCGACAAAGAGCACAAAAGCGTCGAGGTGCTGGTCTCGTGGCCGTTGACGGCGGATCACACCCTTACCTTCAACACCCTAATCGGCAACGACGCCTACAAGTCCCATTGATGGAGCGAGAACACTTGGAAGACGCCGCCCCAGGCCGCAGCGTTTCGCGCAAACATGGTTTCGCCGCCATGCCCGCCATTATCACCACGGCCGTGGCCGTCACCCTTTTGCAGATTCCCCTGGTCTACAAATCCAAATCCGAAACCGGCTTTTCCGGCAACCTGAAGGCGAAGGTATCCGCCCGCAGCCTGGCGGAAGCGGGAGTGGAGGAGGCCATTACCGATATCGGCCGAAAGAATCTGCGCGTGGGCGCGCTGACCGATACGCTTCCCTATGTGAACGTGGGATTGGGCCGTGGAAGCTATACCACCCGCGTCCGCGCCTTTCCGGGGGAACCGGATCGCGTGGAAGTACTGTCCACCGGCCGCGTGGGCAAGACGTCGCAATCGATTCGCGCGAGCATGGAGCTGATCAAGACCCAGGCGACCATCCCCTACGACACTCCCCGGTTTTCCGCCTGGGGTATCCGCGGAGTACCGGCGACCCTGTATTACCAATCCCTGAACGAAAAACTGTCCGGCCATGCTTGGATCCATCCGGAAGGAGAAGTCCTGCTCTCAGGAGGCGAGCAGTTGCGCGTGGGTGGTTTCACCGTAGGCCCGGACGGCACCCTGTATTTCATCAACAACGCTCCCGGAGGAACCTCCACCCTTTACCGCATCCGCCCTTCGGAGCTGGACGACAATCCCGCCACTCCGGTGACGGCGCGGATGATCGGCCCCACCGAATTCGCGGTGGGCGGCGTGGATGAGATCCGTGGTCTCGCATTCGTCCCCCAACCCGGTTCCGCGCGCAATGGTGTCCTGTACGCCGTCACATGGAAGTCCAAACGCCTTGTCGAACTCAGCCTGGATCACGGCGCAGCCTCTCCCGTCGCCTCGCTGGCGCCCAAAGACCTGGCCTCCGGCGCGCCTTTTCCCTGCGAGGCCTTGGCCGTGGACTCCGCCGGCGATCTCTATGTTCTGGGCGGCGAATCCGGATCGGGCCTTTGGCGTTGGGATGGTTTCTCCCGCGCCTCGGACTGCAAAACCGCCTCCCTGGCCCATATCGCCGATCTGCCCGGCGCTGCCGGCAAAGCCCGTGCCCTGGCAGCCCATCCCGACGGTAACCTGTATGCTACTGACGCGGCGGGTTGGTTCCGCATCTCCCCGGTCTCCGATCCGGAAAACCGGGTCAAGCGCATTTTCCCGGACGCGTCGGATCTGAGCGGAATGGGATTCCTCTACTCAAGGGAGGATTTGAAATGCAATCGCCGCGCTCTGCCCAGGCTGGTCTCCGTCTGCCATGTGCCCGCGGGCCGGCCCGGCAACGCCCATACCGTGCTGGCGGCCGAGGATGCGGTCGCGGCGCGCGAAGGCGCCACGGATGCTCCGGGCAGGTGCCGCGGCGAAGAGACCTCGGAGCCCGCCATCGACACATCCATCCAGCTGAAGATCACCTCTTGGGAAGAGCATTCCGGGGATCTCGCCGAACGCCGCTGAAATCCTGCACGCCATCCAAGGCGGCTCTGCACCAATATCGTACCTGGTACGTTACGCTACGTTCCGGAACCCGTATGCATTGGGCTTGCGGAGCACGCGTCACTGTAACACGCAGATTTCCCCTGATTCCGGAATCACCCGATATGGTAACCTATCGTCACGATATTTACGCTCAAGAAGTCCCAACTCCCAAAGCGGATCGGCCTCATAAATAAGAGTAAAGTGATTGAATGCCCCCCCCTGCCCCGCTATAATCTTTGCAACCCGGCCTGGTGCCCAGATTGGATTCGAATATGATGAAGAAAGGTCCGACCTACATCCGCAATACCGGCCTGTCCCTCATACAACCCAACGACGGGCGCGAATTGCTGTTGGAAAAAATGCGCGGGAAGCTCGCCGGCGCTTCCGTTGTGCATCTGGAAGCGGCGGAAAAGCGCCGTGTGACGGCCCGCAAGACCGCATTCGGTTGGGGATGGCGGATCGCGATCGCGATGGCCGTGGCTTTGGGCAATCTCGCTTATATCGTTTCGCGCCCGGATGCGCCCGCCAAGGCCGCGGAGAAGCATGTCGCCAAATTGTCGGCACCCTCGGCCGCTCTCGATGCGAACGACCAGGCCTTGTATTGGACCTATGCCCTGTATGATTTCGATCAGCTCAAGAGCCGCTACGGCGTTTCTTCCACCGCTATAGTCGACGCGGAATACGCCAAGGAGCGCCTGCGCGCCCTGGTTCCGAAGGTGGATGCGCGCACCCGGTTCATCATCGATCGTATGACGCCCAAGGCGGGGAGTAAATGATGAAGCTTTCCAACCCGGCCTCGGTATCCTACGCGGCCGCAAGCCAGGCCGGATTCAGCCTTATCGAGATTCTGGTGTCCGCAGTTGTCGTGGCCATTCTCTCCACCGCCGCATTCTACTTCCTCAGCTCGCAGAACGGGATGGGGACGGCGGGAAACGATATGATGAAGGGAGTCAACTTCGGCAAGCTGAAGATGGACTCCCTCAAGGTGGCCACCTACGACGAGCTCGTTTCCGGATCGGATACTGTGTCGGACCGGTATATCCGAGCATGGCACGTGACAATCCTTCGCGATGGCGCAGGCGTGGAGACCGGCCGCAAGAAGCTCGACCTGAGGGTGATCTGGCCCCTTACCGGCGAACACGGTGTTTCACTCGCGACCTTGAAGAGCGATGATCATTTTAAGGAGGAGGCTCCATGAGAACCCGATCGCAATACGGCTTCAGCCTTGTCGAGATGATGGTGGGACTTGTCGTCAGTTCACTGGTACTGGCGGGCGGTTACAGCCTGTGGCGCACGCATCAGACGCAGGATTACCGCCTGGGCAAGAAGATTGATCTCCGGAACCAGATGACCCTCTCTTCCAAGCGCATCCAGCGCTCGATCACCCTGGCGGGAATCGGGCTTAACGGCGCTGCCAATCTGACGAAAGAGGACGCGGTCGGAAGCGACACGCTCATCATCTACACCAACCGGGGCGAGCGCAGGTCGACGCTCGCTAGCGATATCACGCATGGAGGCGGAGCCATCATCCTGGTCGACAGCTCATCCGTTTTCGTCGACGCGTCGTACATCATCGTAACAACCGGAACCGCATCGGAAATCCGGATGATCGTCCACCGCAGCGGCGCCAGCATCTATCTCAACGGCGCATTTACGGCGGATCATCCCAAAGCGACATCCATGGCCTATCCTGCCACGCGGGAACGCTACTACTCGGATCAAACCAATAACGAATTGATGAGGGACGGCGGCGGGACAGCCTCCGTCGTCGCCAAGGACGTCAAGAATTTCCAGGTTTCTTTCCGCAACAAGCATGGAGAATCCACGGAAATCTCCTCGGAGGTCCGGACGGTTCAATATTCATTCACGGGAATCTTTCCCGCCGAGGAAGGAGCGCTCAACAGCATCGTCTTTTCCTCCACCGCCATACCCAGGAACACCCTTTGAAGAGAATACCCGTGCCGGAAGAGATCCGCCGAGGCCAGGCCGGAGGCGGCCTGCTCACCGTGGTCGCGACCCTCGGATTGCTCCTCCTCTTGGCGCAGGGTTCCAGTTATTACCGCGCGCGCACGAGCGCCAAATTCCTCGGAGGGGAAAAGAACAAGGTGTTGGCCTTGCAGATGGCCGAGGCCGGCGTGGAAGACAATATCGCGGACATCGGCATGCGGAAGATCAAAATCACCGGCCACGATCTGGATACCTTCACCTACGTCAACAAACCTCTGGAAGGCGGCACTTACTCATCCCGGCTTAAAACCGTGGCGATGGGACCTAAGGCCGATACGGTGGATCTCACTTCCACCGGCTTGGTTGGCGGCGGTTCCAGTTCAGTGCTGGCCCGCCTCCGGCTCAAGAAATACCTGGATACCACGAAAACTCCAATATTGCATGTGATTCCCGAAACCACCTGGACCGTAGTCAGCCGTTCCGTCCCGCACTCCGATACGACGGTCACCGTGAAGGATCCCGAAACCATGCCCGCGGTTAATACCACGCCGGCCTATACCGCCTGCATGGGGTCGTCCGCCAAGAAATGCGACATCTGCCATCTTCCCGGCGGCGACGCGTCCAAAGCGAACGTCATCAACGTTGCCAAGTCCGCCATCGGCACGCATATCAGCCACCATGGGGATTACGTCACCACCGACGGAACCTGCGATCTCTATAAGCCGAAAACCGTGATCACCATAACCTATCACGTTACCCTGGACTCGACCCGTGTCGTCACCGATCATTCCACCTATGACACCACCGTGGTCATCGATACCGCCGTCAAGGTGCAAATCCTCTCCTGGAAGTAACCTTGCGCCTGCCCGCCCTTCGGCCTATTCATGGTCGGGCGGCCATGCGAAAGGATCCGGAACAAGACAAGGAGCCTCCCATGAATCCGCAGACAAACAACGAAAAAGCCCGGCGCACCCAGGCAGGAAGCGGAATACTCTCCGCCGTGATGACCCTGGGACTTATCCTCCTGTTGATCCAGGGAACCACCTGGTATCGGGCGAAAGCCAGCGCCAAGTTCCTGGGATCCGAGAAGAACAAGGTGTTGGCCATGCAGATGGCCGAAGCCGGAGTCGAGGAGAACATCGCCGATCTGGCGAAGAAGGACGTCCGCGCCGCCGCGGGCATGACCGATGTCAGCACCTATTCGCATAAACCATTGGACGGGGGCGCTTACAGTTCGACCTTGACCACGGTTTCCCTGGGACCCGTCGCCGACACAGTCGATGTCAATTCCGTCGGCTACGTCGGCACGATCAGCCAATCCATTCAGACGCGATTGCGTCTCAATAAACATCTCGACACCACCCGCACGGTGCTGTCATACGTGGAACCGGAAACCACGGCCACGATCGCCACCGTGATGAAGCCGGACACCGTCCTGGTCCTGCCCCCCAATGCGGCCACTATGCCTGCCATCAACACGACTGCGGCATGGACCGCCTGCATGGCCAGCGCCGCAACGAAATGCAAAGTCTGCCATCTGCCTATGCGTCCAAGTCCGGTCGGGAGGAACGTTTTGAACGAGTCCAAAGGATTCAACCTCAACTCCCACATCAGCCATATCGGAGACTATGTGACCACGGACGGGACTTGCGATATGTACGATACGACGAAAACCATAACCATGGCTTCGAAACTCGACACCACCTACGCCATCGTGGACAAATCCCTCTACGATACCACGGTCTCCATCGACACCGCGTTTAAAGTGCAGGTGCTTTCGTGGAGATGAGCGGATGTGGGGAGAGGAATTGACGCGGGAGTCACCCCGCCGTTACTGTATCGGGGGATCGGTCACGAAGGTCGGCACCCAGATGTTGTCATTGCCGTCCGTCTTCAGGATCAGGGAATATTTCCCGCCCTTGGCGAAAATGCCCTTCAGCCATTGCAACCCGGGGTCGTTCACGTCCTGCATCGGGAACAATACGCCGGTCGAATTCGCATAGGCCAACTTCCAGGTCCCAACGGGAACCTTGACCGTGATCGTGCCGTTCACGCCAACGCCCCCCAGCTTCCCTTCATAAACGGAATTGGTTACTTCCACCGCGGCCTTGTCATAGTAGTAGAAGACCAGGGAGTCCTTATCCAGCGTGATTTGGTTGGTAATGCTGATGACGGCCGAGTCGTGCGTCTGGTGCGTGGTATCCGAGGGCGGAGGCGTGAGATCCACGGCTTTGCAACCGGTGAGGCCGCCAAGAGCCGTAAGGCCGGACAACGCAAACACCATGGCCAGGAAAAGGGAGACGCCCAGGGGCGGCAATCGCATCAGACGAACGAAATGACGCAAGTGAGGACTCGGGATTGACGCGGAGCGGATGGCTTGGTTCATGTTGGGATTCCTCTCCCCCATAATACCATCTACGGGTAAACCCTTTCCACCCGGTTGCCCAGTGAGCAGATGATCTCGTAAGGGTGGGTTTGCTTGATGCGGGCCCAATCCTCGATGGTGATTTCCTTATTCCCGGACTTGCCCACCAGGATCACCGGATCGCCCACCTTGGACGCCGGGCACCCGTTCAAATCCACCGTCAGATAGTCCATGGAGACCCGGCCGAGGATGTTGCAGGCCTTGCCCCGGATCAGGACTTGGCCGGAGTTGCTGGCGGCCAAAGGTACCCCGTCCGCGTAACCCGCCGGAACCGTTCCCACCCAGGTGTCCCGGAACAGGGTATGCGTGCAGCCGTATCCGATGGTGTAACCCGCGGGAAGGCGGCGCTTCGCGATCAAAGTGGTCTTCAAGGACAGGGAGGGCGACAGTTTATAGCTCCGGAGCCCGTTCAAATCGAATACCCCATACAGATTGATGCCGGTCCGGACCAGGTTGAAATAGGATTCCGGGTAATTGTTGATGCCGTCGGAATTGGCCATGTGCACAAGGGGAAATCCGATCCCCACCCCTTCCAATTCGGCCAGCACCCCACGGAAAAGGTCGAGTTGTTCCCGGGTTTTTCCGTGCATAGGATTATTGGCATTGGGGAAATGGGAGTAGATGCCTTCCAGGATAAGGCCGGGCAGCTTCCGGATTTCCCGGATGTCCCGGAAAGCCTGGAAGTGCGGGATGCCGAGGCGGCCCATACCGGTGTCGACCTTGATATGGACCTTTGCCTGCTTACCCAACTTGCGAGCCTGGCGGGAAACGAGGCGGGCGGTGGCGAGGTCCGGAACCGGGCAAACCACCCCTAGGCGGACGCAGTCGGCAACCTCTGAGGCCAGCAATCCGCCGATGATTTGCACTGGCAGCCGGAACCTTTTCACGAGCTGGGCCGCCTCCTTGAGCTCGGCCACACCGAGACGGTCGGCGCCGGCTTCGACCAGGGATTCAGCCACAGGCAAAGCCCCTAAACCGTATGCATTGGCTTTGAGCACGGCCATCACTTGTGCCGGTTTTACCGTTTTTTGGATTTGGGCGAAGTTGCGACGGATGGAAGCGAGGCCCACCTCCAAACGGACCCGCGAAGGCATGGAAAACTCAGCCTTGGCCATAACCAAGGCCGCCCAAAGAGGGTCGAAAGGGGTACCAGAGGCAAAAATGAGTCCGGGTCGTCATGGCGAAAAGCAAATTTAGCATTAAATTTAGGCCGGGCCCCGCTCCGGACATCAATGCCGGGCCCGTCTGATCCAAAATTTGTGAAAGTAGGAATATGCGCAGCTTTAACTCCCTGTGTCTGTTGGTTGGGATAGCCTCCTTTTCGGCATCCGTCATGGCCGCCGAAGCCCATAAGGGAGAAGACCTGACTGGACGCTCGTTCAGCGGCAGGGATCTCACGGACGCGGAATTCAAAGGCTGCAACCTCGAGAACGCGCGCTTCACCCAGACCGTCGGCGCCAAGGCCAGTTTCGAAGGCTCCAACGGCAAAGGCGTGAACTTCTCCTCGATGCAAATTTCCGACGCCAATTTCAAGAACACCCAATTCCCGCAGGCGGATTTCCGCAATTCTGATTTGCGCAACAGTTCCTTCAAGAAGGCCGGCCTGGAAGGCGCCAATTTCCAGAACACGGTTCTGCTCGACGCGGTATTTGAAGGCGCCATTCTGACCAAGGCCAACTTCCTGGAAGCCAAGTTCAATGAGAAGGCCGTTTTCGCGAAAGCCAATCTGGCGGGCGCCAACTTCAAGAACAACAGCCTGGAAGGCTCGGACTTCTCCAAATCCGATCTCACCGGCGCGGTCTTCAACGCCGTCAAATTCGAAGGCGCGGACTTCTCCGGCGCCACCGTGGCCAACATCAACCTGGCCGAATCCAACCTGACGGGCGCGGATCTTTCCAAGCTCAACTTCACCAACTCCAACCTGCAGTCCACGGCCTTGGTGGAAGCGAATCTCAAGGGATCGCAATTCATGGATTCCAAGTTCGACAAAGCCGAGTTCCAGTTTACCAAGGTGAGCGGCGCCTCCTTCCAACGCTGTTCGTTCAACAACACGTCCTTCTACCGCACGGATCTGGGCGGCGTGAATTTCTCCGGCTCCTCGATGAACGCTTCGGTGTTCGACAACAAGTCCCTGGACAAGACCAATTTCCACGGCTCCCAGCTGGAACGCGCCAAGTTCACCATCGACAAGATGAGCAAGGTGGACTTCACCAACGCCAATCTCAAGTTCGCGGATTTCTCCGGGGCGCAGTTGTTCAATTGCGACTTCACGGGGGCGGATCTTTCCAATGCGCGGTTCGACAATGCCTTCATCACGGGGTGCGACTTTTCTGGGGCTAACTTGTCGACTGTGTTTTGGGATGCGGATAACCTGAAGAAGAATCTCTTCAACTCGGATACGCGCTTTCCGCGGTCCTATACTCCGAATCCTGCGCAGATGCGCGCGCACTAAGACCCTGCGGCCGAAGGCCCCTGGCCCCGTGGGGTCCTGGGGCCTAGTGCACGCTTCGCGTAAGTTTTCAATCTCCCTTCTCTGCGGTCACATGGCCGAATCCTTTTCGTAAATGTTTGTCTCATGCTCCCGACCGCGCAATCGTCGGCCGCGTGAGCTTGGATTCATTAAGAGCGCGGTCGGTCGCATCCGGATTCGGCCGTTTTGCAAGCTCCGCGTGATGCGGCCCCAGGACCCCACGGGGCCAGGGTCCGTCGGACGCACGCGCCCAGGGCGGGCGAATCTATTCGCAACGAGGAGGGTGGTCTCAGGTTTGACTCTGGGTTTGGGCTTAAGAGTGGGTCTTTTGGGTTCAGGGGTCTTTATCAATTGGGTGGGTAAAGCGCGCCCCCGGGGAAGGGCGCTTTGTGGGGGGTTGGCCGCTAGCAAGTCAGGCCGAAGAGCAGTTGGGACGATAGCGCGTGAGGCCGATTTATATGGGAGGCTCGGCAGAATGCATTCGTCGACTCACCGTCACAACAAATAGCGAACAGCCCCTGACCCATGAATTTATCCGCACGGTGGAGACGTTGGGCGGGGGCCCGGGCGGTCTGGGGGGCCGAATCGGGCGCAGCTTGCAAACAGGCATGCCGGAGCGCCGGGACGCGTTCTTTGGAGGCCCGCCACGACGCGACCGGACAATGCGCGGCCCGGCGCATCGACCGCAATGCAGTGCCAAGGAAATGCCAGGAAGACCCAGGGGACGAACCCATAAGACCCCCGCAAGCCTGCACCAGGCCCCCCAGACCGCCCGGGCCCCGGCCGTCGACAACCTCGGTGCGGTAAAATTCTATTATTGGGGGATATGAGACGTCCTGTAATCCACGCCGGTGCCGGCGAATTGGTGTATGAGATCCGCGAGATCGTAAAGAAGGCCTATCTGTTCCAAAAGATGGGCATCGAGATTTTCTGGGAGAACATCGGCGATCCGGTCGCCAAGGGGACCCCGATTCCCGCCTGGATGAAGAAAATCGTGGCGGACCTGGCCCAGGAAAACCAGTCGTACGCGTATTGCCCGACC
>Ga0209515_10003875_pt1 | contig 20751 bp, 17 predicted proteins | sample Subgroupgradi54m_FD_187454 | JGI IMG/M metagenome (GOLD analysis project Ga0209515, IMG submission 187454) | Subsurface groundwater microbial communities from S. Glens Falls, New York, USA - GMW60B uncontaminated upgradient, 5.4 m (SPAdes)... ...
CGCCGAGGCGTCGTCAGCGCCAGCACCGGCAACCACGGGCAATCGATTGCCTTCGCCAGCCGCATCCACGGCGTGAAGTGCCGGATCTTCGTTCCGGAAGGAAACAATCCGGAGAAGAACGCCGCGATGCGCGCGTACGGGGCCGAGGTCATCGAACACGGGCGCGACTACGACGCCGCGCGGGAGCGTGTCGAGGAGCTCGTGGCGCAGGAAGGGTGGCGTTACATCCACTCGGCGAACGAGCCGCAGCTGATTGCGGGCGTCGCCACCTACGCAGCTGAGATGTTCGAGGACACTCCCGATCTTGATTACGTGTTCGTCCCGATCGGTGGCGGCAGCGGCGCGTGTGGCTGCTGTGTCGTGCGCGGCGGCATTTCGTCACAGACGAAGATTGTCGGGGTGCAAGCGTCCGGTGCGGATGCGTTCACACGCTCGTGGCGCGGCTCCACGCGCGTGACCGCCGACCGCGTCGATACGTTCGCGGAAGGGATGGCCACACGCGTAACGTTCGACCTCACGTTCGCGATCCTGAAAGAGCAGCTCGATGACATCGTGACCCTCGACGAGCCGGAGTTGGAGGAAGGCGTGCGTGCCGCGCTGCGGTTCACACACAACCTCGCTGAAGGATCCGGCGCCGCGCCGATTGCGGCGGCAAAGAAGTACGGCGCGAAGCTGGCCGGGAAGAAGATCGGCTGCGTGATGACCGGCGGGAATATCGACTCGAAGACGCTGACGAGGATTCTGAGCCGCGGACCCAAAGGGTCCGCGCCGCTCGAAAAGGGTTAACTCACGATTAGCTTTCTCGCCTTTCTGAACACGCTCTCCATCATCGCCGCCGTTAGTTTTCCGGTATTCGTGTTTTGACGGCTCGGGTGATAGCAGCCGATCAGCAACGGCAACCCGTCTCCGACGTTGACAACGACGCCATGACCGAATTGCGGCCGCGGCGACGGCTTCACGCCTCGGCGTTTCAACAACTGCAGCCATGCATCGAACCCGATCTTGCCGAGCGCGACGACGACACGCACGTTGGACAAGTGTGTGAGCTCCACCTCGAGATGATCGAGGCAGCGCGTGATCTCTTCCGGCCGCGGTTTGTTGTCAGGCGGAGCGCATCGGACTGCGGAGAGGATGTATGCGTCGGTGAGATGCAATCCATCATCAGGATGTCGTGATGTCGGGATGTTCGCAAAGCCGATACGATGGAGTGCGGACATCAGGAAATCGCCTGAGCCATCCCCGGTGAACACGCGTCCGGTTCGATTCGCGCCATGGGCGGCGGGCGCAAGTCCCACGAGGAGCAATCGCGCGAGCGGGTCGCCAAATCCTGGAACGGGGCGGCCCCAGTACGTGTCATCACGATGTGCGCGTTTCTTGTCCCGCGCGACACGGCGACAGTATTGTCGCAACCGCGGGCACCGTTCGCACGAGACAATAGAGTGGTGGACCTCAGCGAGTCCCGGCGGACGTACGATGCTCAACCGTTTCATGCGAATCAATGGGCGTTAGAATAGTGGGTTGTAGCGCTCAATCTTAGAGGATGAATGCGGAACACTGCCCCTAAAGACGCGGCCGAGCTCGAAGCGCTCGAAACCCGCGAATGGCTCGAGTCGCTGGATTACGTCCTGCAGTCCGGCGGGCCCGCCCGCGTCAGCCGCCTGCTTCGTGAGCTGGGCGATCATGCGCGCCGCAACGGCGTCATGCAGCCCTTCACCGCCAACACTCCCTACATCAATACCATCCCCGCAACCGAGCAGCCTCCGTTCCCCGGCAGTCGCGAAATCGAGCGACGCATCAAGAGCGTCGTCCGCTGGAACGCGCTGGCGATGGTCGTCAAGGCGAACAAGGCCGACGACGGCATTGGTGGGCACATTTCGACCTTCGCGTCGGCCGCCACGCTTTACGAAGTGGGCTTCAATCACTTCTTCAAAGGCAAGGGCGATGATCACGACGGCGACGTCATCTTCTTCCAGGGACACGCGGCGCCAGGCATCTACGCGCGCGCGTTCGTCGAAGGACGAATTCCGGCCGAGCGCCTCGAGAACTTCCGGCGCGAGCTGAAACCGGGGGGCGGCCTCTCGTCGTATCCGCACCCGTGGCTGATGCCAGATTTCTGGGAGTTCCCCACGGTCTCGATGGGCCTCGGACCGATCTGCGCGATCTACCAGGCGCGCTTCATGCGCTATCTCGAGGATCGCGGCCTGAAGAAACGATCGGACTCGAAGGTCTGGGCCTTCCTTGGCGACGGTGAGACCGACGAACCCGAATCGCTTGGCGCCATCGGCCTTGCCTCGCGCGAAAAGCTCGACAACCTGATCTTCGTCATCAATTGCAATCTCCAGCGTCTCGATGGTCCGGTCCGCGGCAATGGCCAGATCATCCAGGAGCTCGAAGCCGGGTTCCGCGGCGCCGGCTGGAACGTGATCAAGGTGCTGTGGGGTGGTGAGTGGGATCAACTGCTCGACAAGGACAAGGACGGCCTCCTCGTCAAGCGCATGGGCGAGGTCGTCGACGGCGAATACCAGAAATACGCGGTCGAATCCGGCGCGTACGTCCGCCAGCATTTCTGGGGCAAGTACCCGCAGCTGCAGGAATTGGTGAGCCATCTCTCCGACGAGCAGCTGAAGAAGCTCACACTCGGCGGCCACGATCCGGTGAAGGTGCACGCCGCCTACAACGCGGCTGTGAGCACCACCGGCCAGCCGACGGTCATCCTCGCACGAACGATCAAGGGGTACGGCATCGGCGAAGCAGGTGAGGGGAAGAACATCACCCACCAGCAGAAGAAGATGAACGAAGAGGAGCTGCGCGCATTCCGCACCCGCTTCGGCATCCCGATCGCCGACGCGGAGGTCGCCAAGGCGCCTTTCTATCGCCCGTCGGACAACAGCCCCGAAGTGACCTACATGCTCGAGCGGCGGAAGCAGCTTGGCGGATTCGTCCCCAGGCGCATCACCAAGTCCGAGCCGCTCAAGGCCGAGACACTCCACGACTGCTTCACCGAGTTCTCCAAGGGCACCGAAGGACGCAAGGCGTCCACGACGATGGTGTTCGTGAGAATGCTGGCGAAGCTGCTGAAGGACAAGGAGCTGGGCGAGCTCGTCGTGCCGATTGTCCCCGACGAAGCGCGCACGTTCGGCATGGAGTCGCTCTTCCGGCAGGTCGGGATTTACTCGCACGTCGGCCAGCTGTATGAGCCGGTCGACATGGACACGCTCCTCTATTACAAGGAAGCCAAGGAAGGGCAGATTCTCGAAGAGGGCATTACCGAGGCCGGCTCGATTTCCTCCTTCATCGCCGCCGGTACCGCCTATTCGACCCACGGCATCAACACCATCCCGTTCTTCATCTACTACTCGATGTTCGGCATGCAGCGCGTCGGCGACCTCGTATGGGCGGCCGCTGATTCGCGCGCGCGGGGGTTCCTGCTTGGCGGCACGGCTGGCCGGACGACGCTGGCGGGAGAAGGGCTGCAACACCAGGACGGCCACAGCCATCTGCTGTCGCTGGCGGTGCCGAACCTGATTTCGTACGACCCGGCGTTCGCGTACGAGATCGCAGTGATCATCGAGGACGGCATCCGCCGGATGTACGTCAAGGGCGAGAGCATCTTCTACTACATCACCGTGATGAACGAGACGTACGAGATGCCGCCGATGCCCGATGGCGTGCAGGAGGGCATCCTCAAGGGGATCTATCGCTTCAAGGCGTCGGACAAGAAGAGGGCAGGCAAGAAGGAAGGCGGCGCGCGCGCGCAGCTGCTCGGAAGCGGCGCGATTCTTCCCGAGGTCATCAAGGCCGCGAAGATCCTCGAAGATCAGTACGACGTCGCGGCCGACGTCTGGAGCGTCACGAGCTACCAGGAGCTCTATCGCGACGGTCACGCCGTGGACCGCTGGAATCGGCTTCATCCCGCAGAGAAACCGCGTGTCCCCTACGTCAGCCAGTGCTTCGCGGGTACCGAGGGCGTCATCGTCGCCGCGTCCGACTACGTGAAGATCCTGCCGGATGGCATCGATCGCTGGCTGCCGCGTCCGCTGACCTCGCTTGGGACCGATGGATTCGGCCGCAGCGAGAACCGCGCCGCGCTGCGAGACTTCTTCGAAGTGGACGCGAAGTTTGTTGTGGCGTCGACGCTGAGCGCGCTCGCGAAGGACGGCACAATCACCACGGCCGTCGTCGAGAAGGCGATCAAGGACCTTGGGATCAATACCGAAAAACCAAACCCGGCCACTTCCTGAACTCGTTTCGACATGCGCTGAGACTAGCCACGGAGACACGGAGTCACGGAGCAAACCATAGTCAGATGGAAATCTCCGTGTCTTCGTGCCTCCGTGGCCCGTCGCAGTGAACAGCGTTCGGAGTCAATACGTGCAGGAATTCAAAGTTCCCGAACTGGGTGAGAACGTCTCGCAGGGGGACGTCGCCAAAATATTGGTGAAGGTTGGCGACACGATCGCGCGCGATCAACTGGTGCTGGAGCTCGAAACCGACAAGGCCACCATCGAAGTGCCCTCCTCGGTGGCAGGCGTCGTCAAGGACATCAAGGTCAAGCAGGGCGACAGGGTGACGGTCGGCGCGGTGATCCTGACCGTGGATGAAAACGGCCTTGGCGCGCCGAAGCCTGCGGAGCAGGCGAAGGCGGCTGATCAGAAGGTCGTCTCGATGACGCGGCCGCCTTCGCCTGCTCCGCAGGCTTTGGCGCGCCAGGGCCAACTAGAGGTGCCACGAGCGAGCGGGCTTGCCGCGCCGAAGCTCGCGCCGGAGGCGCGAGCGGAGGCGGCGCCTGCAGCTCCGGCGTCTCCATCGGTTCGACGCCTGGCTCGCGAAATCGGCGTCGACGTGAACGAGGTGCACGGAAGCGGGCCGGACGGACGCATCTCGCAGGAAGACGTCAAGGAGCATGCGCGCCGGATCCTGAGCAGCGTCGGCACGACGCAGACGCGCGGCAGCGGCCAGCCCGCCACGTCGGTGCCGCTGCCTGATTTCGAGAAGTGGGGGCCGATCGAGCGGCAGCCGATGAGCAACATCCGCCGCAAGACGGCGGAGCACCTGAGCCGCGCGTGGATGACCATCCCGCACGTGACGCAGTTCGACAAGGCGGACATCACGCCGATGGAGGAGCTGCGGTCGAAGTTCCGCAAACAGGTGGAGAAGGCTGGCGGCAATCTCACGGTGACGGCCGTGCTCGTCAAGGTGATTGCCGCGGCGGTGAAGCAGTTCCCGCAGTTCAACGCGTCGCTCGACGCCGACAACAACGCGATCATCTACAAGAAGTACGTCAACGTCGGCGTGGCCGTGGATACGGAGTACGGCCTGCTCGTGCCCGTCATCCGCAACGCGGATCAGAAGAACATCACTCAGATTGCGGTCGAAATGCAGCAGCTGTCCGAGAAGGCACGCGCGAAGAAGCTGTCGCTCGACGAGATGAGCGGCGGCGGTATCAGCATCTCCAATCTGGGCGGCATTGGCGGCACCTACTTCACTCCGATCGTCAACTGGCCCGAGGTCGCGATCCTCGGCGTGTCGCGCGGCATCATCGAGCCGGTATTTATCCCCGAGGGTAAGGGCGGGTCTTCCCGCCTTCGCCAAGGCTCCGGCGAGGCTAGCCAAAGCGCCGAAGGCGCGACGGCTGCAGACCCGCCCCCGAAGCGGCCCGAAGGCCGCTTCGAACCACGCCAGCTGCTGCCCCTGTCGCTGTCCTACGATCACCGCGTGATCGACGGCGCCGATGCCATGCGCTTCCTTCGCCGGGTCGTGGAAGCGATCGAACAGCCATTTCTCCTGTCACTCCTCGGCTGATGGCGCGCGACACCACTCAACTTGCGGTCCTCGGCGCGGGGCCGGGCGGCTACGCCGCGGCATTCTATGCCGCCGATCTCGGCATGCAGGTCACGCTCGTCGACGAGGAAAAGAATCCCGGCGGCGTCTGCCTCTATCGCGGCTGCATTCCGTCGAAAGCGCTGTTGCACGTCGCGAAAGTGATCGACGAGGCACGCCATGCGAGCGCATGGGGCGTCAGCTTCGGCGAGCCAACGCTCGACATCGACAAGCTTCGCTCCTACAAGCAGAGCGTCGTCGACAAGCTGACGGGCGGCGTCGGCCAGGTCGCGAAGATGCGGAAGGTCAAGTTCATCCAGGGACGCGCCACGCTCACCAGTCCGCAGTCGATGAAGATCGCCGGCGCCAGCGGTGAGACGGAACTGCAGTTCGAGCACTGCATCCTGGCCACCGGATCAAGCCCGACACGCGTGTCGTCGCTCGCGCTCGACAGCCCGCGCATGATGGACTCGACGTCGGGGCTCGAATTGCCGGATGTGCCGGCGTCTCTGCTTGTCGTCGGTGGCGGCTACATCGGCCTCGAGCTGGGCACGGTCTACGCGACGCTCGGCAGCAAGGTCTCCGTTGTCGAGATGACGGCGGGGCTGCTGCCGGGGGTGGATCGCGACCTCGTGTCGGTGTTGCAGAAGCGCCTCGAGACGCTGTTTTCCAGGATCATGCTGAATACGAAGGTTGTGAAGGTCGCCGAGGAGAAGAATGGCATCCGCGTGACGTTCGAAAGTGGTGGCGCCGGCGATCGTAGAGGCGGACCTTCAGGTCCGCCTTCCGAGGAAGTCTTCGATCGCGTGCTCGTCGCCGTTGGCCGCCGGCCGAATTCGGAAATACCCGGCCTCGAGACGACGGCCGTCAAGGTCGACGCGAAGGGGTTCATCGAGACCGACGGGCAGCGACGCACCGCGGAGGCCACGATTTTCGCGATCGGCGACGTGGCGGGGGAGCCGATGCTGGCGCACAAGGCGTCGCATGAAGCGCGTGTGGCGGTCGAGGCGATCCAGGGCCACCGCGCTGTCTTCGAGCCGCTCGCGATTCCAGCGGTGGTGTTCACCGATCCGGAGATCGCGTGGACCGGTCTGACGGAGGCGCAGGCGCAGGCGGAAGGGCGCGACATCGAGATCGCGAAGTTCCCCTGGGCGGCGATCGGCCGCGCCATCACCATCGATCGCCCCGACGGCGTGACCAAGCTGGTGCTCGACAAGAAGACTGGCCGCATCCTCGGCGTCGGCATCGCAGGATCGGGCGCTGGTGAGCTGATTGCCGAAGGCACGCTGGCAATCGAAATGGGTACCACCGCCGAGGATCTCAAGATGACGATCCATCCCCATCCCACGCTCTCAGAGACGCTCATGGAGAGCGCGGAAGTGTTCTTCGGCCAGAGCACGCACGTCTACAAGCCGAAGCGGAAATGAGGGTGTTATACTGCCGCCTCCCGAATTCCTGACATCGAGGAAGTCATGAAACGAGCAGGGTTTACCGTAATAGCTCCCGTTTTTGCCCTCTTCATGGCCGTGTTACTGAGGCTGCAGCCCGTCATCCTGGAGCCTGTGTACGCCCAGGGGGCCAGCGCGCCTGTCGCGGCGACATCACTCTTGGATTATGAAGTTTTCAAGACTCGCGTACAGCCGGTCCTGACGTCCGCGCGCAAGGGCAACGCCCGCTGTACCGCCTGTCATTCACGCGGGGGCGGCAACGCCTATCTGGAGCCCTTGCCACCGGGAAGCGAGACGTACACCGAGGAGCAGTCGCGCCGCAACTTCGAGCGCGTGTCGCGGCTGGTGGTTCCGGGGGAACCGTTGAAGAGCCTGCTCCTCACTAATCCGCTGGACACGGAGGCGGGCGGCGGCCATTGGCACGGCGGCGGAAAACATTGGCACTCGCAGGACGATCCGGAGTGGCAGATGCTGGCCTCATGGGTCCGCACGAGACCCGCGGCTGCCCCGGCGCGTGCGGCCGCGGCGTCGACAGGATCTCGGCTGAACTACGAAACTTTCAAGATGCGCGTACAGCCGGTCCTGACGTCCGCGCGCAAGGGCAACGCCCGCTGCACCGCCTGTCATTCCCGCGGCGGCGGCAATGCGTATCTGGAGCCGCTGCCCCCGGGAAGCGAGACGTACACGGAAGACCAGTCGCGCCGCAACTTCGAACGCGTGTCGCGCCTGGTGGTTCCGGGGGAACCGTTGAAAAGCCTGCTCCTGACCAATCCGCTGGACACGGAGGCGGGCGGCGGCCAGTGGCATGGCGGCGGCAAACACTGGCACTCGCAGAACGATCCGGAGTGGCAGACGCTGGCGGCATGGGTACGCGGTTCATGAAGATCGACATGGGCTGCCGTGGCGGCCCTGGAAATGTCGAGACCGGAAATGGACGCAGGGAGTTTTTCTGGCAAGGCCTGATGCTGCTGCTTGTCGGTCTCGGGCGCCACGTACGGGCGCAGGCCACCGAGTTCTTGAGGTACCAGCCTCTCGCGCGGGCGGTCCTGATACCGATCGGCGATCTCTCGACGCCGGCAAGAGCGTTCCCGTTCGTGGCAGACGGGGTCACCCTGGCGAGCGCGGCGACGCCAAACCAGCCGATCCGGATCAGCGGCATGGCGGTTCGAACCTCCGGCGTCGACAACAGCCCGGAGCGGTTCCAGGCGGTGTGTGTGAAATGCCCGCATGAGGGTTGTGATGTTGATTTCATTACCGATCCGAGTCGCTTGCCCGAGGAGATCACCAGCCAGCTTGGTAAGGTGACCGAGCCGGTGTATGTATGTCCGTGTCATAACAGCACGTTCAAGATGGATGATGGTTCGAGACTCGCGGGTCCGGCCCCGCGCGGCCTGTATCGCTTCCGTGTCACGAGAGTGAACGCGACGGCGATCGAAATTGGCGAAGTCGAAGAGGATATGCTGCTGTTCGTCTGACGCTCGCACGAGAGTGCACGTAAGGAGGCTAGTTCATGACGTCGTCTGCTAACACCCGTCGTCGCCCTTGGACGCTGTTCGGCATCGGGGTACCCGCCGTTTTGGCCGTGGCCTCGCTGAGTGCCGCCGCCGCGGGCAAAGTCCTCATCATCCAGTCGAACTCGGCTGGCGACAGCGTGATGTTGATCGACCCGACCACCGACAAGGTTGTTGCAGAGATTGGTGGCATAGAAGTGGGCCACGGCGTCGCGGCGGCTCCGGATGGAAGCCGCATCTACGTCACCAACGAGTCGCTGGCCACGGTGGACGTCGTGGATGTCCCAACGCTGTCAGTCATCAAGCGGATCCCGCTCACTGGCCCGCCGAACAATATCGCCGTTCGCAAGGACGGCCAGCGCGTGTACGCCGCGATTACGGGAGCCAACGGCGGCGTCGACATCATCGATACCGCCAAGCTCGAGAAAATCAAGTTCATCCGCGTGTTGGGAGGCGTGCATAACCCCATCATGACTCCCGACAGCAAGTTCGTTGTTGCTGGCTCAATCGGCGCTGCGCAGGCAACGGTGATCGACACGCAGCTGGAACGCGCGATCTGGTCGATCAATTTCGGTGACGGTGAAGGAGTACGGGTGTTCTGTTTCGACTGGAATCCCGACGGATCGACGAAGCGGTTGTTCGTCCAGTTGTCCAACTTTCACGGCTTTGCCATCGTCGATTGGGAGAAGCGGAGAGAAGTGGGCCGGATCACGCAGCCGGAGATCCCCGCCGCCGAGCGCAACAGCGAGGGCATCCAGGGCGCTCCTGCCCATGGAATCCTGGTCACGCCCGACGGAAAGCAGCTCTGGTCGACGAGCAAGATCAACAGCCGTGTCTACGCGTATTCGATGCCGGACCTGAAGTACCTCGGAGAAGTGAAAGTGGGGTTGGTGCCGGATTGGATCACCTTCACGCCGGACAGCAAGAAGCTCTATGTGGCCAACGCGCACGACAACACGGTTTCGGTTATCGACGTCGCCGCGCGGAAAGAGATCACGAGAATCAAGGTCGGGCAGATTCCCAAGCGCAACGCCACCGGAATCTTTCCGGCGCTTCCTTCAGGAACCAAATAACTCCTTCGCCGGCAAGCGTCCGCTTGCCGGCGCGTTCTTTCCCTTTCGAGGTCAGCCATGCTGAAGCCGTTGCAGACGATGCTGGTCGCCACAGGTGTGGCCGCCGGACTGGCCGGGACGATCGTCACCGCGCAGGTCACCGGGACATTCGAGAGCCACATCGCGGCGGCGAAGGCGGCCGCCGGCACCGAGCACTCGGAGCTCTACACACGCATCTGCACTCAGGCTGAAGAGATGTCCAAGCCGCCGGTCCCGCGGCTGCCCGCCGCAGGTGGGCAGGCACCGCAGCGCCAGGGACCGCCACCGGTCGCCTCATGGCACGCCGAGCCCGTCAAGGTGTTCGACAACCTGTACTTCGTGGGCATGACGGAGTACTCCTCCTGGGCGCTGGCGACGTCGCAGGGGATCATCCTGATCGACGCGATCTACGACTACTCGGTGGAAGACGAGGTCGTCGGCGGGCTCGAGAAGCTCGGCCTCAACCCGGCGGACGTGAAGTACGTCCTCGTCAGCCACGCGCACGGCGATCACTACGGCGGCGCCAAGTACATGCACGACCACTTCGGCTCGCGCGTGATTCTGTCGAAGGAAGACTGGGACGTACTGGATCGCAGCAAGGATCCGAACAAGCCGGCGCGTGACATCGAGATGAAGGACGGTGACAAGCTTACGCTGGGCGACACGACGATCACGATGTATCTCACGCCCGGTCATACGCCGGGGACCATCTCCACGATCTTCCAGGTGAAGGATCACGGCACGCCGCACACGGTGGCGACCTGGGGCGGCACGGCGTTCAACTTTGCCGCCAAGCCGGAGAACTTCACGCCATACATCGCGTCGGCGCAGCGGTTCCGCGACATCGCGACGAAGGCTGGGGTGGACGTGCTCCTCTCCAATCACACGATGTACGACGGGACGAAGGAGAAGGTGAAAGCGCTCGCGACGCGCAAAGCCAACGAGCGGCATCCATACGCCATTGGCATCCAATCCATCCAGCGGTACCTCACCGTCGCCGAAGAATGCGGGAAGGCTGGCTTCGTCGGCACGAGCGCGCTTGCAGCATCGAGCAGCCGCTAATAACATTGGGAGTTGGCTCAACATTAAATTAGTGATTCCTGATTGGTGATTGGTGATTGGTAAAGGGGCTGCGAATCACTAATCACGAATCATGAATCACGAATGTCTGGAGGAGGCTGGATGCAAGTGATCCCGGTGACAGACGTATCGCGCGGGTTCGGATCAACGAGCCGGCGCGATGCGTGGTGGGCGGCACCGTTCGCGGTCTTTCTCGGTCTTTCAACGTTCGTCATCTACTCGACATGGGCTGCGTTTCAGAACGCGCATTACTCCTACGGCCCGTACCTCTCGCCGTTCTATGCGCCTGAGATCTGGGGAGATTCGCCCCACGCGTGGTTCGGCCCGAAGCCGGCCTGGTTTCCCTCCTTTCTCCCGTTCTCGCCCGCGCTGCTGATCCTTCCGTTCCCTGGTCTCTTCCGGTTCACCTGCTATTACTACCGTGGCGCTTATTACAAGGCGTTCTGGGCCGACCCGCCGTCGTGCGCGGTGGGTGAGCCGCGGAAGAGCTACTGGGGCGAGCAGTCCTTTCCGTTGCTCCTCCAGAACGTCCATCGCTATTTCATGTACATCGCGGTGCTGTTCCTCTTCATGCTGTCTTACGACGTGTGGAAGGCCATGTGGTGGCCCGATCCGGCAACCGGAAGCACGACATTCGGCCTTGGCCTCGGCACGGTCATCCTCGCGGTGAACGTGGTCCTTCTCAGCTGCTACACCCTGGGCTGCCACGTCATGCGGCACATCGCCGGCGGGTCTCACGACGAAGTGTCCAAGCATCCGCTCTGCGACAAGGCCTATGCGTGCTCGACCGCGCTCAACTACGAGCACCAGCTGTTCGCCTGGCTGAGCCTCTTCACCGTCGGCTTCTCTGACCTCTACGTCCGCCTCTGCTCCATGGGGATCTGGACAGATTTCCGGATTCTCTAAATGGCCGTACACGCGACGTATACCTACGACGTCCTCGTCATTGGCGCCGGCGGCGCCGGGCTGCGCGCCGCGATCGAGGCGGCCAATGCCGGCGTCACGGTTGGCATGGTCTGCAAGTCGCTCCTCGGCAAGGCGCATACGGTGATGGCGGAAGGCGGCATGGCGGCCGCCATGGCCAACAACGACGACCGCGACAGCTGGAAGGTGCACTTCGCCGACACGATGCGCGGCGGCCAGTACGTGAACAACTGGCGGATGGCGGAGATTCACGCGAAGGAGGCGCCCGATCGCGTCCGGGAACTGGAAGGGTGGGGCGCGGTGTTCGACCGCACTCCGGACGGCCGGATCAACCAGCGTAACTTCGGCGGCCACCGGTATCCGCGACTTGCGCACGTCGGCGACCGGACGGGCCTCGAGCTGATTCGCACGCTCCAGGATCACGCGAGCTACCTGGGCGTGACCGTCCACATGGAGCACACGGTCATCGATCTACTGCTCGACAGCGGGCGTGTCGCCGGGGCGGTCGCGTACGACCGGGAACGCGGCCGGTTCCATCTGTTTTCGGCCAAGGCCGTGATCCTGTCGACCGGGGGGGCGGGCCGCGCGTACAAGATCACCAGCAACAGCTGGGAAGGCACTGGCGACGGCATCGCGCTCGCTTACCGCGCGGGCGCTGAGCTGATCGACATGGAGTTCATTCAGTTCCATCCCACGGGGATGGTCTGGCCGCCGAGCGTCAGGGGGATCCTCGTGACCGAAGGCGTCCGCGGTGAAGGCGGCGTGTTGAAGAACAGGGAGGGCCGCCGCTTCATGTTCGACGACATCCCCGACAACTACAAGCCGCAGACGGCGTCGGATCCCGAGGAGGGCTGGCGGTACGTGCAGCACGACAAGGGCGCCCGCCGTCCGCCGGAGCTGCTCACGCGGGATCATGTTGCGCGCTGCATCAACCGCGAGGTGAAGGCGGGCCGCGGATCTCCGCATGGCGGCGTGTTCCTCGACATCGCGTGGATCAAAGAGAAGCTGCCGAACGCCGAGGAGCACATCAAGCGGAAGCTCCCGAGCATGTATCACCAGTTCAAGGAGCTCGCCGACCTCGACATCACGAAAGAACCGATGGAAGTCGGTCCGACGATGCACTACATCATGGGCGGGATCCGCGTGGACGGCGACTCGCAGATGTCGAGCGTGGAGGGGCTGTTTGCGGCGGGGGAGTGCGCGTCGGGGATCAACGGTGCCAACCGTCTTGGCGGCAACTCGCTCTCCGATCTGATCGTGTTCGGCAAGCGAGCCGGCGAGTACGCGTCGCGGTTCGCGAAGGAAAGCGGTCAGCCGCGCCTCGACGAAGCCGGCGCTGACCGCGCCATCACGGAGTCGCTCACACCGTTCGATCGCGGCTCCCACGGCGAGAACCCGTACAACGTCCAGCAGGATTTGCAGGAGGCGATGCAGAACCTCGTGGGCATCGTCCGCACCGAATCGGAAATGCAGCAGGCGCTGAATGAGCTCCGGCACCTCGACGAACGCAACGCGCGCGTCGGCGTCGAGGGACATCGCGAGTATCACTCCGGCTGGCACACGTCCATCGATCTGAGGAACCTGTTGCCGACATCGGAAGCCATCACGCGCTCCGCGATCGAGCGCAAGGAAAGCCGCGGCGGCCACTTCCGTGAGGATTATCCGGACAAGTCTCCGGCATTGGGCGCGGTCAACATCATGGTGAAGCTGGTCCCCGGCGTGGGGATGCGCGTGTCGCGCATCCCGATCCCGCCGATGCCAGCGCATCTGAAGCAGGCGATCGAGGAGCAGACAGCCTAATGCGGGACCAGGCGACGTTTCGGATTTGGCGCACCCAACCTGATGGTGGCGGGGGCTTCAGGGACTACACCACGGCGGCGTCGGACGGAATGGTGGTGCTCGACGCCGTGCACCGCATCCAGGCGGAGCAGGCGCCCGACCTGGCTGTCCGCTGGAACTGCAAAGCGGGCAAATGCGGTTCCTGCTCGGCTGAAATCAACGGCCGGCCGCGGCTGATGTGCATGACCCGTCTGAACAACCTGAACCTCGACGAGCCGGTGGTCGTGGAACCGATGCGCACGTTCCCGCCCATCAGGGACCTCGTCACCGACGTGTCGTGGAACTACAAGGTGAAGAAGGGGATCAGGAAGATCACCCCGCGTCCGGCGGACGCCCCGGACGGCACCTGGCGGATGGCGCAGCGTGACGTGGATCGCGTCCAGGAGTTTCGGAAGTGCATCGAGTGCTTCCTGTGTCAGGACGTCTGCCACGTGCTGCGGGAACACAGGAAGTTCGACGAGTTCATCGGCCCGCGCTACTTCGTGTACGCGGCGGCCCTCGAGATGAATCCGATCGACACGGCGGACCGCATTCCCGACATGAAGGAGAAGGCGGGGATCGGCTACTGCAACATCACGAAGTGCTGTACAAACGTCTGCCCGGAACATATCCACATCACGGATAACGCGATCATTCCGCTCAAGGAGCGCGTCGTCAGCCGGTACTACGATCCGGTCACAAGACTCTTGCAGATGTTCAAGTAGGAAGTTCGAAGGTCGAAGGTCGAAGTAAGTTAGAAGTAGAGGCGGGTCTTTAGACCCGCCCAGCCCGCTCCCGTTCCTTACGTTCTTTCCGCCGTGCCAGCCAGTCGACGAGGAAGAACATCCACGCAAGGATCGTGACGCCAGCAAACATGGCGATCGCGTTCATCATGATTCATCAACTCCTGCAACGGCCACGGTGACCGCTACAAGGCCCGCCCAGAGCGCGATGCCCGCGATGACCAGAGGCCATGAGAATGGGCGATCGCTGAGCGCCTGACTGAATCCAAGTGCCGCCATAGCCAGGTTCGCCAGTTCGGGCAGCATGGTTACGAAGACTGCCCGCTGTCTCGGTTTCCATTTCCATCGTAGCATCGTCCGCTCGGGCGGATCTTGCGTGCGAGCCGAGTGCCACGCGGTTTTGTTGGCGTTCCAACGTTACGTGACGATCGATTGCGCAATTCGTGACCCGTGACCCGTTGAAGGATTAGGCGGAAATCTTCAACGCCGGGTGAGGCGTATAATCCAGCCGCTCATGCCACAACGATGACGCTCGCCGCAGGGATGCGCCTCGGCCCGTACGAAATCCTCGCGCCGCTCGGCGTCGGCGGCATGGGCGAAGTCTACAAGGCGAAAGATACCCGCCTCGATCGCACAGTCGCGATCAAAGTGCTGCCCTCGCGGTTTTCGGCAGACCCGCAGTTCCGCGAACGGTTCGAGCGCGAGGCCCGAGCGATTTCGAGCCTGACTCACCCGTACATCTGTGCGCTGTACGACATCGGTCAACAGGACGGAACCGACTTTCTTGTGCTCGAGTACCTGGAAGGTGAAACAGTCGCGGCGCGTCTCGCGAAAGGTGCTATCCCGCTTGACCAGGCGCTTCAATACGCCGTGCAGATCGCTGCCGCGCTCGATCACGCCCATCGTCACGGCATCATCCATCGCGATCTCAAACCCGGCAACATTATGGTGACGAAGTCTGGCGTGAAGGTGCTGGACTTCGGTCTCGCGAAGTCCAGCGCACCGGCAGTCGCGACTGCGGGTCTGTCAACGCTCCCTACGACCCCACCGAATCTCACGGCACCGGGAACCATCCTGGGCACCTTCCAGTACATGGCGCCCGAGCAGCTCGAAGGCCGGGAGGCCGACGCGCGCGCCGACATCTTTGCCTTTGGAGCCGTCGCCTACGAAATGTTGACCGGCAAGAACGCGTTCGAGGGGAAGAGCCCAGCGAGTCTGATTGCGGCGATCCTCGAGCGCGAACCGCCGCCTCTCTCACAGCTCGTTACCGCGGCGCCGCCGCTGCTCGACCACATCGTCAAGAAATGCCTCGCAAAGGATCCGGATGCGCGATGGCAGAGCGCACGCGATCTTCACGACGGGTTACAGTGGGTCGCCGACGAGGCGACGCGCGCCGCTCGGTCCACTGGCGTGGCGCCACTCATCGCTCGTCGTACCCGGGAGCGCATCGCGTGGGGACTGGCTGCCATCGGTCTGGTGGCCGCGTTCGCGTTCGCCATTCCGAGAATGCTCGCCTCCCGCCGCGCCGTCGAGCCGCTCGTCACGCGGCTCGATGTCGTTACTCCTCCAACAGCGGATCCGTTCGGCTTCGCGCTGTCGCCTGACGGTCGGCAGCTCGTGTTCATCGCCAACGGTGAGAACGGGTCGCAGCTGTGGCTCCGCCGCTTCGATCAGGGCGCGGCGCAGCCGCTGGCGGGAACGGACGGCGGGACATACCCGTTCTGGTCACCTGATAACCGCTTGATAGGTTTTTTTGCCGACGCCAAGTTGAAGCGTCTCGATCTGGGCGGCGGTTCGCCGCAGGTGCTCGCCGCTGCGCCCTTCGGTCGAGGCGGCACGTGGAATCGCGAGGGCATCATCGTCTTTGCTCCCTCGAATAACAGCACGCTGATGCGCGTTCCGGCGGCGGGTGGAAGCATCGTGCCGGTAACGGCGTTCGGCCTATGGCCGCAGTTCCTGCCCGATGGGCGTCGATTTATTTTCTTTGGCGTTGGGGGAACTCCGCCGGCGCCGGGAGTATTTCTGGGTACGAGCGACGGTGGCCAACCGACGGCCGTGTCGGCGGCGGAGACCGCGGCGGTGTTTTCGCCGCCCGACCAATTACTGCTGCTGCGTCAGGGGGTGCTCTTCGCTCAGCGCTTTAGTCCTGTCAGCGGATTTATAAGCGGTGATCCTGTCCCAGTGGCGCAGTCGGTTGGAGCGACCACGGCGGGAGCGGCATTCCACGGCGCTTTTTCGTCGTCAGAAACGGGGGTGTTAGCGTATCGGAGTGGAGCAGCGGCCCGACGTCAGCTCGTATGGGTCGATCGCACAGGTAAAGAGCTGGATGTCCTCTGGCCATCCGACGCCGGAGGCATCGCCGGACCGATGCTTACTCGCGATGGCCGACGCGTGGCAGTGACACGGATCGTACAAGGGAATTCCGACGTTTGGATGATGGATGTCGGCCGCAGGATCATGACTCGCTTCACGGTCAATCCGGCCGACGGTGTTGCCCCAGTCTGGTCACCCGATGGAAGCCGCGTGATGTTCCGAGCGTCGCGCAACGGCAAGTTCGATCTTTTCGAGAAGCCTGCGAATGGCGGCGGCGACGAGCAGCCGCTGCTGGTGACCGCGCAAGACAAGCAGTCGCTGGACTGGTCATCGGATGGCCGCTTCATCCTCTACGCAGCCCAGGATCCTCAAACGGGTTCGGATCTCTGGGCGTTGCCGCTTGACGCCGACCGCAAACCGATTCCTGTGGCGCACAGCGGCTTCGAGGAGAGCCAGGGACAGTTTTCGCCCGATGGCCGGTGGGTGGCTTACGTTTCCAATGAGACGGGGCGTTACGAAATCTACGTCCGGGAATTTCCCGACGCAGGCGGCAAGTGGCAGGTCTCGGCCGCTGGCGGTATCTATCCACGCTGGCGGCTGGATGGGAATGAACTGTTTTACATCGGCCTCGACAACCGTATGATGGCCGTTCAGGTCGAGCTTACGCCGGCGACACGGACGGTCAGCCTGCGTACGCCGATCGCACTCTTCGCGACCCACCTCGTGGCGGCGGGAAACCTTGGTGTTGCGGGTTACGCGGCCAGATCGCAGTACGCCGTCGCGGCCGACGGACGCTTCCTGATGAACGTCGCCGCCGATGAGGTCACTCCGCCGATCACAATCGTTCAGAACTGGACGACGGCGCTGAAACGGTAGCGAACTTCGAACTTCGCACTTTGAACTTCCACCCCGGCTGTGTAGTATGTGCCTCACTGAAGCCGTCGGGGAGGCTTCTAATCCCATCTCTGGTTTCCCTTCGGTCCCCGGCGTTGCCCGCCCGCTGCTGTAACGGTTTCAGTAGCCCGCAGCAATAGTTTCGGCGGCGTATCGGCGCTCGGCGTCTCGGCGTACCCCAAGGCAATGTCGGAAGGAGGGGAATGCGTGAACGCGAACGGCAGCTTCAAGGGCCAGCCCGCTCCATGCGGGAAAATCGTCGACGGGGAACACTACGAAGACCATGACGACGACTGCGTCGTCACGCGGGAAGTGGAGTACGCGTGCGGGTGCATGAGCGTCCATCACGAGTACCACGACGGCAGCGTGAGCCGGAGGATCGTCCGCCACGACGGGCACGTCCTGATGGATGAGCTCCTGTCAGCGGAATAGCGCCCGACTCACAGAAAGCCGCTTTCGGCACAACGAAGGTACGAACCGCGGTCGGCGGAGGAAACGGTGATCCCTAATCATGACGTTGTGCTGGTAGGCGGCGGCGGCGCCGGTCTTCGCGCTGCTATCGCCATCGCTGAAACCAATCCACGCCTCGATATCGCGGTCGTCTCGAAGGTGTATCCGATGCGGAGCCACACGGTGTCCGCGGAAGGAGGCGCCGCGGGCGCGATTGCTCCCGATGACAGTCTCGACGAGCACGCCTTCGACACGATTTCCGGCGGCGACTGGCTGACCGACCAGGATGCGGTCGAGGCGTTCGTCAAGGAGGCGCCGAAGGAGCTGTTGCAGCTCGAACATTGGGGCTGCCCCTGGAGCCGCGAGCCCGATGGCCACATCGCCGTGCGGCCGTTCGGGGGCATGAAGAAAATGCGCACGTGGTTTGCCGCCGACAAGACCGGCTTCCACATGCTGCACACGCTGTTCCAGACCTCGCTCAAGTACACGACCGTCAAGCGGTACGACGAATGGTTCGTGACGAAGATTCTGGTCGATGAAGGACGCGCGCAGGGCGTGGTGGCGATCGATCTCGCCTCGGGACGCGTCGAGGCGATCACCGCGCGAGCGGTGATCCTGTGCACCGGCGGATGCGGCAAGGTCTTTCCGTTCACGACCAACGCCTCGATCAACACCGGCGACGGGATGAGCCTGGCCTATCGCGCAGGCGCGCCGCTCAAGGACATGGAATTCGTCCAGTACCATCCGACCGGCCTGCCGTTTACCGGCATCCTGATCACGGAAGCCGCGCGGGCCGAAGGTGGGTACCTGATCAACAAGGACGGCTACCGGTACCTGCAGGACTACAACCTCGGCACGCCGCACAAGGATCCGGTCTTCAAGTCGATGGAGCTCGGGCCCCGCGATCGTTTGTCCCAGGCGTTCATGCAGGAGCTGGCCAAGGGGCGGACGATCGCGACGCCGTACGGACCGGTCGTGCACCTCGACCTCCGGCATCTCGGCGCGAAGAAGATCGATTCCAAGATCCCGTTCGTTCGCGAGCTGTGCAAGAAATACCAGAACGTCGACCCGGTCACCGAGCTGATTCCCGTGCGGCCGGTCGTCCACTACATGATGGGCGGCGTCCACACCGACATCAACGGCGCCACGCCGCTGCCAGGACTCTACGCCGTCGGTGAAACGGCGTGCGTCAGCATCAACGGCGCCAACCGGCTCGGTTCGAACTCGCTGCCCGAGCTGCTTGTTTTCGGCGCGCGCGCCGGGCGCGTGGCGGCTGACTACGCCTCGCGCGTGTTCGATGTGACGGCGGGGGTCGTGGCACAGACCGAGGACGAGCGGCGCCGCGTCGAGCACGATCTGCTCAATAGAAAAGGGCACGAGCGCATCGCCACTCTGCGCGAGGAGATGCAGAAGACGATGGAAGAGAGTGCCGGGATCTACCGGACGGGCGCGGCGCTGGCGAAGGGAATCGAGCAGCTCCGGCGTGTGCGGGCGCGCTTCGCCGACATCGCCATCGAGGACACCAGTCGCACCTTCAACACCGAGCGGGTATCGGCGCTCGAACTGTCGTTCATGCTCGACGTCGCGGAGACGATCGTCGCTTCAGCGGTGAAGCGCCATGAATCGCGCGGCGCGCACCAGCGCACCGATTTTCCCGCGCGTGACGACGTCCGGTTTCTCTCGCATTCGCTCGTCTACCGGAATGCGGACGGATCACCACGGGTCGAGTACTTGCCTGTCACCATCACCCGCTGGCCGCCGGCCGAGCGGGTTTACGGGGAGGCCGCTGCGCATGGGGGACCACATCACACTGCAAGTAGCGCGTTACCTGCCGGAGAAGCAGTCTGAACCGACGTTCGACGAGCACGAGGTGCCGTGCCCGAAGGACTGGGTCGTCCTGGATGGCCTGAACTACATCAAGGACAAGATCGACGGCACCCTGTCGTACCGCTGGTCCTGCAGGATGGGAATCTGCGGGAGCTGCGGCATGACCGTGAACGGCGAGCCGAAGCTGACGTGCGCCACGTTCCTGGCCGACTACGCGCCCGGACCGCTGCGGATTGAGCCGCTCCGGAATTTCCCGGTCATCCGCGATCTGATCGTCGATATCGGCGATTTCATGCGGAAGCTCGCGAGCGTCAAGCCGTTTATCGTGCGCCGCTACGACAAGCCGCTGTCGGAGGGCGAGTACCTGCAGACGCCGCAGGAGCTCGACGAGTACAAGCAGTTCAGCATGTGCATCAACTGCATGCTGTGCTACGCGGCATGCCCGGTCTACGGCCTGGATCCGAAGTTCATCGGCCCGGCCGCGATAGCGCTCGCACAGCGGTACAACCTGGACAACCGGGACGAGGGCGCGAAGCAGCGGATGGAAGTGCTCTCCGAGCACGCGGGAATCTGGGGCTGCACCTTCGTCGGCGAATGCACGAAGGTCTGTCCCAAGCACGTCGATCCCGCCGGCGCCATCCAGCGCTACAAGCTGACCGCTGCGCTCGAAGAAATGAAGACGTTCTTCATGCCGAGGGGGGCCTAGTGGCTGGGACTCCCAACTACACCGACTATCATCCGCGCTGGCTGCGCCGCCGCGTGTCGACGTACTGGTGGCTGGGGAGCTGGTCCTACTTCGCGTTCGTTCTTCGCGAAGCGAGCTGTCTCTTCG
>Ga0209515_10003876_pt1 | contig 20751 bp, 19 predicted proteins | sample Subgroupgradi54m_FD_187454 | JGI IMG/M metagenome (GOLD analysis project Ga0209515, IMG submission 187454) | Subsurface groundwater microbial communities from S. Glens Falls, New York, USA - GMW60B uncontaminated upgradient, 5.4 m (SPAdes)... ...
GCCCCGGCATCAGCTCCTGCGCGTAAACGACGATCACCGAGAACGCGGACGCGAGGACCATCCCGATGACGACGCTGAGGATGCGCGTCCAGAACAGGTTGGCGTAGGGCAGCGCCAGCGTGAACGGCAGCACGCCGAGGATCGACCACAGGATCACCTGGCGCCGACCGATGCGATCCCCCACCGGTCCCCCGATGATCGTTCCGGCCGCGACGGCGCCCAGGAAAATGAACAGGTGAATCTGCGCGCTCTGCACCGACACGTGGAAGCGGCTGATCAGATAGAAGGTGTAGTAGCTCCCGAGGCTCGCCAGGTAGATGAACTTCGAGAACAGCAGCGCAAGCAGGATCGCGATCGCGATCACCACCTGCCGCGACGAGACTGCGTCGTGACGCGTTGACGCAGCACGGCGGCCGGCGTGAATCGCGCCGCTGCCCTTGTACCAGCTCCCGACGTGGAAGAGGAACGCAATCGCGACGAGCGCGGCCAGCGAGAACCACGCGATGCTCGACTGCCCGCGCGGCAGCACGACGAATGCCGCCAGCAACGGTCCCAGCGAGGAGCCGAAGTTCCCGCCGACCTGGAAGAGCGACTGCGCGAAACCATGCCGCCCACCTGACGCGGCACGCGCGATCCGCGACGACTCGGGATGGAACACTGCCGAGCCGAGGCCGACCAGCGCCGCCGCCGCCAGCACCATCGGGAAGTTGCCGGCTCTCGACAGGAGGAGCATTCCCGCGAGCGTGAAGCCCATCCCTGTCGCAAGCGCGTACGGCCTCGGACGGCGATCCGAATAGAAGCCTATGACTGGCTGCAGCAGCGCGCTGGTGAGCAGGAGCACGAGCGTGATGAGGCCGACCTGAGTGAAGGTGAGACCGAAGTTCTCCTTGAGGATGGGGTAGATCGCCGCAATCAGCGACTGCATCATGTCGTTGAGCAGATGGCAGAAGCTGAGCGCCACGAGGATGTCGAACGCCGTGTTCATCGCCTATTAAGGATAACGGAGGTAGACTCGCCGCCTGTATAGGAGGCTTCTCATGATCCACCGCGTCTCCGTCAGATCGATCCTTGGGCTCGTCCTCGCAGCCGGGATCATCTGCAGCGCATTCGCCCAGTCAGCTCCGGTTTACCGGGTCACCCACACGTACGTGCTCGGCGGCGACGGCGGCTGGGACTACGTCGTCCCCGATCCGCCGGAGCACCGCGTGTTCATCGGGCGAACGAACCGTGTGATGGTCGTCGACGAAGACAGTGGCAAGCTGCTCGGCGAAGTCATGGGCATCAATGGAGCCCACGGCACGGCAATCGCCACCGGCACCGGCCACGGATTCGCCACCTCGGGCAACGATCAGTCGGTGGTCATGTTCGACTTGAAGACGCTCAAGGCGCTCGGCCGGATCCCCGCGGCCGAGGACGCGGACGCGATCATCTACGACCGCGCGTCGAACCGCGTGTTCACATTCAACGGCGACGCGCATTCCTCGACCGTGATCGATCCGGTCGCTGGAAAGCTGATCACCAACATTCCACTCGGTGGCAAGCCGGAGTACGGCGCGTCGGCGGGCGACGGCAAGGTGTACGGGAACCTCACCGACACCAGCGAGGTCGTTGAGATCGACGCGAAAACGGCGACGGTCACACGCCGGTGGCCGATGGCGCCGTGCAAGCAGAACGTGTCGATGGCGATCGATACGAAGAACCATCGTTTGTTCAGCGGCTGCCGCAGCGGCGTGCTTGCGGTGTCCGATTACCAGGCGGGCAAGGTGATTACGACGCTCCCGATTGGCATGGGCGTCGACGGCGCCGGGTATGATGCCGCCTCCGGTGACGTCTTCGCGACCAACGCGGACGGCACCCTCACGATCATTCATCAGGACGGTCCCGACCAGTATCACGTCATCCAGACGCTGCCGACGCCGCAAGGATCGCGGAACATGGGACTCGATCCGACGACGCATCGGGTCTACGTCGTGGCGGGAGAATTCGGCCCGGCGCCGACCGGGGGCCGCGGCCGTGGAGTCGTCCTGCCCGGGACGTTCAAGATGATGGTGGTGGAGCGCTAACGAAGTACGATCGGCGGGATGGTCATCCGATCGGTGGCAGTCCTGGGCGCCGGAACCATGGGCGCGCAGATTGCCGCGCACTTCGCGAACGCCGGCGTTCCCGCGCTGCTGCTCGATGTCACCGCCGACGCCGCGAGAGACGGGCTCAAGCGGGCGCGCTCGCTGAAGCCGGATCCGTTCTTCACGCCCGACGCGTGGAAGCTGATTGCCACCGGCGGCTTCGATGATCTCGCGCGCATCAACACCAGCGACTGGATCATCGAAGCCGTCGTCGAGCAACTCGACATCAAGCGCGGACTGCTCGAAAAGGTCGATGCCGTGCGCCGGCCCGGCTCGATCGTCAGCTCGAACACGTCCGGCATTCCGATCGCGGCGCTCGCCGAGGGCCGAAGCGACGACTTCCGTAAGCACTGGATTGGCACGCACTTCTTCAACCCGCCGCGCTATCTGCATCTGCTGGAGCTGATTCCCACAGCCGAGACCGGCAAGGACATCGTCGAGGCCGTCACCTATTTCGCCGATCACCACCTCGGCAAAGGCGTGGTGAAAGCGAAGGATTCGCCGAACTTCATCGGCAATCACATCGGGCTCTACGGCTTAGTGAAGGTACTCAAGCTGGTCGAGTCCGGCGCCTACACGATCGAGGAAGTCGATGCGATCACCGGCCCCGCGATCGGGCGGCGGAAGAGCGCCACGTTCAGGACGTTCGATCTCGTGGGCATCGACATCCTCGCGCACGTGATTCGCAACCTCCACGAGCGTCTGCCGGACGAAGAAGCGCGACGCGAGTTCGTGCTGCCGCAGTTCGTCGAGAAGATGATCGAGCGCAAGATGGTCGGCGAAAAGGCGGGCCAGGGGTTCTACAAGCGCGTCAAAACCGCCGACGGCGAGTCCGAAATCCTCACGCTCGATCCGGCCACGCTCGAGTACCGGCCGAGGAAGTCGCCGCGTCTTCCGTCCCTGGAGGCCGCGGCCACGATCGCCGACGTCCGCGAACGCGTGCGGACGCTCTATTCGGGCAAGGACAGGGTCGGCGAGTTTCTCCGCGAGACGCTCACGCCAACGCTCACCTACACGGCCAAAATCACGCCGGCGATCGCGTACTCACCCGACGACGTCGATCGCGTGATGCGGTGGGGGTTCGGATGGGAGCTGGGACCGTTCGAGCTGATGGACGCGATCGGCATGGCGCACGTCCGCGAGGGCGAGCTTCCACCTGCCGCACCAGACCTGCAGTTCCTCAGGTCCGCGAAGCAGCGCAACGGCGTCGTCAGGAAGAATCCAGGCGCGAGCCTCGTGGATCTTGGCGACGGCGTCCTGTGCGTCGAGTTCCACTCGAAGATGAACGCGATCGGCGGCGACACGATCCAGATGCTGCACGCGGGACTGAAAGAAGCGTCGGCGAATTTCGCCGCGCTGGTCGTCGGCAACGAGGGGGAGCATTTTTCCGCCGGCGCCAACATCATGCTGCTGCTGCTCGAGGCGCAGGAGGAGAACTGGGACGAAGTCGACCTGATGGTCCGCTCGTTTCAGAACGCGACGATGTCGCTGCGGTATGCCGACGTGCCGGTGATCGTCGCGCCCGCCGGGCTGGCGATTGGCGGCGGCTGCGAGGTCGTGCTGCACGGCGATCGCGTCCAGGCGGCGGCGGAAAGCTACATCGGTCTTGTCGAAGCGGGCGTCGGACTGATTCCCGCGGGCGGAGGGACGAAGGAAATGGTCGCGCGAGCGGCCGGGCAGATGCCGCCGGGATCGACGGACTTCCTGCCGCCGATTCAGCGCGCCTTCGAGGCGATCGGGTTTGCCAAGGTCTCGGCCAGCGCGCCTGACGCGCAGCGCCTTGGATTCCTCCGTCCAACCGACACGGTGACGATGAATCGCGAGCGGCTGATCGCCGACGCGAAGGCGCACGCCCTGCAGCGCGTCGCGGATGGATATCAACCGCCTGCGCCGCTGACCGCAATTCCGGTCGGCGGCGACACGGTGCTTGCGCCGTTGAAGCTTGGCATCCACCTGGCGTGGCGCGCGGGGCGCATCAGCGATCACGACGCGCTGATCGGACGCAAGCTTGCCACGATCATGGCGGGCGGGCTGCTCCCGCACCCGTCGACGATGACCGAGCAGGATCTGCTCGACCTGGAGCGCGAGGCGTTTCTCAGCCTGGTGGGCGAGCGCAAGACGCAGGAACGCATCCAGCACACGTTGAAAACTGGAAAGCCGTTGCGAAATTGAGGTCCGGCTGAAGCCGGACACTACCGACTATGAAGATCATCGACCGCGGCTCCGGCGCACCCATCGTCGTGATCCCCGGCATCCAGGGCCGATGGGAGTGGATGAAGCCGGCAATTGATGCCCTGGCGCAGCGAAGCCGCGTCATCACCTTCTCCCTCGCTGACGAGCCGACGTCCGAGGGGCATTTCGACGAACACGCCGGTTTCTGGTCCTACGTCGAGCAGATCCGCGAGGCGCTCGATGCATCCGGGATCGAGCGGACGGCGATCTGCGGCGTCTCCTATGGCGGTCTCATTGCCACCGCCTTTGCCGTACGACATCCCGATCGCGTCGCCTCGCTGATTCTCGTGTCCGCACTACCACCCTCGTGGCAGCCGGACGAGCGCGTGACGTTGTACGTGCGGTTCCCGTGGCTGCTGACACCGCTCTTCTGTCTCGGATCGCTGCGCCTCTACCGCGAAATTGCCGCAGCGAATGAGGGCTGGTGGAGCGGCGTGACCGCAGCAGTAAGCCACGGAATCAACGTTCTGCGCCACATGTTCCATCCGGGCCGCATGGCTCGCCGCGTGCATCTGCTCAGCTCCGTGCGGATCGAGGCGGACCTCGCGCGCGTCCAAGTACCTACGCTGGTCGTGACCGGTGAAGACTCCCTCGAGAGGGTCGTCCCGCCACGAGTGACGCGCCGGTATCTGGAGCTGTGGCCTCATGCGCGCGGCGCCACCATCGCCCGCACCGGGCACTTGGGGCTCATCACGCGCCCGGCGGACTTTGCGGCGGTCGTCTCCACGTTCGCGGCCGAGCATGCCGAGCCCGGGGCCGCATCACGGAGACGGATTGGCTGACGTCATTCGGGAGATCGACGGGCCGGCCGGCCCGCTGGAAGTTCTGATCGAGCCTTCGGGCGATCCTCGCGCAGCCGTCGTCTTTGCGCACCCGCTGCCCACGCAGGGCGGTACGATGCATACGAAGGTCGTGTTCCAGGGTACGAAGGCGCTGGCGCGGATTGGATGCGCGGTGCTCCGCTTCAACTTCCGCGGCGTCGGCCGAAGCGCAGGCAAGTGGGATGACGGCCGCGGCGAGCTCGACGATTACCGCGCGGCGGTCGACTTCATGGCGGCGCAGTATCCTGGCACGGACGTGTGGGCCGCCGGATTCTCGTTCGGGTCCTATGTTGCGCTCACGGTCGGAGCGGCAGACGATCGGATCTGCGCGTTGATCGGCATCGCGCCGCCCGTGAACCGGTACGATTTCGAGGCCGTGAAGAAGTCGACCAAGCCGAAGTTCATCATTCACGGCGAGGCGGACGAATTGATTCCATTGAAACAGGTTCGCGAGTTCTACGCGCAGCTCGCGGATCCCAAGGAGCTGGTCGAGGTCGATCGCGCCAATCACCTCTTCGACGGACAGGTGACCGAGGTGGGCGAGGCGCTCGAGGATCTGCTGGCGGATTTCTCATGCAGGACGCAGTAATCGTTTCGGCGACACGCACCGCGGTCGGCCGCGCCCCCAACGGCGCGCTGAAGACCGTCCGGCCGGACGAAATGGCCGCGGCGGTGATCAAGGAGGCGCTGCGCCGCGCGCCGGGCGTCGAGCCGTCGGATATCGAAGACGTGATCCTTGGATGCGCGATGCCCGAGGCCGAGCAGGGGCTGAACGTCGCGCGTATCGCGAGCCTTCGCGCCGGTGTGCCGGTCAGCGCGTCGGCGGTCACGGTCAACCGCTTCTGCTCGTCGGGCCTCCAGGCCATTGCCTACGCCGGCGAGCGCATCATGTGCGGCTTCGCGAACGTGGTTCTTGCGGGCGGCACCGAGTCGATGAGCATGGTGCCGATGGGCGGCAACAAGGTGTCTCCGAACCCCGCGCTCGTCGACAGCTACCCCGATGTGTATCTGACCACCGGTCTCGTTGCCGAAAACCACGCGCGCGAAAGCAAGGTCTCGCGCGAGGAGCAGGACGCGTTCGCGCTCCGGAGCCATCAGCGCGCGGTGGCTGCCATCGACGCCGGGCGCTTTGCCGAGGAGATCACCCCGCTCGCCTACCGCATCGCGTCCCCGCATCCCTCGGGTGGCCCTCGGGATGCCCTGAGCAACGTCCAAGGGCACGCCGGCAACGGGAAGCGAGACGTTCGCGAGGTGACCTTGACTGTCGATGAGGGTCCGCGACGCGACACGTCGGCGCAGGCGCTCGCGTCGCTGCGCCCCGCGTTTCACGCGTCGGGGACGGTGACCGCCGGCAACTCCTCGCAGACGAGCGACGGGGCGTCGGCCGTGATCCTGACGTCGGCGGCATTCGCGAAGGAACGCGGGCTTCAGCCGCTGGCGCGATTCGTCGCGTTCGCCACGGCCGGCGTCGAACCGGAGCGATTCGGGATCGGACCGGTCCCGGCGATGCGCAAGGTGCTGAAGATCGCCGGGCTCTCCCTTGATCAAATCGATCTCATCGAGTTGAACGAGGCGTTCGCCGCGCAGGTGCTTGCCTGCCTGCGAGAGCTGCCGATCGATCCGGAGCGTCTCAACGTCAACGGCGGGGCGATCGCGCTCGGCCATCCTCTTGGCTGCACGGGCGCCAAGCTGACGACGACGCTGGTGCACGAGATGCGCCGGCGCAAGTCGCGCTACGGGATGGTGACGATGTGCGTGGGCGGTGGCATGGGCGCCGCCGGAATCTTCGAGCGGATGTCGTAACCCCGCAGCGTAGCGTCCGGCTTTAGCCGGACCGTCGTTAGGAGTAATACATGACTGTTGCGAGCACGTCCCACAAGGGCGCGTCCTGGCTGCTGGAAGAAACCGAACCATCCGCCACGTTCACTCCTGAGAAGCTCTCCGAGGAACACCGCCTGATGGCGCAGACCGTCGACGAGTTCGTCGAAGCCGAGGTCCTGCCGCAGATCGATCGGCTCGAGACGAAGGACTGGACGCTGGCGCGCGCGCTGATCCGGCGCGCCGGAGAGCTCGGACTGCTCGGCCTCAGCGTCCCGGAGCAGTACGGCGGCCTCGATCTCGACAAGGTGTCGGCGCTCGTCGTCTCGGAGCGGATTGCCCGATCCGCCTCGCTTGGCGCCGCGTATGGAGCGCAGGCGAATCTCTGCATCATCCCGATCGTCCTCTTCGGCACCGACGCGCAGAAGCAGCAGTACCTCCCCGGCCTCGTGTCCGGCGACACGATCGGCGCATACGCGCTGAGCGAGTCGGGATCCGGTTCCGACGCGCTGGCGGCGCGCACGCGCGCGACCAGGCAACCTGACGGCAGCTGGGTCCTCAGCGGCGAGAAGATGTGGATCACCAACGGCGGGTTCGCCGACGTCTTCATCGTCTTTGCGCAGGTCGACGGCGATCAGTTCACCGCCTTCATCGTCGAGCGCTCGTTCGGCGTCGTGTCGGGCAACGAGGAGCACAAGATGGGCCTGCACGGCTCATCGACGACGCCGATCCTCCTGCAGGACGTGAAGGTGCCGGCGGCGAACCTGCTTGGCGAGATCGGCAAGGGCCACAAGGTCGCGCTGAACACGCTGAACTTCGGGCGCTTCAAGCTGGGCGCGATGTGCAGCGGCGGCTGCCGCGCCGCGATTGGCGAGGCGGCGAAGTACGCGAAGCAGCGGAAGCAGTTCGGCCACTCGATCGCCGACTTCGGCGCCATCAAGTACAAGCTTGGCGAGATGACGGCGCGCACCTATGCGCTCGAGAGCCTGATGTACCGCACCGCGGGGCTGATCGACGGGATGGTGGCGGAGAGCGGCCACGGCCGCGGTCCCGCGATTGCCGCCGCGCTCGAAGAGCTCGCGGTGGAAGCGTCGATCGCGAAGGTGATGGGCAGCGAAGCGCTCGACTACGTCCTCGACGAGAACGTGCAGATCCACGGAGGCAACGGTTTCGTGAGTGACTACCCGGCGGAGCGCTACTACCGCGATGCGCGCGTCAACCGGATCTTCGAGGGGACCAACGAGATCAACCGGCTGCTCATCCCCGGGATGTTGGTCCGCCGCGCGCTCAAGGGCGAGATCGGGTTGATTCCAGCGGCGAAGCGGCTGCAGGACGAGCTGCTCTCCCCGTCGAGCCCGTCGCTCTCGGGCGATGCCGAAGGCCTGGACGCGGACCTGCGTACCGTCGCCGCATTCAAGAAGGTCGCGCTGATGGTGCTCGGCACAGCGATGCAGACCTACCAGCAGAAGCTGACCGACGAGCAGGAAGTGCTCAGCGCCACGGCCGACATCCTGATCGATACGTATGCCGCCGAAAGCGCCGTGCTTCGCGCGAGCGAAGCGGTGAAAGCGCGCCGGAAGGATGCGGCGCTGCACGAAGCGGCCGCGCGGACGTTCGTCAACGACGCGACTCAGCGCATCCAGGCGGCGGCCGCCAACGCGCTCGCGGCGATGGCGGAAGGCGACATGCTGCGCGCGCTGCTCGCCGCGCTGCGGCGCGTGCTGAAGGCGACCCCGATCAACACCGTCGCGCTGCGGCGGGCGCTCGCCGACGCAACCGTGTCGCGCGGCGGTTATATTCTTAGCTAGGAGGGAACTTGGGAACTAAACCTTTGTTCCTTTGTTCCCTGGTCCCCTTCCTTCTCGCGCTCGTCTCGTGCACGTCGGGGCCTCCCGCTCCGGATGATTCCGGCTTCGCGAAGCAGATCGAGCAGTTGCGCGCGGAAAAGGACCGCGGGTTCGCCGAGGATCCGGACTCGCCGATTCCCGCGGAGAAGCGCGCGACGATCCTGCCGCTGAAATACTTTCCAGTCGATTCGGTGTTCAGCGTGCCGGCGGCGCTGCGCCTGTCGAACGATCGGCCTGTGTTCGACATGCCGACCTCCACCGGGACGCTGCGCAAGATGCAGCGCGTCGGCGTGCTGCAGTTCACGCTGCAGGGCCAGCCGATGACGCTCGACGCGTTCGTCGAGGATGGCACGCAGAACATCACGTCGCTCTTCGTGCCGTTCGCGGATCTCACGACCGGAACCGAGACGTACTCGGCGGGCCGGTATCTCGATCTCAAGCCGACATCGACAGGCTTCTACGTCATCGACTTCAATCGCGCCTACAACCCGACCTGCGCGTACAACCCGACCTGGGAATGCCCGTATCCGCCGGCGTCGAACCGCCTCAAGGTCGCGGTGCGCGCCGGAGAGAAGGCGCCTGGCGGAGAAGAGAAGGCTCCCGGCGCGTGAGCTCCCCTCTTCAGGCCATCGTCTTCGATTTCGACGGCGTGATTGCCGACAGCGAGCCGCTGCATCTGAGGGCCTATCAGCAGGCGCTCGCGGAAGAAGGGATGGCACTCAGCCGCGAGGAATACCTCGAGCGTTACTTGGGCTATGACGACGTGGGTATGCTGGAGGCGCTGACGAGAGATCGGGGCGTGCCGATGACCGGCGGGCACATCGCCGCGCTCGTCGCAAGAAAGGGCGAAAGGCTCCAGGCGATGCTGAACGGCGGCGAGGTCCTCTTTCCCGGCGCGGCGGCGTTCGTGCGCCGCGCGGCGGCGGCGGTGCCGATTGCGATCGCGTCGGGCGCGTTGCGCCACGAAATCGTGCAGATCGTCGAAGGCGCCGGGCTCGGGGATCTTTTCACGACCATCGTGGCCTCCGGCGATACGCCCGAGAGCAAACCATCGCCGGCGCCGTACCTGCTCGCGTTCGAGCAGCTGCGGCAGGCGGCCGGCAACCACCTCGACCCGAGGCGGTGCGTGGCCATCGAGGATTCGGTGTGGGGACTCGAATCCGCACGCGGAGCCGGGTTACGCTGTGTAGGGGTCACAACGAGCTACGCCGCGGATCAGCTGGCCGGCGCCGAGCTGATCGTGGACGGGCTGAAGGCGCTGACGATTCCGGCGCTCGAGGATCTATGCAGAAACACCTCGTCGACGCGCTGACGGCGGCTTCGAATGCTCCGGGCACGGCGCTCGCGCACGCGGCGCTGGTGATCGCGAGCATCGAGTATCCGCGGCTCGTGCCGGAGCCCTACCTTGCGCAGATCGATGGCATGGGCGCGACGGCCGCGAAGGCGATTGCCGCGAGGGTCGAGGAGACCGGCGATCGCTCGACGCTCAACTGCATCCGCGCGCTCAATGCGTATCTCTTTCAGGAGCAGGGATTCGTCGGCAACCGCGAGCGGTACGAGGATCCGCGCAACAGCTGCCTCAACGAGGTGCTCGACCGGCGCACCGGCATCCCGATCACGCTGTCGCTCGTCTACATGGAAGTCGCGCGGCGCGCGGGACTGCACGTCAACGGCATCAATTTTCCCGGCCACTTCCTCGTTCGGTGCCCCGATGTCGGCAAGCGCGCCAGCGGGGGGCTGATCATCGATCCGTTCCACGGCGGCGCGCTGCTCTCCGAGCGCGACTGCCGCGTGCTGCTGCAGAAGCACGTGGGCAGCGAGATCGCGTTCAGCAAGTCGCTTCTCGCGCCGGCGACGCGGCGCGAGATCATCGTGCGGATGCTCCTCAACCTGAAGCGCATCTACGTGCACATGCGCTCGTTCCCGCAGGCGCGCAACGTCACCGAGCTGCTCGTCGCACTCACGCCGTCGGCACTGAGCGAGCTGCGCGATCGCGGGCTGCTCGCCTATCACCTGAACGACGTGACCGGCGCGCTACGCGACCTGCAGACCTACCTGAAGCTGTCGAGCATGAGCGAGATGGACAGGGACGCGCGCGAGGAGCACGACCAGATCTGGGAGCACGTGAAGACGCTCCGCCGCCGCGTCGCCGCGCTCAACTAGTAGTTGGTAGTTAGTGGTCAGTGGTTCGTGCCACCAACCACAAACCGCCAACCACGAACCAGGTTTTACCTAGCGCGAATCGCGATCGAGGCTTGCGATTTCCTCGTAGAGAAACGCCGACGCGATGATGCCGTTGTGGAAGTTGCCGAGATCGAGCTTCTCGTCCGGCGCGTGCGCGTTTTCGTCGGGCAGGCCGACGCCGAAGAGCACGCTCGGCAGCCCGAGCTCCTCCTGGAACGTGGAGACGACAGGGATCGATCCGCCCTCGCGGTTGAAGACCGGCGCCTGGCCGAAACCCTTCTCGATCGCGCGGCCGGCCGCGCGGACGTACTTGTTGTCGAACTCCGTCATCCACGGCTTGCCGCCGTGCATCCGCGTGACCTTCAGCTCCACGGTCGCCGGTGTGACCTTGTTCACGTACGCCTCGAACAGATCGCCGATCTTCTTCGGGTCCTGATCGGGGACCAGCCGCATGCTGACCTTCGCCATCGCCACCGCCGGCAGCACCGTCTTGGCGCCTTCGCCCGTGAATCCCGACAGCAGGCCGTTGACCTCGAAGGTCGGCCTCGCCCACACGCGCTCGAGCGTCGAATAGCCCTTCTCGCCCCACAGCTTCGGCGCGCCAAGCTCCTTGCGGTACCGCGACTCGTTGAACGGCAGCTTCTTCCACTCCGCGCGCTCCGCCTCGCTCAGCGGCCGCACGTCGTCATAGAAGCCCGGAATCCTGACACGGCCGTTGCCCTTGTCCTTCATCTGGGCAAGCACGGTCGCCAGCACGTACGCCGGGTTGGCGACGGCGCCGCCGAACGATCCCGAGTGGAGATCCGATTTGGTGCCGCGCAGATCGAGCTGGAAGTACGTCAGCCCGCGGAGACCGTAGCAGATCGAGGGAATGCCGCGATCGAACATCGGCGAGTCGGAGATCACGACCACGTCGGCGGACAGTTCGTCCTTGTGCGCCCGGATGAAATCATCGAGATGGACGCTGCCGACTTCCTCTTCGCCTTCGATGAAGAACTTGATGTTCAGCGGCAGGCGCCCGCCCTTCTTCACGTGCGCCTCGACCGCCTTGATGTGCATGAACACCTGGCCCTTGTCGTCGGCGGAGCCGCGCGCGTAAATCTCGCCGTCGCGCACCGTCGCCTCGAACGGCGGCGTCGTCCAGAGGTTCAACGGGTCGACCGGCTGCACGTCGTAGTGGCCGTAGAAGAGAATCGTCGGCCTCCCCGGCGCGTCGAGCCAGTCGCCGTAGACGACCGGGTTGCCCGGTGTGTCGATCAGGCGGACATTCTGCATCCCGGCATTGCCGATGGCATCGGCCGTCCACTGGGCGGCGCGCCGCACGTCCCCGGCGTGCTGAGGGAGCGCGCTGATGCTCGGGATCGCGAGGTACTGCTTCAGCTCGTCGATGTAGCGATCGCGATTGACGTTGATGAAGTCGACGACGTCGTTCATGGCTCAATGATATGCCACGCATCTGCGGCGCGGCGGACCTTCCCTTCGCGTTCGAGCTTCAGGAGATGGGCGAGGACGCTCTCGTGCGCCATCGGGACGAGCGGCGCCGCCAGTGTCGGATAGATCCGCGACACCATGTCGTCTACATCCGAGAGGCCCGCGTGGATCGCGTTGAGCACCTGCTGCTCGCGCACGTGCCGATGGTCGATGTACTCGCGCAGCAGCGCCGCGGGCTGGTCGATGACCGGGCCATGCGCCGGCAGCATGGTCGCCGGCGCGAGCGCCAGGACCCGCTCCAGCGACGCAAGATAGGCCGACACGTCGCCGCCGTGGCTTGGAGGAATGACCACCGTCGATCCTTTCCACGCGAGATCGCCGCAGAACAGCAGCCGGCTCTCCTGGTTCCAGAAGCAGAGGTGATCCGGCGAGTGGCCAGGCGTGTGCACCGAGCTCAACACGCCATCGCCCGCGGGAACCACGTCGCCATCCTTCAACGCTTCCCATCGCACGCGCCACGCCGCATCGTGCTCCGGCCACGGCATCTTGAGGAAGCGCACGTGCGGCATCCGCTGCGCGATCGCGGGGGCGCCCGACGCATGATCGACGTGGCTGTGTGTGACAAGCACCTGCGCCAGCCGCGAGCCGGCAAGCGCGGCCTCGAGCGCGACGAGATGCTGCGGCTCGCCCGTCCCTGCGTCGATGAGCGTCGGCACGCGGCCCCGAATCAACCACGTCGTATTGCCCGGGCCCGTCATCGCTCCCGGGTTGAACGCGTGAATCGCGATCGGGTTCACCGCAGACACCTTCACGCGTGCGTTGACGAGGGTCGTCCGATCGCGAGCGACAGGATCAGGTAGTAGACGGGAAACACAGCCGACGCCCACAAGAGCCACGGCGATACGACCGGCAGCTGCCACAGCATCGCGAGCATCACGACGCCCCATGAGATGCAGAGCGCCAGCGTGACGCCGCGAAACCGCGGCGTGCGCGTCGGGTAGAGATATCGAATCGGCACGAACACGAGCACCGCGAGCGAGAGCAGGACGATGGCGTTGACCAGCGGCGCCAGGCGCATCACGAAGAGATAGAACACCGCGATGTTCCAGTAGGACGGGAACCCCGTGAAAAAATGGTCGCTCGTCTTCGCGTCCTCGCGGTTGAAGCCGTACGCGCTCGAGAGCAGCATCGCGCCGGTTACCGGCAGCGTCCACGCATCGGGCACGAGCAGCGACCGCCACACGAATACCGCAGGCACGAACACGTACGTCAGGTAGTCAACGATGTCATCGAGCTTGGCGCCGTTGAACCAGGGGATGCGCTGAGAGACGCGGGCCGCGCGCGCGACTACGCCGTCGGTGGCATCAATGAGGATCGCGGCGGCGAGCCACACGTACGCGTCACGAAAGCGATACTCGAAGATGGCGCGCGTGGCGAGGAATGCGAGCACCGCGGTGCTCGCCGTATAGAAGTGGACGAGCCAGGCGAAGATCACGGTGTGAAAGTGGAAAAGTGGACCTCTACAGCCGTCTCACGACCGCGGGGAAGTCGCGCCAGACCGGCACGCCGCAGAAATGCGATCCCTCGGTGCAGCGCGGAGAGGCGAGGCCGTTGCGGATCACGCACGGCGGCCCGATGTGCCGTCCGATGCGCGGATGCGCGGCGCGCACCTGGTCGATCTCGTCCATCGACGCGAGGAAGATCTCCTCCTGCGCGTTGAAGCAGGTGCGCAGCGTCCACTTGTGCAGCAGCGCGAGCAGCGATCCGGATTCGACGAAGCGCAGCGTCTTCGCGTTGGGAAGGACGTAGAGCGCGAACTCGAGCGGCACGCCGAGCTCCAGCAGCCGGTTCTTCGCGGCCCAGGCCTCGCGCATCGCGTAGTCGTACACGGCCCGCGCGCGCGGGTTCGACGCGATCAGCCGCGGGGTGATGTAGTCCGGCGCCGCCGTATCGGCAAACGTCATCAGCGGGCGCGACGCCGGCACCATGCGGTGACGCTGATCCTGCGAGTCCGCCGTGTGGCTCAGGCGCTTCTCGAATACGTAGGTCGCGTGATGCAGCGCGCGCATCAGCGGCGAGTGATGCGAGAGGTCGAGCACGTCGAGGCGGTAGCGGTTCTGCGCCGGGTTCATCACCCGGTCGAGCGCCTCGTCATCGCTCATCTCGTCAGGCGTGAGGCCGAAGACCGATCGCACCGACTCGGCGACGATCTCTTCCGCCTCGGGAGAGGTGTCGCGCAGGCGCGACCAGCGGCCGTTCAACCGCGCATCGAACGCCGCCGCGTATCGATCGCCGTTGCCGCGCGGATTCGGAAAGCGTCCTTCCGGTATATCGTCGCGTCCGATCGGACCGAGACCCACCTTCTCGAAGAAGAATGGATCCCACTCCCCGACCTGCCGCACCATCTCGCCAATCACCACCCGCGCCTCGTACGGCGAATCGCCGGTGTTGACCATCCGGTGCAGGCGATGGAGGACGATGCCCGAGATCGTGTGCACCATCGAGGTGAACGCGGCAATCGGGATCACGTACCTCGCGGTCTCGATCGCGCGCTTCTCGGCGTCGCGCTCGATCTGCTTCAGCCGCTCCGGGGTCGTCGTCGGCCTGACGTAGCGCAGCTCCTTGAGGATGCCGAACGCATCGTCTTTGAGCAGCACGGAGAGCTCGCCGTACCGGTCCCACGCGCGGACGATCGCATTCTCGTAGACGGCGAGCGCTTCGCCGGCGATCGGCGGAACGAACGCGCGCGGCTCCTTCAGCTTGACGTAGCGCTGGCTCGACTGCTCCGAGTTGTAGAACGGATACGAGTGCAGGAAAGACCAGACGAACTGCCGCGAGATGTTCTCGAGGCCGAACTCGAAGGTCGCGTGCTGGTAGACCGTGTGGTGGCCGGCGTCGAAGGTCAGCGCGCCGATCGTGTCGCGCTGCTTGTCGGTGACTTCGCCCGCTGCGATGACGCGCGGCGAATAGCATGTGCGCGCGGCCGCGATTGCGCCGTCAAACGGCGTCATCGGCGCGTTTCGTAATGTGATCCTTGGTGGTTCGGTGACGAGCACGAGCGAACTGATTATAAGAGAACTGGTCGCGGAGTCCGCGCGTTACTTGCTTGCTCGTGTCGCGGCAGACGTGAGCCGGTGGCTGGCGACTGCGGCCTCGGCCTCCTTCAGGTCTCGCTGCGTGTCGAGGTCATCCGGTAACTTCACCAGCGCCCTGCGAATCAGCTCCAGGCCTTGTTCAGTCCTTCCCAATCGGAAGAGGATGTACCCGCGTGTCTCCCAGATATTCGGATCGTTGGGCTTCAGCATCTGTGCGCGGTCGATCAGCGTCAGCGCTCCGGACAGATTGGTTCCCTGCTTCGCGTACGTGTAAGCCAGGCTGTTCATGGCCTCGGGCGAGTCGGGCGCAATCCGCAGCGCCTCCTTCTCTTCCCTGATCGCGTCCGCCCACCGACCCGTATGGTGATACAGCCATCCCAGCGCATTTCGTGCCCATACGCGGCTCTGCGGTGAGATGTCGGCAGCGAGGTACTGATTCAGAGTGTTGATCGCTTCGGCGAACCGTCCGGTCTCGACGTACGAGTGCCCTCGCATTGCCATGTGCAGCGGCTCACGCCTGGTGAGCGCGTCGCCCGCCTTGTCGAAGTGGAACGCGGCAGACCGGTAATCGGAAATGTCGTAAGAGGCGACCGCCAGCTTCAGATGTCCTTCCGGCGGAAACCGTTCTCCCCGGAGCTCGATGTCGTCGACGGCCTTCGAAAGGCTGTCAATGAGCAAAGCCCAGTCGGAAGACGGAGAAGGCGCGGCGATCTTCTTGTCCAGCACGTCGATGATGAACTTGAAGGAGGCGCGTCCGCTTTGAGTCAGAAGCTCACGGGCGTTCAGTCTCGTTCTGAGCTCGTCACTTCCAAGCTGGAGCTGAAGCGCGCGGCCCGCCTCGGCCGTGTAGGTGCCGTCCTTGTTGAATATCGTGGGACCACTCATGGCCAGAAGCGCGGGCGCCAGCACCTCCAACAGGCGTGTGGTCAGTCTGGGCTGAACCAGGTCGGTCGCCTCAGCCCATTGGATCGGGTCAAAGCCGCCGTCCTCACGGCTCAACCAGAAATGTCCCACACTCGCAGGATCATCCGCCGATTTGTACGTCAGATGGATGGCGCGGGTCGGCGAATAGTGGAGCGCATTGAGATCGAGTACGAATCGCTTTTCCACGATGGATTTCTTCTGAGTCCGGCTTGCCGCATGAGAGACCTGATCGGCTCCGGGCACGGTCTGGCCGATGAGTGGAACGTCCGTCGTCAGCGCAGACTCCTGCACAAACCTGAATGCGATGTGCCGCAGTTGGCCTCTGGCCAGCACCACCCATCTGAACGGGTACTCTCCCGTCGACGTCGGATAGTCGGTGACAGGATAGAAATCAAAGTCGCCGGCGCGGTCCGGGGCGAGCTGCTGGTGCCGTGTCTCTATCTCGGTTCCGGAGGACTCGGCGACGGTCCTCACAAGGCCACTCACCTCGCCCTTGATCAGCCTCACGGGCTCATACATGAACGTCGCGTAGAACCACGCCATCGTCGACAGGAGCGCCAGAACATAGGTGGCCGCGACCACGGAGACATGGACCCGTCGAAAGTACAACCTCTCATGTCCCGCCGACGCTTCCCTCAGGTTCTGGTAGGCACGACGCTGCTGATAAAAAATGAAGATCACGGTCAGGGCATACACACCATGAGCCGCGATCAGCTTGGTGAGGTCGGGCAGTGCTTCCATAACTATCTCCGGGTTCGCTCTATTCAACGAACGTCCCCTTCGATCTGGACAGGAAGTCGTATTCCGGTGTTGGCTGATGGAGGTTCTTTGTTTCTTTGTCAGACGATGTCCGACAGTCAGTTCATGGTTGTCCTACAGCCCTATGACGTGGGCTGAGGTGGCCACGGCAGCTTGAGTCGCTAGTCCATCGTTTGTCCGCCGCAGATGTTGTACGTCTGGCCTGTGATGGCCGACGCGGCAGGTGAGACGAGAAACGCGACGAGCGCCGCGACTTCCTCGGGCTGGATGATCCGCTTGAGCGGCACCGCGCCGAGCGCCGACTCGCGGAACTGCTCGAAGGTCCGACCCGTGGCCGCCGCGCCCTGGCGCATCCCCTGCTCCGCCATCTCGGTGTCGACCCAGCCGGGACAGATCGCGTTCACCGTGATTTGCTGCGGCGCCAGCTCCAGCGCGAGCGCGCGCGTGAAGCCGATGACGGCGTGCTTCGACGCGCAGTAGGCGGTGTAACCGGCCACGCCGAATCGCCCGAGCACCGACGAGAGATTGATGACGCGGCCGCCCGGGCGCATCAGGGGAAGCGCGGCGCGCGTCGCGAGATACGTGCCGGTCAGGTTCGTGTCGATCGTCCGGCGCCATCGCTCGACATCGGAGCCGGCAACCGGCTCGCCGCCGCCGACGCCCGCGTTGTTGACGATGACATCGAGATGAGGGACACCGGCGCGCAAGGCGTCGAGCGCGCGCGCGACGGACGTCTCGCTGGTCACGTCCATGTCGAGGGGGATCGCGCGGGTGCCGGCTGCTTCCAGCTCGCCGGCGGTCGACTCGAGCTGCGGGCGCGTCCGCCCGGCAATCGCGACGGCCGTGCCGGGCCCGCCGAGCGCCAGCGCGATCGCCCGGCCGATCCCGCGGCCGCCTCCGGTGACGAGCGACACTCTCAATTCCCAACTCCCAATTCCCAACTCCCAAGGAGCATTGAATTCATCACTCCTCATCCTTCGCCCAGTACCGGGAGTACTCTTCGAGGAACGTCAGCGACTGCATCGACTTCATCCGATCGAAGAACAGCACGCCGTCGAGGTGATCGGTCTCGTGCTGCGCGACGCGCGCGGCGAAATTCTTCAGCGCCATCTCGACGCTGCGGCCGGCGCGGTCGAGCGCCTTCACGGTGATCTCGGTATAGCGCGGCACCATCCCGCGAATGTCCGGGATGCTGAGGCAACCCTCCCATCCCTCCTCGGTCGCCGACGCGGCGGGGATGATCTCCGGGTTGATGACGACGGTCGCGGCACTCTTCGCGTCGGGATCTTCGTCGAGCAGCGCCACGAAGAGACGCAGCCCTTCGTGCACCTGCGGTCCGGCCAGGCCGACGCCGTGGTACTCGTGCATCGTGTCGAGCATGTCGTCGATCAGCTTCTGCACGACCGCGCTCTTGATGTCGGACGTGTCGAGCGGCCGCGCGCGCTCACGCAGGACCGGGTGGCCCATGCGCGCGACTTTCAGAATGGACATGGAGCAAGATTATACGGTGTTCACCGAGAGCCTCCGCTTCTGTCCGCAGTGCGGCGGCACGCTCGAATCACGACTGCTCAAGGCCACCGAGCCCGCGCGCCTCGTCTGCGCGCGGTGCACCTTCGTCTATTACATCGACCCGAAGGTGGCGGTCGGCACGATCATCACGGACGAGCGCGGGCGCATCGTGCTCGTCAAGCGCGCGATCGAGCCGGGCTACGGCAAGTGGGTGTTTCCCGGCGGCTTCATCGATCGCGGAGAAACGGTCGAGGACGCGGCGGTGCGCGAGGCGCGCGAGGAGTGCGGCCTGGAGATCCGTCTCGATCGCCTGATCAATGTCTATTCGTATCCGGGCGTCGCGGTGATCATCATCGCCTTCGCGGCAACGGTTCTCGGCGGCTGCCTCGCGTGCGATGACGAGAGCCTCGAGGCGCAGCTCTTCGATCCGGAACGGATTCCGTGGGACGAGTTGGCCTTCCGCAGCACGCGCGAAGCCTTGGAGGAGTTTCTGAAACGCCCGCGATGATTACTTCTTGAGCCCCGCCGCCCAGTTCAACACGACGCCGATCGGCGTCTGAACCTGCGCCTCGCGCTCGAAGCGTTGTTGAAACGAGGGATCGGCGGCGAGATGTGCAGGGAGGACCTTGATCGCGACGGTGCGATTCAGACGAGGGTCGATGGCCTTATAGACCTCGCCCATGCCGCCGCTGCCGGCGAGCGCGACGATTTCGTACGGGCCGAGCCTTGCGCCGGAAACCAGTAACATCCGTTATCGCAGGATTGCGCGGATTGTAGCGCCGAACGTCTGGAGCCGTCACAGAAACCGCGCGTCCGCGATTCTGTTTCCAGAATTCAGGCCCGGATCGCGCCGGCACGCCTCCTGCTCTGACGACGATGTAGGATCCGGACCATGGAGGTTCGGAAGCGAGGAAATCAGGTGGGCTTCATCCATGTGGCGGTCTCCGTCACAGCGCCGGCTGGATCTGCGGATCGTTATGACGCGCTGTTTCTCGTCGATACCGGCGCCATTGACTCGATGGTTCCGTCGAGCGAGCTTCACCGTGTCGGAATCGAGCCTGTGGGGCGTAAGACATACGAGCTGGCCGACGGAAGCCGCGCAGAGTACGCATTCGGTCTCGCGCGAATCGAGTTCATGGGCGAGATCACGGCAGGGCGCGTGATTTTTGGTCCCGAAGGAATTGAACCGTTCCTCGGTGTCACCGCGCTGGAAGCTGGCGGCGTGACGATCGATCCAACGACACAGACACTCAGGAAACTTCCCGCCGTACGGTTGTAACGACTTTGTTCGCGGCGGAGCTGGCGCCCCGTAAAGGGGCGCCCTACGATCTCGGGGTTACGCGATCGTGATTTCTTTCGTGAGATACACGTCCTGGATGGCGTTGAGCAGCCCCACGCCTTCCTTCATCGGCCGCTGAAACGCCTTCCGGCCGGAGATCAGGCCGGTTCCACCCGCTCGCTTGTTGATCACCGCGGTCCGCACCGCTTCCTTCAGATCGGTCTCGCCCGACGATGCGCCGCCTGAATTGATGAGCGGCGAACGACCCATGTAGCAGTTCGCGAGCTGATAGCGCGTCAGGTCGATTGGATTGTCCGTCGTCAGCTGCGAATACACCGCCTTGTGCGTCTTGCCGAAGTTGATGGCGTTGTAGCCCCCGTTGGTCTCCGGCAGCTTCTGCTTGATGATGTCGGCTTCGATCGTGACGCCAAGGTGATTGGCCTGTCCGCTCAGGTCGGCGGCCAGGTGGTAGTCGGCGTCCTTCGTCTTGAACGCCGCGTTCCGCAGGTAACACCAGAGCACGGTGAACAGGCCGAGCTCGTGCGCCTGCTGAAACATCGCCGTCACTTCCTGGATCTGCCGCTTCGATTCCTCCGATCCGAAATAGATCGTCGCGCCGACGCCCGCCGCGCCCATGTCCCATGCCTGCTTGACGCTGGCGAAGCGGATCTGGTCGAACGCGTTCGGATACGAGATGAACTCGTTGTGATTCAGCTTCACGATGAAGGG
>Ga0209515_10003879_pt1 | contig 20745 bp, 20 predicted proteins | sample Subgroupgradi54m_FD_187454 | JGI IMG/M metagenome (GOLD analysis project Ga0209515, IMG submission 187454) | Subsurface groundwater microbial communities from S. Glens Falls, New York, USA - GMW60B uncontaminated upgradient, 5.4 m (SPAdes)... ...
GCGGGCCTTCGTAAAAAACAAATGTCTTCTTGCCTCTGTTTTTTTTGAGCGACGCTTCAAAGATCCGGTTTTTCTCCCAAAACTTCAGGATTTCTTTCTCTTGCTCCGGCAAACTAAATTGTTTTTTTTCTTTGTCCATGCGTTTACATCTCCTCGGGCGCGTCAATACCCAACAAATACAGTCCCCGTGACAAGGTTGCGGCAACCGCGGAAATGAGTACGGCGCGGAATTGTTTTTTCGCAGAATCCTCCTCCTGTGTCACCGGATGAGAATGGTAAAACTCGTTTGCGAGCTTTGCAAGGCCGTAGAGATAATTGGCAAGAGTATTAGGTGTATAATCCGCGAGTGCATCTTCTATACTCTCGGGAAAACGCGCGATACTTGCGATAATCCGATGTTCAAGGGGATCGGGAGTCACATCGCCGAAATCGGCTCTCTCATCGCCCAGTTTTCGCAAAATACTTTTCAGCCGCGCATGGGTATATTGCAGATACGGCCCGGAATTGCCCTCAAACGACAATGCAGTGTCCCATTGAAACACGATATCCGAGCGGCGATGATGTGACAGGTCAAAATATTTCAGTGCGCCGAGTCCCACCATACGCGCCACGCCAACTGCATCCGCCAACTCGGGATTTTTCTCTTTGATTACAACACGCGCTTTCTCTTCAGCTTCGTTGATCACTTCTTCAAGCGAAATCACATTGCCTGCACGCGTGCTGATGGCGCCAGTCGGAAGCGACATAAATCCGTATTCAATATGTTCGCTTTCCCCCACACCATCAAAGCCGAGCAATTCCGCGACTCGGAACACCTGCTTGAAGTGATGGGACTGACGCACGTCAACCAGATAAAGATTCTTCCAGAAATTCCAATTCTCTTTCCTATATTTAATGGTCGCGAGATCGCGCAAAAGATATGTGGACGCGCCATCGGATTTTGTCAGAACCGCCTCATCCAATCCTTCACTGGTCAAATCAACGATCACCGCGCCATCGTCTGTTTTCTTTGCAATTTTTTTGTCGAGCGCCAATTCCACAATCGGCACCATCTTGTCTTCATAAAAACTCTCACCTCGGTGCTCTTCAAAAGGCAAAAGGCCGAGGCGTTTTGCGCTCTCTTCAAGATTTTTCATAGACACGTCCACCATCCACTGCCAAAGCTTACGATTTTCTATATCTCCCCTCTCGAGTTTCGCGAATTCTTTTTTAGCAAGCTCACGATATTCAGGAGGATTATTTTCGAGAGATACATTTGTATCAATGTATAACTCTTCGAGCTTACCGAATACATCATTTTCGGTTAGTTCTCTCCAATTTTCTTCGAGCGCCAGATTTTTGTAGCCATACAATAAAATCCCAAACTGCGTGCCCCAGTCGCCCACATGAGTGTCGGATACTGCCGTGTATCCCTGCGACAGAAACATGCGTTTGAGCGCATCGCCAATGATGGCCGAGCGGATGTGGCCGATGTGCGGACGCTTGGCGATGTTGAGCTGGAAATATTCCACGATCACGGTCTTACCAGCGCCAACATCGCTTGTACCCCATGTGTTCGGATGCGCGAGCGCGCCCGCAAGCGCGCTCTCAAGAGCGCGCTTGCTCAAAAAGAAATTGATGAACCCCGGCTTTGCAATTTCTATTTTTTCAATCAGCTGATGTGACGGAATAGCGCCTTTGATGTTCTCCGCAACCTCCATCGGATTGGTATGCGCGGACTTGGCAATGACCATCGCGGCATTGGCCGCGTAATCGCCATGCTCCGGACTCTCCGGTACTGCAAGCGAAAACTCCGGCATCGGGATGCCGGGGAATTTCTCGCGGATCGAGCCGCGCATCACTTCTCTCAATTCCTCGCGAATCATGGCTCCACTCTATCAAAAATCGGGCAAGAAAAAAAGCCCTGAAAAAAGGGCTACTACTGGCATGGATCAATCAATCGAGGACCTGCACCACGATAACATCTGCTTGATCGGAATATGCTCCCATGAGAAGATCAGGATTAAACAACTTACGGCTGCAGGCAAGTTTGATACGTATCGCTCTTGTGTCAGGAACGATCTCCTCAAAAACTCGGGTAATCCGGCCACCGCGACTTTTTACAATCTTCTTAGCCGCGCGGGATGTAACTCCTGTCTTGAAAAAGACTACGACATGCCGATGATCCGGACACTCTTTGGTCCCGCAACTCAAAGAACCTTCAATGAAAACTTCATCTTTCTCCCTGCCATGTGACATTAGAAAATGCACATGACCCACTTTACCGGATTGCAATGTGTCCACCGCATATCTCCTTCATAGAGGGTGGAGAGAAATCCGCACGAAAATGTGCTACCATCCTTATACTAATGCCTGACCTTGCTGTCAACCGCCGCGCGTATTTTGATTATGAAATCCTCCGGACCTTTGAGGCGGGCATTGAGTTACGCGGATTTGAGGCAAAAGCCGTGAAAACTGGACATATCAATCTTGCCGGATCGTATGCCGTGATCCGGGGAAATGAAGCGTGGCTCCTGAACGCCATGATACCCGCGTACCAGCCCAAAAATGCGCCGACTGACTATGACCCGCAGCGCACGCGCCGTCTCCTTCTGCACAAAGCCCAGATAAAAGAACTGATCGGCTCATCCGGCACTCAAGGATTGACAATCGTGCCTCTGAAAGTATATACTACCCGCAGCCGCGTAAAGATTCTCATCGGGCTTAGCCGCCACAAAAAGAAGGGTGACAAGCGCGAGATTATCAAAAAACGCGAGACGGAACGGGAAATAGACCGAACCTTGAAATGGGGATGAAAGGTTTCGATGGGAATAATGACGTATACAATCGGGCCGAGGACGCAGGGATGCTCGTAAAACCCCTTGCACACCAATACGTGCAAACGTATCTGAAGGCGTAGCAGTGGCTGCTGCCGACTTGTTCGGTAGCGCCGCGTACGCCCCCGCATTTGCCTAATTTTTTTAGATAAATGCCATCTGCCTCTGGCGTTCGGGCTGGAGATATGCGGGTGTCATACTCCCGAACTTAAACCGCAGTGTCCGGGATTGCGGCAGATTTTCTACCGGAACCCGACTGGATATTTTTGCTGAAATTTTATATCCGGCTCGGGCAACACAATTTCAGCTACGCCCGTAGCAGTTGTATGCCGAGTCGCTTCCAGACGGGGGTTCGATTCCCCCCATCTCCACTCGACGCGCCCCCACTGATGTGGGGGCTTGCTCGTGGCAAGCCACCATCCTCGTAGGCGCGTCGAGTGCCCTGAGTGAGCGCAGCGAGTCGAAGGGCTTTTTATATTTATGGTATACTGAAACCATGTACTACGTTTACATGCTTAAAAATCCAAGTAACGAACTTTACATTGGCGTCACGAAAGACGCAGAAAAACGACTCCACACCCACAATGCCGGCCACGGCGCGTTATTTACCAAAAGCAAGCAACAATTCCATATAGTATTTCTTGAAGAATACGAGATGCTCGCCCAAGCTCGCGCCCGTGAAATCCAAATCAAAAAATGGCGTAGGGAAAAGAAAGAAAATCTCATAAAACAATTTACGGATGGACAGCCAACCAAATTGGACTAAGAACATGAAAACCCGGAAAGAATTCGCTCAAATACCCCTATTCATCCCAATCATTGTGGGTATCTTGGTTATTGGACTTATGGGTAGTTATTTTTTGAATAATGGAAATAAAACAGTGGATACGAGTGGTACATCAGGCATTTCAACAAATTCTCAGCAATCCGAAATTGAAAATTTAAAAAAGGAAGTGTCAAATCTAAAGAGTACAACCAGGAATGCAATCCGGAACGCAGAAAATCAAACCACTGCTCTACAAAGTGAGTTGCACAAAGATAAAATAAATAGTCCTACGGAACTAACGGCGGCAGAGATAACGAAGGAATGGAGTCCCCAAGTAGCTTATGTTGTATGTCAATGGAATTATTCTGATGGGACTATTGGACCTACCGCCTCAGGATCAGGATTCTTAACTAACTACACTGATGGAAGCATCGCCATAGAAACTAACAAGCATATAATTCTATATCAAGGAAAATATACTCCAGCTGTTTGTACTGCGTCTTTTTTAAATGGCGAGAAGTACACCATAAATTGGAGTAGAAATTTCGGCGGGTGGAGCGCGAAATATGACAAAGGACAGATAAATCTTTATGGTTTAAGCGATTATCTAAAAAACATAGTGCAAGGACATTATATGGTTTTGCATCCGCAAGGATTCGCGTGTGATAACGAACCTGAGATCGGCGATAAAATTGTGGTACTAGGTTATCCTGGAATCGGGTCAAATAAGGGCATCACAGTTACAGAAGGTATAATTTCTGGTTACGAAGGAGATTACTATGTAACTTCCGCTAAGATTGACCATGGAAACTCAGGAGGCATAGCAGTAAGTGTAAAAGAGGACTGTGTGGTAGGAATGCCTAGCGCCTCGGTTGGAGGTGATTTAGAAAGTTTAGGTCGCATCCTATCTACGAAAGCTATGCTTGCACAGTAAACATTATACATACCGACAAATAGATATCTGTGGTCTAAAATCCTCATTACGATGAACGTATCAAATCCAAAAGATAAGTTTAGTTTTTTACTATTACTCAGTCAGCGTGCAAAGGAAGAAAAATCGCCCTATACTAGATTGATCTTTCAAGAAAATATGCTGGTGATCTATCTTATCGTAGCACTTCGTACTATTGAACGATTTTTAAATAGGCATGCCACAAAACACACACTTACAGACGAAAGAAAACTTAAAATAGAGTGCATCTTAAAAGTCGAATTTAAAAATAGAGAATTGGAAAGCAAAACCATAGGACAATTATTTGCAATAATTAAGCCTTTTCTTGCAAATAATGACGAGTTGAAATCCTATTTAGAAGAATGGAGCGCCATGAGAAATCGTATAACCCATAATATGTTCTCTAAATATGGAGATATGGCACAGCTAGATAATGACTCACAAAAAGTATTAAGAGTTGGTGAAAAAGTCATCGATGCTTTAAACATTTTTCGAAAAAAGATCTCTGAAGAGACTATGTCTACATAAAATTAAGTAATGCCTGCTTTCATTGACTTTCCTTACTCTATTGTGTATATTGTTTATAGGTAGGGGGAATTCTATGTTTCGGAAAAATCGATATATTTTATTCATTTTCTAACTACTTCAATCCTATCCAAAAAAGATACCGCATCAATCAGTGGATCCGCGTCTCGCCTGTCCGCGTAATCGGCGAAGACGGCAAGAACCTCGGGGTCATGGAGACATCCGAGGCTCTGCGGCAAGCCCAGGAACAGGGACTGGACCTGATTGAGATATCCGGCACTACTGTTCCGCCCGTGTGCCGGATCATGGATTTCGGCAAATTCAAATACGAGCGGGAAAAGGGAGAACGCGAGCACGGGAAAAAACAGAAAGAATCGGAGCTTAAAGGCGTCCGCATCGGGTTTACCACCGGGAAACACGACCTCGCGATGCGCGCCCAGCAGATCGTAGGATTTCTGGCAGACGGCGACAAGGTACGGATAGACATGCGATTGCGCGGACGCGAAAAAGCGCACGGATCGCTTGCGATGGAGAAATTCAAAGAGTTCCTCGCAATGATCCCTGCAGAGTTTACTCTGGAATCCCAGCCCAGACGCTTCCCCCAAGGATTTATCGCCATCATCACTAAAAAGTAAAACAGTATGGCAAGGAAATCAGTACTCAAAAGGATACGATTCACCCGGACCGGGAAAATGCTTCACCGCAAACCCGGGAAAAATCATTTCAACGCCAAGGCGTCGCGAAAGACCCAGTTGCGCGGGAAAGGCATGGTAGAATTCCCTCCGGCACTTATAAAAAGGATGCGCGCATACCCATACCAGTAAAATAAAACCTGATAACGCATAAAAAAATGACCCGAGTAAAACGAGGGACCATCGCCCATAAACGCCGCGAAAAACTCTTGGCCGCAGTCAAGGGATTTAAATGGGGCAGAAAATCAAAAGAGCGGCTCGCACGCGAAGCGCTGCTTCACGCATGGAGCAACGCGTTTGCCGGACGCAAACTCAAGAAACGGGATGCCCGACGCCTGTGGCAGACCAAAATAAGCGCCGGCGCACGACCCGCCGGACTCTCCTATAGCGCGCTCATGGGAGGACTGAAGAAGAAAAACATCATTCTGGACCGCAAAGTCCTGGCTGAAATGGCCGAGCATCATCCGCAAGTGTTTTCCCGCGTGATTGAACGCGTGAAATAATCTTTCTGTTGAAACGAGGTTGGGGATAATTCAGTTGACAGCGACGCTTCACTTTTGATACGATAACGTTGTTATGTTGATACGCGCACAAAGAATGATGATGGCTATGATGATGAACCCTTCGGGCGAAGGCGCGTATTTGATATGCATGCATAGATAAAGACGAAATTTGGATATCAAATTAAACCCTTCGCTTCCGGCGAAGGGTTTAATTATTTTCGGGGATATTGAGGCACCGAGGATAGTCCCCGGTGGCTAATGTTCCTTGAGAATAACTGTTCTTTGAAAACGAAAGGAAGAGCATGTTCTGCACCATTATTAGCGATTGTACAGACGATAATGCTTTTGGACGCCAGGCGGCCCGGATAGCGGCTTTGTTCGGATCCTCTGTCACCACCATCACTCCGCCGATCGGCGTTATGCGTACAATGCACGCGGCGGGTAATCTTGTGGATGTGCTTGATGCCACGCATGGAGCAAAAGGGATTGTGATGGTAAATGTTGCCCCCCGTGATAACGCGGCGGATACAAAAGGATTGTTGAACGGAGCGCAATTCGGCTATTTCTTCGTCCGCGAAACAATGGTGATTTCAACAATCGACAAGATGATACTCTCGCTTGTGAATAAACTGGGTATTATTGAGAAAATGCAATATATCCCGAATATTCCCAAGGTACATCTCCTTGATATCCCTACCGTCATGGAGTGGGCAGTACAACGGCGACTCATCGAGCGCAACATCGCTGATAGGGTGATTCACTCTCAATTTCGGAGTTTTGAATTTCTACCCCGCGCGGCGTTGTGGTTACATCAACAAGAGGACATCCCTGCGCAGGCGACTGATATTTTTGAACTCGCGGAATATCCCGAGCCTATGGTGTGGTGGATTGATAACTTCGATAACTGCAAGACCACGCTGTTGTATGAGGAATTGGAGAAAATACGCAGGAGTAATTTTCGTCAAGTGAACGACCTGCCATTTTATCCGCACCTCGAAGATGTGCCACAAGGAACGCTCGCCTGGGTCATAGGGAGTTCTGGTTTTGGCGACGATCGATTTCTTGAGATTGTTCTCAAGGGCGGCCGCGCCGCACATCACATCGGCGAATTCCTTGCGTGGTCGATATCCATGTCTTCTTAAGAGGCAACGATAGGCCAGCAGGAAATCCGTTATCACGGGCCTGCTGGCCTTTTTATTTTATCTATGCACCGGTCAACAAATTGATATCACTCACTGTTTAATCAGAGAATACAGCCGGTCCTCCATGCGCCAGAAATCCGGAGCGCGCTTTTCGCGCGGACGCGGGAGGTGATTCACGATCACTTCTTTTGTCCTGCCCGGTTGGGAAGACATGACCGCGATGCGGTCTGCCAGCTCCAGCGCCTCGGGAATAAGATGCGTGACCATGACAATGGTGGGACGCGTCTCGGCCCAGATGCGTAAAAATTCTTGGCGCAACTCCTCGGCGGTGAAAGAATCCAACTCGGAGAACGGCTCGTCCATAAAAATGATTTTCGGGCGAGTCGCAAGTGCACGCGCAATCCCCACGCGCTGGCGCATGCCACCGGAGAGTTCGCGGGGCCGGGCGCGCGCAAATTTCTCCAAGCCGAGACGCTTCAACTCGATCGCTACCCGACTCGCGTGCTCCTCGCGCGGCACACCGTGTCCCACGAGCCCGGTCGCCACGTTCTCGGCAACCGTCAGCCACGGCAGAAGACCAAACTGCTGGAATATAAAACTCATGTCCGAATGCTTCACTCCGGCTCCCAGCATTACAGAACCCGTAAAATCCTTCTCCAAGCCGCTCATGATCCGAAGAAGCGTGGACTTGCCGCACCCGGACGGGCCGAGAAACATGAATATCTCTCCGGCATGAATATCCAGCGTAATGTCATCCAGCGCTTTCAGGTGCGGCGGAGACGTATCACGGAATACTTTATGCACGTGTTGTATCTTGATGACCGGCTCCATATTATTCACTCACCATGCGATGACTCCATTCAAGCAAAGGCAGCCACAATAATTTATTAATGCTGAAGACAAAAAGCAGAAGGCCAAAAATGCCGAATGCCGTAATCGTGGGATTGTGCGAAAACCCGGCGAAGAATTCACCCAGTCCCTGCCGGAGACCCACGATAATTTCAATCGCGACCAATGTCTCCCATCCTTCTCCGAGGCCGATGATAGAGCCCGTGATCAGGCCCGGAACGCTTACCGGAATCAGGAACAGCCGCCAGTAATCCCAGCCCCCAAGACCCGCCATGGCCACGGCCTCTTCCCAATCGCGCCGGATGGTTTTCAGGGAGGAGACAATGGAAAAAAATATCGGCCAGATGATTTCTATCATCAGGAAAAAAACTATCGTCGCATTGGAAGCGCCCCACACCGCGACCGCGACCGGAAGGGCCGAGAGCGCCGGGAAACTCTGCAACACGTCAAATACGGGCAACGCTATAACGGCGCGCTTCCCGCGCCAGAAAAAAACCGCACATGCCCACCCGAGTACCGCCGCAATGGCATAGGCCGCAAGCATGCGCAGGAATGAAGCGCCGACATCCGCAAGAAGCCGCCGGATCGCAAGATGCGCCACACGGGAGGAAACCACGAGGAACAAAAACGGCATGGCCACCATCCCGACCGTCACCAACACATGCAAGCGCGAGCGATACATGGCCCCGGGCCGCCTCCTATTATGATGCGAGACATGCATATGTCATCTATTATACCCATTGCCGCTCAAAAAGCGATCGGCGCTCGCCAAGGCATCTTTAGCCCCCGCATATGTCGCGCGCTCGTGCGCTTCGGGATAACGCAGCCATGCGTATCCCTGATGTTCAAAAGATATCTTCACGTGTTTCTTGCGCGTACGCGCCAAAAAGAGCGCCACAAATTTCAGCCGCTTCTCCTCGCCTATTTTTACGAAATAGCGAATGGTTTCCTTGAAGCCCGGGACAAATTCAATAGTACCGATACCGGTTTCCTCTTCCACTTCGCGCCGCACGGTATCCTCGGTTTTCTCGCCTTTCTCCACATGCCCTTTCGGGAAATCCCAGTGCCCGCCGCTGACTTTTTTTACCCGGACGCTGTCCGGATGATGCAGAAGCAAATACTCTCTCCCTTTTTCTGTATCGCGGAACACGACGGCTCCGGCTGATCGTTCTACTGGCATAAAGTTTATGGCCTTTATTTCAGCATCGTTAACATTTTTTCAACCGGCCACGCGTTGATGATGTCTTTTTTTGTGGCCCAGCCGCGGCGTGCTGTGGCAATCCCGTGTTCCAGATATTTGAAATGCGCGGCGGCGTGCGCATCCGAATCAATGCTCATTTTGATCCCCGCGCGAACGCACTTCCTTGCATACTCGTCCTTTATGTCCAGCCGCTCTGGAGATGCGTTGATTTCAAGAACGGTTTTTGTGCGCTTTGCCGCGGCAATGACCGCGTCAATATCAAGATCAATCGGCTCACGCTTGTTGATCATGCGCCCCGTGAGATGAAAAAGGATATCCACATGCGGATTCTCCATGGCACGGATCACGCGCGCTGTCTGCTCCGCGCGCGAAAGCTTGAAATGACTGTGCACTGCCGCACCCGCAACGTCCAGTTTCGCAAGAACGGTATCCGTAATATCAAGTGTCCCGTCCCTCCCGATGTTCACCTCCGCACCCTTCAGTATCCGTATCTTCTTTTTTGCACGCTTCAGTTTACGATTCAAAACTTCTATAGCCGCCATCTGTTTAAGGAGTTTTTTTTCATCCGATCCGCCAGTCATGGCAAGGGAACGCGTGTGATCCGTAATCGCAATATACTCAAGTCCTGCGGCGCGCGCGGCCTCCGCCATTTGTTCAATGGAATCCTCGCCATCTGTCCAATCAGTCTGCACCTGCAAATCGCCTCGGAGATCACCGTAGCCCACCAGATGCGGCAACTTGTTTTGTCGCGCCGCTTCAATCTCTCCTGCATTCTCACGTAATTCCGGTTCAATATAATGCATCCCAAGGGCACGATACAGACCCTCCTCGTCCTCCCCCGCTATTACCTTTTTGCCGCGAAAAAGACCGTACTCGTTCAACTTCAATCCTTTTTTCACCGCAATTTCGCGCAATGCCACATTGTGATCCTTGGAGCCGGTAAAATAATTAAGTGCCGCGCCCCATGATTGAACCGGTACTACGCGCAGATCGCAGTCCAGGCCGTTTTTTAATTTCACGTTTGTTTTCGTGGGGCCGCGGCCGTAGACATGGGCGATAAAAGGAAGTCCGAGGAATCGTTCCATGACTTTTTCCGGATGCGCGGAGGAAATCAGAATGTCGATGTCGCCAATGGTCTCGCGTCTGCGCCGGACAGATCCCGCCACCATCGCGCGATCCACCCCGGGAAAGGAACGGATCATAGCCTCCATGGCGCGTATCTCGGGCAACATGGCCCCGAGCACCCGGCGTCCGCCCGATGAGCGCAGAAACTCAATGCCTTTGAGGATTTTTTCTTCAGATTTTTTGCCAAATCCGGCGAGGCGCCGTATGTTCCCCGCGCGTGCGGCGCGCTCCAGATCCGTCACCGTACGCACGCGCAGTTTCTGCCACAGCGTTTTCACCATCTTGGGGCCCACACCTTCCACTGCGGTCAGCCCCGCGATATCCACCGGCATTTTTTTCTTAAGCGTATCGTGCTCTTTGAAATGTCCGATTTTCAGGAGCGATTCAATGTGCTCGGCGATTCCGCGGCCTACACCCGGAATCTCCTCCAGCGCTTTCAGTCCGCCGCGCTTCCATACTTCATGCATATCCGTATCCAATGCTTCCACGCCCATCGCTGCCTTCTCATATGCGCGCGGCTTGAATGCAACCCCTTCCATGTCCAAAAGCACTGCCATCTCGCCCAGTATTTTCGCAATTTCCTGATTCGTCATTTTTCAATAAAAATCCTCGCGGCACCCGGCGGCACTTTGGGCCGGATGTAGGGCTTAAGAAACATGAGCATGATGGTCGCGACAAAGGTAAACATGCCAACAATAGGAAATACGGCACGGAAACCCACGATGGTCGCCAGTGCCCCGCCGCCGATGGCACCCAGGGCTGATCCCGCGCCCACGGAAAAACTTGAAAAAAGCGACCATTCAAAACCCTCTTTTCCTTTATCAATGTGCCGCGTGAATATGGCATAAAACGGCGGAATCACCATAGCGTCGGCAATGCCGATACAAAACTGCAGAGTGTAGATATGCGCGATGTTTGACGCAAAATAATACAGCGATATCAGCACGGCGTTAAGCATGCCGCCCGCGATCATGAAATAGAAATCATCAATCTCGCCGTGATTCCTGTCAATGAAACGCGCGACAAAAAGCTGGAGCACGGATTTGGTGATCCAGTAGATCGTAATCGCAAGTCCCACGCTTGCAACCGTCGCTCCGGCAATCTGGGTCGTGATAAACACCGCATACATCGGCGGCAGGAATCCTGCGGCGGCAGTCAGGACAAAATACGCCATCACGATAACAAGAATGACCTGATTCAATTTTGGCCAGAGATATTTCATCTGCAAAAGAAAATATCTTAGAATAGCGAGGTTTGCGGCGATACTGCCCTCCGCTCCGCATCCCCGAAAATCGTCACATGTCCGTACTCGCCATCGTATCCCGGGTCAATCTGCAGGCGGCCTTCGCGCACGCGCATGATGCCTTCCGCGATCTCCGCAGATGTGGCGCGCTCCAAGTCCGTGCGCGACGCATCAATCAAAATTGAGAATTCGCTGCCGATTTTCTCAATCATGGCGCGGTATTCTTCCTTCACTCGTTTTGAAGCAGTGCCCAGGCCAAATGCGGAAGCGATAATTTCGTCCAGGGGAACCATGCTCTTGAAAGGAATAATAGTCGCCGGCTTTCCGCCAATGGGACGATCCGCGAGCTCATCCACGCGATACATGACGCCGACGGTCATGGGCTTGCCGCATTTCGGACAGATTTTTTTGAGCTTTGCGGTCTCCTCCGGCCCGCAGGAAAAATCGCAGTTGCGATGACCGTCGTAGTGATACTTTCCTTCTTCCGGAAAAAATTCCACGGTAAACAAAAATTTTTTCGGATCATGGGACTTGATCGCGTCCATGATCCCATCGTAGGAGAGCACTGTATCAAACACATTGGCCTCGCGGCCAATGCGCTGAAGCGAATGACTATCGGAGTTGGAAACTAGGGCGATGGTGTCCAGCTTTGACCAACGCCAGTTCATGGCAGGATCGCTGGACAGGCCTGTCTCAATCGCATAGATGTATCGCGCGTATTCATCATAGCATTCTTCCAGAGAATTGAAACCGGACATGGAGCCGAAGACTGAAAACCAGGGAGTCCAGGCGTGCGCCGGCACTACCATGGCCCGCGCATCAATATCCCAGACGGTCTTGGCAAGTTCTTTTGCACCCAGACCCAGGATCGGCCTGCCGTCTGATTTGATGTTGCCCTGCCATCCGAGTGCCCCGTTTATTTTCTCCGCGCTCTCCACTGATGGCACAAAAACTAAACTATGCACCCGGCGCGTTTTCCCGCCCTTGGAATAAATACTTGAAATCTCCACAGTGAGCAAAAATCGTGTCGGAGAATCCACGCCTTTCAATTTATAAAGCCCTTCTTCAGCGGGTTCCAATTTTGTCTTGATCTCCTTAATCCATGCCGGATGCGTAAAGTCGCCCGTGCCCATCACCGTGATTCCTTTCATACGCGCCCACGTATTCAGATTTTCCAAAGTCATTTCCTTGGACACGGCCCGCGAATACGGCGAGTGAATATGCAGATCCGCGATGACTTTCATAGATTCACTCTATTTCATTTTTTCTCTCTATGCAAAGATCCGCAAGAATTCGGCGATGACGCCGATAACAATGACGGCGAGGATGACATAGCCCATGAGTGCGGCGAGCGGATTCCGGATACACTCCTTTTCCCGTATCGTGCGGCCCATGAGGAGAAACAGGGCTCCGTCAATGCCAAATGAAATGATCCCGACAACACTTATAACAGCGATAAAATTCTGGAATCCTGCAAGATACAACACGAAAGGAATCGCGGATGCCACGAGCCAAGCACTGCTGCGCGGCATGCCCAAATCCAAAAATAGCATGGCCTGGAAACTGGAAGAGAGTACTACAAACGAAGTGAATACGGCAAGAAATCCGGCGGCACTGGCCCACAAGGCGATATTGCCTCCGACCGCGCGCTGGAGCCCGGCAATGGCTTCTTCGCTCGTGGCAAGTCCCGCGACGCCGACCACGGCATACGCAAATAAAAAATAAAGAAGCGCGGGGATGAGAGATCCTGCGACAATCGCCGCGCGCACACGCGTTTTGTTGCGGCCGAGAATCGTAACCAAATCCGGAATCACGGAGGCCCCGCTCAACGCAAACAAAAGCACACCGTACGGAAGAAATGCGTTGCTCACGCGGATGCCGGAGAGATGCGCCAACGACATCTTGAACAGCAGAAAAAAAGACAAACCCGCGATTGACGCAATTTCAAAAATCGTCAGAATGCCATTGATACTGGCACTCTTTTTCAAAGAAAAACGAGTGATGACGGCGACGATACACGCAAGTCCCACAGCCCATAGGAGCGGATACGAACCTGCGGCATCACCCGCGATGGTCTGCAAAAAAAGCGTCCCGATAACAAGATACGCAAGAAGTGTGCCCGCGCTCCCGAAAACGGAAGATGCCCATGACACGACCCCGACCACGCGCCCAAGATAGATACGCACATAGCCGGGCATACGGTGAAGATGCGGAGTTGCCAGGACAATCTCGGCGTACAGAAGATGAAGTGTCAACACCACCAAAGAGAGAATCGCCAATTCCGCCACGCCCAACCAGAAGCCAGCGGCCGCAAACGAAAAAGGAATGGCAAACATGCCAGCCCCGATAACCATACCGGACAAAAGCAGCACTGCCCTAAGGAATCGGAACATGCTATTTCTTTATTTCTCCACCACTTTGTCCCGCTCCACGAGTTCCATCACCTTTTTGACAAGCGTTTTGGGGTCGGATTCAAAAATCACTTTGCCCATGCCGCGGTGCGCTTTTTTCAAAATATCTTCCAGTTCATCCGCCACGCCGCCGGTAGAGGTCAAGACGCCGATTGGCTTGTCGTCTTCAAACGCAATAGTAAATTCATTCAATGTCCCCATGCGTCCGCAGGTGATAAGCACCGCATCCGCGGAACGCGTCAAGAGCAAGTTGCGGCCCGCATACCCGAAACCGGTATAAATAATGATGTCGTGATAATCCAAAGGAAGTTTATATTTTTTGACATGCTCCAATTCGGATGAGGCCGGAGAAAGTCCGATGACAAATCCACCGGCCTCTTTTGCGCCAATAGCTCCCCAGTACGGAGCGCCGGTGGTGGCTCCGGTAACAAGCACCGATCCCTGCCGGACGATCTCAACACCAAGCGTTTTTGTTTTCTCCAGCGCATCGGGCGCGCAGTGTCCGGTCTCGGCCGCTCCCGATATGCAGAGCTTATATTTGAGATGGATATGCTGTTTTTGTTGCGAGGTTTCTTCCATAACGATTCGCGGCTGGTTTTTATCGGATACCGGCAGTGGTTGTGGCTGATACCGCAACCTTTATCGTCGCCGTGAGCGTTTCGGCGGCATTGGAAGAGAATGATGCCGTAATAACCGCACTTCCCGCAGACACGCCGCGAACCGCATAGTGAGATACTGATACGGGACACATCCGGGGCGGATCACAGGTTTTATCTTCTATCTTATCTACCGCGGCAACGTTTGGATTATCGGAAGCAAACAAAGCAAAAACCGGTTGCGGGGAGGGTTCCATCATGCCCAGCGCGCACGGCGGATTATTGTGCAAGCAGGCAGGCAACGGCTGTTGATAGTAGGCCTGTACTCCTATTTGCCCGCCTATGGCAAGGTTTGCGGAGGCGGGAACAATGGAGAGAATCCCTTGAGAGGAAAATTGTCCCGCAACAGTCACGTTCATCTTTGCCGTGAACGTTCCCTCACCGCTTGCATACGATGCGCTGATCGTCGCGCTTCCCGCCGTAATGCCGCGCACAAAGTATTGCGGCGAACATGGACTGGTGATCCCCGGCGGAGGGGATGCGCACTCGCGTAGTAACGCATCAACGCTCGCAACAGACGGGTCGCTTGATGTGAACGAAGCCTCCACTTCATACGGCGCGCGCTCGGGTACGCGGCAAGGAGGCGTTGCGTCCAGGCATGCGGGTCTGGGCGGAGCAAAGATTGCTTTCACTTGGATACGCTCCCCTATCTTGAGCGTTGCGGATGCGGGATCAATAGAGAGAGTCCCTCGCGGAGAAGGTTGTCCGGTAACAATAAACTTCACCGCATTGCTCGTGCCATTGACGTTGGTTACCGAGACGTCATAGGTGCCGGGCTTGAGCGGAGGACACACGGCGCTGCCGCTTAGTTGATTGCAAAGCTGGGAAGGTATTACAAAGGAAAGCGTTGTTCCGTTTCCGTCAGAAGAGGAAATGCCCGTTACCGCGTTCACTATCCCTCCAAAATTGATGGTGTTTTCTGCGGAGGTGAATCCGGTACCCGTGAGGGTTACCTTGGTGCCTGTGGGACCGGAGGAGGGCAGGATTTGGGAGATAATGGGGGCTTGTTGGACTGGAGTCAGCACTATGCTGTACACATCGCCATCCTGATATTGCGGGATGGTGTAGGTTATTTTGCTATTTATTACGGAAAGAGTCATTGTTCCCATGTCAACGGGTTGCAGCAAGGGACCGGGAATACTCTCATTGGGAATGCGGGAGATATGGGCTTGAACAGAAGTACCGCCGTAGGGATAGTTGGCGATGGAGAGGGTGACGGGGAGGGAGGGTGCTTTTTGTTCGTTGGAGTCAAAGGTACCGCTACTCAAGCACCACTTTCCGTTTTTGCCACAGCTGTATCTCCCTACCAAAACACGGAGAGTTTTATCTATGTCTGACTTACTTGCCATTACCGTAGTCCGCTCGGATGAACTTTGAACTAAAAGTTTTGGGGTATTTTGCATCTCAGCATATGCCCGCCGCACCCAGTACAGCGCCTGTGGCGTTTCATTGTCCTCCATAAAAAACCCATTGTACGCTGAATAGCAGGTGTTCATGTTTCCTCTTCCCGGGAGACCTATGGCAAAACAAGCTGGCGTTCCTCCCCAATCCACATTACTGTTCTCGAAGTTTGCAAGATATGCCGCCTGATAGCCGGGAATAAAATAGTGCTGTATAGAATTAAATTCATTGATATGAATTTCCGGACACTTCGGGGAACAATATCGGGAATTTTTGGCAAACCACGTTTTCACCATCTGGACGTCTTTAGCGATGCTACTCGGATCCCACTCATGCCACGAAAGCGCATCAAGACGAAGGTTGTTTGCGGCAGCATAGTCAAGAAAGCTGAGAAGAAAAGATTGATCAAGAAACGTGGCAGCAGGCGCTTCTATTTTTTGGTTTGGATTTATAGACCGTACGGTATCGTGAAATACTTTGAACGTCTCAAACATCTGCTGGTCAGTTCCGAATCGTTCCTGCCGGTCAGGCTCGTTCCACCATTCGAGATAATCAACCGGCATTTTATGCTCGGCAATGCCGTGCATAACATCCGTGACGTATTTCCGATACACGGCGTAGTTGTCTTCCCAAGGCAGTATGGCTGGAAGATGATCAGCCGGGTTAATAGGATCGCAGTTGTGTTTCATCCCGCAGACCAAATAATAGTATCCGGTAGAAGTGTCATAGGTAAATCTTTTTGGGTTATACGAGAGCGCGTCCACGATGTCGCCGCTCAGAAAAACTCTCCAGAGCTGTGGTTTGAGTTGAGCAATAAGATCTTTTGTCTTCTGACTAACCGGCCTGGGCACTAGCTCAAGTCCTTGGAGACCAAAGGTTCCTTGGCTTTTATCTCCATCAATAGTAATGGTAACGGGACTCTGTGCCGTCACAATAAACGGCAATTCAATACGGGTGGGCGGTATTGCGCTATTTACGGGAATCATACTCACCACCAGCTTCCATGATCCGATGAGATCAGGATTCGGAGGGATACGATCAAGCCCGATCAAAGTCTTGAGGACATCTGCCGGATTTATCGGCGTCGTGCCTGCGGGGATGCACGATGATACAACCCCGGGCGTACAAGGAAAATCTAAGGGAACGGTTTTGATAAGAGTGTCCTTGTAGGAGAGTTCGAGATTAAACTTTGCTGCAGCGGGCACGGGATTGGGATTTACGATACGTCCCGTTCCGTCAAGATACTCATCCAATTCGTACGAATCTTTTGCAAGATTGAGAGAAAATGAAAGGGGCAGGAACACGCTTCTGTCGCCCTGGGTCGGGGGAACTGCGGTGATAAGCGGGGATGTTGTGCGATCTTGAGGGAGTGTCGGAGAGATACGAGAGAGATTAAGAGCCGCTGCCGTGCCTCTTCTCGTTGCGGCGGCGGTGTCGGTAGCCTTAGCCGCCGTTCCCTGCAGCAACGCATTCGCCACCGCGCGGGTAGCTGGCCCGAAATACCCGCTTGGTTTGACGCCGTGGGCTTCCTGAAATTTTTTCACCGCATTGCGGGTAAGGATGAAGAAGTTGCCGCTGATGGTGTTGTTATAGAATCCCTGGTCCGTGAGAAACTCTTGGAGGTTGGAGACGTCCGCGTCATTGCGCATGCCAAAAGAGAGATTACGGTCAAAGGACACGGTCGCCGGAGGCGGTTCGTTGTCCGACTGGTTTTCCGGGGAAACATGGACATTGGCCGGCGATGACGCGGCGGACTGGGGCTGGGCGATCTTTGTCTGAAGCAATTTCAGAAATTCAGCGCTGCCGCCGGTAAGTTGCTGCGCGAGCGGACTGGGCGGCGACGATGATGCTTGCCGCAACTGGTCAAGCTGCGCCTGCAATTTTGCGGCTTGCTGTGTCAACTGTTGAATCAACGCCTGCCGGTCTGCGGTCTGGGCGGACGCCACAAGAGGCAAAATCGCCATCATCATCCCCGCAACGAGAAAACGCATTTTTGTCCTCAACATACATAGAATGGGCTGTATCGATAACACGTGCAAGAAATTATTTTTACGCAAGCGTTAGGCGATAAAACCATTAGCTCTCTTGCCTCATCCTATAACGCTCCGCTTTAGAGCGCAACCTCATCATATAACATCGGGGCATCTGCCTGCACGCCGAGGCGGTCGCGGATCTCCTGGGAAAGATGCATGGCAGCGGCCTGCTCGCCCTGCACCACAAATACGTGCTTGAGCGTATCACGCATTTTTTCGGCAAAAGAAAATAGTTGCGGCCCGTCGGCGTGCGCGGAAAACCCGGTGATTTTTCTGATCTCGGAGCGCACCGCTACCTCCTCTCCCATGATCCTCACCGACCGTGCGCCGTCAATCAGTCGCCGACCCAGTGATCCGGCGCTCTGGTAACCGATGATCAAAAGCATACTTTTCTCATCCGGCAGATACCGGCGCGCGTGGTGCAAAATCCTGCCGCCTGCCATCATGCCGGATCCGGCGATAATGACTTTGGGCGGATGCACATCGTTGATTGCTTTTGAATCCTCCACGGACTCGGTCAGGCGCAAGCGCTTAAACCTGAAAAGATTCGGGTGGCGGGAAAACAGTTCCCTGATGTCTTCACGGTACTCGTCCGTGTAACGCTCAAATACTTCTGTAATGCGGATCGCCAAAGGCGAATCCACAAATACTGGAATATCCGGAATACGTTTGAAATGCGCCATTTCGTTTAAAAGATGCAGAATATCCTGAGTGCGTTCTGTGGCAAATGCCGGAATCATCAGTGTCCCGCCGCGCGCAGACACTTCCTCAATCGCACGCTCCAGTTTTATCACACGCTCCTCGGCGGGTTCGTGCGTCCGGTTCCCGTACGTAGATTCCGTGATCAGATATTCCACTCCGGACACGGCATCCGGCGGCGGCAGGAGAATGGACGGCACGTTACCGAGATCCCCGGTAAACAACACATGTTTTTCTTCGCCCCATATTTCCACCAGAGCCGAACCCAGAATATGCCCCGATCGATTGAGCTGAAACGCCATGTCCCCGACTTCCGTCTTCTCGTGATACGGCACTACCTCCCACAGCCGGAATGCGGCCTCAATGTCCCGCACATCAAACAGCTGCCTATCCTCGCGCCGCGCCAAAGACAGGGCGTCCTCCAGGATCAAGCGCGCAAGATCGCGCGTGGGTGCGGTAGAGAATATTTTCCCGGCAAATCCTTTTTTGACGAGCAGAGGTATGCGTCCCACATGATCCAGATGCGCATGGGTCACGACCAACGCGTCAATGCCGGCCGGGTCAAAAGAGAATCCCGCAAAGTTCATGTCCGCGCACTCGTCGCACCCCTGGAACATGCCGCAATCAACAAGCAATTTTGTTTTTTGAGTTTGCAGGAGATAACACGATCCGGTTACCTCCTGCGCCCCGCCGTAAAAAGTTAATTTCATAACGCACCGATTAATAACTATATTCATCCACTACTTTTCCCTGCTGATCTCTCAGGATAACATGCTCCACGGGATTGCGGAAGAATTCCCTGTCTCTCTGCATCCAGATAAGCCAATTATGGGAGTAGAAATCCGAACGGCTGCGCCAGTCAGCCACGCATCCGACGTAATTGAAATGGGTGTTCAGATAATCATTGCACGGAGAATCGGGCACACGCGAAGGAAAAGATGCTGGAGCCGTGCGGCACGAAGATACGTACGAGATGATATTCAGACACGCGTCGGAAAGATCAGCCAAACTTTTAGTATCCGCCCGCGGGCAGGAATGCGAAAGAGAAGGGATGAAATTGCTCGTCTCGTCAAAATATCCGGTACAGAGATTCTCGCGAAAATTCAGATGCCGCTCCTGCTTCCCTACGGTGATGGTCGCGCGATCCCCGGGCCGCAAAAAAATAGTCGCATCAGTCCCGCCGCTCAAGCCCGGCAGCTCCTGCCCCTGCGGAACGGTAAAAATCTCACCACGCGAACTCTCTATCCGAAATCCGGTAATGGGGATAACATCCTTCGCAGTCCTGTTCTCCACAGTCATGGATTCGTACTCCGGTACCGTGCCCCATCCGGATACGTAGCCAATCACGATCTTCCCCTTGTAGGAAGAGGTGGTCGCCGAGCCCGCACCAACTCCTGACTGCGGAGGCAAGGCCGTGCCGTTGCCCGTACCTGCGGACAAGGTCAACCCGGATTCATTTAATATACGATTTGCTGCGGCGCGCGACTGGGGTCCGAAATATCCGCCCACCGGCAGGAGACCGCTCGCCTTCTGAAACCGCCGTACGGCATCCAGCGTTACCGTAAGATAATTGCCGGTTGACAAAGGATAGGACAGATACCCGCGAGCGCGCAAAAAATCCTGCAAATGCGCCACATCCGGACTCCGTATCATGCCGAAGTACAGATCGTGTTCAAAAGCCGCGGCTCGCACCGCAAAGGGTGCCATGACGAGTATCGCTCCGAGCACCAA
>Ga0209515_10003881_pt1 | contig 20745 bp, 20 predicted proteins | sample Subgroupgradi54m_FD_187454 | JGI IMG/M metagenome (GOLD analysis project Ga0209515, IMG submission 187454) | Subsurface groundwater microbial communities from S. Glens Falls, New York, USA - GMW60B uncontaminated upgradient, 5.4 m (SPAdes)... ...
GTTCTTAAAAAATTTTCTGCCGTTTTAGAAATAGAAAATTTATTTTTTTCCCACCCCAAGATAGTTTGATAATCTAATCCTAATAATCGTCCTAGACTTTTTTGTGATAAGTCTAATGTTGTTCTAATGAATTTAATTTCATTGCCCGCTAATAATCCACGTTTAAATATGAGCGCTTTACCAATCGCTTTATGTAATCCATGAATATCATGAATGAAAATTTCCTCGTCACCTTTTTTCGAAACAGCTTCAAAAGAGAATGAAAAATAAGACTATCTCATTGATTATTAATCATATCGTTAGCTTCTTATGCATTGCGAAATTTTGTGATCTGCGTATAATAGCAACATCTTATTAAAGGCCGAGGAAAATCTCATCATGCGCAGTTTTATTTCTATCTTATTTATTTTACTCACACTCAGTTTTTTTGTAGCAACTGATGCAGAAGCAAAACGTTTTGGTGGCGGTCGAAGTTTTGCGATGCAACGTTCAACCAATTCTTATTCCTCCACTAAACCACAATCTATGCAACCAGCATCGCCTGCGTCTGGCATGAGTCGATGGTTGGGACCGATAGCAGGATTGGCGATGGGGGGGTTGTTAGCTTATTTATTAATGAATAATGGTATTAGCAGCGGCATTTTAGCGTGGTTAGTGATAGGCGGTATTATTTTGCTGATCATTAATTTTATGCGCAATCGCAAACAAGCTGTAACGCAATCATCGCAATATAATGCTTACCGTGAATCGATGATGCGCGATCACAATACGGCGCCGCAGCAACAACAAACGGCATCAGCAGCGACGCAGGCTAATTATGCATCTTCTACCTACAACAACCAAAATATTCATTATCCAGTAGGATTTAATCCGGAAGAATTTTTGCGTGACGCAAAAATCAATTTTATGCGCTTACAAACAGCGTATGATAAGAAAAATTTAGCGGATTTATGTGAATTTACCACACCAGAAGTATTTGCTGAAATTCAAATGCAAATTCAAGAACGCAGTAATAAAGACAATCATACTGAAGTGGTGACGCTCGATGCGCAATTATTAGAAGCAGTGAATGAGTTTCAAGTCATGATTGCGAGTGTACGGTTTTCTGGCATGGTACGTGAAGATTATGCTGAAGCAGCGTCGTTTAATGAAATTTGGCACTTTCGCCAAGATGTGATGAGTCATCGTTGGTTGGTGGCAGGGCTACAGCAGCAGAATTTGTAACGTAAAAATGATTATGTCTTGTTATTGCTGCGTATTTATTCACAATGACAAGTTTTTTTTTAACTTTAACTTTAATGAAACGAAATGCTAGTAAATAAAAAAATCCGCAGGAAGTAAATATTTCTGCGGATTTTTTATTAGAGTTTTAACAAATATGAATATTAATATTCACTTGCTAATTAAATATTATTTAATCTTATTTTCTTCGTAATAATAATCCAACCAATAGTCCACATGCAGTCGATATACCTATTGTTCTAAAAGGATGTTCTGACACATAGCCAGACACATTGTCTTTATAAGTAATAGATTTATCTTTTACATTTTCTAAAGATTGGTGATAAACCGCTTGCATTAAGTTTTTGATGTCTTCACTTGCTTCTGAGAAGTGATCTTTAATTTTTTCGACATCAGCTTGTAAAGCGTGTTTGTTTCGTTTTATAGATGTAGTCATAAGTACAACTCCTATATTTTGTTGATGAAATCGTTATTAATATTAAAAAATTAATATTAAAAAATATATAAGAAATATATGTAAACATGAACAAGGTGAAATAAAATTTAAAAATTATTTATTTCAAATTATTTATTCATTTTTATTTACTATTCATTAGCTACTTTTTATTATTTTTTATTTGTTTTATGAATCTCTTACATCAAGACTATCATATTTTTCAGAATGTTTTTTTAAATAGGATAGTTAAAAATAAACAATTAAATTCAATGAAATACGAGCGAGCGGAAGAAATAACATGCTTTTTATAGCAAAAAATGAACAAAAGCGCGTAGGGGTTTGAGCTTTTACTAGACACGAGTGAGTGAGCTTGTGATAGCTTTATTTCTTAGCCACTACAGACAAAACAAAAGGTGAAAGACAACAAATAATGATTCCAGCAATTAAAATAGTTTCATAAATAAATACATTACCGACAGCGACTTGCGTCGGTGGAATAAATCCTAACAAAATAGCGCAAATACAAGTGAGAATACCCACGCCACCCACCAACCATATTCCTATTTTTCCACCCGGAATTTTATAAGCACGTTCAACAATAGCATGTTTGTAACGCAAGCGAATCGCCGCGGCAAATAATAAAATATAAAATAATAAAGCTAATTGTGCTGTTAAGTTCGATAACACCCAATATAAACTATTTACACTGGGCATGATTAAAAATAAAGCTGATAAAATTGTTACAAAAATAGCTTGCGCTAATAAAATGCCTTTAGGCATTGCATGTTTGTTTTCGCGTGTAAATAAAACAGGTAAATAATTTTCTTTGCTCGCAACGAGTAAACCGCGTGCAGGACCAATAATCCACGCAGAGGCACCACCTAAACTTCCAACAATAATTAAAATCGCGATAATGGGCGTGCACCAAAACATATTATACGAAGAAAAGAAAACTTCAAATGCATCAATCAATCCAGATACTAAACTTAATTTTTCTATAGGAACAACAATGGTAATGGCTAACGAAGCAAACATTAAGGTCACTAAAATGAGTATGCCAGAATACATTAATGCACGTGGATAATCACGTGTTGGTTCACGCACATCACCCGCATGAACGGCCGACATTTCCATGCCCATTAAACCAAATAAAATATTAGTTAAAAACGCTAAGTTTTGCAGAGAATTTAAATGGGGGAAAAAATCTTTTATAGCAAAAGTGATGTGCGTCGGTTTACCTAGAAATAACCAAATATAACCTAATATAATAATGAACATCATGGGTAATAACGTGCCAAATAAAGCACTAATAATGCTAATCCAATTGGAAATTTTTAACCCTAAACAATTAATAAAAGTAATTGTCCAAAAAGTAAAAACTACCATGCAAAACATAAATATTTTATTTTCAACCAGCGCGGGATCAATTAAATATGCCACCATGCCTGCCATAAAAGTGAAAATGGTGGGATACCAGACAACGTTGTAAATCCATTGCAACCAAATCGCGAGAAAACCAGTGCGGCGCCCAAATGCTTCCCGAATCCAAACATAGGCGCCACCCGTGTGTGGCCAGCCGGTTGCTAATTCTGCGGTCACTAAAATGGTCGGAATAAAAAATAATAAAGCAGCGAGCAAATAAAAAAAGATTAATGCTAAACCATATTCTGCGCCAGCGGTTAAGCTGCGTAAATTATCAACGGCGATTACATTGATCATGATCAATGAAAAAATGCCTAAGCGTTTACCCGATGCAGTCAGTTGCATACAACACCTCATTATTAATTAAACTATTTTTATGCTCCATTTTTCTATTTTTTTGAGTTCATTAAACGTTGATAAATTATGTTATAACCACTCGAACCTAATAAAATGCAACGTGCTACACGACCAATGGTGGTGATACTAACACGTATCATGGTGGAAATATGTCGATATGATTTGTGTTTTTTAAGCAAGGTCACAATACGCCAACGATCTGCCATGGCTTGAATTTCAGTTGGCGTGCATAAATCTTCAAAGAATTTTTTTGCTTCTATAGCTGTTTCTAATAAAATCATGGCTTCATACAGCTGCTGAATACTTTTTTCATTTTCTTTATTTGGGTGTAATGCTTTTAATTTCATTATTATCCTCTTAAGAGCATCGCAATCAATGGCTTATTTGCTTCAATACGGCATTGTATAACTTTCTCCGCTACTCATTTACTTGCATGCAAACCTGGCCCTGCAAGTTTATTTACCTTACTTTTCCTCTAGTTGCATTATCGTATTAATGTATTAATACAATGGTGTATTATAACAATCATGCTTTGGTTGTCAATCACGATCATCACGATCATCACGATCATCACGATCATCACGATCATCACGATCATCACGATCATTACGTCATGCGAGCTTGTCTCAAGCTGCGAAGAGGAATATTCAGATTACAAAAAGTCAAAATAGGTAGATTACAAGCATTTAAATTTCAATTTTAATAAGGTAGCGCTTGTTTTAGGTCAAAAAAATCTTTCCAAGGATCTTCTCGTAAACGCGCGAGACGTGTTGGTATGGTTTGAATGGTAAACGCATCTGGTTTTATTCGATGAGATAATTCATCCCAGTGAAGTGGCGTAGAAATAGTTGCCGATGATTTAGCGCGCATAGAATAGGGCGCAATAATAGTAGCACCGCGTTGATTTCTTAAATAATCAATAAAAATTTTTCCGGTTCGTTTTGCTTTGCTCATAGTTGCAATATACGCATGCGGTCGCAGCGAAACTAAATGATCTGCAAACCCATGCGCAACGGTTTCAATTTGTTTCCAGCTATATAAGCGTTTAATAGGAATGACCACATGCAAACCTTTTCCGCCAGTGGTTTTTACAAAACTGGTTAAATGAATTTTTTCTAACTGTTCTTTGACAAAAAAAGCGGTTTCAACAACTTGTTTCCATTCCACTTCAGGCGCAGGATCTAAATCAAAGGTAATTAAATCGGGTTTCTCTATTTTGTCGATGTGACATCCCCACAGATGCATTTCTAATACGTTTAATTGCACCAATGCAATCAATCCTTTTTCATCTTTAATATAAAGATAAGATTGTTTTGCTAATTTATCTTTAATCATGACCGAGTAAATATGATTTTCATGTTCTTCATTAAAATGTTTTTGGTAGAAACATTTTTTTTCTTGGCCTTGTGGACAACGCACTACACTGAGTGGTCGCTTACTGATATAAGGCAACATCCATTTTGCGACAGTGTGATAATATTCTGCAACCTCTAATTTTGTGATCTCTAGCGCTGGATATAATATTTTTTTTGGATGCGTCAGAGAAAAATCATTTTTAGTCATCTCATATTGTCTTTCGGTTTTTGCATAACGATCATTTATTTTAATAAACAACCAATTTTTATCGTTTTTTTTCATTCTAATTAATGACCATTCACCTTTTAACTTTTTTCCTTTTAAAATAAAAACCAAATGACCTTTTTTATAGGCAGTTTCTGTATTTTCATTTTTATTAATGCATTCCCATTCACCTGTATCCCATAAGGTGACAGTGCCGGCACCATATTGACCCGCAGGAATCACGCCCGCAAACGAACCATATTGAATAGGATGATCTTCTACATGCACGGCTAAGCGTTTAATAGTCGGGTCCAAACTCGGACCTTTGGGAACGGCCCAACTTTTTAAGACACCATTCATTTCTAAACGCAAGTCATAATGCAGATGACTAGCATCATGTTTTTGTATGCAATATAACAGCGAGGCGCGTTTTTTACGGATGCGGCCTGCAGGCTCAGGTGTGCGTTTAAAATTCCTTTTGCCATGATAAGGGCGTAGAGACATGTTATTTCCTTACTCAAAAATGCAAACACTCTATTTTTTCATGATAAAGCTATGCTGAGTGGATCAAGCACGATCTTTTAAATGTAGCGCACCCATTTTTTTTGCGCAATGTGCACAACAATAAATTTTTTCTTTTTCTTCTACACCATGTCCAATAATTTTATTTTGACAATGCTGACAAATGGGCGCTAAGGTGTTAATAGCACATTCAAAACTATCAAATATTAATTCTTTATTATTAAAAATAATCTTAAAGCATTTATCATATTCATTTCCACAGCCATGACAAATTGCCATGTTATTCTCCTTATTTTTATTGTTTATTGTGAAGGGAAAAATAATTTTTTTTCAAGCTACGGTTAACCTTAGTCGGTAAATGATACTGGCGACCGCTGCTAGGAACGCTTAGCCATACATGCCATTTCTGCATCAACAAGCGGCTACCTTTAAAAAATATTTTTCACTAAATTTTTTTTAGTACTATACTAAAAGTAGAAGAAGAAAATAAAAAAATAAAAATTATTTCTTAAATTGGATATTGGAAACTGAAAAATTAATTTAAATTAAGTATTTATATTTTAATTTTTGTGTATATTTATTTTTTTTTGAAATTAAAAAAATTTATAAAATTAAGTGACAGTTGGTTGTTGGTTGAACTGTAGGAGGTTATCATGAAAGAAGAAAGTAGTAATAGTAGTAGTAATAGTAGCAAAATGAGTGTTCAAGAAGCAGGTAGAAAAGGTGGGATAGCGCGTGCTGAAAAATATACCAGGGAGGAATTATCGGCTCAAGCAAGACGTGCTTCACAAACAATTGAAAGAAAACATCCCGGTTTCCATGCTGAGATAGGTGGAAAAGGTGGCAGAGCTTCCAGAGGCGGTGGAGAAAAAAAGGAAGAAGAGGAAAGATAATAATAAAGTAATTTTAATAAAGCAATTTAATAAATAAATTAAAATTTTAAAATTAAATATTTAAAATTAAATATTGTATTAAATAATAAAATAATAAAGTAAACAAGAGATAGATATAAACATAGATATAAATATAAAAATAAAGCGAGGAAAGAAAGATAGATATAAAGGAAAGATAGATATAGATATAAAGTAAAAAAGTAAAGATTAAAGATAGAAGAAATAAGAAACTAGTCTGCTAGTTAATCAGCTTACTCAGCTGAGATTTTGATTTTGTTATCATTTTTCATTCGCATTTTAAAGCGTAATGGTATATATAACGCTTTAATCTTTTTTTGTTTTTTATTTTCAAAAATCTAAATTTTTAAATATAGAACAGACGTTTAACCAAATGTATTTGGAAGGACATTTTTATGACAACTATTGGATTTATTGGATTAGGCCACATGGGATATCCTATGGCGCTTAATTTGTTAAAAGCAGGTTTTACTCTTTATGTCTATGATGTTATGCCTGCCGCTGTTGCAGCATTGACTACCGCAGGTGCTATCGCTGCACCTTCTATTGCCGCATTGGCAAAGCAAGCCGATGTCATCATTACCAGTGTGCAAACTAGCGATCAAGTCAAAGCGGTTTGTTTAGGTGCGGATGGCATTTTTGCTGTTGCAAAAAATGCACACCCTGAACGTCTTTATATTGACTGCTCCTCTATTGATGTCGCCACCACGAAAAGCTTGCATCAAACCGCTGCCCAACACGGCATTGCCATGTTAGATGCGCCCGTCTCTGGTGGCGTCGCCGGTGCGGCTGCTGGCACGCTCACTTTTATGGTGGGTGGTGAAGAAACCTATTTTCAGCTCGCTCTACCTATTTTACAAACCATGGGTAAAAAAATTGTCCATGCCGGCGCAGCTGGCAGCGGTCAAGCAGCAAAAATTTGTAATAATTTATTATTAGCGATTTCCATGGTGGGTGTGTGTGAAGCATTTATTTTAGCGCAACAATTAGGATTAGATCCAAAAAAATTCTTTGAAATTAGCTCCAATGCCTCTGGCCAATGTTGGTCGATGACAAGTTATTGTCCAGTCCCTGGTATTTTGCCAAATGCACCTTCTAGCCATGATTATAAGCCTGGTTTTACAGCCAAAATGATGTTAAAAGATTTACATTTGGCACAGCTTGCTGCCACCTCAATGCATGCCAATATTCCATTGGGGACGATGGCAACAACGTTATATGAAACTTATGTGGACCAAGGATTTGGTGAAACAGATTTTTCAGGAATGATTAATTTTATTGCGGCAAAAGCGAAAAATAATGATTGAAAAATAATTTGTTATTCTCGCGACGTGCATTTTTTAATTTTATTTACTCAAAAGGAATCTGATGAATGAAATATATTGTGCCATTAGCAGAAGTGGGGTTAACAGATATTGCCAATGTGGGTGGTAAAAACGCATCGATTGGCGAGATGATAAAAAATTTGGCGCATCTTGGCATAAAAGTTCCAGGTGGTTTTGCAACATTAGTGACTGCTTATAACGCTTTTTTATCGCATCAACAATTAAATAAAAAAATCGCTCATCTTCTGCGTTCACTCGATATTAAAAATATGGCGCAATTAACAAAAACAAGTGCGCAAATAAAAAAATTAATTATTGCCGCGCCTTTTTCAAAAGAATTTGAACAAGAAATTGCGATTGCCTATGTTGCTTTACCCCATGCCACCGTCGCGGTGCGTTCTTCGGCAACGGCAGAAGATTTAGCCAATGCTTCTTTTGCGGGGCAGCAAGAAACATTTTTAAATGTCAAAGGCATTAAAAATGTGACGCAGGCAATCAAATTAGTATTTGCCTCATTGTTTACCAGTCGTGCTATTTCCTATCGCCTGCATCACGGCTTTGATCATTTGCAAGTTGGGATTTCTGTGGGCGTGCAACCTATGGTGCGCAGCGATAAGGGTGCGAGCGGCGTTATTTTTACGCTGGATACAGAATCCGGTTTTGACAAAGTCATTTTAATTTCTGCCGCCTATGGTTTAGGTGAAGGCATTGTGCAAGGCAGCGTCAATCCCGATGAATTTTATGTATTTAAACCGATGTTGGCAGCGAATAAATTTTCTATTTTGCAACGCAAATTAGGCAGCAAAGCCATGCGTATGATTTATACCAATGAAACTAATCCACGAAAATCGACCAAAATGGTGAATGTGCCATTACCATTGCAACGCAAATTTTGTTTGAACGATAAAGAAGTACAACATCTTGCGCAACAAGCGATGTTAATCGAAAAACATTATGGCAAATCCATGGATATTGAATGGGCGAAAGATGGGATCAGTGATGAGATTTATATTTTACAAGCACGACCAGAAACCGTCAAAAGTCAGCAGCAAGATCATTACGTGATTGAACATTTTAAATTAGAAAAAAAAGGAAAAATAATAGTAGAAGGTCAAAGTGTCGGTCAACGTATTGGTCAAGGTCGCGCGACAATTATTAAAAATCCTAAACAATTGCAAACGATGAAGCCCGGGCAAATTTTAGTAACAGACATGACTGATCCTGATTGGGAACCGATTATGAAACAAGCGGCAGCGATAGTGACCAATCGCGGTGGCCGCACTTGTCATGCAGCTATTATTGCACGCGAATTAGGTATTCCTGCGATTGTGGGTTGCGGTGATGCGACCAAGCGCATTAAGTCTGGCGAAATGATGACGGTTTCTTGTGCAGAAGGACAAACAGGACGTGTGTATCAAGGCAAAATTCCTTATCAATTAAATAAAATTGATGTGAAAAAGTTACCGTCATTGCCAGTCAAAATATATTTGAATATTGGTAATCCTGGAAAAGCATTTACAACACAATTTATTCCCAATGAAGGTGTGGGGTTAGCGCGTTTAGAATTTATTATTGCGAATATGATTGGTATACATCCTAATGCATTATTACATTTTTCATCGCTACCTAAAGCGATCAAACAAAAAATTGCGATTAAAATTGCAGCGTATGCCTCGCCAGTTGATTTTTATGTAGAAAAATTACGTGAAGGCATGGCAACAATTGCAGCGGCTTTTCATCCCAAAGAAGTCATTTTTCGTTTTTCTGATTTCAAATCGAATGAATATGCGAATTTATTAGGTGGTTCGTTATATGAACCGCATGAAGATAATCCCATGCTCGGTTTTCGTGGCGCATCACGTTATATTAGCCCACAATTTCAAGCGTGTTTTGAATTAGAATGCAAAGCATTTAAACAAATGCGCGATGACATGGGACTCACCAATGCACAAATCATGATTCCATTCGTGCGCACCGTGAATGAATTAAAACAAACATTGCAGTTGATGGAAAAATGTGGAGTGCAACGTGGCAAAAATGGATTAAAAGTGTATATGATGTGTGAAATTCCAGCGAATGTCATTTTAGCCGAAGAATTTTTGGATCACATTGATGGTTATTCCATTGGGTCGAATGATTTAACGCAATTAACATTGGGATTGGATCGCGATTCTAATTTGGTCGCGCCATTATTTGATGAACGTAATGCGGCGGTGAAAGCATTATTACATCATGTGATTAAAGTGTGTCATAAGAAAAATAAATATATTGGTATCTGCGGACAAGGTCCTTCTGATCATCCAGAATTAGCGGCATGGTTACTCGCAGAGAATATTCAAACAATTTCGTTGAATGCGGATTCGGTGATTGATACTTGGCTGATGTTGGCAAAAATCATTCGCGCAGAATCAACCAATGTACAATCGTTGGTGTCGCCGCAAAAAAAATCGGCATTGCCGTCGGAATAATAATTAGATTATTTAGAACAAACTAAAATAAATACAAGGATCTGATGAGATGAAAAATATTTTTACGGAACATCCACATAGTGTTAATGAAACGTATGGACAGCATTTTTGTGCGGCATTTAAATTTGGTGCGCAAATGATGATTGGCGGTGTTGCCTGTGTGCTACATGCTATTTTCCCGTTTATTTTTCAACAAACGGGTAGTAACTATTTATTTAAAATAATGCAAGAATTTATCGCGCGGCGCCAAACTGCAGAAGATCGCATGGTGACCTTAATGCGAGATATTGAGAAGAAAATGCACTAGGTTTGTATCAGGTGTATGTGTTAAAATCCTCTTTTATATTAATTTGAATAATAATTGCACAAATCGAGGATTGTCACTATGTTGAAATTTCCTGTTATATCACCAGCACAAGAAGTGAAGATTACAAAAGAAATAGAGGAAGCCACATTAAGTCAGCGTATAAAAGATTTACTAAAAATGCCATCTGGATTATTTGCCTTAGGTAAGGGGTTAATAACACTCGCTTCAATAAAAAATGCAGAGGATGAAAGATGGACATATTTTGTATTAGAACAACTTTTATCTCCTCTAGGCAGACGAGCGTTACGAGAAAATCTTTTAACTTTTGAAATGGTATATGCTTCTTCGGGTACTCAGCAAATAAAATTTGTTTTAGTTGAACTTATTGATTTTAAAAATATTCAAAATTTATCTGTTGCAGATAGAATTAAATTAGAAAAAAATATAAAACAAGCACTTGCACCTACAGAAAGTTGTTTAGTTTCAACATCGCAATATAAGCAATAAAAAAATATTCGATGAATTGAATTAGACATGTATCTCCAACCACGTGGTTTTCAATTCCGTGTAATGATCGAATGCATATAATGATGATTCTCGACCAATTCCTGATTGTTTATAGCCACCAAATGGTGTGGTGATATCACCACTATTAATACAATTAATCGACACCACGCCCGCGCGTAATGCTTTTGCAATCACATGCGCTTGCTGAATATCGCGTGACCAAACAGATGCTGATAATCCATAATGACTGTCATTTGCCATGTGAATGGCATCTTGCATGGTATTAAACGTTAAGATAGATAATACTGGGCCAAAAATTTCTTCTTTGGCAATTTTCATTTGCGGCGTGACATCATCAAAAATAGTTGGTTCAATAAAATAACCGCCCAATTCTTTGCAAGCTTGTTTACCACCGCATGCAATTTTTGCACCTTCAGTTTTTCCCGCATCAATATAACCCAATATTCTTTGCATTTGTCCGGCATCAATCACCGCGCCCATCACCGTATTCGGATGTAACGGATCAGCCGGTTTAAATTTTTTGCTGGCTGCAATTAATTTTTCTAAAAAAATATCTTTTATTTCTTTTTGTATGAGCAAACGTGTTGGTGCGCAACAAATTTGCCCTTGATTCACAAATATTTCACCGACTGATGCTTGCGCAGCTTTATCTAAATCAGGGCAATCTGCCATGATGATATTGGGCGATTTACCGCCGCATTCTAATGCAATGCGTTTCATGTTGGAGTCAGCACTGTATTTTAAAAATAATTTTCCGACTTCGGTTGAGCCAGTAAAACTGATACCATCGATATCAGGATGCATGCCGATTGCATGGCCAGCAATTTTGCCCATGCCTGGGACGACATTCAATACGCCATCTGGAATGCCAGCAGTGGCTGCTAATTCACCCATAAAAATGCTTGTTAAGGGTGATTGTTCGGCCGGTTTTAATAACACGCTATTACCGGTTGCGAGGGCTGCAGCAATTTTCGAACAAGCTAAATAGAGGGGGAAATTCCATGGCGTAATAGCGCCTACGACTCCTAATGGTTCACGCGTAATCCAAGCCAACACATTCGTGGCAGTCGGGGCGACTTGTCCATATACTTTATCGATGGCTTCGGCATACCAGCGCACACATTTAATTGAGCTGGGGACATCATTGTTTAAACTATCTTGTATCGGTTTGCCCGTATCTAATGTTTCCAATAATGCTAAATAATGCAAATTTTTTTCCATGAGATCAGCTAATTTTAATAATACTTTTTTACGTGCTGCTGGCGATTGCTGTGACCAGGTGCCGGCATTAAAGGCATGGCGCGCATGTTTCACCGCCAAATCAATATCACTCGCATCGCAGGCAGCGACTTGGGCGAGCACTTTGCCCGTCGCGGGATTAATGCAAGGAAATGTTTTTCCTGCTTGTGCATCGACATAATGGCCATTAATAAAAGCTTGGCTTTTATAGCGTATGGTGGCCGCTTCTTGTTTGATTCTGTCATACGATGATAATTGCATGGCGTGCATAATGATAATCTTCCTAAACCAAAATTTTAAAAGCCATACAGTAACTCCCCCGACTGGGTTTGGCAAATTGAATCTGTTACACTTTCTCTGAAGCAGATTAAGGTAAATCACCACATGGATACAAACGTTAATTACACCATCGTCGGCGCATTTGTCATCGCTTTAATAGCCGCCGTCATTCTCAGCATTATTTGGTTATCGTCGGGTTTTTCCATTGAACAAGATACGACGTATGCTGTGTATATGAATGAAGCGGTCACGGGTCTTAATCCGGATTCGTCGGTAGAATTTAATGGCGTGGGCGTGGGGACGGTAAGAAGTATTAAATTAAATGCCAGTAACCCGCAATTAGTCGAATTGTTAATAAATATTAGAAAAGATACACCGATCACGCAAGGAACAGTCGCTACGCTGGCGACACGTGGCATCACCGGCATTACTTATATCGCTTTAAAAGATAAAGGACTAAATAAAAAACCTTTATTGACCCATCCGGGTGATCCTTATCCCATTATTAAAACTGAACCCTCACTGTTGCTGCGTATTGATATCACCATGAATCGTTTATCGCGCAATTTTCAGCAAATCAGTCATTCGTTACAAGCGGTGTTGGATAAAGAAAATTTAGAATCGATTAGGCAATTATTAATTAATATGCGCAGAATTACCGAAACCATGTCAGCAAACAATGCACGCTTTGATGTGATCATGAAAAATACGTCGCAAGCGAGTCAACAATTTTTGCCGTTAGTGCAATCTAGTCAAGCAGCAGTGAATACTTTGCAAATGCAAACATTGCCTATGTTTTATGAGGTGATGGCTAATTTGAATAGCATTGCACAAGAATTATCGGCAATATCGGGTGAAATTAAACGCAATCCTGCTGTTTTAATTCGCGGTACTAGTCGCCCAGCACCGGGCCCGGGTGAGGATAGAAAATGATGAAGATGAGACAGATATTATTTCGATTTATTTTTTTAATTTTTCTTTTTACGGCGAATTTATTTTTATTATCTGGTTGTTCATTGATGTCACCCGTTCCTGCACATTCGCAATCTGCTTATGTGATTGATAGCGTGCCCAGCAATGTTCCGAAACGTTCAACACAAGCGATGACGATGTTAGTGATGCAGCCCAATGCATTAGCGGCTTACGATACGGACAACATGGCGTATACGATTAAACCGTATGAAATTTCTTATTTTAGTCAAAATCGTTGGGCAGAAACGCCAGCACAAATGTTACAACCATTGATTGTTCAAGCCTTACAAAATACGCATTATTTTAATGCGGTGGTGTCACCACCTTTTGCTGGGAATTATCAATATATGTTGAATATACGCATTTTAAAGTTGCAACAAAATTTTCTCTATAAACCAGCAGTGTTGCAATTAGTGGTGCGGGTGCAATTAATTAAAGTAGGAAGCAATGCAGTGATTGCAACCAAATTATTTTCATTACGCGAACCCATTGTGGAACAGACACCTTATGGCGGAGTATTAGCGGCTAATAAAGCCACGGAAAAATGGTTGCGAGAATTAGCGCAATTTTGTGTAGAGAACATTGGGGCCTCCCGCTGAAAAAAGCGTGAACACCGCATTGCTTGGAGAAATGAATGTGACAGAAAAAAATAATGTAATGCAAAAATGTCTTCACCAAGGTTTTTTTCTAGTGATAATTGCAATTATTATCGGATTATTTTATTTGTTAGCATCAATGTTAACGCCATTTTTATTAGGCGCATTATTAGCTTATTTAACGAATCCTTTAGTAAAACGTTTAGAGCGACGTCATTTTTCGCATTTAATCAGCGTGGTGATAGTGTTTACCAGTGTGATTGGCGTGTGTTTATTATTTATCTTGATGTTGGTGCCGTTGATTCAAAATCAAATGATGGCGCTGATTGAAGTCATTCCAGAATTAACTATCTGGTTACAAAATAATGTGATGCCATGGTTAAAAACTTTTATTGATAGTAATACTTTAAAGAGTACTTTATCAGCTACGTTATCTAAATCTGGCGTGATGGTGAATGCACTCGTCGTTTCGGGTTATACCTTGGTAGGATGGATAACTAATCTCATTTTGACGCCGGTCGTCATGTTTTATTTATTGCGTGATTGGGATACATTAATTAACAAATTAGAAAATGCATTACCGCGTTCGATTGCGCCGACAGTTATTCAATTAACTAAAGAATGTGATAGCGTGTTGGGACAATTTTTTCGTGGCCAATTAATTGTGATGTTGGCCTTGGCATTTATGTATGGCGTAGGATTATCGATAGTTGGGCTGCAAGTTGGTTTGATTATTGGTTTTCTTGGCGGCTTATTAAGTATTGTGCCTTATCTCGGTTCTATATTTGTCGTAGTGACTGCATCAGTGGTAGCAATCGTGCAATTTTCTACTTGGCAAGCATTGCTAGGAGTGTGGGTAGTTTTTATTATTGGGCAAATCATCGAAAGTTATATTTTAGTGCCTTATTTAATTGGTGATCGCATTGGCTTGCATCCCGTTGCAGTGATTTTCGCAATCATGGCGGGCGGCGCATTATTTGGATTTTTTGGCGTGTTATTAGCATTGCCAGTTGCTGCGATTATTGTGGTGTTACTGCATTATTGTAATCAACGTTATCGAGCGAGTGAATTTTATCGCGGGTGATTACTTCCAAGCATGTTTATGTTTGATCTTTTTTGCATTACGCGTATCTCGCTTTTTAGCAATGGTAGAAAGCAAAATATCTTCATGGAATTGTTCTTGTTGGCATTTCTTACAATACACCGTGCTGCGTTGACCAATTCGAATATTTTTTAATTCAGTTTTGCATTTCACGCACGGTAATCCGGCGCGACCATAAACATGCAAATATTGGCTAAAATATCCTGGTTTGCCATCGCCGCCGACAAAATCTTTTAAGGTGGTGCCGCCTTGTTTAATCGCTTTGCGCAAAATGAATTTAATCGCTTTTACTAATGCTTGATAACGCGCGAGTGAAATCGTTTTCGCCGGCGCCAGCGGCGAAATCCCTGCTAAAAATAACGCTTCTGTCGCATAAATATTTCCAATACCCACGACAATATGATTGTTCATAATAAATGATTTAATTGGCGCACTGCGATTTTGAGCTTGTTGCCACAAATATTTTCCGCTAAAAATTTTATCGAATGGTTCGGGACCTAACTGTTTTAATAAAACATGTTGATGTGGATTTTTTTCTGCCCATAATACGGCACCAAATTTTCTTGGATCAGAAAAACGTAATATTTTTTTATTGGTTAATTGAATATCAACATGATCATGTTTTTTTGGCGGTGTTTCTGATAATAAAATACATAATCGACCTGACATACCTAAATGAATAATCACACATCCGGTATCGACGTGTAACAATAAATATTTACCGCGACGTTCAATGGTGTGAATAATTTTATTTTTTAATGTTTGCGCAAGATGGTGAGGTATCAGCCAACGCAATTGTGATTGACGCACCTCGACTTGATGAATGCGTTCACCAATTAAATGTGGTTTGATGCCACGTAATGTTGTTTCAACTTCAGGTAATTCTGGCATGTTTTTGTCATTGCGAGACCTGCGTTTTTTGCAGATTCTCAACCTTTTTTATTTTTCGCAAACAATTGTAAGCGATTTTCGATTTTGTAATATAAAGTATTTTTGGGGTAATGGCCATCTTTACCAGAGGCGCCGACGATTTCATTGGTTAATAAATAAATCGCCTCATCAATCGTATTGATAGGATAAATAAAAAATTTCTTGGCTTTGACCGCAGCAACAATATCTTCACGTAACATTAAATTATTTTTATTGACGGCAGGAATAATCACACCTTGTTTTCCAGTAAACCCTTTTTCTTTACACACATCAAAAAATCCTTCAATTTTTTCATTCACGCCACCAATCGCTTGTACATTGCCATATTGATCAATCGAGCCGGTGATGGCGAGCGATTGCAACAAGGGCATGTTTGCGAGCGCGGATAATAACGCACATAATTCACCAACCGATGCGCTATCACCATCCGTCCAACAATATAATTGTTCGAAAGCAATACTTGCTGATAATGCAAATAATTGATTGGGATTAAATCGACCTGCTAAAAAACTCGAAATAATTAAACCAGCTTTGGAATGTAGCGGGCCAGCCATTTTAATTTCGCGTTGAATATCCATGACGTGACCTTTACCTAAACGCACACGCGCTGTCACGCGTGTGGGATGCCCATAAGAAAAACTTCCCACTTTGCGTACAGAAAGACAATTCACTTGGCCAACGACAGCACCTTTAGTTTTAATAATAATAAAACGACGTTGAATATCTTCGTAATATAATTCACGTGCACGATCCATGCGATACACTTGCGCATTGATCGCACGATTGACCTCAGCAGCAGTGACTATTTTTTTATTCATGCGGCCAGCCCAATAATCTGCTTCAATCACTAAATCTTCAATGTCGCGAATGTGTGTGGTTAATTTCATGATGTCTTCGGCAAAACGAGTACTATAATCAATAATGGCAGCGACGGCACTGGCATGAAAAGTACGTAAATTTTCTCTTTTGGCAATGCTACCAATCAAACGCGCATAAGAATTAATATTTTTTTGCGTACGATTAATTTGTTCATCAAAGTCCACCGGCACTTTAAATAATTCGATAAAATCAGGATCTTTTTGACAAAAAGCATAATAAGTATTGCGATCACCCATTAAAATAATTTTAATATCAAGTGGGATCGGCATGGGTTCAAGTGAAATAGGATTGACGGCATTCGCTGCTTGTTGCATCGGTTCAATTTTTATTTTTTTTGCATACAACACACTTTTTAATGTTTCCCAAGATTCGCGATTATCTTTAAATTTTCGTGCTTCAATAATTAAATAACCGCCGTTTGCTTGCATCAGTGCGCCGGCGCGAATCAACGTGAAATTGGTGGCGAGCGCGCCTTGCTCGCTAGTATGTTCAATACGACAAATTAAATTAGCATAATAAGCATTATCAGCAAAAATAATCGGTGCGCCAGTTAATTGACTATTATCGACAACCACATTGACTTTATATTTGACTAAGGCAGGATTTTCTAATGAGAACGTCAATAACGTAGTTTTTTCATCTTGTTTAATAAAGTCATCGACATGATCAATACTGTCTTTTTGAATCGCTGTTAAATAATGAACGATGAGGGGAAATACCGCATATTTTTGTTGGTATTTTTGCACCAGTGGTTCTATGACGCCAGTTAATAATTTTAATTGTAATTTTTTTTCTTGCGTATGACGTTCTTTATATAAATAGGGAATTTTTCCGACTTGAATCGATGTTTGTTTTTTACGTTTCGTTTTTTTACTATATTTTTTGCGTTTTTGATTAAAAAAATCATTTATTTCTTTCATACCCGCACGGTATTCATCACTTTCAAACACAATCATGCAATTTTCTAATAATTCTTCGATAAATACTTTCATGTCTTGTTGAAACAATGTTCCCCTGCCGGCAGGCAATGACAAAGCAATGGGTTTTTCCGGCGTATCAAAATTGTGGATGTAACACCAATCGGGTGGGATCGGAGATTTATTGGTCGCAGCGGTTAATACCATTTGGATCAGCGAGCGCTTACCGATACCGGAAGGTCCCATGGCATATAAATTGTAACCGGTTTTTTGAATGCTAATCCCAAACCGCAGCGCTGCTAGGGCACGTTCTTGGCCGATAAATGCCGCAGATGATTTCAATTTCTCTGTGGTTTGAAAAGGTAATTGCGCGGGTCGTAGCGATTTGCGTAAGTGTTTGTAATCCAATGGTTTTATTTTCATACCACGTCCTTATCTTAGTCATATTACTTTTTTATTTATTCTCACCTTATAAGTATACCCAGCAATAGCAGAAAGAAAGTTAATAGCAAATCAATATAAAAGATTTATAATCAATGCCATACGTCAATACACAAGGAAGATATTATGTTTTCTGGGGTCCGCAAGCGTTCACGCATGGCTGGGCAACCGCCTGGCACATTAATTTATACCGGTAACAAAAAATCAGTGGTGCCGCAGGTGCGTGTGACCATGTTGGCCGGCGATCAATTTTATGATCAATCAGGGCCGCGTTTACAAGATTGTTTACCAGCAAAAATGCCTGAGGGCGCAGTGACATGGATTGATGTCACCGGATTGAATGACATTAATTTAATGAAGGAAATAGCAGAACATTATCATTTACATCCATTAACCGTCGAAGATATTTTAAATGTAGAACAGCGTTCAAAAGTAGAAGAGTTTGATGATTATTTATTTTTGACATTAAAAGTGTTGCGCTGGAAAGCCAATAAAAAAACTTTTTCGGTAGAAGAATTAAGTATTGTCATCGGTACAAATTTTGTTTTGTCATTTCAAGAAGAGCCATCGACATTATTTGATCCCATTCGCGAACGTTTGAGTCACGGTGCGCAAGGTTTGCGTAAGCAAAGCAGCGATTATTTAGCCTATCGTTTAATTGATAATGTCGTTGATCAATATTTTTTAGTATTAGAAGGGTTGGGCGATCAAATTGAAAAAGTAGAGGATTTAATTATTGCTAGTCCCACAAAAAATAGTGCTCGGGCGTTATATCGTATAAAACGAAAAATGCTCATTTTACGCAAAATTATTTGGCCGATTCGAGAAGTGATTAATCATTTATTAAAATTAGATGAAAAAATTATTTCTCCATTTACGCAAGTTTATTTGCGCGATGTATATGATCATACCGTGCAAGCAATTGATACCGTAGAAACCTTTCGTGATATGTTGTCAAATATGTTAGATATTTATTTATCGAGTTTGACCAATCGGTTAAATGAAATCATGAAAGTATTAACGATTATTACCACGACATTTATTCCAGTAACTTTTATCGCCAGTATTTACGGCATGAATTTTAAATACATGCCGGAATTATCGTGGAAATGGAGTTATCCCGTGGTGTTGTGCGTGATGTTGTGCGTCATCATTATCATGGCGTATTATTTTCATCGCAAAAAATGGTGGTGATTACTTCGTTCGATATTATTCACTATTCATTACTCTAAGTCGTTTAAATCCAGCGGTAAATATTTTTTGTCCTGATGCGAATAAGTAAAAATTTGTCCGGTTTTAATATCAAAAAACCATAAATGAATGGTTAATTTTTTTTGCGCGATTTTTTCTTGTATCCATGGAAAGGTTAAACAATGTTGATAAGATTGATTCAAGGCTAATTTTGCATATTCATCGGGATCAGAATGTAAATGATGATTATGCTGATGATCATGTGTGGTTTTAATCAGTGACACCCAATTAGTAATAAAATCATTGTGATTGTCAGTTTGAGAATCGAATAAAGCTTGAATCCCACCACATTGACTATGTCCCAACAAAATAAGATGTTCCACATTTAAAACGCGCACACCAAATTCCAATGCCGCACTGGTTCCATGATGCGCTTCATCTTTTTCATACGGTGGAATAATATTAGCGACATTGCGGACGACAAATAAATCACCTGGATCACATTGTAATATTAATGCAGGATCAACGCGCGAATCGCAACAGGCGACCACCATGGTTTGCGGTTGCTGGCCATAATGAGAAAGATATTGCATGATGGACGCATCGCCCAATGCATATTTCTTTCGAAAAATTTGATAGCCTTGTAACATTTTTTGAAAATTATTTTCCATAAACCATCCGCGGAGTTTATTATTAATGATTAATGAAGATTCAATATTGAGATCCAATATTTATATGAGTGCTTGCCAGATTGCAAACATGCTTGCATGCTAGCATGACGCGCTTTACTATTGAAGTAACCAGTAATTCATAGTTAAATAGCTGCTCTATCTCATTAACCTACTAACTAATCTAATAAAAAGGCTTTATTTCATGCAGCAAGGTTCACTACGCCAAACAGAATTATTTACTAAAACCAAACGCACAATCAGTCAAGATGAAACGGCAGCAAACGCAATCCTACTCACTCGTGGCGGCTTTGTTGATAAATTAATGGCAGGGGTGTATTCATTTTTGCCGCTGGGACAACGGGTGTTGGCGAAGATAGAAAATATTGTGCGTGAAGAAATGGTCAAAGTGGGCGGTCAAGAAATATTGATGCCAGCTTTGCAACCCAAAGA